>Ga0081540_1003387_pt1 | contig 12638 bp, 13 predicted proteins | sample TabmetS2T1R1_FD_71024 | JGI IMG/M metagenome (GOLD analysis project Ga0081540, IMG submission 71024) | Tabebuia heterophylla rhizosphere microbial communities from the University of Puerto Rico - S2T1R1 | ecosystem: Host-associated > Plants > Roots > Rhizosphere ...
GCCGAGGGCGGGCCATTCGGCCCGCTCGGGGACCCGCAGCAGTTCGCGGAAGCGCTGCGCCAGTTCGCTGACCTGATGTCCTGGCAGGGCGGGCCGGTGAACTGGGAGCTTGCCAAGAACGTAGCGCGCCACACTCTGGCCGCCGAAGGCGACCCGAGCGTGCTGGACACCGACCGCAACAAGATCACCGAAGCGGTCCGGCTGGCCGATCTGTGGCTCGACGAGGTCACCAGCTTCTCCAGCGGTGTCCGCCAGGTGCAGGCATGGAGCCGTTCGGAGTGGGTGGAGGCCACGCTGCCAGTGTGGTCCAGGCTCTGCGACCCGATCGCCGGGAAGGCGGTCGAGGCGATGAGCGGGCTGCTCACCGACGCTCCCGGCGAGATGGGCGCCGGGCTGCCCGAGGAGCTGAGCACGGCCCTGCAGGCGATGGGGGGTGGCCTGGGCGGCCTCGGCCCCATGATGAGCCGCATCGGCGGGATGATGGTCGGCTCACAGACGGGCGCCGCCATCGGCGCACTGGCGCGCGAGGTCGCCACCTCCACCGACGTGGGGCTGCCGCTGGGTCCCGAGGGCACCGCGGCCCTGCTCCCGGCGGGTGTCGCCGAGTTCGGCGAGGGGCTGTCGATCAGCGCGGATGAGGTCAGGCTCTTCCTGGCGCTCCGGGAGGCGGCGCACCACCGGCTGTTCAGCCACGTGCCCTGGCTCCGGGCCCACCTGTTCGGCGCGGTCGAGGAATACGCCCGGGGCATCACGGTGGATGCCTCCCGGTTGCGCGACGCCATGCCGCAGATCGATCCGGCCAATCCGGAGGCGCTGCAGGAGGCGCTCTCGGGCGCCGCGTTGTTCCAGCCGGAGGACACCCCGCAGCAAAAGGCCGCCCTCTCCCGGCTGGAGACGGCACTCGCGCTCGTGGAGGGCTGGGTGACCACGGTCGTCGACGAGGCGGCCGGGAACCGGCTTCCGCAGGCCACCGCGCTCGCCGAGGCCATCAGGCGGCGGCGGGCGACCGGCGGGCCGGCCGAGCGCACCTTCGCCACCCTGGTCGGCCTCGAGCTGCGGCCGCGCAAGCTGCGCGAGGCGGCCCTCATCTGGCGCCAGCTGACCGACGTCAGGGGCAGCACCGGGCGGGACGCGGTGTGGGCGCACCCGGACCTGCTGCCCACCGACGAGGACTTCGACGACCCGGATGGTTACGTCCGCGGCCGGCCGGAGCTGGATGTGTCCGCGCTGGACGAGGCCGCCCGAGACGAACGAGACGAAGGAACCCGGGGCGAGGAGCCGCCGAGCGGCCCCGGGTCAGGTGACGGGCCTCGCGACGATGAGACCTCCGGCTGACCGGGCGTTCCAGCGACAGCTACCGGGGGAATCGGCGACAAATCTGTTTCCACAGGCGGTGGACGGAAGAAGCGCAGTTCTGGGGCGTCTTTTGCCGATCAAGCCCAGGAATTCACAATTCTTCCCCGCACGAATCCACAGAGAAGCGCCACGTTCTCCCCAGGCTATCCACAATGTTGTCCACCGGGATGTTTGACCGCGGTCCGCGGTCCGGCCTAGCGTCGCCAGCAGGTGTCCCCGGGTCGCAGGCTGCCGTCACTACCGGGGAAGGGGGGCGATCAGCCAGTCAGGAACCGCCGGCTTCGCGCTGGCCGGTTCCGCCCGGGGAGCCCATCCACCGCCGGTCGCCGATTCTCGGGTGAATCGGTCGCTGGTTCTCGGGAATCGGTCGCTGGTTCTCGTGAAGCTGACCGTCGCCATTTGCATCAGCCACCTTCCCGGTCACCGAAGCCTGCCACCGGAACGCGTCCCGAATGTCAGAACGCCGCGCCACGATTGATCGCATGAGACCCGCCCTCAAGCCGGGCTTACTTGCTGTCTGGCGCAACCGCGACACTGTCCAGATCGGCGTCGACCCCCGCCGGGCTATCGCTTTGACCGGGATGGGCGGGGCCGCGGTACTGCTCGGCCTCCTCGACGGCAGCCGCGACCTCGCGCAGATCGTGGCCGCCGCCGGTGAGTTCGGTATATCCGCGGAGGCGGCGGACCGGATCATTACGCTGCTCGCGGCCGGGGGGGCCGTGTGCGACTTCCCGGCCAGCGCCTACCGCGCGATGCCGCATGGACTGCGTACCCGGCTGACGCCGGAAGTGGCCACGGCGGCCCTCGCGCACGGCGATGGGGATGGCGGGGCCCGGATTCTGGCCCGTCGCCAGAGTGCGTGCGTACGAGTGGAGGGCATGAGCCGGGTTGGCTTATCCGTCGCCAGCATGCTCACCGGCTCCGGCATCGGGGTGGTGGTCAGCACCGGGCGGCCGTCGGGCGACGGGACCGGCCATGCTCCTCCCCTGCCCATCGGTTGTCCGCCGCTGGCCGGTTCTCCGCCGCACACCGGTACCGCTGCCGCGGCCACGACGAGCCGCCGCCCCGACCTCGTGATCCTCATAGACACCTACCGCCGTGAGCTGCCCGAGGTCCTCACACGGGACAACGTCCCGCACCTGGCGGCCGCGGCCAGCGAGGCCATCGGCGTGGTCGGCCCGCTGGTCCTGCCCGGGGACACGGCATGCCTGCGCTGCCTCGACCTGGCCCGGGCCGAACGCGACCCAGCGTGGCCGCTCATCCTCGCTCAGCTCACCCGTGGCGGCGCGGATCCGCCCGCCTGCGACACGGTGCTCGTGGCGGCGGTCGCCGCCCAGGCCGTCGCGCAGGCCCTCGCGTTCGTTGACCGGCCCGTCTCGGCAAGCGCTGTGACCAACGGCACGCTGGAACTCGTCCTGCCTGATTGGCAATGGCGGCGCCGAAGCTGGGAGCCACATGATCGCTGTGGTTGTGGCGGGCGCGGCATTTTGTGACCGACAATATGAGTTGTGAACGATCTCCCTCGCCGAGCGATCACCCGCTCGGCAAAGCTGGCAACGTTGCCGGTTGGGCTCGCCGGCCGCACCGCGCTGGGCTTGGGCAAGCGGCTGGGCGGCCGCCCCGCCGAGCTGGTTGCGGCCGAGATCCAGCATCGCACGGCCGACCAGATCTTCCGCGTACTGGGCGAGCTCAAGGGCGGCGCGATGAAGTTCGGCCAGGCCCTGTCCATTTTCGAGGCCGCCCTCCCGCCTGAGATCGCGGGCCCCTACCGGGCAACCCTGACCAGGCTGCAGGAATCGGCGCCGCCGCTGCCGGCCGGCACGGTGCATCGCGTGCTCGCCGAGGACTTCGGCCCGGACTGGCGTGAGGCGTTCGCCGAGTTCGACGACAAGCCAGCCGCCGCCGCGTCGATCGGCCAGGTGCACCGCGCACGCTGGCGGGACGGTCGCGAGGTCGCGGTGAAGATCCAGTATCCGGGTGCCGGGCGCGCACTGCTCAGCGACTTCAACCAGCTGACCCGGGTCGCACGGCTGTTCGCCGTGCTGATGCCCGGGCTCGATGTCAAGCCGCTGCTCGATGAGCTGCGCTCCAGGGTCGCGGAAGAGCTCGACTACCACCTCGAAGCCGAGTCCCAGCACGCCTTCGCGGTCGCCTACGCCGGGGACCCGGACATCTTCGTGCCCGACGTGGTCGCCGGCACCAGCCACGTCCTGGTCAGCGAGTGGATGGACGGAACGCCGTTCTCCAAGATCATCAGCGATGGCTCACAGGAGGAGCGTGACCGGGCCGGGCTGGTGTTCGTCCGCTTCCTGTTCTCCGGGCCCGCCCGCGCGGGGCTGCTCCACGCGGACCCGCACCCCGGCAACTTCCGGCTGCTTCCCGACCGGCGGCTGGGCGTCCTCGACTTCGGTGCGGTGGACAGGCTCCCCGACGGGTTCCCTGCGTTCATGGGCAGGCTGCTGCGGATCGTCCACGACGGCGCCGACTTGGCGCCCGCCGAACGGGAGCTGCGCGAACAGGGGTTCCTCAGGCCGGGTATCGAGTTCGACGCAGAGGCACTGCGCGCGTTCCTGGCGCCGCTGGCTGAGCCGTCCCGGGTGGAGACGTTCCGGTTCAGCCGGGAGTGGCTCCGCGGCGAGGCTACCCGCGTGACCGACCCACGCGCCACGAACATGACCCGGCGGCTCAACCTGCCGCCCTCGTACCTGCTCATCCACCGGGTCTCGACCGCTGGCATCGGGGTGCTGTGCCAGCTCGAGTGCCAGGGCCCGTACCGGGCGGAAATGATCAGATGGATGCCCGGCTACTCCGACGACGACCCATGGACCCGCAAGCCCGCCGCCACGGTGGTGAGCTGGCCCGGCGAGGCGGACGCGGCAAGCCGGCCCGGCGAGATCGAGGACCTGAGCCGGCCCGGCGAGATCGAGGACCTGAGCCGCCCCGGCGAGATCGAGGACCTGAGCCGCCCCGACGAGCCCGACGCGCTGAGCCCGGCCCGGTGAGCCCGGCCGGGCGCCACCGCAGCGCCCGGAGCCCGGCAAGCACGTGGCCCTGGTTCGCCCGCTTCACGCGTGCGAACCAGGGCCACGACCCGCGTCAAACCCAGGACCCTCGGAGTTCCCTGCTCACTTGCCGGGCGTTGCGCTGGGCCTGGGAAAGGCGCTTCCGTGCGCGCTCTACGCGCCGGGACGCCCGTGACACTGCCCGGATCTGCCGCAGCTGACGCATCTGCTCTGCGCGCGCCAGCATCTCCCGATGCCGGATCGTCCCAAGCTTTACGTAGGGGTACACGTTTCTCACCGCCTTTCTCGTTCCGTTGACCTGAAGGCCAGACCTATGCCGCCACGTCGGTCTTGCGTGGACGCCCTCGCGGACGCTTGCGTGGCACCACCGTGCCGCGCAGGAAGAGCTCGCCGCCCCAGACGCCCCAGGGTTCCTGGCGCTCCAGGGCGCCCGCGAGGCAGGCGATCCTCACCGCACAGCCGTGGCACATCGCCTTGGCCGTCTCGACGTCCTGCGGGGACTCGGCGAAGAACAGGTCCGGGTCGCTGACACATGGCAGAGCGGACCCGGTGCGCGCCACCGGCACGATGGTCCCGTTCGTTACGGAAGAGGCCATCTGCCGCGGCGCCGCGCCGAGTGCGTCCTGGTCTCTCCCGGTTCGCCTTACCCCTGGTACAGACTCCGCTTCCAGCCCCGTCGTGCCCGGTGCGACGACGGTGGTGCCGGGCCAGTACATCTCCATCCCCTCTCGCGCCTCGTCCTGCTCGTCGGTCTCATCTGCTGAGGTCACGCGGCCGGCACATAGCTAAGGCCGCGGACCCGGTTTTCGGGTCCGCGGCCTTTGGGGATCTAGGCCGGTCTTTCTAGACCGGATCCCACGCCGGAGGCGAACCCGATTGAGCACCGTCGTTGACGGTGATACGGGCCATTTCCTGGTACGTGTTGTCGGTGATCTGCTGGCTGGCGACCTTCGTCCGGCCATGCGGCGTCGGCCGCGGCCCGGCGAAGACACCTGTGGCGCTGGCCGGTGTGACCAAACCGCCAACGGGCAGACGGGTGCCCTGTGCATCCGCGGAGAGCCAGTTCCACCGCTGGCCGGCGGCCTGGCTGACAAGCGCGCTATTACTCAATGTGGGCACCTCCTCCCGCATGGCGTCGTTGGCCCACCTGTGGTCATTGCAACAGCCTAGGTAGGCGACCGTACGCGGGGCAACTGCTTTTTCGGCGGATGTCCCTCACCGTAACGCCACCGGTTTGTTGCACCCGCGGATCCGCGCCGCGTCACGGCGCGGTCCGGATGAGCCCCTCCTGCACGACCGACACCACCAGCTCGCCCTCGGCGGTAAACACCTCGCCACGGGCAAGTCCCCTGGCGCCGTTCGCCACCGGGGAGTCCTGCGCGTACAGCAGCCACCTGTCGGCGCGGAACGGGCGGTGGAACCACATCGCGTGGTCGAGGCTCGCCCCGGTCGTGTGCCCGTCCGCCCAGGACAGGCCGTGCCGCAGGAGGACGGTGTCCAGCAATGTCATGTCGGATGCGTAGGTCATCAGGCACACGTGCAGCAGGGGATCGTCCGGCAGGTCGCCATCGGCCCGCAGCCACACCAGGTTGCGGTCGGCACGCAGGGACGGGTCGAGCTGCGCCTCATAGGTCAAAGGCCCGACGACACGCAGGTCGATCGGGTTGTCCGCGAAAAACTCGTGCGCGGGCTCGCCGGTCAGCTTCTCCAGCCGTTCGGCGACCGTCATCACCGATTCGGGCGGCGGCACCGGCGGCATCGGGGCCGCGTGGACCGGGCCCGGCTCGTCGCGGTGGAACGACGCGGACAGAGTGAAGATCGTCTTGCCGTGCTGGATGGCCGACACACGCCGCGTCGTGAACGACCTGCCGTCCCGCACGCGGTCGACGGTGTAGACGATCGGCACCGCCGGGTCGCCGGGCCGGATGAAGTAGGCGTGCAGGGAGTGGACGGGCCGGTCGGCCGGCACGGTGCGGCCCGCGGCCACCAGAGCCTGGCCGGCCACCTGTCCCCCGAACACCCGCTGCCGCCGGTCGTCCGGGCTGCGGCCGCGGAAGATGTCGAGTTCGATCTGCTCGAGGTCGAGCAGATCCACCAGCCGGTCCAGGGTCTCGCTCACGGCCCGCCTTCAGCTCTCATGCGCCCCCCGGCCCTCGTGGCCCGCATCGGCCGCGTCAGCGGACGCGGGCGCTTCTTCGCGCAACGCCGATACCGGGGCACCGTACCGCCCGGCCCGCCCCGTCCTGTCCGCGGGGACGCCGGAACCACGGTCGCGTGCTCCACGGTCCCGCGGCCCGCCGCTCCTGGCGCCACCGGCCGGCCGCCGGGGGCGCAGGCCGTCCAGGAACCGCGACGGCACGCGGGATGGCCGCCCGCCCGGTGAGCGGGCGAGCGCCCACGACAGGTAGACCCGCCCGCGGGCCCTGGTCACGCCCACGTAGAGCAGGCGCCGCTCCTCGGCCACCGCCTCGTCGGTCTGGGCATGGACGATCGGCAGGTTCCCCTCGGTCAGGCCGGGCAGGAACACCACGTCCCACTCCAGCCCCTTCGCCGCGTGCAGGGAGGCCACGGTCACCCCGTCCGGAGCCGGGGGAAGCTCGATCGCGGCCCGGTGGGCGAGCCCGGCGACGACCTCGGCCAGCCCCGCGCCGGGCGTGACCGCGCAGAACTCATCCGCGAGCCGCGCCAGCGCGGCCAGCGACTCCCAGCGTTCCCTGCCCGATCCCCGGCCCGGCGGTGGTTTCGCGGTCAGGCCGATCCCGGACAGGACGTGCCTGACCTCGGTAGCGGCCGCACCGGCGGCGGCCGGAGCGGCCGCGGCGGCCCGCAGCATCCCCACGGCCTGGCGCACCTCGGGCCGCCCGAAGAACCGCTCGGTCCCCCGCACCTGGACGGGCACGCCCGCCTGCGCGAGCGCCCGCTCGAAACGCTCCGTCTGGACGTTGACGCGTACCAGCACGGCTATCTCGCGCGCCGGAACGCCCGACGCGACGAGCTCGGCCGCCCGCGCGGCGACCGCCTCCGCCTCCGCGGCCTCGTCCTCGTGGCCGGTGAACTCCGGTTCCGGTCCAGCGTCCCGCTGCGCGACGAGCGGGGCGCCGCCGGGCGGCGGCGCGTCGCGTGCCGCGGGCGTCCGCTTGGCGGGTACCGCGCCGCTCAGCCGGTTCGCCAGCGCGGCCACCTGCGGGGTCGAGCGGTAGTTGCGCACCAGCCGCACCACCGTGGCGTGCGGGAACGCCGCGGTGAAGCCGGTGAGATAGGCGGGGGTGGCGCCGGTGAAGGAGTAGATGGTCTGGCGTGGGTCGCCGACCACGCACACGTCGTCCCGGTCGGCTATCCACGTGTCGAGCAGCAGCTTCTGAAGCGGGTTCACGTCCTGGAACTCATCCACCACGAAGTAGCGGTACCGGTCGGCGACCTCGGCCGCGGCCAGTTGGTGCTCGGCGAGGATGGCGGCGGTGAGCTCCAGCACGGACTCGAAGTCCACCAGATGCCGCTCCCGGCGCAGCCTCTCGTACGCCTCGTACACGCGGGCCGTGGTCTCCACGCCCAGCGGCGGGACACGGCCGGTGGCAACCGCCGCGGCGGGGTAGTCGCCCGGCCGCACCTGGGTGACCTTGGCCCACTCGATCTCGCCCGCGATGTCGCGCAGCTCCGGCAGGCCCGCGTCCACGTGCAGCTCGCGGGCTATCTCGGTGAGCAGGCTCACCTTGGAATCGAGCACCGCCGGCGGCCTTCCCCCCACGGTCCGCGGCCAGAAGTGGATGAGCTGGCGCAGCGCCGCCGCATGGAAGGTGCGCGCCTGCACCTGCTCCAGGCCGCCGGCGGTGGCCCGGGCAAGCTGGCGCAGCCGCCCCCGCAATTCGCCCGCCGCCCTCGTGGTGAACGTGACGGCCAGCACGTGATCGGGGTTGACCACACCGATGCGGACGCCGTAGGCGATCCGGTGCGCGATCGCCCGGGTCTTGCCGGTTCCGGCGCCGGCCAGCACACAGACGGGACCCCGGGTTGCCAGCGCGACCTCCCGCTGCTCGGGATCGAGCGCGGCGAGGATCGCCTCGGGGCCGTCCTCCTCCGGGCGATACGTCTCCACCGAACCTCCTTGGGGCATCCGGCTCGCCATCCTGCCGCATTCCACCGACGCTCCCGGGAAGCCCGGAGATGCCAACGGTGTTGCATCAGCGGAACTAGTCTGGGACGGCAAGGAGACGCGGGTGTCAGAGCCGGTCGTGATGTACACCACGCCGTGGTGCGGCTTCTGCCGCCGGTTGAAGAAGCAGCTTGAGCGGGAAGGGATCGAGGTCAGCGAGGTCGACATCGAGCGGGATCCGGCCGCGGCGGACTACGTGATGTCCGTGAACGGCGGCAACCAGACGGTGCCCACCGTTGTCCTGCCGGACGGAACGGCGCTGACGAATCCGTCAGCCGCTGAGATCCGAAAGTACCTCGACGAGCTCACCACGGGATGATGGAATCCAGAGGCGACCAAACGGAAGGCCGGGGGGGCTCCAGGCAGCGAAGCCGCGAGCGGTACGGGTACACCGGCCCAGCCACGTGGCCCGAGCACGAGCACGCCGGCCCCGGCTGGGACGCCGATGACGCCCAGGCGGTGGTGGACCCGGGGGCCGGCGGCCAGGGCCGCTCCGGTCCCTACCGCGGCCGGCACTCGCAGCCGGCGGGAACCGCTGACGGTCATCGCACGCCCGGCCGCGACAGGCGCGACACGGATCCCGGGGGCGGGACTACCCGGGGTCACGGCGGCCGCGACCACGGGCCAGACCGGACCGTGGCCCCGCCCGTCGCCAGGCGGACACCCACGGGCTGGCGGGTAGGCGAGGAGGAGGTCTCCGACCTCACCAGCGCGATGGTGCTGGCCGACCTGCTCGCCGCCGACCTGCCCGCCGAGGGTCCGCCGACCCCCGGCGGCCCCGCCGCGCCCGGCGGCCAGCCAGCTCAGGCCGAGCCCACCGACAAAGAGCAGCTTCAGGAGACCGTGGCCCAGCTCGAGCACGCGCTGACCGTCCGGGTGCGGGTCGAGCAGGCGATCGGGGTCCTGGCCGAGCGTCACCGGCTCCGTCCCCGGCAGGCGTTCGAGCTGCTGAGATCCGCCGCGCGGGCGCGCGGCAGGCGCGTCCTGGAGGTTGCGGGCGAGGTCGTGGACAGCGCCACCAACCCGTTGCTGCGGATTCCCGAGGAGCTGGCCAAGCCGCCCGCAGCGCGCCGGGGCCGGGTGCCCCGGCGCCACCGCCCAGGCGAATCATCCGGCCCGGCTGGAACGCCCGCTCCCGACTTTCCATGACCACGGACGATCGTTCGCACGCGGCGCAGCACGTCGTCTGCGGTCATGCGCCGATATGAGCGATCTTGCGGAGGCCCGGCGGCTGGCGCTGTCCCTGCCCGAGGTCACCGAGGAGCCGCACTTCGACATGGCATCGTTCCGGGTACATGGCAAGATCTTCGTCACCGTCCCGCCCGAGGGAACCCGCGTACATGTGTTCGTCGACCCCTTGGAGGTGGAGGCCTACGTGGCGCAGGACCCGGCCGCGTTCGAGCCCTTGCACTGGGGAAAGCGGGTCAGGGGCGTGCGCGTCAACCTGGCGGCCGCGTCGGCGGCGAGCCTGGCCGAAATCATCGAGGAGTCCTGGCGCCGCAGGGCGCCCAAGGGTCTCGTCACCGCCTTCGACCAGCGGCGGAGAGACTGAACGGCCCGCGGATCGCCAGGGTCGCGAACCCGGCTCTCCGCGGGTCGTTCACATGCTCCTGCTCCCAGGCCTCCGTCGAGGTCGGCGGCCAGGTGCCGATTGAGCGTCCGCGTCACACGCGGTACTGCTTCAGATCCACCCCGTCGAGCTGCTCGTAGGTCCGCAGCCGCATCCGGAACCGGCCCGAGTCTCCCCAGTTGCTGCCCCAGCTGTTGACGTAAGTAATCACGCTGCTGAACGCATCGGTGGTGTCGAGCTCGACGGCGACCGCCTCGACCTCGTGGCCACCGGCGACCCCGCTCGACATCCAGTTCGGGTCGGAGTCGATGAAGCCCTGCGCATCTGGCGTGAAGAAGGCGTTGTACCAGGGCATCCCCTGCAGAACAGGGCCGTTCTGGAGCAAGCGCAGGAAGCCGTACGCGGTCCGGGCCCAGCGAAAGCCATCGATCGTGCCGCGGCTCTTGAGAACCTTGCAGATGGCAAGCCCGGAAGAGCCCGTGTCGTCGGGCGGGTAGATACCCGGGAAGGCATCGGCGACGGTGGCGTCGGCGTAGAGCTGAACGGCGAATTCCTCTCCGGCCGTCGCGTCGTCGGGCTTGGGCAGGACAGCGCTGCCGACAGCGTCGTAGAACGGCTGGGTGCCCAGTGCGCCGGTGCCGGCGTTGCCCGTGCACGAGCCGAGCTGCCCCTGATCGAGCACGGTCAGAACGCGTTCCCATTCGCAGGATCCGAGGGACATCCCCATTTCCCGTACGTCGTTCTCGACCATGTATGCGAGACTGCGGCCGTCGAGCCACATGTTGCGGCCAAGCCGCATCCCTGCGTGCACGTCCTCGTCGAACTTCAGGTACAGCTGGCCGGTTTCCAGCAGGCCACTGAACATGGCGCTCCCCCTTCACCCTGTACTGCGCCCGTCGCGTCCCGGCCCTGCCTTCGGCACGCGGCCCGGTGCTTTTGTCCAGGCCACCCGGGTGCGACGGCACACCCGTTATCTCTCGGAGATGGCGGTCCGTGGAAAAATACAGAAGGTGAGGCAGGCATGGAGCTGACGCAAGACGATTCCGGCGGCCGCCGCACCACCCGGGTCGGTGACGAACTGACCGTCGTGCTGCCAGAAAACCCGACGACCGGTTACCGCTGGCATTCCGAGATCGACGCCGGGACGCTGCAGCAGACCGACGACCGCTACCAAGGGCCGGCCGAGCCACGCGGAGCGGCCGGTAGCCGCCGGCTGACCTTCAGGGTCATCCGCCCTGGCCCGGTGCATCTGCGGGTTGTGAAGCGGCGGGCCTGGGAGGACACGCCAGTCGATGAGTTCAGCATCGACCTGGACGCCGGCGCGCGGTGACCGCGGCGGGGCATCAGGGGCCATGAACCGCTGGCACTGAAATGCAAGCGTGTGGGCCGCTCCAACGCGTGTGCGGGCCCGGATTGGGCGGCGAGGTTGTCAGCCGCCGGGCATGACGTGGTCGAGAGGCAGCTGCGGGGTGATCCAGGGGAAGATGACGAACCACAGCAGTGCCGCTGCGGCGATGGCCAGGATGGCCGCGCACGCCGTCTTGCCGGCGGTGCCGCCCGGGAGGCGCTGCCAGAGCCATCGGTACATGTGCTGCCTGCCGTCGTTAGCCGTGGTGGCCGGTGCGCGGCGTCTGCGCGCCGAGTGAGCCGGACACGATGATGCGGTGCGTGCCGGTCCAGGGTGGGTCGCAGGTGATGAGGGTGATCATCGCCTGGTGAGCGCGCTGGCGTGGGTGCCCGGGAACCGGGTCCAAGACCGCGGTGTCGCCGGGCAGAACCAGCTCGGTGTGGGTGATCTGGTAGGTGTAGGTGGCGGCCGCGGTGGTGATCATGACGTCGTCGCCGGGCCGGAGCTGGTTCAGGCGGTAGAAGGGGTTCCCGGCCGTTACCCGGTGCGCCGCCACGGCGAAGTTACCGACCTGGCCGGGCAGCGCCGTGCCGGGCACGTGGCCTGGCCCAAGGGCCAGCTGGGCCAGGCCTGTCCCCTGCACGATGGCGAACCGCCAGGTCTGGCCGAACCGGGGGATGCGGATGAACGCGAACGGCTGCCCGGTGACCAGGTGAAGCCTGGTGGTGACCGGCGCGGTGTCGCGGTGGGTTCGCCATTGCCGCTGCAGCTGGGTGGCGAAGTCGTGCTGATGCGCGCTGGCCGCTAGCGCGGTACCCCAGACGAGGTACGCGAGGAAGAGCAGCACGATGGCCCCGGCGGTGAGGCAGCACTCACCGAAGATGCGCAGCACGGTCCGCATGGCAGATCCCACCATTTCACGCACGGCGGCAGGCACGGCGGCACTTGGCCGACCACGCGCGCCGGGCCCAGCGGGGGGCCCGGCGCGCGTCGCCGACTGTCAGCGGCTGTGCAGCCCGCGCCGGCGCCGTGCCGCCGCGATAGCGGCGCCGCCGGCGCCCATCAGGGCAACCCCGGCCGCGGCGATCAGCGCCAGCGGCCAGCCGGTGGTCGGCAGGCCGCCTCCGGGCGGGCTCGCTGACGGGCCCCGCGCCCGCGCCCGGCCGGGGGCCCGGGGGGGCCGTGGCGGCG
>Ga0081540_1003388_pt1 | contig 12637 bp, 15 predicted proteins | sample TabmetS2T1R1_FD_71024 | JGI IMG/M metagenome (GOLD analysis project Ga0081540, IMG submission 71024) | Tabebuia heterophylla rhizosphere microbial communities from the University of Puerto Rico - S2T1R1 | ecosystem: Host-associated > Plants > Roots > Rhizosphere ...
TCAAGCGCGCCGAGGTGGCCTCCGCCGAAGCCGCCGATATGGCCTCCGCCAAAACCGCCCATGTGGCCTCCGCCAAAGCCACCGCCGCCATGGCCGCCGCCACCACCGCCGCCACGCGCTTGGGCACCCGTAGCCATCAGGCTGCCGGCGAGCACTGCGCTCGCCAAAATCATCATCGCTCGTCCTCTCATGACATTCTCCTTTGGAATGGGCGGACCATCCGCCGCAGGTCTTCTCAGACGCCGGCATGACCGCGGGGGCAAACGCCAACGTCGTGATGGACTCGAGATGGGTCGGGCTGTTTCTCGTCTCTACTAAATTCGAAGTCACTCGGCTCGAAAGCGATCACTTCTCGCGGCGTGCGGAACGCCGCCTGTCCATTTTGTAGATCAGCTCGCGCAGCTATCGTTCGCAGCTGTAGACGCGCCGCCATTCCAAAGGATCGGACGACGCACGCCAGCCTCATGCAGGGAGGAGGAACATAAGGCGTGGCGCGCGCCGTCCGCTGTACAGCCGCACGATAACGCCGCGAGGGACAAGCGTGGCGTGGCTGTTCTAATCATCATCTAGGCTTGGGGAACGGATTGCACCATTAAAAAGCGGTTTAGAATCGTCTCGATGACGTTCTCGCGATCGGGCCAGGACTGTCTTCTCGTTTCTCGCTTCCCTTGGCTTTCATCATCCACCGAATTCAGAAGGCTAAATGCGTTTTTAATTGAGGAACGGTGTCGGATCATGACTTTTACTTCTGTTCTTCCTTGGCTGGTACAGCCCTGAATGGAGCAATGGGCAAATGGAACCGGCCCGAACCGTTGATCGGCAGAGTTGGCGGGCAGGCAGGCCGAGCCTGGGCAGTCGCTCGATTCCGGAAGAGACCGCGGTAGCGGTCACATATAACGGTGGCACCTATGCCGTTATGATGACGACGCCGCAGGATCTGGAGGATTTCGCGCTCGGCTTCAGCCTGAGCGAAGGGGTCGTCAACTGTAAGACAGATATTGAATCGTTGGACATCGTGCGCCTCGATGACGGTGTCGAATTGCGGATGTGGCTCACTCAGCCGAGAGCCGACCGCTTGCGGGAGCGACGGCGGCGGATGGCAGGACCGACGGGGTGTGGCTTGTGCGGCATCGAATCAATCGGGGAAGCGATGCGTCCGACCGGCATTATCGGTCATGGCGGGCAATTCTCGCCGCAGCAGATCATGACTGCCATGGAGAGCCTGCCATCGCGTCAAAGACTCAATATCCAGACACGCGCGGTTCACGCGGCGGCCTTCTGGACTGTCGCGAGCGGTATCGTCGCGTTACGGGAGGACGTCGGTCGCCACAATGCGCTTTATAAGCTTTCAGGTGCTCTGGCCCGCGCGTCCATTGTAGCGAGCGAGGGTATCGTACTTCTCACCAGCCGGGTATCGGTGGAGATGGTGCAGAAAACCGCCGCGATCGGGGTGCGCGCGATGGTATCGGTTTCGGCGCCGACTGCGCTGGCTGTTCGTATGGCGGATGCAGCCGGGATCACACTTGCGGCCATCGCGCGCGCGGACGGATTTGAGGTGTTCACCCATCCGCGTAGAATCGCATAGGAGGCTTTGCGGAAGTGACGCGATTGTTATCAGCAATCGCATGCTGCGACATTATCTCATCCAGTGACGAGGCGATCCGTCGAGCAGCAGAGACGGTCCAAACGAGAGAAGGATCATGCGATCTCGGCTCTCGCTCATCGCCGGCCGCATCAACAGGCCTCTCGAGGCGTTTCAATGCCAACCGTGCTTAGGAGCGTAATATGCAAAAGCTTATCATCTCGACCATTGTGATCTTGCTCGCCGGGCCCGCTGCCAGTAATGCGCGCGGCGGCATGCATGCGGGAGGGATGCACGGAGGAGGGATGCATGGCCTGATGGCGCCGGCGAATCCGACCGTCCCGCCATCACTGACGTCGGATCCAAGACTCATTGGGACTGCGCCGCTACCGCCTCATAATCAGCCAACATCGGCTGACGTTCCCTCGATCCCCGACGCCATGCTCAAGCCGACCCCCGAAGAGATCGCCGTCGATCGGGCGATCGGCAGCATTTGCCGGGGCTGTTGACCGCAAGCCTTGTTCACCGCATAGGGCTCAATCTTCCAAGGCATTTACCGGCAGGGTGAACTGAAACGTGGCGCCGTGGGGGGAAGCCCACCGCAGGCATCCATGATACCGGCGATCGGCTGGAGACGCCGGCCAACGACGGTCCGACCGTGTTGTTTTCACCCGGCTTGGTCGAATGGCGGGGAACAATGGGCGAAGATCTTCTCGCCGGCCGCGGCATTGCCCTCCGCGTGCGTCGCAAGCAGGACCGAAAGCATCCCGTGCACGCCAGCATCATCGAGCAGGTAGCAACGCGGATCCTGGTGACGATGCGCATTGCGACGCCTAGGGTTCAGGCGTTTGCGTTGAGTTCTGTATCGGCGCGGGGTTAGTCCTCGCAAGTTGCATTGATCCCTGTTCCCACCATGCCATGCTCCCGAACACGTCGTCGCGCCGGATGAGGCCGTGGTAAAGCGCGGCACCGAAATGCGCGAGGAACGTCGCGAACAGCAGGTAAGCCAGGCCGGTATGAAGGTCGCGGAGCCAGGCATAGAGGGTCAAATCATGCGGCAAGATCGGCGGTAGCCGCACAGGCCCATAGAGCACGATCGGGTAGCGCGCCGCCGACAGCATACCCCAGCCAACCAGCGGCATGATAAGCATGAGCGCGTAGAGCACGATATGCGATGCCTTGGCGGCGAAGCGCTGCAGGGATGGAACCGTCTCAGGTAAATCTGGTGGTGGATTGATGAAGCGGTTGACGATTCGCGCCGCACACAACACCAGAATCGCAATTCCGAGCGGCCGATGGATCGACACCAGAAGGTCATAACGTCGAGAAACCGAGGCGGCCATGCCGACACCGATGAACAGCATCGCGATGACCATTGGCGCCATCAGCCAGTGCAGAAGCCGGGACGCGGCCGGAAAGCGGGGCTGCGTGGTCATGACTTGCCTCCGGCTCGTACTTCCTTCGGCGTGACTGCGCTGGGCGGCTTTTCATGCTCCTCTTCGGCCCGCAGCGTGAACGAGCGCGCATAGGCCGCCGAGCGGGCGCTCAGTAACGGGTCGTCGGATGGCTCGATGCCGGCCGGCAGCACCAGAGGATCATAGTTGATGGCGGTGCAACGCCCACCGTCTTCGCTCGAGGCTCGATCGATGGTTACCGTGCCGGCGTCGATCTGCCGGCGGCCCTCTGGCCAAGGCTGCGTCGCATCGTCGGTCGGGTCGCCAGCCCGCCCGATTGTCACGATCAGCCGCCACTGGCGCGGACGTTGCGTTATCTGGGCGATCAGCTCATCAAAGAGATAGTTCTCGTCTCCCGTCTCTGGTGGCTCAGTCGCATCGGCCGCGACCGGTTGCACCGGCACTGCGGACCAACGAACCGCAGTAGGGGCGCCAGCCGCGTCGACGAAGCGGAAAGCATTGAGGCCATTGAAGGTGGAGTTTGCAAAGCCGGATGTGATCTCGCGTTTCTTGATCAGGGCGAGTGCCCGTGCGGCTTCCGGATGACCAGCCAGAAACGCTTTTATTTTCGCTGGATCAGGCTTTCCGGTCGCCGGTTCGGGGCTGTAGGCGAGCAACTGCTCGTAAAAGCCGCGCGCCGAGTTCACCGGAAAAACCGGAATGTTGTTCATGCCCGTGCGCCATTCCTCGCCGCCAGGCGACAGGAAGCTAAGTGCCATGCTGCGCACGGTGTTGGGTGCGTCGGGCTGAAACGGCATGCCGCCGGCAAGCGCGAAGCGGCCAATCACCGGCACGCGGCCGGGCCTGAACACAGCGGCTTTCGATATTGCCGCTGCCTGCCCGCTGCTTTCGAACCAGCCGGTGACGCAAACTCCCTTGGCGTGGTTGCGGCGGAAACCGACGTGGGTGCCGTTGGCATCGCGGAAGGCTGCCATCATCCGGTCCTGCGTCAGTCGTGCTGGCGAGAGCCAGCCACCGGTGTAAGCGAATGCTCCGGTCACGCTGAGCATGACCGCGCCGATCGCGCCCAGTCGGACGAGCAGTCCGGGATTGGTCGCTGTAGCCGCTTTAAACCAGAGTGGTTTCATATTCGGGTGCATCCGGGCGTTCGGTTTCTGCGTTATGCGGGCTGTTTACTCGGTCACTGGCTGCGTGGGTGCGATCACTAACTGGCAGGCTTCGGTGTAGAACCTGACACCCGCCAGACCGTGTTTCCGACGTCGTCAGCGATCAACAATGCGCCATTCTTGTCGACTGCCAGACCAACCGGCCGTCCCCGCGCGTGATTGCTCTCATCGAGGAAGCCTGTGACGACATCCTGCGGCGGGCCGCTGGGCTTTCCGCCACTGAACGGCACAAAGACCACTTTGTAGCCGTTAAGCGGCGTTCGATTCCAGCTTCCGTGCTCGCCGACAAACGCGCCGCCGCGGTAGTTTGCCGGAAGCCCGGCGCCTGTGTACATCGCCAGACCGAGCGGCGCGGCGTGAGAGCTCAATGAATAGTCCGGCGCAATTGCTGACGCCACCAGATCGGGCCGCTGCGGCATGATGCGCGGATCCAGGTGTTGGCCGTAATAGCTGTAGGGCCAGCCATAGAAACCTCCGTCCTTTACCGAGGTCAGATAATCCGGAACCAGATCGGGCCCGATCTCATCGCGCTCATTGGCGATGGCCCAGAGCTTGCCGGTCTCAGGTTCCCATTGCAGGCCGGTGGGATTGCGTACGCCGCTGGCGAAGATGCGATGCGCCCCCGAGGCAACGTCGACCTCCCAGATCGCAGCCCGCTCGTATTCGGCTCCGATTCCGTTTTCGCCGACGTTGCTGTTGGATCCGACGCCGACATAGAGTTTGGAGCCGTCCGGACTGGCCAACATCGACTTGGTCCAGTGATGATCAATCGGGCCACCAGGAAGGTCGGTCAGCTTGGTGCCGGCCGCGGTGATGCTGGTTTGTCCTTCCTGATAAGGATAGCGAACGATGGCATCGGTGTTCGCAACGTAGAGACTGTCACCGATCAGCGCTACGCCGAATGGCGAGTTGAGGTGGTCCAGAAACACGGTTCGCACTTCGGGAATGCCGTCACCATGGGTGTCGCGCAGCAGTGTGATGCGGTTTGCGTCCTTTGCCTTGGCCCCGGCAAATGATTGCACCCAGCCGGTAATGATGTCCTTGGGCCGGTAAATCGGCGCTTTCGGGCCATTGCTCTCGACCACCAGCACGTCTCCATTGGGCAGGACGTAGAGGGAGCGCGGATGCTGGAAGCCGGTCGCCAGCGCATGAACCTGCAGCCCCTCCGGCACGGAAGGAGTTTCCTTGCCCCATCCTACGACCTCTGCGACGCGGATCGGCGGCATCAAATACTGCTGCAATGCGGGCAGCACGGGATTGGCGCCGATCTGCATTTTCGGGTCGCCGGCATGATCGTCACAGCCGGCGAGTCCGAGGACGGCGACCGCGACAAGGAGAGCGGCGAGACGCGGCAGTTTCGCCGAGCGAGTATTCTTGAGGATGTGCATCATGATCATACTCCAAACCGATGGCGATTTGTCAGGGCCCTGGCAACGAGGGCCGTCAACGCGAGAACGACGACGACCAGCGCGGAAAGCATCAGGCCGGTCGGCACCACAGCGGTGTAACCGTCGCGGCTGTGAACGAAGGCGTTGGTTAGCGCGAGCAAGACCGCGAGCGCGTAGCCAACCACGCGCGGCCAGGCCGGCCTGTCGATTCGCCTGCGTCCTGCAAGGTCGATCACGTATGCGATAGCGGCCAAGCCCGCTACGATCAGACCGGCGGCAATGAGCCAGATGGAGAACCTCTCCCACATCACATCCGGCATCCGCCAATAGACAATATCTGTGACCAGAGCGCCTACGAAATAGGCGGCAGAAAACGACACCAGCATCCGGTGGATTGGTCGTCCACGCGACTTCCTGGCTGGCTTCAAATCGACATCGCGTATGAAGCTTGCTTCCGCGATCGTGGCGTGGTGTTGCATGTTTCAATCCTCATAACGATCCGCGCATCCGCATTTCTTGGGAGACGCGATTTGATCTCCAAGCTCCGTCGGCGACGTGAAAGCTTCGGCTGATGGTCCTATATTGACTCTACCCGCGCATGCGTCCTCTAAATTCGGGTTTAATTTCGAGGCGGGTTCGAATGAGTGCGTTCGGCAGTTTACCGCTGCATCTGCATGGGCCGATCTATCGGCATCCCGTTGTGATTGAGGCTCGCGATCACGCCCATCGCCAGCATGATCGCAAGTGAATCACCAGGATGGCTTTATCGGCAGTCCCGATCGGTCCCAAGGATGTTCGCCGCCGAATCACAGGATGGGAGCGTTGAGAGCCCATTGCCGCAATCACGCAGATCTTCATTGAGGCAGACCGCTGGCACAACCGTGGGAAATCGCGAGGTCTCTGTCGCCTTACTTGAATCGCGGGACCACCGGGACGGTGATACGCGGTGGCGGCAGAGGAGCTATCTTGGACGCGTTGCCGATCCCGCTGGGATCGACCGTCACATTATTCAGACCACCGAGGTTTGCCGGGCCCGGCGGAATACCACTAATCGGTATATTGCCAGATCCCGCGGCACCTGCGGTTCGCGCGACCTGCGCAAATGAAGCTGCGGGGCTAACCACGGACAGCAGCAATACGAGAGCGACTTTTGCCGCGGTATTGGACATGACGAAGCTCCATTGTTCGACGAAAGCGTTTGCGTAGCTGCAGCTGATCTAGATCTGTCCAGCCGTCGCTCCACTAAATTGAATTTTAGAGAATTGCAGAAAGGGAGCCGCGTTCCGCGAGAGAGCTATCCAGGAGACCCGAGTTGAAATTCACATTGATTGGCGCCGACGCTTTTGTCACGGCGTAACTTCCTCACTGGCGCAGGCCGCTGTCTCAGATCCCGGCTATTGCCAATCCGCACGCCGATGGTGGCCATTCATCCGCTGGAACGCAGAGCGCAATGCACGCGATCGATTCAATAAATTCGATTTTAGCTTCATGAAGGCCAATTTAGTGGGATAGCCAGCGGTTCGGCTTACCTCCGTGGCAACACCCTGAGCTTCAGGGCCGAGATTACCAATCGAGACACGGAGAAAGACGATGAACAGAGTCAAAATGTTCGGGACGGCAGCGATTCTGTCGCTGATGTTCGCAACGCCCGTATTCGCGCAGGCAGCTATCCAGGAGCCGGGTGCGTTCGCGTTCTACTATCCCAATAACGATGTCCTGAATGGCGGCCGACCCACGCCGGCGGCGGGCCCGCACGCCATGACACCGGAGTTGTTCGGCAGCGGCCCCAGCCCGTGGATACACGGTCGCCGGAACGCCTGGAAGTAGACTGACGCAAACGATCTATGTCGACCCGAATTCGGGCGCGGCAAATGGAGAAAGAGTCCGTATCGCAAACGATGCGGCCCTTTTCATGTCTGAATGGAAGAGGGGAGACCGAGGCGAGTCCTGTCCACCCTGTTGGACCGGCAGGATCGGACAAGGCGCAGCAATTCCCGGCAAGCACCGCCGCTCTTAGCAATTACCATCAAGATGCTTTCCTCTGGGCAGGGCCGAGCTTCGCCGAGTTATTCCAGGCACACCAATTTCGCGCGGACGACAAGGATGACTGAGCCAACCGACATCGACAAGAATGCTACGTCCGCATCCCGTCGGCGATTTCTTAGGGAAGGAAGTGCCTTAGTCGGCGGGGTCATTGCTGGTGGCCTCGCCGGAAGTGAAGCGCGCGCCGCGAGCGAAAATACGGCCAACCTCCCTCCCAACGCGCCGGAATGGATGAAGACGCCCGGCGATCCCATGGGAACCCAGCCTTACGGCGCGCCTTCCCCATTCGAAAAAGACGTCATTAAGAAAATATCGAAGACGCTGCCGCAGTATTTGTCGGCGTCTGGACGCACGCCGTTGCAGGATCTCGACGGCATCATCACGCCGAACGGTCTGTTCTATGAACGCCATCATGGCGGCGTTCCCACCATCGATCCGGCTCAGCATCGGCTGATGCTTCATGGCCTCGTGGACAGGCCCCTGATCTTCACCATGGATGACATCCGTCGCTTTCCGTCAGAGTCACACATCTATTTCCTCGAATGCTCGGGCAACCCGGAATACAAAAAGCCCTATGGCAAGACGGCTTCCGATCTCGTCGGTCTGCTGAGCTGCGCCGAATGGACGGGAGTCAGCCTGAAACTGGTGTTGCAGGAAGCGGGGTTGCAGCCGGCCGCAAAATGGGTCGTGGCCGAAGGCGCCGATTCCGCGGCGATGACTCGAAGTATTCCTATCGAAAAGTGCCTGGACGACGCGATGCTGGCGTATAGCCAGAACGGCGAGCGGCTACGGCCGCAGCAGGGCTATCCGCTTCGCCTGCTGGTGCCGGGATTCGAAGGCAACATGAATGTGAAGTGGCTGCGCCGCCTGCATGTCACCGCGGAGCCGGCTTACTCTCGCGAGGAGACCTCCAAATACACGGACCCAATGCCCGACGGTACGGCGCGCGAATTCACCTTCTACATGGAAGCCAAATCCATCATTACCCGGCCGTCTGGCGGCCAGCGGCTGATCGCGCCGGGCTTTCACGAAATCAGCGGCATCGCCTGGAGCGGACGCGGCAAAGTCCGGCGTGTCGACGTATCCGTCGATGACGGCAAGAGCTGGCAGGAGGCGCATCTGCAGGAGCCGGTGCTGACGCGGGCGCTGACCCGCTTCCGCATGCCGTGGCATTGGGACGGCAAGCCGGCGGTAATCCAGAGCCGCGCCATCGACGAGACCGGCTACGTGCAGCCGACGCTGGCTGAACTGCTGGCGGTGCGCGGCGACAATTACGTCTACCACAACAATGCGATCTGGCCCTGGCGCATCGCTGCAGACGGCGAGGTAACCAATGCCAACGCGTAGGATTGGGCTCGCGGCGTTCGCTGTTACTGTGCTGCTATGCGCGACGCGCGCGGAGGCGCAAAGCCCGTATGGCATCGGCCGCACCGCGACGCCTGCGGAGATCGCGGGTTGGAACATCGACGTCGGCGGCGAAGGCAGAAACCTGCCGCCGGGAAGCGGCAGCGTCAGTCACGGAAGTGAAGTATTCGACCAGCAATGCTCGGCCTGTCACGGCGCAAAGGGCGAGGGCGGCATCGGCGACCGGCTCGTCGGCGGGCAGGGCACGCTTGCAACGCAAAATCCGGTGCGCACCGTCGGCAGCTATTGGCCATACGCGCCGACCTTGTTCGATTACATCCGCCGCGCCATGCCGCAGAACGCGCCGCAATCGCTAAGCAACGACGACGTCTACGCGGTGTCTGCCTACATTCTCAGCCTCAATGGCCTGCTGCCGGCAGATGCGACGCTTGACGCCAGGGCGCTTGCCGCAATCAAGATGCCAAATCGCAAGATGTTCGTTGGCGATCCCAGGCCGGACGTCAAAAACCCGGCATGCATGGCCGGCTGTTGAGGTTTCGCGAGCAATCATTCGCCGAGCCTGAAATCGAATTTACTTGAGCTTGATCGGCGTCGTCGCGATGTTTCTCGAGTTGCGTATTGAAATCCCAGCCATCCGGAGCTGTCCCCGATGACCCAATTCCGCCTGCTCGGCCTCTCCGGCAGCCTGCGACGTGCCTCCAACAGCACCGCGGTGCTTCGCGGCCTGCATGACGCGCCTGGGCTCTGGGCTGCTCTCGAGATCTTCCCGCTACACGCGATTCCGCTCTACAACGAGGATGATGACGCAGGGCACGCACCCGACTCGGTGCGTGCCCTGCGTTCGGCGATTGACGCGAGCGATGGCGTGATCATGGTCTCGCCCGAGTACAATCATGGCATGTCGGGCGTCCTGAAGAATGCGCTCGACTGGGCCTCGCGGCCTTACGGTTTGTCGGTGCTGAAAGGCAAACCGGTACTGACGATGACGACCTCGGCCGCCTTCACCGGTGGTGTGCGTGCACAGCACCAGATGAACGAGACGCTCGCATCGATACCGGCCCGCCCTGTTCTCAGGCCCCAGATCGTGATCGGCGGCGTGCACGAGAAGGTGCGCGACGGACGCCTTATCGATGAGGCTGCAATCAGCTTCGCGCTCGCCGGTGTTGATGATCTCATCGCGGAGATCAGGACGGCGCGGTTTGTTCGAGCGGCGGCATGAACGCCACTGAGGATTAGTTACGACAAGCAGGCACTGCATCCCGCGCCGCTTCGTTTTTCCGCGGGGCAATCTCGCGATAAAACCTCGGCATTCTTCCAGGAGGTGCAATCGCCCCATTGCGATCGGTAGCGCCGCCAGACTTCTCGTTGACGCTTGCCGCGATCATCAATCAGCCGATGAAAACTTCCGAGTAGAACCGGGGCAGGTTAGCTGTCGCGAACCCTCTGAATAATCGATAATGCGTCACTCGCAAGGAAGGTGTGTCTGAGGGCCTCGTCTAGTCGTTCATCAGTAGCTTGCCATTTCGTGCCTTGTACTCTCGTCTTCACTGAACGAGTTTTGCCTTGCCCCTTTGGACCCTTGACAACTCGCTGTTTGATCCTGACATTCATGAGCGCTGTCTATTGTTTGGCCCCGATCAGACAAAGGTTCACGCTTGCCGGCAGCATTCGGACAGGAACCAGGTCCGTTTCTCCAGCAGGCTTGCGTGGCCACCCCCTGCCTCGCCGCACAGCGAATGCACCTCACGCATGGTCCGCGTCAGGGACGCGTTATCGTTCCGGAGTTCAGTCACATGTTGGACGGCCTGACATGATCGGTGTCGTTGTCTGCGATGCGCTGGGAGCGCGCAATTTGCCCGATGGAGCGGACGGTTGAGCCACCCAGTTTTCTGGCTCGCTCGGCAATGGCGTCCGTCATGGAGAAAAGTTGATCGCCTTGCGCGTCTAGCATCAAATGATAATCACGGAAATGCGGGCCGGACATATGCCAGTGGGAAGTTCTTTGTTTTAGGATACAACGCAAACACGTCAGAGAGAAGCGGCATCAACGCTCGCGAAATGTCTCGAACCGCGTTTTCCGAAAGGGTCGCAGGGGTCGTGCGCGGCTCTCTGTGCAACATATCGATGACCTTGTTTATTGGTCGGGCACAAGCCCATCTCAGCTGTAGTGCACCCAGCCTGACTACCTACAAATCTCTCCCGGTCTTGGGGGTTTCAATTACATAGGAGTTTAGCCTTTCGGCTCACGCGGACGGCGCCGCCGCGGCGAGCTCGCCGATGCCCGGAATCCGGCGGGCAAGACGCGGTGTTGGGGAAGCGGGTAGCGAAGCGCCTCGTTCATCTCGGCCTTGCAACACTAAACGCCAATTTACTTTGGCACCCCGTGCGCGTCCCTATGTGTAGGAGGTGATGACGTGGCAATCGCGCCGCTGACCAAGGAGTTCTCAAATGGCCCGGAAAACACCGAAGATTGTTGAACTGCAGGTTGGCATGGAAATCAACATGTACGCCTGCGCGACGCGCAAGTAGCTTCGATTACACCCGTGGGATTGAGCGCCAGTTTCAGCCTCGTCGTGGACGGTTCGTGAGAGCATGAGCTGTTTCCATTATTCTTCAGGATTGCGACGCGGGCGCGCAGGCTTGGCACCTCCAGCCGCATGTGCCCCAATTCGCTCCCCGCTCGTCTGCGGCGCGAGCTGAGCAACAGCAGACAAGGATCCATCCTCGTTTGCTGCGCCGCTCGCACCAAAGGCTGGCCGATACGGAAATTTGCGAGAGGACGTCCATGCCCACGATTTCGCCGACGCTCTTGCCGGTGCTGATGCTGTTTGCGTCCAACGTGTTCATGACCTTCGCCTGGTACGGCCATCTTAAATACAAAGATCATTCGCTGGTGCTGGTTATCCTCGCGAGCTGGGGCATCGCGTTCTTTGAATACTGGCTGGCTGTGCCGGCCAATCGCTGGGGCAGCGCGGTCTATTCGGCAGCTCAGCTCAAGACGATGCAGGAGGTGATCACGCTGACCGTGTTCGCCGCGTTCTCGGTGCTCTATCTGAAGGAGCCGCTAGGCTGGAATCACGCGCTCGGCTTTGCTTTTATCGCATTCGGCGCGTTTCTGATTTTTCATAAATGGTGATGCGAGGACACCGATCAGCGTGCGGCGATGTCGCGGTAGTGACGATCAGACTTGCGCCCCAAGTCGCTTTGGAAAACCGCGACGATCAGGCTTCGCACGATCATCGACTGAGTGTGCGTTGCCCAGGTGCGGCGAGGTGAGGGTGGGCGTGACCTAGTAGATACTATGCCGCCTGAGGCTTGGCACCTGGTTCTATTTCGCGCCTACGAGTCCGGCCGCAGCCGCGATGGCGAGGCAAGGGCCGCGAGCAGCACGGCCAAAATACCGGTCAGGAATATGCCGTCAAATGTCCCTGCGCCACCGATGGAAGCGATCGGCGCGCCAAGGCCGCCGATCTTGTCCAGATTGAGAATATCGGCGCCGATTAGCGTTCCCAGGGACCCGCCAATGTACGCTAACGGCGCTGCAAAATCTCGGGAGAGGACGAGGGCAAGGATTGCCGTAGCTACGACGGGCACAAAGACCGGCACCGCAATGCCAAGACCAGCCACTGGCGTCGCCGTGGAATGAACAATGAAGGCGATTACGGTGACAGCGATCGC
>Ga0081540_1003389_pt1 | contig 12636 bp, 10 predicted proteins | sample TabmetS2T1R1_FD_71024 | JGI IMG/M metagenome (GOLD analysis project Ga0081540, IMG submission 71024) | Tabebuia heterophylla rhizosphere microbial communities from the University of Puerto Rico - S2T1R1 | ecosystem: Host-associated > Plants > Roots > Rhizosphere ...
CGGCAAGACCGAAGAAGCCTATTTCAAGAAGATCAACGCCGAGGGCGGCATCAACGGCCGCAAGATCAACTTCGTCACCTATGACGACGCCTACTCGCCGCCGAAGGCCGTCGAGCAGGTGCGCAAGCTGGTCGAGAGCGACGAGGTGCTGCTGGTGTTCAACCCGCTCGGCACGCCCTCCAACACGGCGATCCAGAAGTACCTGAACTCCAAGAAGGTGCCGCAGCTGTTCGTCGCCACCGGCGCCACCAAGTGGAACGAGCCGAAGGACTTCCCCTGGACCATGGGCTGGCAACCCAGCTACCAGAGCGAGGCGCGCATCTACGCCAAGTATGTGCTGAAGGAAAAGCCGGACGCCAAGATCGCCGTGTTCTACCAGAACGACGATTTCGGCAAGGACTATCTCAAGGGCTTCAAGGAAGGTCTCGGCGCAAAGACCTCGATGATCGTGCTGGAGGAGAGCTACGAAGTCTCCGAGCCGACCATCGACAGCCACATCGTCAAGATGAAGGCTTCCGGCGCGGACGTGCTGATCAACATCACCACACCGAAATTCGCGGCGCAGTCGATCAAGAAGATCGCGGAAATCGACTGGAAGCCGATGCACCTGCTCACCAACGTCTCGATCTCGGTCGGCAGCGTGATCAAGCCGGCCGGCTATGAGAACGCGCAAGGCATCATCTCGGCGACCTACGGCAAGGACGGCTCCGATCCGCAGTGGGACAATGATCCCGGCATGAAGAAGTTCTTCGCGTTCCTCGAGAAGTACTATCCCGATGCCAACAAGAGCGATAGTTCCGTAGTCTATGGCTACGGTGCGGCGCAGACGCTGGTGAAGGTGCTGCAGATGTGCGGCGACGACCTGACCCGCGCCAACGTGATGAAGCAGGCGGCGAGCCTGAAGGATTTCGAACCCGACACGCTGCTGCCGGGCGTCAAGATCAACACCTCCGCCACCGACTTCGCTCCGATCTCGCAACTGCAGCTGCAGCGCTTCAAAGGCGAGAAGTGGGAACTGTTCGGCGACGTCATGAGCGGCGACGTCACCAATTGATATTCCGCTGCGCGGTTAACCACGCGGCGTATTCGACTAAAAAACAGGCCCCCTGCGACCCCGTCGCAGGGGGCTTTTAGTTGCTGGCGGACGGCAGAAGGTATTGAATGCCGGGCAATGGCCATGAAGCGCCTGTTGCCAAGAACAAGATGCAAAATTCACCCCCAGGGAGACACGAATGCCCATCCACCACCTGCGATTGGGAGCCGCTGCGGCTGCCCTCGCATTGCTTGCCGTCAGCAGCGAGCCCTCTTTCGCACAGAAGAAATACGATACCGGCGCCACCGACACCGAAATCAAGATCGGCAACATCATGCCCTACTCGGGTCCCGCATCCGCCTATGGCGTGATCGGCAAGACCGAGGAAGCCTATTTCAAGAAGATCAACGCCGAAGGCGGCATCAACGGCCGCAAGATCAACTTCATCTCCTATGACGACAACTACTCTCCCCCGAAAACTGTGGAGCAGGCGCGCAAGCTGGTGGAGAGCGACGAAGTCCTCCTGGTCTTCAACCCGCTCGGTACGCCGCCGAACTCGGCGATCCAGAAATACATGAACCAGAAGAAGGTGCCGCAGCTGTTCGTCGCCACCGGCGCCACCAAGTGGAACGATCCGAAGGATTATCCCTGGACCATGGGCTGGCAGCCCAACTACCAGAGCGAGACCCAGATCTACGCCAAATACATCCTGAAGAACCATCCGAACGCGAAGATCGGCGTGCTCTACCAGAACGACGATTACGGCAAGGATTATCTGAAGGGCTTCAAGGACGGCCTTGGCGCCAAGGGAGCCTCGATGATCGTGATCGAGGACAGCTATGAAGTCTCCGAGCCGACCATCGACAGCCACATCGTCAAGCTCAAGGCGGCGGGCGCAGATGTCTTCATGAACATCACCACGCCGAAATTCGCGGCGCAGGCAATCAAGAAGAACGCGGAGATCGGCTGGAAGCCCCTGCACTTCCTCAATAACGTCTCGGCTTCGGTGGGTGCGGTGATGAAGCCGGCAGGCTTCGACAATGGCCAGGACATTATCTCGTCCAACTATCTGAAGGACCCGACCGACGCGCAGTGGAAGAACGACGCGGCGATGAAGGCCTGGAACGAGTTCCTGGACAAGTACTATCCCGACGCCAACCGTGCCGACTCCGGGGTGATGTATGGCTACATCGTCGCCCAGGGCCTCGTCCACGTGCTGAAGAACTGCGGCGACAACCTGACCCGCGAGAACATCATGAAGCAGGCGGCCAGCATCAAGGATCTCGAGCTTGGTGGCCTGCTGCCGGGCGTCAAGGTCAATACGTCTGCGACCGATTTCGCTCCGATCTCCCAGTTGCAACTCATGAAGTTCAAGGGCGAGACCTGGGAGCTGTTCGGAGACGTCCTCACCGGCGACGTCGGCGGCTGATTGCCGAATCCAATAGGTCGATAACCCAAACGCAACACCCCCGCGGGCTCACCCTGCGGGGGTTTTCTTTTGCGCGGATAAATCGGATAACGGGGTCTCCCTAAAGACCGGACCGATGAACGCGATGACCGACCGACGCCCTCTCCTGCGCGCGATTTTCGATGCGGCGGTTGCCGCGGCGCATCCCGATGTGGTGCTCGGCCAGCACCTGCCGCCGATGCCGAAGGGCCGGGTGATCTGTCTTGCCGCCGGCAAGGGCGCGGCCGCAATGGCCGCAAGCTGCGAGCGGCATTACCTCGACGAGCTGAAACTCGATCCGGCGCGCCTGGTCGGCATCGCCACCACCCGCCACGGCCATGGCCTGCCGACCCGGCGGATCAAGGTGATCGAGGCCGGCCATCCCGTGCCTGACGAGGCCGGGCTGAAGGCCGCCGATGACACGCTGCGGCTCGCGGCCGAGGCAACACCGGATGACCTGCTGCTGGTGCTGCTCACCGGCGGCGGCTCCGCCAACTGGATTGCGCCGGCCGATGGCGTTACGTTCACGCAGAAGCAGCAGGTCAACCGCGCGCTGCTCCGCTCCGGTGCCCCGATCGGCGAAATGAACGTGGTGCGAAAGCATCTCTCGCGCATCAAGGGCGGACGGCTGGCGCGTGCCGGCCAGCGCGCCGCCGAGATCGTGACGCTCGCCATCTCGGACGTGCCGCATGACGATCCCTCCGCGATCGCCTCCGGCCCGACGGTGCCCGATCCCTCGACGCTGGCCGATGCGCGCGGCATCGTCGCGAAATACAATCTCTCCATTGACGATGCCGTGCGCCGCGCGCTCGACGATCCCAAAAACGAAAGCTGCAAGCCGGGCGACCCGGCTTTCGCCCGCGCGCGATTTGAACTTATCGCCAGGCCAAAGGCTTCGCACGAAGCCGCGGTGAAGGTTGCAAGGGATGCTGGCTACGAGACCATCGCGCTGGGCGCCGATCTGGAAGGCGAGGCCCGTGAGGTAGCCGCAGCGCATGCGAAGATGGCGCTGAAAGCCCGCAGCGAAGGCAAGCGCATCGCCATCCTTTCCGGCGGCGAGCTCACCGTCACTGTGCGCGGCAATGGCCGCGGCGGCCCCAACCAGGAATATGCGCTGGCGCTGGCGGGGCTCCTGAAGGACACGGGCGATGTCGCCGCGCTCGCCGCCGACACCGACGGCGCCGATGGCGGCGCCGGCAGCGCGTCCGATCCGGCCGGCGCGCTGATCGATGCGGCGACGTTTTCGAACATGAAATCGCTCGGCCTCGATCCGCAGGCATATCTCGCCAACAACGACGCGACCGGGTTTTTTGCCCAGACCGGGGATTTGCTGCTCACCGGGCCGACGCTGACCAACGTCAACGATGTGCGCGTGATCCTGGTGGATTGATGCCCGACCGGCCGCAGCGGGCACCGGCGATTAACGATTTGTTCAGCCCATTCTCGGGAATTTGCCCGATTTCGGGACGGTAAAAGGATGCAGTTCACCTGCTTCGGTCTTTAATAGCGGCCTCCTGAAAAAGGGGCGCCGCGAATGGCGGTGGGGAAACGCCAGATGACCGACCGCGACCAGTCAGCCGTCGAGCGGGAGACGCCGGGTTTGCATGCCCTGCTTGAGCAGGCCATCCACAACCTGTCGCTCGGCATCGTCATTTTCAACAACAACCGCCAGCTCGTCTTCTGCAACCGTCGCTATATCGAAATGTACGGCCTCTCGCCCGACCAGGTGAAGCCGGGTACGCCTACAAGCGAGCTGATCCAGCACAGGCTGAACCTCGGCCTGAAAGTGCGCGGTGCTCCCGAAGATTACATCCGCCAGCGCGTCGGACGCGACATCGCGCTCGACACCACGGTGCAGGAATTCACCGACGGCCGCATCATCGCCTACACGGTCCGCCCGCTGCCCGATGGCGGCGGCATCGCGACCCATGAAGACGTCACCGAGCGCGAAGGGCTCCATACCCGCCTGAAAGAGCAGTATGAGGTGGGCAAGGAGCAGGAGGAGGCGCTGCGCGTGCGCAACTTCCAGTTCGACACCGCGATCAACAACATGTCGCAGGGCCTGTGCTTCTTCGACGCCGACCACAAGCTGATCGTTTGCAACAACCGCTTTCTTGAACTGTACGACATTCCACCCGGCAAGGTCGGACCCGGCACGCCGCTGACCGAGATCGTCGATCTTCGTTATGCCGCGGGCAGCTCCCCCGCGATGTCGCGCGACGAATATGTGCGCTGGCGTACCCAGGTCGCCTTCACCAACGAAGCCAGGGACAGCGTCGTCGAACTGCAGAACGGCAAGACGTTCAAGATCCGCCATCGCCCGATGCCCGATCTCGGCTGGGTTGCCACCCACGAGGACATCACCGAGCAGCGGCAGGCCGAGATCAAGATCGAGCACATGGCCCACCATGACGCGCTGACCGGCCTTGCCAATCGCGCGCTGCTCAATGAGCGGCTGGAGCAGGCGCTCAGTCTGTTCCACGGCGAGCGGATGGTAGCGGTGCATCACCTCGATCTCGACCAGTTCAAGGCGGTGAACGACACGCTGGGTCACCCGGCCGGCGACAAGCTGCTCAGGATCGTTGCCGATCGCCTGCATGCGCTGGTGCGAGAGACCGACACCATCGCGCGGATGGGCGGCGACGAATTCATCATCGTGCAGACCTCGATTACGCACCCTGCGGAAGCGACCACGCTTGCGCAGCAGATCATTGAGTGGATCAGCGAGCCGTATGACATCGACGGCCAGCAGGCGCTGGTCGGCACCAGCATCGGTGTTGCCATCAGTCCGGGCGACGGCCTTACTCCCGAGCGGCTGCTGCGCAATGCCGACCTTGCGCTGTATCGCGCCAAGGGCGACGGCCGCGGCACGTTCCGCTTCTTCGAGGCCGCGATGGACGAGCAGATGCAGGCCCGCCGCATCATGGAGCAGGACCTTCGCAAGGCGCTGCCGGCGGGCGAATTCGAGCTTTACTACCAGCCGGTGGTGAACCTTGAGAGCAACGAGATTTCCGGCTTCGAGGCGCTGATCCGCTGGAATCATCCGGAACGCGGACAGGTGCCGCCCTCGACCTTCATTCCGCTCGCCGAAGAGATCGGCTTCATCGTGCCGCTGGGAGAATGGGTGATCCGCGAAGCATGCCTTGCCGCCGCGCGATGGCCAGAGCACCTCAATGTCGCCGTCAATATTTCAGCGGTGCAATTCCGCGGCTCGAGCCTGATGCCGGTCATCGTCAATGCATTGGCGGCCTCGGGCCTGCATCCGACGCGGCTGGAGATCGAGATCACCGAAAGCGTGCTGCTGCAGGATCGGGAAGCTACGCTTGCCGTGCTGCATCAGTTGCGCGCACTCGGCATCCGCATCGCCATGGACGATTTCGGCACTGGATATTCCTCGCTAACCTATCTGCAGTCGTTCCCGTTCGACAAGATCAAGATCGACCGCTCCTTCGTGAAGGACATCACGGAGAATGCCGGCTCGCTCTACATCGTGCGCGCAGTGGCCGCGCTGGCAAACGGCATGGGAATGGCAGCGACTGCCGAGGGCGTCGAGACGGCCGAGCAGCTCGACAAGATCGCCGCCGTCGGCTGCACCGAGATGCAGGGATATCTGTTCTCCAGGCCGCTTCCGGCGGCCGAGATCGAGCGGCTGTTCCTCTCGCGGTTGCCGCGACGGGACAATTCGGAAAGCGCCGTGGCCTGAGCGTACGGCGGCTCAGAACTCCCGGGCGATCTTCGCGAGCATCTCCAGCAGCGCGGCGCGGTTGGCCGGGCCAAGCAGTTCGTTGAGTCGCGCCTCGTGCTTGCTGGCGACCAGCTTCTTGGCGCGGGCCAGCACCGCGCGGCCCTTCTCGGTCAACACCAGGATGTGCGAGCGGCGATCGTTGGTCGAGCGCATCCGCGCGCAAAGGTCGCGGCTCTCGAGCCCATCCAGCATCGCCACGAAATTCGGCCGGAGGATGCCAAGCGTGTTGGCGATCTCGGTCTGATTGCGGCCGGGGTTACGATCAAGCAGGAGCAGCACGGAAAACTGCGCCGGCGTCAGCTGCAGCGGCGCGACGCAATTGATGAAATCCTCGAAGACTTTCAGCTGCGCCCGCTTCAGCGAATAGCCCAGGAGCTCCGAAAGTTCCCCGAGCTGCAGCGCGGCCGTCTCCTCGGGTGCATCGCCGTTCTCCTTGCGCGACGGGCGGGCCGGTTTGACGGCACTGATGTCGGCAGTCTTGGAAACAGTCATCGCTCGAAGCTCGCAATCCCGCTAGATAAGGGTTCGGGGACTCCCAGGCCGGTTCGGCCTTGAGGTTATATTGGATAATTGTTATCCAGTATATCAAATGCCGGTAGCTTTCAACCGGCGAAATGGGAATGGCTGGGCAGACCGCAGGCCCGGCCCGGAGGCGTCGAGGGGGAGCGTCCGGCCTTGAATACGACGATCATGCTGTTCCTGATCCAGGACGGCATCACCAACGGCGCGATCTACGCGTTGCTCGGGCTGGCGCTGGTGCTGGTGTTCGCGGTCACCCGCGTCATCCTGATTCCGCAGGGCGAATTCGTCACCTACGGCGCGCTGAGCTACGCAATGCTGTGCACCGGCAACGTGCCGGGCACGGTGTGGCTGGCGCTGGCCATGGGCGCCGGCGCCTTCGCGTTCGACCTGTTCGCCGCCCGCCGCGCGTTGCATCCAAGGAAGATCGGCCGCAGTGCCGCGCTCAACATCGCCTTTCCCGCAGCGATCGTGGCAGCGACCTATCTGCTTGTCGGCCGCGGCACGCCGATCGCGGTCAACATCGTGCTGGCGCTGCTGACCGTCGCGGCCATCAGCCTGTACCTCTACCGCCTCGCCTTCCAGCCGCTGGCGCATACGTCGGTGCTGGTGCTCCTGATCGCATCCGTCGGCTGCCACCTCGCACTGCAGGGCCTTGGCCTGGTGTTCTTCGGCGCCGAAGGCCTGCGCGGACCGCCGCTGTCGAATGCCGCCTTCGCCATTGGCGAGTTACGCTTCACGGGCCAAAGCATCGCCGTCTATGTCGTTACCGTCGCCTTCATTGTCGCGCTGTGGCTGTTCTTCGGCACCACGCTGATGGGCAAGGCGTTGCGCGCCACCGCGGTCAATCGCCTGGGCGCGCGCCTCGTTGGCATCCGCACCACGCTGTCAGGCCAGATCGCATTTTTGCTGGCGGCTGTCATCGGCGCCATCTCCGGAATCCTGATCGTGCCGATCACCACGCTGTATTACGACACCGGATTCCTGATCGGCCTGAAGGGATTCATTGCCGCGATCATCGGCGGCCTCGTCAGCTACCCCTTAACCGCGATCGCGGCGCTGATCGTCGGCATGGTCGAGGCGTTCTCCTCCTTCTATGCCTCCAACTTCAAGGAGGTCATCGTCTTCACCCTGATCATCCCCGTGCTGGTGCTGCGCTCGCTCGCCGCGCCCGCGGTCGAGGAAGAGGGAGACTGAGGCGATGATCGATCGCTGGCCCCTCTTGGTCTTTGCCGCCGTGATGGCGGCGATTCCGCTGATCCCCGGCGTGCCGCCGTTCTGGATTGTGCTCTTGGACAATATCGGCCTAGCCGCGCTGGTCGCGATGGGGCTTGTGCTGCTCACCGGCGTCGGCGGCCTCACCTCGTTTGGACAAGCCGCCTTCTGCGGCTTCGGCGCCTACACCACGGCGGTGCTGACCACGGCCTATGGCTTCTCGCCCTGGCTGACCTTGCCGGCCTCGCTTGTCGTCAGCGGGATTGCCGCCGTCATTCTCGGCCTCATCACCGTGCGCCTGTCTGGCCACTATCTGCCGCTCGGCACCATCGCCTGGGGCATCGGCCTGTTCTATCTCTTCAGCAAGCTCGAATTCATCGGCCGCAATGACGGCATCTCCAACATTCCGCCGCTGTCGGTCGGCGCGCTCAAAATGCTCCAGCCGGACACGATCTATTTCGTAATCTGGGCCGCGGTGCTGATCTCGGCGGTGCTGACCATGAACCTGCTGGATTCGCGCACCGGCCGCGCCATCCGTGCCCTGCGCCGCGGCCATATCGCCGCCGAGGCCTTTGGCGTGCAGACCCCGCGCGCCAAGCTCCTGGTCTTCATCTATGCCGCCGTGCTCGCCGGGCTCTCCGGCTGGCTCTATGCGCATTTCCAGCGCGCGGTGACGCCGACGCCGTTCGGCGCGCAGGCCGGCATCGAATATCTCTTCATCGCGGTGGTTGGCGGTGCCGGCTATGTCTGGGGCGCGGTGTTAGGGGCCGGCATCGTCGTGATCCTGAAGGAAGTGCTGCAGAGCTATCTGCCGTATGTTTTCGGCGGCAAGGCGCAGCTCGAGACCATCGTGTTCGGCATTCTGCTGGTGCTGCTGCTGCAACTGGCGCCGACCGGCGTCTGGCCCTTGCTGATGTCGTGGCTGCCGTTCAGAACGGCCCGCAAGCATCCCGACACGGCGCTGACCTTGCCCGCGCGCGTGCGCGCGGCGACGGAACCGGAGGTGCTGCTGCATATCGAGCGGGCGCGCAAGCAGTTCGGCGGCGTCATCGCGGTCAATGACGTCAGCTTCGACGTGCAGGCGCGCGAGATCGTCGCCTTGATCGGCCCCAACGGCGCCGGCAAGAGCACGACCTTCAACCTGATCACGGGCGTCTTGACTACGACCGGCGGCACCATCTCCTTCCTCGGCAAGCATGTCGACAACGCAGCGCCGCAGGAGGTCGTCAAGCTCGGCATCGCCAGGACCTTCCAGCACGTCAAGCTGGTGCCCGACATGACCGTGCTGGAGAACGTCGCGATCGGCGCGCATCTGCGCGGAAAATCCGGCGCGATATCCAGCATGCTGCGGCTCGACCGCGCCGACGAGGCAAGGCTGCTCGCGGAAGCGACGCGGCAGATCGAGCGCGTTGGGCTTGGTGACCAGATCAACCAGCTCGCAGGATCGCTCTCGCTCGGCCAGCAGCGCATTGTCGAGATCGCCCGCGCGCTGTGCGTCGATCCCGTGCTGCTGCTGCTTGATGAGCCGGCCGCCGGCCTGCGCCACATGGAGAAGCAGCGGCTGGCCGCGTTGCTGCGGCAGCTGCGTGACGGCGGCATGTCGGTGCTGCTGGTCGAGCACGACATGGGCTTTGTGATGGATCTGGCCGACCGCATCGTCGTGCTCGATTTCGGCACCAAGATTGCCGAGGGCACGCCCCAGGCAATCAAGTCCAATCCTGATGTGATCAAGGCCTATTTGGGAGCAGTGGCATGAGCGCGCTGCTTGATGTCGCCAACGCGCATATCGCCTACGGCAAGGTCGAGGCCGTGCGCGGGGTTTCGCTCCAAGTGGGCGGCAACGAGATCGTCACCATCATCGGCGCCAACGGCGCGGGCAAGAGTACGCTGCTCAACGCCGTCATGGGCGTGCTGCCGCTGAAGGGCCGCGTCGGCTTTTCCGGCGAGGACATGGCGCGGCTCGACATCGAGGATCGCGTCGCGCTGGGCCTCAGCCTTGTGCCCGAGCATCGCGAGCTGTTTGCGACCATGAATGTCGAGGACAACCTGCAGCTCGGTGCCTTCCGCATCCCGAAGGCCACCGCCGCACAGTCGTTCGAGCGCGTCTACACGCTGTTCCCGCGGCTGAAGGAGCGCCGCAAGCAGCTCGCCGGCACGCTCTCCGGTGGCGAGCAGCAGATGCTCGCGATGGGCCGCGCCCTGATGGGCGCGCCGCGCCTGTTGATGCTGGACGAGCCGAGCCTTGGGCTAGCCCCGATCATCGTCGCCGACATCTTCCGCACCATCGGCGAACTGCGCGCCGCCGGCGTCTCGGTGCTGCTCGTCGAGCAGAACGCACAGGCCGCGCTCAAGATCGCCGACCGCGCCTATGTCATGGAACTCGGCGAGTTCGTTCTGTCAGGCCCGGCGGCGGAGATCGCCGCCAACAACCGCGTCGCCGCCAGCTATCTCGGCTTCCAGCACGAAGGCGCCTCCGCGGTGTGACGTTACGCGGGAACGGCCTGTTTCGTTGCAGGTTGATCCCGATCAACGAACGCATCTGCCTTTCGGACGTATAGTTCCCGGGAACAGTGAGGGGTCTGCGTCATGCAAATACGCGATATCAACTGCTCCGTATGTGGCACCGCCTATCAGGTGGCGGAATCCGCCTCGATTGCCGGCGAGCCCGGCCGACAGGAATGCGCGATGTGCGGTCACACGCTCGATCGCTGGGATACGCCGAAACTGAAGGCCTTCCGGATGGAGCTGGCACCGCACCACAAATACGCGCACGTTCCGGTCCACCAGTGAGAGCCGGGGCTTCCTCGAAACGTCATGCCCCGCGAAAGCGGGGCATCCAGTACGCCAAGACGTAGAGATCTATTTCGGCAGCCGCGGCGTACTGGATCGCCCGCCTGCGCGGGCGATGACAGTTGCCAGCTCACTTCACCAGCGTGTACTTGCCGTCCTTCACCGTAAGCAGGATGCGGGCGCGTTCGTCGACGCCGTAGCGGTCCTTTTCGGTGAAATTGTAGACGCCCTGGCTGGCGGCGATCTCGCGCTCGGTCAGCAGGGCCTGGCGGATGGCTTCGCGGAATTCCGGCGTGCCGGGCTTCGCGGTTTTCAGCGCCACGGGAACGACGCGTTCGAGCACGAGGAAGGCGTCGTAGGAGTGGCCGGCGAACTGGCTGCGGGGGCCGTACTTCGCTTCATAGGCCTTGTTCAGCGCGAGCCCCGGCCGCTTGGTTTGCGCCTCGTCCGGCTGATCCTCGGGATCCATCACCGGACCCGAGGCCATGAAAACACCTTCCGCCGCAGGACCTGCGATGCGGATGAAATCCATGCTGGCGGCGCCGTGGGTCTGGTAGATCAGGCCCTTGTAGCCGCGCTCGCGCAGCGCGATCTGCGGCAGCCCGGCGGCGGTGCCCGAGGCGCCGATCAGGATCGCGTCGGGATTGGCAGCGACGAGCTTCAGCGCCTGGCCGGTGACCGAGGTGTCGGTGCGCGCAAAGCGTTCCTCGGTGGCGATAGTCACGCCCATCGGCACGGCCTGGTTCTTGAGATCGTTAAACCAGAGATCGCCGTAGGAATCGGAGTAACCGATATAGCCGACAGTCTTGATATTGTTCTTCTTCATGTGATCGTACATGACCTTGCCGACGATCGGGATCGGCTGCGGCATCGCCACCGACCACTTGGCACGCTCGGGCGTGATCGGGAACGGCGCAAGCCCGAGGTGCGGGATGCCCGCTTCGTTGGCGACGTTGGAAACCGCAATGGTCGCCGGCGTGATCGAGGAGCCCATGATGATGTCGGCCTTGGATTCCGTCACGAAGCGGCGGGCATTGGTGGTGGCCGTCGTGGGATCGCCGGCGTCATCGAGCACGATGACCTTCAGCGGCACGCCGCCGATTTCCTTCGCCACGAAATCCAGCGAGTTGCGCTCGGGGATGCCCAGCGCAGCGGCAGGGCCGGTGGTCGTTATCGAGATGCCGATGACGATTTCGTTGCTCTGCGCGAGCGCCGAGCCGGGCAGCGCCAGCGCTGTAGCGACAGCGGCGGACAGCAAGAACCTCTTCATTAACTCCTCCCTTGGACGTTATCGTTGTTAGATCAAGTACTATTCGAGGGTTCAGCCCCTTCTTTAGGCGATGCGCGGGGCCAAGTCAGCCCCGCGTGAATTTGTCGATGATCTCCTGCGGCATGGGCGCGGATTTCAGCTTGTCGGGATCGTCGGGATGCTTGCCGACCAGCACGCGGGTCTCCCACGCCTCGATCGCCAGCGCCTCACCCTTGAACACCTTGTGGGTGACCTCGAAGCTGGAGCGCTTGAAGCTTTCGATCCGGCTCTCGATGGTGATCCAGTCGCCATGGGTGGAGGGGATGTAGAATTTCGCCCGCGTGTCCACCATGGGAATGCCGACCAGCCCGTATTTGTGCACCAGGTCCTGCTTGGAGTAGCCGGCGGCCTCGAACATGATCGACGTCGAGTCATCGAACATCGCGAAATAGCGCGGGTAGTAGACGATGTTGGCGGGGTCGCAATCGCCCCACTGGATCTGCACCTCGCGCCGGTTGACGAACATGCGTTTACCTCAGCGCGGCGCCATGCGGAGTGCGCCATCAAGCCGCACCACCTCACCGTTCAGATAGGGGTTGTCGATCATGTGCGCGGCGAGCGAGGCGAATTCGTCGGCC
>Ga0081540_1003390_pt1 | contig 12635 bp, 8 predicted proteins | sample TabmetS2T1R1_FD_71024 | JGI IMG/M metagenome (GOLD analysis project Ga0081540, IMG submission 71024) | Tabebuia heterophylla rhizosphere microbial communities from the University of Puerto Rico - S2T1R1 | ecosystem: Host-associated > Plants > Roots > Rhizosphere ...
CCAGTTGAACACCTTCACGCCGGTCGGCACCGCGATCACCATCGACATGACGCCGAAGAAGGCATTGATGTCGGCGCCGGCGCCCATGGTGAAGAAGTGGTGCAGCCACACCATGAAGGACAGGATGCAGATCCCGAGCGTCGCCATCACCATCGAGCGGTAGCCGAACAGCGGCTTGCGCGAGAAGGTGGCGACCACTTCGGAGTAAACGCCGAACGCGGGCAGCACCAGGATATAGACCTCGGGATGTCCCCACACCCAGATCAGGTTGATGAACATCATGGCGCTGCCGCCGCCATCGTTGGTGAAGAAGTGGAAGCCGAGGTAGCGGTCGAGGATCAGCATGGCGAGCGTCGCGGTCAGCACCGGGAAGGCCGCGACGATCAGCAGGTTGGAGGAGAGCGCCGTCCAGCAGAATACCGGCATGCGGCTGTAGCGCATGCCCGGCGCGCGCAGCTTCAGGATGGTGGTGACGAAGTTGATGCCGGTCAGCAGCGTGCCGACACCCGATATCTGGAGCGACCACAGGTAATAGTCGACGCCGACGTCGGGCGAGAAAGCGAGCTCCGACAGGGGCGGATAGACCAGCCAGCCGGTGCGGGCGAACGAGCCGATCCCCAGCGACAGGTTGACCAGCAGTGCGCCCGAGCAGGTCAGCCAGAAGCTGATCGAGTTCAGCACCGGGAAAGCGACGTCGCGCACGCCGAGCTGCAGCGGCACCACGAAGTTCATCAGCCCGATCACGAACGGCATGGCGACGAAGAAGATCATGATCGTGCCGTGCGCCGAGAAGATCTGGTCGTAGTGCTCGGGCGGCAGATAGCCTTGCGCGCCGCCGGCGGCGACCGCCTGCTGGGCGCGCATCATGATCGCGTCGCTGAAGCCGCGCAGCAGCATGACCAGTGCGAGGATCACGTACATGATGCCGATGCGCTTGTGGTCGACGGAGGTGAGCCACTCGTTCCACAGATACGGCCACGCCCGCATGCGCGTGACCAGCGCGAGAACGCCCGCGATGAGCAGCACCATGAACCCCATGGCGCCCATGATGATGGGCTGATCGAACGGGATCGCGGACCAGGTGAGTTTGCCGAAGAAGTTCATTGCTGGCTCCCGTCCGATGCTGTGTGTGCGTGTTGCGCGGCGCCGTCGGCCTGCATGATGGAGCTCACGATTCCTTTGAACAGGTCCGGCGTGACGCGGCGGTAGGTGAACGGCGTCACCGCGGCACTCGGCTTGACGAGCTCCGCGTACGCCGGCGCGTCGAGCTCGGGACCGCCGGTGCGCGCGCTATCGACCCAGCGCGCAAACGCGTCCGCGGATACGGCATCGACGTCGAAGCGCATGTCCGAGAAGCCGTCGCCGCTGAAGTTCGCCGACAGTCCGCGATACGTGCCGGAATGACTGGCCAGCAACTGGAGGCGCGTCGCCATGCCGGGCATCGTGTAGATCATGCTGCCGAGCTGCGGCACGAAGAAGCTGTTCATCACGCCCGAGGACGTCAGCTCGAAGTCGATGGGCGTGTCGACGGGGATGGTCAGCTGGTTGACGGCTCCGATGCCCTGGTCGGGATAGATGAACAGCCATTTCCAGTCGAGCGAGACGACTTGCACGTGGAGCGGTTTCGACGCTGAGGGGATCGCCTTACGCGGATCGAGGGCGTGCGCGCCCACCCACGCGACGCCGCCGACGAGGAGCACGGTCATCGCCGGGATCGACCACACGAGCAGCTCGAGACGGCCCGAATATTCGAAATCGGGCCGATAGCGCGCGCGCGTATTCGACGCGCGGAACCAGTACGCGACGCCGAGCGTGGCGATCATCGTCGGAATGACGATCGCCAGCATGATGCCCGTCGCATTGAACATGATCTGCCGCTCTGCCTCGGCAATCGGTCCCTGCGGGGCGAGGACGCCTTCGGTGCAGCCGGCGAGCGACGCGGCCGCGATCAGCAGGATCAGCGTCTTCATGGCGCCGCTCGCTTCGTGTCCGGCAATGCGTAGGCGATCAGCTCGTCACCCGGCGGCGTCATCATGAAGTGATGACCGCCGGCCATGATGAGCAGGTACTCCTTGCCGTCCTGCTCGTACACGATCGGCGTGGCCTGGCCGCCGGCGGGCAGCACGTCGCTCCAGACGATCTCGCCGGTCTGGATGTCGATCGCCTTGATCAGATCGTCGGTCGCCGCCGAGATGAAGATCAGGCCGCCCGCGGTCACGACCGACCCGCCGTTGTTCGGCGTGCCGATCTCGAGCGGAATGAAGGTCGGCATGCCGAACGGGCCATTGCGCCGCGCCGAACCGAACGGACGATCCCACAGCGTCTTGCCGGTCGCGAGGTCGATCGCGCGGATGCCGCCATAGGGCGGACGCGTGCAAAGCACGCCGGTGGGCATAACCCATCCCGCGTTGACGACGACGCCGTAGGGCGTCCCCGTCATTGCACCGGCGCCTTCGGCACTCGAAGCGCTTCCGGCCGCACGCGGATCGCCGGCGGGGAAGAGGCCCATCGCATCCGCCTCTTCGCGCGTCACGAGCACGTCGTAGTTCGGCATGTCGTTGTAGTTCGCGACGATCACGCCGCGGCGAGGATCGACGGCAACGCTGCCCCAATCCGAGCCGCCGTTGTAGCTCGGATACTCGATGTTGTGGCGGCCGACTTCCGGCGGCGTGTACGGACCCTCGTAACGCGCGCGCTTGAAGTCGATGCGACACATCATCTGATCGATCGGCGTGATGCCCCACATGTCGCGCTCGAGCAGATCGCGCTTGCGCAGCGTGTGGTAGCGCGAGACAGGTTGCGTCGGCGAGCGCTGGGCGGGCTCCGCCCCGCCCTGCGGAACGGCCACTTCGTCGACCCGGTGCAGCGGCTTTCCGGTGGCGCGGTCGAGGACGTACAGGTCGCCTTGCTTGGTCGGCAGGAGGATCGCCGCCACCTTGCCGGTGGTCGCGGGAAACTCGATCAGGGTCGGTTGCGAGCCGAGGTCGTAGTCCCACACGTCGTTGTGCACGGTCTGGAAGACCCAGCGCGGCTTGCCCGTGTGGACGTCGAGCGCGACGAGCGCGGAACTGTATTTCTTCTCCTCGTCCGAGCGCAGCGACGTATCGTAATCGCCCGCCGAATTGCCCATCGGCAGATAGACGAGGCCGAGCTTTTCGTCGCCGACGGCCGTCGTCCACATGTTCGGCGTGCCGAGCGAGTAGGGCGTTCCTTCCGGCGGCAGCGTGGTGACGTCGGGCTGATTGATGTCCCAGGCAAAGCGCAGCGCGCCGGTCACCGCGTCGTAGCCGCGGATGACGCCCGACGGCGCCCAGCGGCGCTGACCGTCGAGCACCTGATGCCCGGTGACGATCACGCCCTGGACGATGACCGGCGGCGAGGTGATGGCCGCCGTTCCCGGAATCGCCGGCGTGACGGCGCCCGTCGCGCTGTCCTTCTGGGCCAGCCCGACTTTGAGATCGGCGGCTCCGTCGTTGCCGAAATCGGCGCAGGGCTGACCCGTGCTCGCGTCGACGGCGATCAGGCGCATGTCGAGCGTTCCCTCGATGATGCGTTCCGCACAGGCTTGACCCGCCGCCGCAGCGGGATTCCGGTAGAACGTCACACCGCGACACGCCGCCGTGTAGGGAACCCATTCGGTCGGCACCTTCGGGTCGTACATCCAGCGCTTCTCGCCGGTTGTCGCGTTGAGCGCGAACACCTTGTCCATCGGCGTGCACCCGTAGATCGAATTGCCGATCTTGAGCGGAGTCAGCTCCGATCCGTACTTCTTGGGAATGTCGCCTGTGTGAAAGGTCCAGACGCGCTTGAGGTCCTTGACGTTGGCAGGCGTGATCTCGGCAAGCTGCGAATACCGTTGCGCGCTCTCGCCGCCGCCGTAGCTGCTCCACTCGCCCTTCTTGGGCGCGTAGGCGGCATCTTCGAAGAAGGCCTCGGCTCGCGCGTCCGGCAGCGGAAGCGCCGCCGGTTGCTGATTGAAGAGGGGAATGAGGACGGCGAGCGCGACGACATACGCCGCCGCTCCAGCCAGCCCGACCTTCCGCGTGCGCCGTCCATCGGCGCCATCGAATGCCGGAGCGATCAGAACGGCCAGGACCAGGAAGACAAACGGCGCGACCAGCCGCGGAATCAATTGCCAGCCCGACAGGCCGACCTCCCAGAAGGCCCAAAGAGTCGTGAAGACGAACGCGCCGACGTAGACGTACAGCCCGGCGATCCTTCTCCTGATCATGAGATAGCCCGCAGCGACGAACATCGCTCCGGCCAGGACGTAATACCAGCTTCCCCCCAGTGCCGCGAGGTACGCACCACCGACTGCGAGGATCGATCCCATCAGCGCGATGGCCGCGCCGAGCAGAGCGGCCGACCACGCGCGATATCCCGGCAACTCCGACGTGCGGTATGCCGTCCGCGTCTGACCTGCAACGAGTGTCGACGACATTTGCATTTGCTCCTACAGGTAGTGATCGACGAGCAGCGCCGCAAACAGGAGCGCGAGGTACGTGATCGAGTAGCGGAACATCGCGTGCGCCAATCGATCGCTGTAGCTGCGGTAGAGCGCGATCGCGTAGCCGATGAAGATCGCGCCGAGCACCAGCGCGCTCGCGAGATAGAACGGGCCGCTCATGCGCGTGCCGAACGGCAGCAGGCTGATCGCAAAGAGGCCGATCGTGTATGCGAGTACGTGCCGTTGCGTGCAGCGCACGCCGTGTGTTGTCGGCAGCATCGGAACGCCGGCTTTCGCATAGTCGTCGCGGCGATAGAGCGCCAGCGACCAGAAGTGCGGCGGCGTCCACATGAAGATGATGAGAAAGAGCAGCAACGCGTCGACGGAGACCTCGCCCGTCACCGCGGTCCAGCCGAGCACCGGCGGCATCGCACCCGCGGCGCCGCCGATCACGATGTTCTGCGGCGTACGCGGCTTGAGGATCATCGTGTAGACGACCGCGTATCCCGCGTAGGTCGCGAGCGTCAGCCACATCGTCAGCGGATTGACCAGCGTATAGAGAAGAGCGAGCCCGACACTACCCGACGCGACCGCGAATGCCGCCGCTTCCACTCGACTGAGTCGTCCCTTCGGCAGCGGCCGCGCGCGCGTGCGGGCCATCACCGAATCCTTGTCCACCTCCAGCAGGCAGTTGGTCGCCGCGGCGGCGCCCGCCACGAGGGCGATGCCGACGGCACCTGCCAGCAAAGGCTGCACCGCGACCATCCCCGGCGTGGCGAGCAACATTCCGACCACCGCGGTAAAGACGATCAGCAACACCACGCGCGGCTTGGCAATCGCGAAGAGCTCTCGGGCTCGGCGGCCGACTCGCTCGATCCGTGCGATCGCGCTCGGCGGGTTGGCGTCGCCCGGATAGTCGAAAAGCCTGTAGTCGACGGCGCGCATCGTGTGAACCCTGGACTCAGTCCCCATGCGATCTGCCTGGGCCGAGCAGGATGAAACCAGATGCGCGAAACCGGAGCTATTGTTCGATCGTATGGGCAATACCTTGGTATCAGGCGATGCCGGACCTGATCCTGCCGCAATTGACGAGTTGGCTGAGCGCACGTCCATTCTTTACGTGTCCGGCCATCATCTGGCAGCGATATCCATCTCTCTCACCAGACCGATACCAACGAATCCGCAAAGCGCGGCCGTGACCCCACTCTCTACAATCGCGAGCGCTGTTCCGAAACACCGAAACTGGTCGAATCTTCCGAAATTGACCTAGAATCGGGCTCCGACGAGCACTGTCGCAGTATCCGCAACCAGTCCCTACCGTTCGGGGGATGGCATGGCGCCTCAGGCACCCGTTGATCGGGCCGTGGTTCCCGGCATCGAAGTCCTGCGTCAGGGGCGCGTCGAGGCATTCCTGCGCACGCGTCCGGCGCTGAGCAGCGGGGCGATCCGATGGACAGGCCTCGCCGTCGAGGACTACCACGTTCCTGCGTGCGTCATTGCGCACCACGAACACGTGCATGATTTCCTGCACGTGGTGTTGAGCGGGAATGTCCGGTACGAAGTCCTCACCAAGGGCAAGTGCCTGCACTACGAGGCGCAGCCGGGGACTACCTTCGTTCTGCCGCGCGGCACCGTCGACGAATTGCATTGGTCCGGTCCCACGCATCGCATTGCCGTAGCGCTGCATCCGAGCTTGTTGCTGAGTGCCATCGACGAAACCATCGGGTGCAGCCATATCGAGCTGACCGAGCACTGGAACGTGACGGATCGCCACATCATGAGCGTTCTCTTGGCGCTGACGACCGATCTCAACGCGGGGTCGCCAGCCGGACGACTCTACGGTGAATTGCTTGCGAATGCCCTGGCGGTATACATGCTGAGTCGCTACGTCGTGCAGCGACGCGTGCCGACCCTGCCCAAAGGGGGCCTGCCGCGATATCGCCTGAGGCGCGTGCTCGACTACATCGGCGACAATCTCGCCGAAGATGTCAGCCTGTCCGACCTCGCCGAATTGGCCGGCATGAGCGCTCACTATTTTGCCGAGCTGTTCAAGAGGAGCATGAATTGCACGCCGCACCGCTACGTGCTGCAGGAGAGAATCGAGCGCGCAAAGATCGCGCTGCGTGATCCGGAGTGCAGCATCATGGAAGCCGCGGCCATCTCCGGATTACCTAATCCAAGCCATTTCGCCCGGGTGTTTCGCCGGTTCGTCGGAATCAGTCCGTCGCAATTCCAATCCGATCAGACGTCGTCGTTCAAGATCTCGCTGCGTGGACGGCCTTGAGCGGCACGCGGCGCGCCGGTTCCGACGTCTGCGGAAAGCAGGCGCAAGACATCTGTGCATGAGCGCGATACGCACTGCTCCAAACGTGAAATGGTCGCGCCCGACGGGGCATCCGCCTACGAAGCCGTGCGCGCGATCATGCTTGCGATGGAGACGGCGAGCGCCGCCGTCGACATGAGGCACAGGTAGGCGACCAGCCAGCGCACGGGCCATCGATGCATCTCTGCATCGAGACGGGCCATCGGAGACGTCCTCGCAGCATCGTGTCTGATCATCGGAACCTCGACGTAGTCGGTTGAGCGATAAATCCACGCGCACAGCTTTGAGGCCGATACGTTCGTGCCGTATCCCCCGCGCGGGGGATACCGCCGCGGGAGCGGCGCAGCGACGATTCGTCCCGATCCGAAGTCTCGGGCGAGCACACTGGAGATACGAGCTGTGAAATCGGAAGCCGTCGCTAGCAAGACGCCGATGTGGATCGGCGCCGCGCTCCTGTTGTTCGGGGCGTTCCTGTTGTTCGGTGGTGCATGGCTCGCGATGCGCGGGGGGTCCTGGTACTACGTCGTCGCCGGCGTTCTGGTGATCGCGACGGGATTCCTGATCGCGCGCCGCGACGCGATGGCGCTGTACGTGTATGCGTTCATGCTCGCGGCATCGACGATCTGGGCGATCGTCGAAGCGCGGTTCGATTGGTGGCGGCTCGTGCCGCGACTCGACGTCTGGGTCGTCGTCGCGCTCGTGCTGCTCCTGCCATGGGTGCAAAGGAGGATCGGTGCCCGACGGAACGCGACGCTCGCGCTCGGCGCTGCGACCGCGTTTTCGGTCGTCGTGCTCGGCATTTCGCTCGTGATGGACTATGACGATCGTCCCGGCGAAGTGCCCGAGCGGTCGCAGCCGCTCGCGACGGACGCCGCGGGTCCGAAGATCTCGCCGAGCGACTGGGTCGCGTACGGAAGGTCGGGCTTGGGCGACCGCTTCGCACCGGCGACGCAAATCACGCCGGCGAACGTGCAGGGCCTCAAGCTCGCGTGGACGTTCCACACCAACGATTTCAAGGGATCGGACGATCCCGGCGAGACAGCCAACGAAGTCACGCCGATCAAGGCGAACGGCAAGCTCTATATCTGCACGCCGCACAACTACGTGATCGCGCTCGATCCCGACAGCGGACAGGAGCTGTGGCGGTTCGATCCGAAGATCAACCGGGCCGCGAAGAATTATCAGCATCTCATCTGTCGTGGTGTCGCGTACTACGACGTCAACGCGTACGCCGGCGCTGCGGCCGGTCCCGGCGATGCGGCGGACGCGGCACAGCCGGGCGCCGCTTCGGACGAAGAGCGCACCGCGGCAGCCGCGGCTTGTCCGCGCCGCATCTACGCGCCGACGGCCGACGCGACTATCGTCGCCGTCAATGCCGACGACGGTCAGCTCTGCACCGCATTCGGCGATCACGGCGTCGTCGACCTCAAGCACAACGAGGGCAACGTCATTCCGGGATTTCTGAACCCGACGTCGCCGCCGCTCGTGACGCGGCGCGTGCTCGTTGCGGCCGCGGCGGTGACGGACAACGATTCGACCGACGAGCCGTCGGGCGTCGTGCGCGGCTACGACATCGACACCGGCAGGCTGCTGTGGAACTGGGACTCCGGCGATCCGGAGGCGACGACGCCGATTTCCGCCGGCGGGACGTATGTGCGCAACTCCCCGAACATGTGGAGCGTCGCGAGCGCGGACGAGAGTCTCGGGCTCGTCTATCTCCCGATGGGCAACCAGACGCCGGACATCTGGGGCGGCAACCGCATACCGGCCGGCGAGCGATTCAACAGCGCGATCGTCGCGCTCGATGTCGCCACCGGCCGCATGCGCTGGGTGTATCAGACCGTGCACCACGATATCTGGGACATGGATATCGGCGGCCAGCCGAGCCTCGTCGACCTCGACACGCCGCGCGGCAAGGTGCCGGCGCTGATCGCTTCCACCAAACGCGGCGATCTCTACGTGATCGATCGGCGCGACGGATCGCTGATCGTGCCGGCGCCCGAGCAGCCGGTGCCGCAGGGCGCAGCCGAGGGCGATCGCACGTCGCCGACGCAGCCGTTTTCCGAGCTCACGTACAAGCCGGAGCGCGACACGCGCGAGAGCGACATGTGGGGCAGCACGCCGTTCGACCAGCTCGCCTGCCGCATCATCTTCAAGGGGCTGCGCTACGAAGGCATCTTCACGCCGTCGTCGGAGCAGGGCTCGTTCGTTTATCCCGGCAACTACGGCGTCTTCGATTGGGGCGGTCTTGCGATCGATCCCATGCGGCAGATCGCGTTCGCGAATCCGAACTACATGGGCTTCGTCTCGCGACTGCACCGGCGCGGCACGATCGACGCCAAGGGCGGCACCGGAACGGAGAGCGGCCTGCAGCCGATGACGGGCACGCCGTTCGCGGTCGATCTGCATCCTCTGCTTTCACCGCTCCATATTCCTTGCCAGTCGCCGCCGTGGGGCTACGTCTCCGCAGTCGATCTCAAGACGTTGAAGAAAGTCTACATGCACAAGAACGGCACCGTCCGCGACAGCGCGCCGCTGCCGATTCCGATGCCGCTCGGCGTGCCGACGCTCGGCGGTTCGATGGTCACCGGTGGCGGCCTCGCGTTCATGAGCGCGACGCTCGATTACTACCTGCGTGCGTACGACACGCGCTCGGGCGAGAAGCTCTGGCAGTATCGACTGCCGGCGGGCGGTCAGGCGACGCCGATGAGCTATGTCTCGGACAAGACCGGCAAGCAGTACGTCGTGATCATGGCCGGTGGTCACGGCTCGCTCGGCACGAAGATGGGCGACTCGCTGATGGCCTTCGCCTTGCCGGAAGATCGCAAGTGAAGCGCGCTCGTCTCATCGCCCTTGCACTGACGGCGTGGCTCGGCGTCGGCACGCAGGCGGCGTCTGCTGCGGACGAGGGCGCGTTCCTGTTCGGCGACTGGGGCGGCGCGCGCACGCGCCTGGCCGATAGCGGAGTGACGTTCGACTTCGGCTACGTCAGCGAGGCCGCACACAATTTCAGCGGCGGCGAGAGACACCTGACGCGGAACACCGATCAGTGGAAGCTCGGCACGGCGTTCGATCTCGACAAGCTCGTCGGATGGCACGGCGCGACATTCCAGATCTACTTGACGGACCGCAACGGCCGCAACCTCGGCGCCGACGCCGGCATCGGCAACAACCAGTTGATTCAGGAGGTCTATGGACGCGGACAGACCTGGCACCTGACGGTCTTCGCGCTCGATCAGAAGTGGCTCGACGACGCGCTCGACCTGCGCGTCGGCCGCCTGCCGGTCGGCGAGGACATCGCGAGCTTCTCGTGCGACTTCCAGAATCTCACGTTCTGCGGCGCGCAGCCCGGCAACATCGTCGGCGACTACTGGGTGAACTGGCCGACCAGCCAATGGGCGGCGCGGCTCAAGGTCAGGACATCGGCCGAGACGTTCGTGCAGATCGCGGCCTATCAGCTCAACCCGGACTACGTCGACGACGACTACGCCCGGCACGAAGGCCTGACGCTCGACAACCCCGGAACGAAAGGCTGGCTGTTGCCGCTCGAGCTCGGCTGGACGCCCGAGCGCAACGGTTTGCCCGGCAGTTACAAGGCCGGCGTCTGGTACAACACCGAAGGCGGCAGCGATCTCTTCTCCGACGTCAATCACGAACCTCGCGCGATAACGGGCGATGCGCCGCTGCAGCGCGACTCGAGATACGGCGCCTACATCACGTTCCAGCAGCAGTTGACCGGAAGCGCCGGAGCGGAGGGCTGGACGGCGTTCTTCAACGCGACGAAAGCCGACGACGAGACATCGGCTACGGATCGGCAGATCTCGCTCGGCGGCGAGTATCACCAGCCGTTCGGCCGAGTGCGCGACTTCATCGGAGTCGCGCTCGGCGCGACGCACGCGAACGGCCGGCAGGCCGACTATCAGCGGCTCTACAACGCGGCGCATCCGGAGAACGCCCAGCTCGTGCGCGATGGAGACGAATACGTTTGCGAAGTGTTCTACAGCTTCGCGCCGCTGCCTTCGATCCAGCTCCGGCCGAACCTCCAGTACATCCACAATCCGGGCGGCACCGATCTGGACGATGCGTTCGTTCTCGGGCTCAAGACCGTGATTGCGTTCTAGGTCTGGCGGTCTCGCCGGAGATTTTCCGGAATCGGTCGCGTCGGCTTCTCGATCGAGACAATGTCGTCGTCGTCGCTCTCGGACAAATGCAAAAGGGTTCGAGTAAAGAGCTAAAAAAGAACCCCGCTTTCGCGGGGTTTTTCGTACATCGGCGAACATCCGCGGATGTGCTGGTGGTGAAGGCGGCGTCCATCGCATGATCAGCGCAAACGATTTGAGCGGAAACCCAAGAATCGTCGCCAATGAAGGCATGTCCAAACGTTATCCTCGTCAATCGATCAGTCGCCGGTCCGCTTTGCAAGGTAGTCGAACGGTTTGCGCCCCGCTCGCATTCGACGTTCAATATTCCGTGACGCCGTCGGCTCGCCGAGATCGCAGTGAGTTTTCGGGGGCGCGCTTCGCTATTGAATACGCGCAAGATCGTCGAGTCGCTCGATGGGCCAAGCGACGAGGAGACAATTCCCATGAAAGCGATAGTGGTGACGGACCAGGCTGCGGGAATGGCCGGGATGAGGCTGGTGGAGCGGCCCGAGCCGCAACCGTCGATCAACGATGTCGTCGTCCAGGTTCATGCGTCGGGATTCGTCAACACCGAGCTGGGTTGGCCTTCGACCTGGACCGATCGCCTCGGCCGCGACCGAACGCCGTCGATCCCGGGGCACGAGCTCGCCGGAGTGGTCACGGCCCTCGGATATGGCACGACGGGGCTGTCGGTCGGACAGCGCGTTTGCGGCCTCACGGATTGGTCTCGGGACGGCACTCTGGCGGAGTACGCGGCTGTCGAAGCACGCAATCTCGCGCCGCTGCCGGGCGACGTCGACTTCACGGTGGGCGCGAGCCTGCCGATCTCGGGCCTGACCGCATGGCAAGGACTTATCGTGCACGGACGCCTTCGGGCAGGGCAGCGGGTGATCGCACACGGGGCGGCCGGCGCGGTAGGGTCGATGGTGACGCAACTCGCACGCGAGTTCGGCGCCTATGTAATCGGCACCGGACGCGCCGCCGACCGTCAGCCGGCGCTCGACTTCGGCGCGAACGAGTTCGTCGACCTCGACAAGGAAACTCTCGAAGACGTTGGCCAAGTCGATCTGGTGTTCGATCTCATCGGCGGCGATATCGGGAAACGATCCGCGCGCCTGGTTCGGGCAGGAGGAACCCTGGTGTCGATCGTCGGACCGTCCGAGGCTCGGCCCGTCAACGGCCTCGCGGTCGACTTCGTCGTCGAGTCGGATGTCGGCCAACTGGGCGAGATCATCCAGCGGGTGCGAGACGGACGGCTGCGGACGAACAGCGGCACCGTCGCCCCGCTCGACGATGCCGTCGCTGCCTTCAACCCGACCCAGCGACGGCCGGGAAAGACGATCATTCGCGTTCGTCCGTGAGGACCCGGGGAGGGCGCCCGGCGCTGCCCTCCACATGGGATCTCGGCGTATCGCCCGGCCTTCTCACTTTCAGCCGCATGCGGGCGCATTCTGCGCAAAGACCGGCGACCCCCGCGACGGAACGATCGTTTCAGCGCGGTCTGGATTTACGCAGCGCAGGATCGAGCCGATCGATGTCTGCCTGCACTTGGTCGCGACTTCTCTCGTAGACGATCTCGCGGCCCAGAACATTTCCCGCATAGGCGGATCCGTTCCGCGTCGGCAGCAGTTCGCACTTCACCGAATGCACGCCTTCGCCAACGACGACCTCAATACGATGCACGCGCTTGCTGAAGACGACAACCTCCATGGTCTTGCCGCTT
>Ga0081540_1003391_pt1 | contig 12635 bp, 22 predicted proteins | sample TabmetS2T1R1_FD_71024 | JGI IMG/M metagenome (GOLD analysis project Ga0081540, IMG submission 71024) | Tabebuia heterophylla rhizosphere microbial communities from the University of Puerto Rico - S2T1R1 | ecosystem: Host-associated > Plants > Roots > Rhizosphere ...
CCAGTTCACGGTCGCCGACCACGTCGAGGTCAAGGGCGCCCGCTTCGAGAACGGTCTGCTCGTCATCGACCTGCAGCGGGAGATCCCCGAGGCGATGAAGCCGCGCCGCATCGCGATCAATGGCGCAGCTCCGAACAACGTGACCCAGATCGAAGGCAAGGCCGCCTGAACCAGACCGGACGGCAGGCCTGATCCAAGCCGCGCGGGACATTCCGCGCGGCCATCCCTCAACTCGTTTCAGGAATGGAGGCAGTCATGCGGCCGACGACCGCACGCAACGACAACGTAGTCGATCTCAACGCCATCCTTCATCCGGGCACGGTCTTCGAACACCCCCGCGATGTGCTCTCGCACCCGAGCCTCGGCCTTTCGGAGAAGCGCGCCATCCTGGCCTCCTGGGCCTCCGACGCTTCCGCGATCACGTCTTGCCCCTCGCTGCGGGCGCCCGAAGGGCTGAAGGCGCCGGTGACCATTGACGAGATCCTGGAGGCGCTTTGCGCGTTGGATGAAGGACCACGGAATCCGCCGGGCGGAAAGCCGATGCGCCTGCGGCCGGTCGAACGCGCTGCGGCCTAGGAGGCGGCGATGCGAGGAGACCGCCGACGCGTTCGAGCGGAATCTCGTCCGCAACCTGCGACGGCAGGTAGACGAGCGGAAGACCCGGCGCCCGCCGGGGCGGACGCATGCGGCCGGCGGCGTCTTGGTAGAACGGCGTGCCGGCGCCCGTCGAAACCTGGGGCGCCTACGCGTCGAACGCGCTTGACTCGGCCATGTGGCGGAATATTTTTCTCCAGGGGGAAGCATTCCCGCTCTCGGACATGGAAGGATTACCGTCTGGAGTGACGATGATGCTCGATGCAGATATGGCCCGCATTCGCGCCCACCGAAACAATATCGACCGCTATCGGCGATTGCTTCAAACGAACCTTTCCGACTTGGAACGCCAGTTCATCGAAAGACGTCTGGCGGAGGAGCAGAGTTCGTTGGACGCTCTCGCCGCTGAAACTTTCCCAATCGCATATCCGCAGGGGCGCCAGGCGGCCGCCAGCAGGGCCGGTGAGCCATGAGCGACCTTCGCGGCGTACTTCTTCGGGGCAGCGAAAAAGTCATCGATCACTGCCAGCGTCTTCTTGCCCGCTCGACGAGTGGAGGCGACCGCACACTCTTTCGGGGCAGGATCGAGCGAGAACAGCTTCTATTGGACGAACTTCGGGGCCGGTCGGAGAGCCTTGCCGCCTGGTGGCTGGCGCTCCTTGCCGGAGACTGCCAACGCAGCCCGAGTTATGCTACCATGAACTCATTGAGTTCCCGGCTTCACTACCGTACGCAGAACAAATGAAGTCCTGGTCTCCATCCGGCTTGCCAACCGCACCCCAGCTTCAATGGGGCAGCCATTTGGCGCATTTTTTCGCGTCGGGCGACGAGCTGCACGATCTTCTCGTCCCCTATTTCAAGGCCGGCCTCGAGAACAACGAGCGCTGTCTCTGGGTGACCGGAGAGGCCTTTGACGCGGACCGCGCTCGCTCGTCGCTGCGCGCTGCAGTGCCGGATTTGGATCGGCGGGAGCGCGCCGGGCAAATCGAGATCGTCGATGGCAAGGAGTGGTACTCGGCCGGACAGAAGGTACAGCCCCATGAGCTTGTGAGCGGTCTCCTGCAGCGCGAACAGGATGCCTTGGGGCTGGGATATGCCGGCCTTAGAACCAACGGCAATTGCGCGTGGGTGAGAGAGCATCAATGGGCGGATTTTCTGGACTACGAAGCGCAGGTTCAGAAAGTCGTTCGCGGCCGGCGCATGATCTGCCTGTGCAGCTACTGCACGGATGAACTTCGAAACGGCGCGGAAATGGAGGTGATGGGGCGTCACGACCTGACGGTGCCGAACTCATCTCGAGCTCCGGCGCGGCAGCAGGGCTCGAATGGCGCGTCCATCCTCGTCGATCGGTTGAGACCTGTTAGAGAAGAACCGGAAATTCAACGCTTGCGGCGCGAGCTCGCGCGGCAGAAGCGCGCCTTCGACTTCGCGATGACGGCCTCCGACATGGGGACTTGGCGCTACACGCTCACCGATAACATCTGCGTCTACGACGAGAACGCGCAGCGACTCTATGGTCTGACCGAGGCTCGCTTCCTCCATGACGACGAGGGGGTGAAGGCCAAATTTCATCCCGACGACCTGAAGCTCATGTGGGCGCGGGTCGCGAAGGCGCTCGATCCCGAGAGCGATGGCCGCTACGACGCGGAGTATCGGGTCAAGCAGCTCGACGGAAGTTGGCGATGGCTGAGTGCGTGGGGTCTCGTCGAATTCCAAGGCGGAGGCTCCGATAGAAAGCCGATGGCGATCGCCGGCGCGAGCAGGGACCTGACGCAAAGGAAACTTGCCGAAGAACAGCAGCGGCTTCTCCTCGACGAACTGAACCACCGCGTCAAGAACACCTTGGCTACGGTTCAGGCGATCACCACGCAGACCCTGCGGACGGCGCGCGATCTCCCCTCGGCGAGGGAGGCCGTCGAACGCCGCATCCATTCGATGGCCCAAGCTCACGACCTTCTGACGTCGCGTTCCTGGATGGGCGCCAGTATGACCGATGTCGTGGCGCGCGCTCTCGAGGCATTTGCGCCCGCCCAGGTGAAAGTTTCCGGGGAGCCCGTCGAGCTTTCATCGAAGCACACACTCGCTCTGTCTCTGGCGCTGCATGAACTCGCCACGAACGCGACGAAGTACGGCGCTTTGTCGTGCCCGGGCGGCTCGGTGATTGTGACGTGGGCGGTGCAGGATGGGAAGCTGCGCCTGAATTGGGAAGAACGCGGCGGGCCGCCCGTGGCTCCTCCGACCCAGAAGGGTTTTGGCACGCGTCTGCTGGAGGTCCTGCTTGCGCGCGACCTCGGCGGGAGCATGAAGCTCCATTACGACGTGTCCGGCGTGCGGTGCCGCGTCGCGATTGCGCTCTGACCACGGGGTCCATGTCGAGCGAGGTTCGCGTTTGAATATCCGCAGCGCCGGGCCGCTGGTGCGTTCTTCGTTGAACCTGCCACTAGCTAAAACGAGTCCACGGCCCGCGCTGAGTCACCTGCGGGTTATCGCCAGTCAAGGGAGCGCAAAGCCAAAGCCCTCAAACCCAAACCACATGGCGGCCGCGATGATAATGATTGATGCAGCGATGATCGTCATGTCCACCGTGAGCCAGGTGGGAATGCGTCGTGTTCGTCTGTCCATTGTCTTGCGCCGTTGAACCCCGGCGCATTGTGGACCGCGACGACGGCGAAGCCGGTGAAGCAGGTCACAACCTTCAACACGAAGGCGTGAATTGTGGCCTGTGTTCCCGCTAATGTTCGTTTGAGTGCTTAACCGCCCACTATCAGCACGAACCCGCCGGTCATCAGCATCACCGCCGCAATGAAGAGGATCGTTTCCGACTGCGTAAGTGGCCAATGGCCACGCATAGCTGACGTCCAGTTGTTCGGAAGATTGTGCCACTAGCGATGCCTTGAAACATTGCCGTGGGATTAAAGTCGGGACTTTTCCCCCGTCTACTTAAGCGGTCCGCTACCAGGTAGCGGCTAGTCACGCCGCCGCCGTCGGAATAGTGTTCGTGTCGGCATCCAGCTTTCGGCCAGGGAATTTGGGTGCCGCCTTGAACGGCTCCAGTCAACTCCATTGCGCTGGGGCCGTTCTGCTGTGAGCAGTTGTGTGCCCCACGATCAACCTGGCACTTTGAGTGCGGCCGCGGAGACGATGCAAATCGCGCATTGAAGAAAGAGCTCGATCTCGACTATTCCCCACGTCTCGTCGCCGGGCATATTGGCCTCACTGTTGCACGAATCGAGTATGCGCCAGCGTTCAGCCGAAAATCGTTAACGGGTTGCTAGTTGTCCCCATTGTGTTGCGTACAAAATTAGCCGTGAGCCCGCGTCGAGAATTGCGGGCCTGTTTTAGTCTGCTCGGCTGACATAATCAGCGCTGGTCTCGCCGCAGCCGTTGGATTAGTCTCGTCTCGGCATCCACTGCTCCTCCTCACATGGGAAGTTTGGGTGCGCGGACGGCCCCAGTTCCGCGAGCTAGGGCCGTTCTGCCGTGCATTGGCGGGATTGTTGGTTCGGCGCCTTGCCCGACTCTTGCGGCCCCTCCAAAAGCTATCACATTTGATTAGTTCGGCGGATGCTCGGGCAACTTCATGCATGTCGTCGCAGAAGCACCGAGAGATCGCCACTGTTTGGAGTGTCGCAGCCGTCCACGTCTCGTATTTTCACGCCAGCGAACGTAAACTTAAGCCGAGCTGCGCGTTCTGATTGCCGCCCCACATCGACCCATATCCACGCATCGGTACGATCTGCCGCTTGTCGCAAACATTTGCGCATCAAGCCGCCAAGGTTGCCAAGCGAATTCAAAGTGAGCGCCTCTTCGAGTTCGGAGCGTCGGGTGATGGCAAGAAGCGGCTTATTGCCGACCGATGTGAAAGGTTGTTAATCGGCTTAGGCTTGCTAATCGTCGAGCTCTTCTTCGATAATGGCGCCGGTCTTGAGATCGGCGCGGAATTCCATTTTCTGACCGTTCTTGACGCCTTCACCTTCCCATTCACCGCCATCGGCTTTCAGTTTGGTGACCTCCGTATAACCGAACTGAATTATCGTTTGCGTTACTAATTCTGCGGACATCCAGTCCGCTCTGCGGGGATCCGCTTTGGCGAAGTTCAGCGAACCGGCTGACAGAGCTGCAGTGAAAACAACTATCGCTATCTTGTTCATTAGACACCGAGTTGTCACCGGGTCGAATCAAGGACTTTTGGAGATGACTAGCTCCGGCCCCAGAATACTTCCGGCAATGGAGATGCGGTACAGAGGCTAAGTGCAACCCAAGGAGTGAGAAAGAAAAAGAGCGTCGCGCTGCCTCGCTGCATTTGCCGCCCATTTTCGATAACAACGATAATGGAGTCGTGGACCCTGCGCACGAGTCAAAACTGCAACACCATGAGATAATGTGTAGGTGCGAGTTCCAATGTTGGCTGTACAAGTCACTCTTGGCGCATATCCAGACATTGCGGGATGACGCGCGCAGCATGGCGGCGCTACTCTTCATTTGAGGCGTCTGATTCGCGAGCGGGCGGAAAAATGAAAGAAACTTTGCGCAATCCATTTGATGCTGTCGAGACGCCCGGCGCGCCCGTGGTGAGAAGCAAGCGGGCGGCGACCCGTTCAACACCGGTATGCTCGCATTGCCAGTCCGATGACATCATCGCTTAAGCCACCGTGCAATGGAGCAACGAAACCCAGGAATGGGAATTGGCCAACACGTTTCGCATGCCGGCGCACTGCAACCAATGCGGCAATAGCTGCGCCATTACTTGGCTGCCGCTGAACTAAACCGGCGGAGGATAGGTCGCCCCGTCAAATCGATCAAAACCTTGACTTGACTAATCGAGGTCAGTGGGCTGCTTTGCCACCTCATTTGCATAGCGGCCATAGCGCCGTAATTCCGGCCGAAGACGCGGGCAGAGGGGCGCCAATACTGCCGGCTCGGCAAAGAAGAATGGCGATGCGGTGGAGTTTCCTCCCCGCAGCGAGCTTTTTACGATTATTTCGAAATTGCCTCACTGGGGGTGGATTTTGCGAGATCGTCCAAGAAGCCCAGTGCTATGTCGATCTTGGTAAGCTCGCCCTCGATCCATTCGCGGTCTTTCTTGCTCGGGCCTTCCCTCAGGTGCTGCTCAAGTTGCAGCTTTCGGGCCCGGAGATTTTCGAGAGTGGTCATACTCACGGATTTTTACCTGTGCTGGTCCCGCCGTTCTCGAAAAGTAACTGCCTGTAATCACGGCGCAACAGAGACCGGTTGTTAAGCTTGATGAGTGCAATTCGCTTTATTTGAAGTAGCCGCCGATGTGCCGGAAGTCAGCTCGAAAGGCGGTTCGAGTGTCTCTTGCGTTCACTTGTGCACAGACCTCGCGGTCGCCGATCGGTACAAAGCGCTTATCCGAGGCTGAGATTTTGTATTCCGAGGATATTGTTTGAGTGCCTGGGGACCGCCGGCTGCCCACCGCCGCCCTTAGCTAGCGGAGCAAACCTTTCCGGCCCTGTCGGCGCCCCCCTGCCGATGGGGCTTTCTTCTGCTGGCAAGTGTTTAAACCAATCCCGTTCGAGCGTCTTACGTAATGCGCCACAGGAAGTGACTGTCTTATGCACGTTCCGATTAAACCTGCGGCCCCGAGACACCACTGTGCCCGGTTTTATTTCGACCTTCGAGAGGGTGCCAACATCATCCCCGACGAGAAAGGCTTGGAACTTCCAAGCATTTTGCGGGTGCAGGAAGAAGCTGCCCGGTCTTTGGCTGACATGGCTCGCGACGCCATCCAACGCGCTCCTGGCGGAACGGGCCATGCCATCGCTATCGAAGTCCGGGACGAAAACGGCCCCATAATGCAAGTGCAGTTCACCTTCGGCGTGAACCTTTGGCGGCGAAAGATTTGACCCAGCGAGCAAGCTCGCGCGCCTCAGAACCGGCCAAGCCGACCGATAGATCAGTTCCGGTCGGGCTCAAAGCGCTTCGGCAGCCGCGGCGGCTCGTCCTGGCTGGACGGATGCACGTGGGGCAGGGCATGCCGGCGCCACCGCAACGGCAGGCGTGCGAACCGCTGAAGATCTCGCAGACCAGCCTTCGTCTTCACAACTAAGCATCCATGCTGGCGCCCCCATCTTCGCGGGCGCGAAGTTCGGCCGCACGTCGGCGCCTCTGTTACCGCACGCCTTGTTTCTTCAGCAGTCGGACTATACTGGAAGACCCGGCCATGCCGCGTACTGCCGCCGTGCAGCCCTGTTCAGAAAGCTGCCTGAACCTTTCCTTCGCCTCTGGCAGGGATCGCTCATTCGATCCGGCATACCCTGGCGGCGTGGACGGCGGTCGTGCCTGCCTCGCTATTAGTCCCAATCTGCCGCAGAATGCCAGCTTTGACGGAGGTTACACGGCCAGGCACTCGGTGCTTTGCGCTCTGGCCCTGAGTGAGAGCCCGGCCTCGCGGCCGGGCAGGGGGACGTTGTTGCGAACTGCCGACTCGGGACGGTCAGTTGTAATCAGAATACTTAAACTGAGGGATCGCCTTGAGCTGCTCCTTGCTGGCGCTCATTACGGCATGGTCCGGGACCCAATCGTTGGCGGTGGTGGCTCGAGCAGAATTTGCCGGGGCGGTCGACGTTCCGGTCGTCTCCTTGGTAGTCGTCGTGGTAGTCGCCGTTCGAGCAGGCTCTTCAACGAACTTCAGCTTGTCCATGGAGACCGCGACGTCATGCTCACCCATACCTAGGAAGCCGCCAACACCTATAACAACCGCAGTGACTTTGCCGCTCTTGTCTAAAATGATCTCATTGACGTCACCGAGCTTTTCGTTGTTCTCGTTGTAGACGTCGAGACCCATCAATTTGGATGCGCGCCAGTTTCCTTTCAGCATCAATTTATGCGCGCCGGCACCATCCGTAGTGCTCGCGGAGGGTGCGTTCCGGTCCGCAGGAGCGGCCGTCTGAGCAGCTGCTGGGTTAAAAGCAACGGCCGAACCAAGCAAAGCAATGGCAAAAAGCGGTTTCATGGTATCCTCCAGTAGGTTTCAGAGTGAGACCAGAACCCGGGAGCAATGACTAGGTTCCACTTGCGCACCGCGCGGAGGACGTCGTCGTCGCCTCTGACCAGTTGGCGTGGCATTTCTTCAGCGGAAGGTAACAGGTTGAGTCCGAGCAAATTTGCGGCCGGGTTCCGCACAACGTACGCTCAGCGGGGGAGGGAGCCGGGGGCGGACTTCGATGCTGTGCGTGCAGATAATCCAAGCGATTGTGTCGACGCTAACGTTGGTCGTCGCCGTGTTGGCCCTTTCCAAATGGCGTCGGCAACTTAGAAACCAGACAGCCGATAAATGTCTCTCAGACGCCAAGTTGTATGAAGGTGCGCGTTCAGTCGGTACGTTGATTTGAGATGCAACGGCAACGTTCCTCATGAGGTCAAAGCAGAGGCGTATGATCAGGTCTGGCTCAGCCTTCGAGAGCTCATGGCGAGCTACGCGGTCGTCAGGCGGTATAAGATTACAGAGCTGACTGGCGATATTGGCGCTGAGTGTAAGAAGCGGGGGATAGACAAGGTGCCGCTACTACCGAAAGGTCAGACGCCCGCAGCTAAAGATGGTCAAGACGGCGCGAACGCCAAGAACGAAACGAAGCCAATCATCGCTGGCTTGACGGAGAAACTCGGCGAACCGTCCAGATTTCTCGGCTTGTGATCGCCCGCGCTCGCACGCTCTGCGGGGCGTGGAGCGTAGCGGTATTTCGCAAAATTTCAACGTCGCACCGAAAGGGGCAGGGCAGCCTGGCGACCCACGCTTAATACTCCGTTGGCTTTGGCCCTTAGTTGCGCAACCAGCTCGGCCTAATCCTCCGTCGTCGCCGGTCTGACCAACACCATGACCTGCCGCTCAAGCCGGTCGCGATGAGCTACGTACGCTTCCTGCATCTCTTCGAGGTGTTCGAGAAATAGGATCGCATCAAGCGTGTCAAATCCCTCTCGGTCGAGGGTGTCGATCATCGCGCGCTGCTCGGCCACGCACCCTTCTCCTTCCGCCACGATGACGCGCGCTTTCGACAGTTCGTCTAGTGCGATTACCAAATTCATGCGCGTCACCTCCGCCATGGGAACTCGGAACCGGGCTCGGCGTTCCAAATACTGGAGCTAGGAGGACCAAGGCATGGCGAAGAGAGCCAAGAAGCAGACGGCACGCGGTCGCAAACAGGATCGAGCCCGTGTAGCTCGGGGACAGGATTACGAGGTTGCCTACGAGTCGAAGAAGACCGGGGCGTCGCGCTCGGTCGTCAAGACTGTGGCTAAGAAGGTCGGCAACATCCGAAAGAAGATCGAGAAGGCGTTGTCGCTGAAGAAGGGGCGGCGTTAGGAACGAAGCTTTACGGCAAGATGTTTGAACTGCGGCATCCCGCCCGAGAGTATGAGCGTTGACCATATATTCATTGATGGCCCTCTTTGCCGACGCATCCCGTGTCATTGATCTTCGCCTCCGGATGATGGCTCTTGGGAAAGCCACTCCCGACGAACTGCTGCTCATGGTGACCGAGAAGATTGAGGCCGTGCATCGCGCAGGCGTGATCATAGTGAGCGGCGGCGACGCATCGCACGTAGTCGAGAACTACTGCAAAGTAGTCGCCGCGAATATCAAACGCCTTTCAGATCGCTAGGCACCATCCTCTCGGTTCCACCCGTCAAGCAGCAACCCATCCCACGCCACAACATCGGGCGAGTCGTAGGGTTGAGCGTAGCGGCGATAATCTGTCGCCCACTTCGGCTTCCACTCAATCGTCGTGTTGTTGAGTTTATCGTGCACAATGCACAGCTTGTCGGGATTAAATGTGGCCATGGGCTGCATCAAAACCTCCCTCTTCGGCTCGACGTACTGCCGGGCTGTTTGGGTTCTCTTCAGCCAGCGGCGAGACCGTCCGCTTTCATATCCCAAATCCTTACGCTCGGCCACGAAATCGAAAGCCACCCGACTTGGGAAGATGAGGGAGGGGCCGCCCCCTTGTCAGGGTTTTCTGATTACCCTTGCGAGCCCCTTGAATGAGCTAGCTCTGAGCAGGCCCTCAGAGGTGATGTCTCGGTATTCGATATCGGCAACGTACGTCGGCTCAACCCATGTGGCTTTCGGCTTGCGAATAGGTTTGGTGAGCTTCGACTTAGGGCTCACGACCGTGTCGAGCTGCTTCCTGATTTGGCTAGAGACAGTCCGCGACCAGCCGGTGCCCACCTTCCCAATGTAGCGAAGCTCTTTGCCTTCCCGTTTGCCGAGGTAGAGGGCCGGAACACCACACGAACAGGCTGTTCCTCTTTAACCCGTTCGAAGATCAGCTTTGATGTCTCGGTAAGTTCCAACTCCGAAGGGTGAAACAACGTAAGCTCTCGATCGGGATCGAGAGTCGCTTCAGGCGGCACCAACTCGAACACGGAAAGCTGCTCAATGGACCATCCATGCCGCTCGGCGACAACGCGGAGCTCACTCCGACTTTCAGATAATGTGACGTATAGGCCCTTTTCGCCTTGTTTCGCGCCCTCCATAAGAAACTGAAGCGCGATCGTGGTTTTGCCCGTGCCAGGTTCGCCCTCGATCAGGTACAGCCTTTCCGGATCAAGGCCCCCGCACAACACATCGTCGAGGCCAGAAACTCCAGTGGAAATGGGTGCGACCCTGTTTTCTAGCTGCGTGTTCATTCGCACGTCCCTTTGAAATAAGGCCACAATCTAAAACCGAAGATTGGCATCCCCGCTTGCTGACGCCGGTAGGAGACTCACACTCGCCCAACTGATGAATCCGCAGCAGGTTAAATTGTTCCAAGCCAATTAAAACGAGAATGCCGTTGAACCGTCATAGGTCCGGATCACAAGTCCGGTCGGCACTATCGCCAGCAACAAGCGTCCGGCCGGTCCGTGCCCGGTCTATCTCGTCGAGTCGCCCTTGAATGTGATAGCCTCAGCTCGTGTGGAAGGAGAGCCCCCATGAGGCGGCGAAAATTCCTCGTACTTCTCGGTGGTCTGGTGGCCGTAGGGCCAATCGCTACGCGCGCGCAGCAGAAAGCGATGCCGGTGATCGGTGTCCTAAGCGCCGGCAAGACTGCTGCAGTTTTTTTGGCCGCGTTCCGCCAGGGACTGAGCGAAGGCGGCTACGTTGAGGGGCAGAATTTGACGATCGAATACCGCTGGGCGGAGGGCCATTACGATAAGCTGCCTGCATTGGCCGCCGACCTCGTCGGCCGCAAGGTCGATTTAATCGTTGCGACCAACCCGCCCGCGGCGCTTGCTGCGAAAAGTGCGAGCTCGACGATCCCGATCGTCTTCAGAGGGGGCGCGGACCCGGTCGCGGACGGGCTGATCGCCAACCTCGCAAGACCAGGCGGTAACCTCACAGGGGTCAACTTTGCATTCGAAGAGCTGACGGCCAAGCGGCTTGAGCTGCTGTCGGAGCTTGTTCCGCGCGCTCGGGTCATGGCCCTGCTGGTGAACCCGAACGGGGCGAGTACCGAGCGCATCATTCAACTGGTACAGGAAGCCGCGCGCACTAAGGGATTGCAGCTCAATGTTCTCAAAGCCAGCAGCGAAAGCGAGATCGACACCGCCTTCGCCTCCCTTGTCGAGCTGCGTGCTGAAGCGCTCATCGTCGGCGCTGATCCGTTCTTTAGCAGCAGGCGCGAGCAGCTCGTGGCGCTGGCATCGCGCAGTGCTGTACCGTCGATCTATGCGTGGCGCGAATTCGCCGCTGCCGGCGGCCTGATCAGCTATGGAGCAAGCCTGACATCTGCCTATCACTTGGTGGGCGTTTACGCGGGGAAGATTCTCAAGGGCGCCAGACCTGCCGATCTTCCTGTCGAGCAGCCCACGAAGTTCGAGCTAGTGATCAACCGCAAGGCCGCGAACGCCCTCGGGCTTGAGGTGCCGCCGACGCTCGTCGCCCGCGCCGACGAGGTAATCGAATGACTGCTTGAGACCCCTAGCGGACATTGCCAAGCCTCAAGGAGGAGCCCACAATTGCCGGTGGCTGAAGGCCCGAGGGAGCAAGAAGAAAATGGCGTTCAATGTTGGCTTTGTCATCTTTCCCAATGTGACACAGTTGGATTTCACGGGGCCTCTGCAGGTACTCTCGGGACTTCCTCAATCGACGACACACATCATCGCTAAATCAATGTTGCCCGTTATGAGTGATTGCCGGCTTGGTCTCGTGCCGACGCACACCTTTGCGGACTGTCCGCCTCTAGACCTGATCTGCATACCGGGCGGCAGCGAAGGTGTTGCCGGCGTTTTGAATGATCGTGAGACAATTACGTTTGTTCGCGATCAGGGAACTAAAGCAAAGTACGTCACGTCAGTTTGTACCGGGTCATTCGTTTTGGGTGTGGCCGGACTTCTGATCGGACGGCGAGCTACGAGCCACTGGGCCTATGCTGATCTCTTGCCTCTCGTTGGCGCCAAGCACGAGAAGGCTCGAGTTGTGATAGATGGTAACGTAATTACCGCTGGCGGCGTAACTTCAGGTATTGACTTCGGTCTTACCGTTATCGCCGAGATTGCGGGGGAAAGCACCGCCAAGCGCATTCAACTTGGTATGGAATACGACCCGTCGCCTCCATTCGACGCGGGCCACCCCGATAGAGCGCCGACTATTAGATCGGAACTCATGTCAGCCCGCTACGACAAGTTCCGGTCAATTTACAGCACGCGAATAGAACAAGCGGCCCAGTTGTGACGACCCCGATGATGTCAGCTCATGATGCTGTGGACGGCTCCTCCACCTGGCACGTGAGTGCCATGGATTAGGGGGCTGATAAGGCTCCCACGATCTGGAGGAGCTATCTATGCAGATGATCACGACAATTGGACTGGATATCGCGAAGTCGGTCTTCCAAGTGCATGGTGTTGATGTAGCCGGCCAGGTGGTCATACGCCGTCAATTAAGGCGTGGGCACGTCTTGGCATTTTTCCAGAAATTACCGCCATGCCTGGTTGGGATTGAGGCGTGTGCCTCATCGCACTCATTGGTCCCGTGAGTTGCAGGCGCTGGGTCATACGGTGCGGTTGATGCCGCCGGCCTATGTGAAGCCCTACGTCAAGCG
>Ga0081540_1003392_pt1 | contig 12634 bp, 23 predicted proteins | sample TabmetS2T1R1_FD_71024 | JGI IMG/M metagenome (GOLD analysis project Ga0081540, IMG submission 71024) | Tabebuia heterophylla rhizosphere microbial communities from the University of Puerto Rico - S2T1R1 | ecosystem: Host-associated > Plants > Roots > Rhizosphere ...
CCACGCAGCTACGGGCTTGCGAAGCTCGCGCGAGATGCGCTGCTCCGTACCCGCGCCGAGCATTAGGGCTGGAGTGGCTACAGGTGCAAGCCCTCGACCCTCGCGAGCACCGAACAGCCACCGCTACGCCCGGCCCACCCAGCCAACCTGGCGATGGCGGTTTGCAATGTCGGCATTGTGGCAAGTCAGGGTATAGAATGCAACCTAATGCTGCTTATCTGCGGGCCCGTCAGTCGTAGTCCCCGATCGTTGCGAAATATGCGGGCGCCCACGCGAGCCCGGCCCAATCCGGCGCTGCTAAACAGTTCGCGGTCTGTAGGAGAGCGCCATTGTCGTCAGCGCCGCTTTCCTTAGTGCGTCTATATCGCTGCAACCAATCTGATCAGCCGCTCTCAGTAGGGCGTCAGCCAGCTTGTTGCGGGCGATGTCCACGACCAAAGGATCGTCGCCATAGAAGCCGGCGATGTCCGCCCAAGCGGCATCAAATGCCTGATTGAGCACGTGGAGCGCGTCAGGTCCGTAGGATTGGCGATCGGAAACCAGAGACACTGTTGCCATGGGTGCATGCCCCAATAGGGCAGGGCGAGAAGAAAAAGCCTTCTCGCCCGACCGTGCGGCAGCAGCACCCCGCTGACAGCGCCGCTCACGACTGTGATGTTAACCGTAACCCCAAGGCCGGAACCGAGACCGCGCCCTGGGGTCAAGGTTTTGTGCAGGCGTGACACGGACGCACGCAAGCACATAGCGACTGTGTGACTGTGTCGCTCCGCAGTAAAGGACCAACTCGGTGCGAAAACGTACTGTCGCTCGTCACACCGCACTACGCCGCGTGCGGGCACTCAAGTTGCCAAGGCGTCAAGGATCGGGCATTCCGCGGACGCCGTGCCGCGCCGCGGGTCGAGTTCGAGGGGGGCGGTACTCAGTCAGGGCCAGTCACATCTGACGAAAGGGGGTCAATCGTCAGGCGAGCTACCGTAACGCGTTGCAGGCCATATCTATATCAGGTCTATCCAGGACCGCCCCCAAATTCTCGTCCCCCGCACTAGGCAGGCGCGCGAGCCCGATCGAGGCCCGATCGGCCTCCAATCTACCGCCAGAGCCCCTCGAACCGATGCCCGGCCACACCGGGTGTAGTGGGACCAGGATTGGCTTCGGTTTTGACCTGGGATTAGTTTTCACTGATTGGAGAGAGGGGGACCTTTGGAACTGAGCGCTTGAGGCTTCATGTCCAACGAAGAGCTACAGGGCCGAATAGCGGCACTCGAAGTAATCGCCATCACGGCGCTGGGCTTGCAACTCGCCAACGTTCGCCCGATTACCAGAAATCGAACGAGTTCCTTTTCCACATGCGGGAGGCCATCGACGCCCAAGCGGCTTCGCTGCCCCTGGAAGCCCAGAAACAGAAAGGGGGCTTCGCACCTCGCCAGAGCGACATCCATCACCATGGCGCGGCGCGTTTTGCAGCCCTAGCCTCACATTCAGTCCTCTTGATCGCAATTCAGGCCAGGGCCCCAATAGGCCCGCCCTCTCTCGTCTATCAGGCGCCTACGGCAGCGTTCTTGGTCGCAATTCAGGCCAGGGCCCCAATACGCTCGCCCTCTGTGGTCCACTAGGCGCTCGCGGCAGCGAACTTCGTTCGGAGCGTACCCTCGATACCTCCCCTCCTGATCGCAATTGAGGCCAGGGCCCCAATAGGCCCGCCCTCTATGGTCCACCAGACGCTCGCGGCATTCTCGTGCTTCGGCGGGGGTCGCAGAGCCTGACATCGCAGTTGCTACACCAGCCAGCACAAGCCCGAAAGCAAATCTGCTCATCGTTTATCCTCCTTAGGATTTGCTCTCATAGTTTGGGTTACAGAGCATGGAACTTCACTTCGCATCGCGATGTTGGCTGAGAAATTCTTCCACCGCATCTTTACAAGTCGATTTCTCCTTCCTGGTTCCGGAGAGCCTCAATTAAGCGCCGCGAAAAACTCCGGAAGCCAAGATCACATTGCCAAGTGCCATCAGTGCGACCAACTATGGTCACTCTCTCCTAGAGGCCGTAGCAAGTAATCTAAGGTTTCTCCGTGGGGACGACAGCTCAGTGAACTAGCGTCTGCGAACTAAGTCTCATTTAGGCAGCGCGTTACGCTGCGACCGGGGTTGCTCCCATTACTCTGCTGCGCAAATGGCTGTCGGTCGCTCTCGCAATCGTCGCTGGCCTGTTCATGCTGGGGTTGGTCGTTTGGGTTCTCGATCCGCCGCTACGCTCGAAACTGATAGAAGGATCAATCGTCAGGCGGCAATGGACAGAGAATGGCCAGTCCGGAGCAACCCTATACACAGCCCGGCTTTTGGTGAAGTTGGACGATGGGCGAACCGTGGGCGTGAAATCGCAACGGGCGCATTGGCCAACAGCAGGCTGGCCAACGGAGGGAGAACGGGTGCTGGTGCAGGAACGCATAGGTCTGCTGGGCTCGCGGAAGTTCTACGACATGCGACTGAACTGACCTGCCAGTGCCAACGCGCAGCATCAAGCCTGGATGCCCGGCGTCGGGGATGTCGACTTGCGTCGCCTCGCCGTTCGGCCCCTTGGCCGGCGGCTTCATGCGCTCGACGCCTTGGGCCGTGAGCGGTTTCTGCTGCTTGCGCTTCGCCATGGCCGATTTCCTGCTCTTATGAAATCGATGAGGCCCACATAGGGGGTATGCCGATAGGTAACAATGGGTAATAGCGAGCACGAAACGGCATGCTACCGAGCGCTACGGCATGCGACATCGCCTTCGGTAAATTCAGTGATTTCTCGGAGGGTTATCCACGGAAATTGCGTCGCTTTGCGGCTATCCGCGACGTGCGCCAAGCTGATGGTCCATCACCCGCTGGCCGAGCCTGGCCTCATTGGCTGCCACGCCGCTGCCCAGCGCCACCACCACGCCGCAGGGCTCATGCCCAGCAATCACCGGTTCGCTGCCGCGCTTGAAGCCCGATTGGGTGTCGCCCGGCTTGTAAGTCGCTCTATAGACATGCAAATCGCTGCCGCACATGCCCGAGGCCTTGATCTCGATCACGACGTCGCGGGGGCCTGGTGTGGGGTCGGGAAATTCGCGCAATTCGAGCTTGCGATCGCCGAGAAATACGACACCCTTCATTGTCAATCTCCTCCTCGAATGCCGCCGATAGGTAACAGATAGGTAACATTTTTGCGAGGGCGCTCCCGGCGGCTGCCGCTGCCGCCGCGTTTGCCATCGCGAGGCCGCGGTGCGGGCTTTGCCAACTGGCGCATGTGCGCCGGTTGCATCCCGGGCGCGCGCCACCGTTTTTGTGCACCCGATCTCCTCGGTGATGGCGCGGTTTACGTCGCTGACGCGACTTGACGCGCTGCTATGCGCGCCTATTGCTGCGCCCCTGCGAAGCCTAGCGAAGGGACCTGGGGCGATGACCAAGAACACGACGTGGCGTGGAAAAAGGTACGCGCCCACCGGCAAGGTAGCGGCCCGGTACAACTGTCATCGAACGACGAACAATAGGTGGCTTTCGGATGAAGCGATGGGCTTCCCAAAGCCCGACCGCATCCGGGGGCGCCTGTCACTCCATGACCGATCCGACGCTCAAACTGCACGCCCCGATGGCACCAAAGCCCCGTGAATTTTCCCCCGCCGCGCGCAATCCCAAACTGGCCGGGATAAGGGACGCCGCGGCCATGCTCGGTCTAAGCCGGGCCACAATGGATCGTCGGCTCGCAGATCCGAAATCGACGGTGCCGCGTCCGTTTGTGATCGGCGGCAAGCGCCTTTGGCTAAGGCGCGATTTGGAAGAATACCTGCTGGCCTCGGCGTTGCTCAGCCGCACGCGGAGCTCGTCCGACCATGGCTGATGATGATGCGAACGCGCTGCTCGTCGGCCCGAGGCCGGCGCCTGCCGCAGATCAATCGCTCCTGGCGCCGTTGACGCCGTCGCCACCGGCGCCAGAGCCAAGCGCGCCGGCGGGCACAACAATCAGTGTAACGTTGCCGCCGTTGTCGCCGGAGACTGCCGAGGTGGCCCAGCAAGCGCTCAGCGCCGCCGTTAATGCGATCGCCAATCTACTCCCGGCGGCCGCGCGGCGGCCGAAGCCGAAAGGCTCGGATCCCAGCGCGCAAGCGTTGATGGCGGGGCTACTGAAGGGTCTCGGCGCCAAGTATCAGGACCGCGCCTTGACCAAGGCCGGCGGCCTGCTCGAGCAGCGCCTCGTGGGCGCGATGCCTGCCGTGGTCGCCAAGAGCGCCAAGCGGCCCCGCAAGCTGCGCCGCAAGGGCGGCGGCAAGAGGCAGCGCTAAGCAGCCCGACCTTTCGTCAAGTTGAGTTTGTTGCGTTCGCGTTCAACCATCACACACCATTGGAGGGGCCTCATGGCCAAGAACGACAAGGATCCTCAATACCCTGAACCGCGGAAGGCGCAAGCGGCGGCGCCGGCCGACGCATCCTCGCGGCGAGATCATCAAGCCGGCGCGCTGCGAAGTGGATCGGTGCACGGAAGTTCCTCAGCACATGCATCACGAAAATTACCATCGAGCCTACGAAGTTCTGCATCTTTGCAGATTGCATCACCAGCGCTGGCATAGCGATGGCCCGCAACGCCTGAAGCCGAGCGCCGCGGCGCGGCTCGCAGCTTGACGGAGAAGACCATGGACGGGTTGCGCGAATTTCCGCCCGGCGTATTGCCGGCCACGCTTGACTTGGGCGACCAGTTCACTTGGGAAGACAAGCTCTATCAGGCTGGGTGCGGGCTCGGCACGTCACCTCGCCCGCGCTGACCGCGCCCGAGGAATTCAGCGACGGCTTGCTAAGCTTGACAGGTGATGAGCGCCAGGCCGTCGAGGCCGAAGCGCACCAAGATCCGCAGCCAGAGCCCACCGATACCGATGCCGACTGGCGGAGCTTGGTGATCGACGGCGACGAGCGCCAGGCGATCGTGACCATCGAGGACGACTACGCGGTGTGCCTCAGCGTCCTGCTGGAGCGATAGATGATAGCGGCCAAATTGATGATCGCCGCCGTCGCCATCGGCGCCTGGTTGGCGTTAGCGATCGTCGTGCCTCGAGGGTTGAAAGCGGCGGGGCCAAGGTGCTAACACGGGCCGCATCTCTTACTTCGCAAGCCCAGATCGAGGTTGGCCATTCGGCCAGCCGTCGCGGCTGTGCGATTTTAGGAGATGCACAATGGACGAAACCTGGTTCGCCGACGACTCAGCCCGCCGGTACACAATCCCTGTGCGAGAGGAGTGTTGTCAGGTGTGGGCGTAGGCGCACCTCGGCGGCACCGACTTCGATGAGTTCTACGCGCTCCTCCGCTACGAGCCTCGCCGGGGACCGCAAAAGCCAGTGATCGGCACGAACCTCCTGCCGATCGCGTGCTGTCCGTGGTGCGTCGACATCGACATCGAGAATTCCCGTGGCCGGCTGAACCCTCAGCTGGCCTCAAACTGTGAGAATAGACATGCAAGAAGCAACACCGACGCCGCCGCCCAAGAAGACGAAGGTGTCGAAGGCGAAGTCGAAGGCCGCTGAGAAGGCTGCCAAGAGGGCCTCAAACAAGGCCGCCTTGGCCGCGAGGTCGGGGAAGACTGCGGCTGCCAAGGCCACCACACCAAGCCGACGGAAAAGCCGACGCGCAAGCGACCGAAACCCGCCATTGGTTACTCGCCCGAGATCGCCGCCCGCATCTGCGAGGGTGTGGCGGATTGCAAGAGCCTCGAAACGATCTGCAAGAGGCCCGACATGCCCACCAAGCGGGCGGTGATCATGTGGCAACGGGACCATCCGGAATTTGCACGCGCCCTCGAGCAGGCGAGAGCGTTTCGAGCTGACGCGCGCATCGAGGCGATCCACGACATCAGCAACAAGGTTTTACGAGGCGAGATCGATCCGCACGCGGCCCGCGTCGGTTTAGATAACTTGTGGAAATTGGCCGGCCGCGAATATTGGAACCGCTGGGGCGAGAAGCAAGCCCTTGCCGTCGCCATGCAGGTGGCGACCCTCGATGAGGCTGCGGCAGAGCAGAACACTGCGGCGCGGGTTGAATGGCTGCGCCGTCTACGGCAGCTGGCCGACCGCCAACAACAGGGTTTCGCCCGGGTGGAAGACGGCATCAGTCTCATTCCACCGGACCCACCATCGAAGGACATCACCAAGGCGGCCAATCCGGAGCCGTGGCAGCCGCCCGGGGATGACAGCAAGCTCCTGGACGTGACACCACCGCCGCCCTTCGAATTCAGGGGCGAGGAGCCTGCCCGGGGGCGTCGTCCTATGCAGAAGGAGGCTATCGTCGCCTGTTCAGCGAACGATCCCGGCCGGCTCCGGTCCGGCTGCACCACGACCAGGCCTACAGATCTGGATCGGCACCGCTACGAAGCCCCCTATGTCATTGCGAACGACCACTGGGCGCGCAGGAGGTGATCGGGCCTCATGTGTCGGCGACCGCCGTCAGCACCGCTATCATCCAGGCGGGCCCACCAATCCAAACAGCAGGAACAGCTGTGCAGCTGCGCGCCAAGCTGGGCGGCGTTTCGAAGAAATCGTTGCACTCTCACGGAACCGGTCACGGGCAGGAGGTCACGCGGCGTAAATCTTCCCCCCCCGGCGCAATGCGATGAGGAGCCCAAACGCCGCAAGCGAGGCCCACAGCTTGCCGACGATCAAGCCCTTGAGGTAGGCGAGGTTGCCGAATGCCAGCAACAGGAACACGGCGCTGTCTACGATGGCGCCAACGAGGCCCGAGGCCAGCACAGCAAGTGCAAGGCGCCTCTCACGTAATGGCGTATAAACCCCCATGTCTGCCAGTTCCGACAGCAGGAAGGAGGCAGCTGACGCAAGAACGAGGGCCGCCGGCGCCACGATCGCCGACAAAATGGCGCCCGCAAGAATAGCGGTGATGGTCCAGTCACGATCGAGGTGGCACTGCACGACATCGCGCAGGACGAGCGCAAGCCCGATTGCGAGCACGCCGCTCGGCGCGAGCAGTCCGAACCCAACCGGGACAAGACAAGGGCCGTCGGGGACGCACGTGGTCCCGACCGTGCTGATTAGCCAGTTCGCCAATGGGATGCAGGCAAGATAGGCGCTCACTGCGAGGTATTTCATTCGGCTGCCACCTTGAAAAATAGCGGCCCATCTCGCTCCAAGCGCCACTTGGCCATGTCCGCTTTTTCCAGGTTCGGTTCGATCCGGATCGCACCGCACTGCAACCGGTCGAGCGGGCAATACCGTGACGATTTCAACGAGGTGGGCCGGCACGTGAGATTGAAAGGGAACCCCGTCCCACTTTACCCGCACACAATCCCGCAAGGTTACTTGCCCAATGCAGATGTCGCCTGCCCAAGTAACGGTGCCTTCATCGCCTTGTTTTTGATCGCTAAGCAAATCAATGCTGCCGACGTAGCGAACCCGATCCCCACTTTTGAATGTGGCCATCGCGCTATCCCACGCAGCTACGGGCTTGCGAAGTTCGCGCGAGATGCGCTGCTCCGTACCCGCGCCGAGCATTAGGGCTGGAGTGGCTACATGCGCAAGCCCTCGACCCTCGCGAGCACCGATGCAGCCACCGCTACGCCCGGCCCACCCAGCCAACCTGGCGATGGTGGTTTGCAATGTCGGCATTGTGGCGAGTCAGGGTATAGAATGCAACCTAATGCTGCTTAGCTGCGGGCGCCGTCAGTCGTAATCCTCGATCGTTGCGAAATATGCGCGCCCCCGCGCGAGCCCGACCCAATCCGGCGCTGCTAAACAGTTCGCGGTCTGTAGGAGAGCGCCATCGTCGTCAGCGCCGCTTTCCTTAGTGCGTCTATATCGCTGCAACCAATGTGATCAGCCGCTCTCAGGAGGGCATCGGCCAACTTGTCGCGAGCGCTCTGCACGGTCGAAGGATCGCCGCCATAAAAGCCGGCGATGTCAGCCCAAGCGGCATCAAATGCCCGATACCTTGAGCGCGTCAGGTCCGTAGGATTGGCGATCGGAAAGCAGAGACACTGTTGGCATGGGTGCATGCCCCAATAGGGCAGGGCGAGAAGCGGAAGGCCTCCCTCGCCCCCGCGCGCGGCCGCAGCACCCCGCTACAACGCCGCTCGCAACCGATAACCCCAAGGCGGGCCGAACCGCACCTTGGGGTCAGGGACTTGTGCAGCGCGTGGCACGCAAGCACAAGAGAGCGGCCAAGTTTGTGCTTATCGCGCATGGGAGTAAATGGGCAACTCAGTACGGAAACGCACGCCGGTGGTCATAGCCGGGACTGATCGCGGGCTGGAGAAAGGTTTGCGCCGGGCGCGAGAATCCTCCTGATCCAGTAAGGACGTTCAGCAGATCGATTGCAGTCCGGACAACCAGAAGATGAGCAGCAGGACACCCAGCAAAATCATGAGGGCGCCCGACAGTCTGCTGAACGTTCCGTCAAACGCAAAAAGAATGCCGGCGATGATGAGCGCGATCGCAATAATCGCCTCATAGACTTCATAGACGCCGGCAAAGTGCATTGACCTGGGGTTCTCACAGCCCCCCGGCGGCAGGATCTTCGCATACTCAAGGGGGTGCGTAGGTATTCCATGTTACATACGGAGAGCAACCGTATGGTAGATTACCGACCCAACCGCGTTCTCGGCTAATCTCCAACCGTGAGCGGGACCGTTGCCAGGGGAGGCGACTATGCGCGCTCGCCAACTCATCGATAGCGCGTCATTCGGACCCGAGGCCCTGAAAGCGATCGGCGAAGCCTTCGATGCAGCGTGGGCCGAAATCGCTCACAAATTCGGCAACGACCCATTGCAGATAGAGGCGGCGCGCCTAAAACTTGCGGACGCGCTCCTATCGATCGCCAGCGACGACAGCCGCGATGTGGAAGTCCTGAAACGAGCGGTCTTAGAGAGAATGGCGCTCGACTGAGCCCGATATGCGCCAGGCTGGCAGGTAATGAGGCCAGCGGTTGCCGCGCGCGACGACGTCGATAACTAGCGTTCGCTTCTGTACTTCAGCCTCAAACAGGTCGCGATGGAGAATTAGGGCCGCTAAGGTCTGCTCCAGCACCTGCAAACACTCATCCGCCAGGTCTGTGGGATGGCCGCCGAAGCGCAATCTCTCACGGCGCGCGCGCTGATCTGCCAGCATGCGGACGCAAGTTGCGACATGCCTTCGGGTCTGGGCCAGGCGAACTTTGATATCCATGGGCTTCCTCGATGAACCCCGGAACGCAATCAATCCATGCTGGGTTCCCCATCGGGTCGTCCACCCTTTTGCAAGGCCAAGCAAATGGTAACGTCGCATACGGCACCGGAGACAGGCGTTCCGATCCCACACGCTTCTCGCGGACGTGCGCGAGGCCTCTCGGTGTGGTAGCGCTGGCGGGCGGCCAAGCGGGAATAGACGTGCGCTTGCAGCGTTGTTATTACCCTGAAGGATGTCCGGCTTATCCAAACCAGCCCGGGCGCCAAAAGGGGCATGGCAAGCAGACGCCCGGCGGCTTCCTTGGGAGGAGGTCTACCACCAGGTGCGCCTGCCTCACCGGTAAGTGGCACGCCAGCTATCACCGGTGATCGTCCTACGGGGCGTAGGACCTTGACATTTGGAAATGCTTTCGTGGCGTCGGCGTGGCTGTCGGCGTCACGTTTTTGTTGGTGAGTGATCGGAGGATTGCGCTTGTGGTGATGCAGATGCACATCAGGCGCCCTCATCGGCGCGCCCATGCAAGGCAAAGGGGGCCGTAGATCAGTGCGACTGGCACATCCACCTAACCCGCGCGATAGCTCAAAAGGAGGCGGTCCATACAGATAGCCACTGTTTCCGTACACGCAAACTGAAGTGATCAAAACCGCTGATTTGCACCCTTTCCGCAGAAGAATTGCGGTGGGGTTTTTGTACGGGGCGCGGCTCGCCTATTTTGCCGCGCCAACCAACAAGCGATCATTGTCCGCCTCCGCTCTGCCTTGCTCCGACGGCAACGCCAATTCGGCGGCGACCCATGCTTTGCCCGCCACCGTGCCCACGCTGAGCCTGACCCGGCATCGGCAAGCCCAGGTACCGATGACGCAAAAAGTCCCGCCAGCCCGTCAGGGTTACGGGGGCATGTAAGGCACCGCCAGGCCGCGGACGCCGGCGATGGCGAACGTGGCCAGGCCGAGTGCCACGGCGCCCAGAGCCCCGAGCTCACGCGAATCACCGCGACCAAAATGGCTGATCACGAACGCGGCTGCGGCCGTAGCTCATGGGCGCGTCGCCAATTCGAGGACGGCGCTGATGCCGCTCTTTCTCGCCCGTCACCGAAAATCCTTTGGTGGCTTTATCCGTCGCGGTCGCAAAAATGGCCGCCAGCAACTCGAAATGGTGGCGTCTACGAGTTGAGCCATACAACCGTATTGCATCCACACCGCCGGTTGCCGGCCCTTGGTGCGTGGGATGCCTCCGACCGGGCAGGATGGGCGCAATTGCCGTGGCCAAAGATCCCCTGGCACGCCCTGCGCCAACCATCCGGTCTTTGTCAGCGGCAATGAGGCCTTTTCGACCGCACATGGTCAAAGGGCATGGGCAAGCGAATGCTCCCCAAAGCGCTAATCGGTCTCCCCGCCCTGTGGCCGCTTCAGATAGCCGACAAACAGTCAATGGCGCTATTGACCCCGGACCCAGCCCGCAGCGATACGCGTTGAACATTCGGCGAGCGCCCGCGCAGCCATGTTCTGGTGCAGCAAGATCGGGAGTGGGCTTGATGAGCCGGGTCCGTGAGTACTACAGGGATGCTCAAAGGGAATGGGAGCGCATGGATATCCCATTAGGAGACATTCGGCGCGTTCGATTACCGGCCCCGATCCTGATCGACCGACAGGTCCGCTTTCTGATGCTTATCGTTCACGCCCAAGAAGCCGGCGCTTTTGTCTCAGTCGCAATCAAAAGCAAGACTTGAGAGACCAGTAGCGACGCTCAAGCGCCCCGCCGATGGACTGCGTGCGTTCCCTGTGGAGGAGTCTTGTCGCCTACTTCGGTACAGTGCTGGCAATGGTCAGCCGATGCATCAGGCGGCGCTGCGGCAGGTCGTAGTCAATGATGGCCCTGTGCTGAACCGTGCAGTTGTCCCACATCACGATATCGCCCCTGCGCCAGCGATGGCGATAGAGGAACTCAGGCTTGATCACGTGATCCGAAAGGGCAACGATGAGTGCTTCAGCCTCGTCGTGGGGCAGCCCGACGATCCCGGTGCAATCGTCGCGGTTGATGTAGAGGCACCTGACGCCGGTGCGCGAATGTGTGCGCACGATCGGGTGCTCGACGGGCGGATAGCGCTGGACCGTTGCCGGGTCGGGGGCCTCGCCGCGCTTCCGGCCGGTGAAGTCGAAGACGCCTTTGAGGTCCTCGATGCATCGTTTCATGCAATCGGGTAGAGCCTCGTATGCCGCCGCGGCATTGGCGAAGGCGGTGTCGCCAAGTGTGAGGCCGTGAAGCTCCGGGACCTCGATGGCATGCAACATGGTCGCGCGCGGTGGCCGAGGGGAATAGATCATGTCGCTGTGCCAGTTCTCGCCAGCACGACGCGATCCGATCGGTTTGCCGTCCTTGGTGATGTTGGAAAGTTTGTAGATCTCCGGATGCTCGGTGAGGCCGTACTTGGCGCTGTGGTAGTTGATCTCGATATCACCGAAGCGGCGGGCGAAGGCGAGCTGCTGGGCGGGCGTGATGCGCTGGTCACGGATCACAATGACGCCGCTTCGGTCGAACGTTGCCTCGATCTCGGCGAAGGTTCGCTCATCGAGCGGTGTTGCCAGATCGAGACCGGTGATCTCTGTGCCTGCGACAGCGCCCAGCGACCTCATTCGCATTCCACTACCGGGCATGGCGAGCGCTCCTCTTTTCCGTTGTTCGAACGCTAAGGCGATCCGGAATGTTCAGCGAAATGCGCGGCAGTCATGTTGTCGCGCGGGCTCACCGTTGTCCAATCGGGCGGTTCGTCGGCCCAGAGGAGGGATCGGTTGCTATGGTCAAGCCGCGAGAGACGACGTGAAACGATGTCAAAACTGAGCTGCTGCAGTTCGATCGCACGGGACTGCTGGGGCTGCTGAAGGACCTATACGTCTTGCGGCCCGAGAATCGTGCGTTCCTAGCTGCGCGGTTCGGCATTGGCAGCGATCCGCTGACACCATTCAAAAAGGTGATTTCCGTTGGATATATCCCAACCTCATCAAAGGCCAAACCGTTTCGGTGGCGAAGGCCAAGAAGGCGATCGCCGATTATCGCAAGGCGGTCGGCCGGGCCGAGGGCATCACTGAGCTGTGCGTCTTCTACTGCGAAGAAGCTGCGCGGCTGGTTGGCGACTGCGGCCTGGAAGACGAGGCGTACTATGCGGCTCTCGTGCGCATGTTCGAGCAAGGCCTGACGCGAGGCATCGAACTGCCTACTGAGGAGCGCAACAAGATGCTCAAGCGCCTCGATGCCGTTCGTGGATCAATGCGCGGTATCGGTTGGGGTGTATCCGATGCCGTGAACGAGGTCTGGCATGATCGGGTCGATTGAGGCCACTTCCACCCCCATCGTCAGTCAACGCATCTCGCGGCAGCCGTCACATTTATACAGAAGCAGACATGATCCACGCTGCAATCGGCGACAAGGCAACCGCCGCGGCCACGTCTGCTTGCTGGGGTATCGCGT
>Ga0081540_1003393_pt1 | contig 12631 bp, 13 predicted proteins | sample TabmetS2T1R1_FD_71024 | JGI IMG/M metagenome (GOLD analysis project Ga0081540, IMG submission 71024) | Tabebuia heterophylla rhizosphere microbial communities from the University of Puerto Rico - S2T1R1 | ecosystem: Host-associated > Plants > Roots > Rhizosphere ...
GCTTTATTGCGAACGCGGGGCCTGCGGGCCCGACTGGCCCTGCTGTTCATCCACCTTCTTGAGCGTGTCGAGCACGCCGCCGGAGGTCGGCGGGGCGACCGGCGTCGCGCCACCCGGCTGGGACTGCGTTGCCGGCGCGGTGCCGAGGATCGAGCTCGGCTTGCGGTCGATACCCGCGATCCAGGCCAGAGCCATGCTGGTCAGGAAGAAGAGCCCGGCCAGAATCGCCGTCGTCCGCGTCAAGAGATTGGCGGTGCCGCGGCTCGACATAAAGCCGGCGCCGCCGCCCATGCCGAGGCCGCCGCCTTCGGATTTCTGCAGCAGCACGGCGCCGATCAGCACCGAGACGATCATGAGGTGAACGACGATAATGACGGTCTGCATCTTAAAAACCTTCCGTCACAAGCTGACAGCGCCGGGCTTCGGCTGCACCAAGAGCTTGCGGGTTTTCCTGAAGTTGCGCGGTGTTACACGATCGGACAGGGCATTGTCACCCCCGACCGCAGCCCCGGAGATAATTGCCGCAGGGGCGATGACAAGGCTGTCCCCAACTCGCGCCGGCGTCCAAATCCGGACTTGAGGTCACGTAAATTTCTCCTATACTAGACAAATGGATACTATAGTAGACGATCTCAGCGCCCGACTCGCCCAGCGCCTCCGGCTTGAACGCGACAGCCGCGGCTGGTCGCTGGCTGATCTCGCCGCACGTTCCGGGGTTTCCAAGGCAACTATCAGCAAGATCGAGCGCGCCGAGGTCAGTCCGACCGCGGTCGTACTGGTGCGGCTCGCCAGCGCCTTCGACCTCACCCTCGCCGGCCTGATGCTGCGCGCCGAAGGCCAGGGCGGGCGCCTTTCCCGTGCCTCCGACCAGCCGGTGTGGCGCGATCCCGAAACCGGCTATCTGCGCCGCCAAGTGTTCAACCGGCCCGATCATCCCATCGAGATCATCAAGGTCGAGATGCCGGCGAAGCAGCGCGTGACGCTGCCCGCCTCATCCTACGCCCACATCCGCCAGGCCCTCTGGGTGTTGTCGGGCGCGCTCGTCCTGATCGATGGTGGCGAACGCCACGAACTCCGTGCCGGCGACTGCCTCGGATTCGGTCCGCCGGCGGAAGTGACGTTCGCCAACGAGAGCGCCGTGCCCTGCACCTACGTCGTGGCCCTTGCCCGGAGCTAGCTGGCGATGGCGGAGAGCGAAATCAGGCGTTCTCCGGCCGCCCCGGCGAGCCCGGAAAACCCCGTTCCCGCCAGCCACAATCGCGGTCCGCCGCTCGACGACGAGCACCGGCCTGAATGGGGCGACGGCGGAATCGGAAATTACTTCTATTGGAAAGCCGCACACCGCGCGGCCTGGCACAACCCCTCGCCCGGCATCGTCGCGTTTCGCATCAGAAAAGCCGAGCGGCTGGGCCTCACCTACGAAGAATACACATTGGAAATTCTCGAACGCGGCCGTCACCTGCAGATCGAGGATGTCGAACGGATTGCAGAGATCAAGCAGGCGCGCGCAGCGCACGCCGTCAATCATCGAAAGTAACTTCGGAAATTCATCCTGATGTCGGATATCCAGATCAAAGCCTTGAGCCCTTCGCCCGAAATTCGCGCGATGCTCAGTGAAATCCTGATCGAAACGGTGGCGAATGGCGGCTCGGTCAGCTTCATGCATCCGCTGTCGCAGGAGGCGGCCGAGGCGTTCTGGTCGAACTCGCTCGGCGCGGCGGACCGCGGCGAGCGGATCATCCTTGGTGCCTTTGACGGCGTCAGGCTAATCGGGACGGTCACGCTGTTGCTCGATCTTCCGCCGAACCAGCCGCACCGCGCCGAGATCGCGAAGATGATGACGCGCGTCAGTCACCGCCACCGCGGCATCGCCACGGCGCTGCTGCGCGCGGCCGAGCGGATGGCGATCGCGCGCGGACGCTGGCTGTTGGTGCTCGATACCGCCCAGGACGAGGGCGCGGCCGGACTTTACGAACGGATGGGCTTCAAGCTGACCGGACTGATCCCGGACTACGCGCTGAAACCCCATGGCGGCCTCACGGGCACGCTGATCTACTGGAAGCGGCTGCAGGATGCCGTGCCGGCCTGAGCTAACAACCCTCCGCAATCGCGAGAAAATCCGTCGCTTTCAGGCTGGCACCGCCAACCAGCGCACCGTTGACATCGGCGACCGCCATCAGTTCCGCTGCGTTGGAGGGTTTCACCGAGCCGCCGTAGAGAATCCGGATCCTGCTACCTTCCGCCTTAAATCGGCTGGTGAGAGCACCACGGATAAAGCGGTGAACTTGCTCGACATCTGCAGGCGTCGGCGTCAGCCCGGTGCCGATCGCCCAGACCGGCTCATAGGCCACCACCAGATTGGCCGCCGTCGCGCCATCCGGCAGCGAACCCGCGAGTTGTCCGCCGCAGACGTCCAGCGTCTGGCCGGCATCGCGTTGCTTCTGGGTCTCGCCGATGCAGACGATGGCCACGAGGCCCGCCCGCCAGGCGGCTTCCGCCTTTTGCCGGACCAGCGCGTCGGTCTCGCCATGGTCGGCACGCCGTTCCGAATGCCCGACGATGATGGCGCTGGCGCCGGCATCCGCCAGCATTTCCGCCGAGAGATCGCCGGTATGGGCGCCCGAGGCCTTTGCGTGGCAATCCTGGGCGCCGACGGCGAGTTTTGAACCGAGCGCCTTGTCGGCGAAACTGGCGATCAGGGTGGCCGGGGGACAGACCAGCAGATCGGCCTTGCCGGCCAATGCACCCGCCCCGGCAATCATTGCTTCGAATTCACCCAAGGCGGATTTCAGGCCGTTCATTTTCCAGTTGCCGGCGATCAACGGTCGGATGGCGTCGGTCATGTCAATTATCCCGCAAATGTCAGTCGTGGTGGCTTGAAAGATGCGCTAGCAGAGGCACGCCGCCAGTTCCAGATACCGGTTGGGCGGTCCCCAGGCCGTTAACCGCTTCAAATGGCCCACATGGCCGAGGTTGCGAGGGGGGCGCTGCCACTTTATGATGCGTTTTCAACTCGGTGACGCCCCGTTGCGGAAGTCGATCCTGAACGGAATCGAATTTTCTTAAGGGCACGAGCCGGTTCCCCTCTCCTGCAAAAACAAGTTGGACCTATGCTTCGAGGAATTCGGAAAGCCTCATCAAACTGGCTCGGCAAGGCTGTGATGGCCGTTGTGATGGGCGTTCTGATCGTCAGTTTCGCGGTTTGGGGCATTGCCGACATCTTCAAGGGGTTCGGCCAGTCGTCGCTCGCCAAGGTTGGCAAGACCGAGATTTCCACCGAGCAATTCCGCCAGATCTACACGGAAAGGCTGCAGCAGCTCGGCCGCAGTTTCGGCCGTCCGCTGACCTCGGAACAGGCCCGCGCCTTCGGGATCGACCGGCAGGTGCTGCAACAGACCATCGCCGATGCCGCGCTGGATGAGGAAGCAAGGCGCATGGGGCTCGCCCAGTCCCAGGAAGAAACCATGCGGCTGATCTACAGCGACCCCAATTTCAAGGGATTGGGCGGCAAATTCGACCCGGCACGCTTCCAGGCCACGATCCGCCAGTTTGGTTACACCGAGCAGCGCTATCTCGCCGAGCAGCGGCGCCTCGGGCTGCGGCGCCAGATCGCCGGCACCGTCTCGGCCGGGGTGGAGCCGCCGAAGGTCCTGATCGACGCCATGACCCGATTCCAGAACGAGCAGCGCTCGATCGAGTACGTCAAACTCGACGCCGCGCAGGCCGGCACCATCGATCCCCCCTCGCCCGAGGCGCTGGCCGCCTTTTTCGAGGACCGCAAGACCCAGTTTCGCGCACCTGAATATCGCAAACTGTCCTTTGTCGTGATCAGCCCCGAAGAGATCGGCAAGTGGACCGAGGTCACCGACGAGGATGCGAAGAAGATTTTCGAACAAAATCGCGACCGGCTCGGCACGCCGGAAAAGCGTGAAGTGCAGCAGATGGTGTTTCCCAGCGAAGGCGAGGCGCAGGCCGCGCGCGCCCGTATCACCTCGGGGATGTCGTTCGACGACCTCGCCAAGGAGCGCAATCTCAATCTGGCCGACGTCGACCTCGGCATGATCACCAAGAGCGCGATCATCGATCCGGCGATTGCGGATGCAGCGTTCTCGCTGCCTTCCGGCGAAGTCAGCCAGCCCGTGCAGGGTCGGTTTGGCGTGGCGCTGGTCAAGATCGGCAAGATCGAGCCGGGCACGACGCCAACGTTTGAAAGCGTCGCAGCGCAAGTGAAGAAGGAACTCGCGACCGAACGCGCGCGCGCCAAGGTCAGCGAAATCCAGAACAAGATGGAAGACGAGCGCTCTGGCGGCGCCAATGTGGTGGAGGCTTCGCAGAAGCTCGGCCTGACCCCCGTCACGATCGAAGCCGTCGACCGCTCCGGCCGCAAACCCGACGGCCAGCCCGTGAGCAACATTCCGCGCGGCCTCGACGTGGTCTCGCAGGCCTTCAACAGCGATGTCGGCGTCGATAACGAACCGATCCAGTTTGCCGGCGGCTATGTCTGGTACGACGTGCTCGGCATCACACCCTCGCGCGAGCGCCCGCTCGACGAGGTTCGCAGTCAGGTCGAGGCGAAATGGCGCGAAGACCAGATTTCGAACAAGCTGCGGACGAAAGCGACCGAGATGGTGCAGAAGGTCGAGCAAGGCGGCAGCCTTGCCACGGAGGCGGCTGCGGTCGGATCGAAGGTCGAGACCGCGACCGGCTTCCGCCGCGACGCTTCACTCTCAGGCGTCCCCTCGGCCGCCATCTCGGCCGCGTTCCGGACAGCCAAGGACGGCGTCGGGCAAACGCCGGGCGGCGGTGGCAACGAGTGGATCGTGTACCGCGTCACCGACGTGACCGTGCCGCCGGTCGACATCGCTTCCGAAGAGCTGAAGAAACTGAAGGATACCCTGCAGCGCGGCATGACCGACGAGCAGATCGGGCAGTACGTGACGAAGATCGAATCCGAGATCGGCACCTCCATCAACCAGGCCGCCTTCGCGCAGGTGACGGGCGCCAACAATTGAGCACAATCAATAACACTCACCTCATCCTGAGGCGCGGCCCCTTGGCCGCGTCTCGAAGGATGAGAGCCGGGCTTCATGGTTCGAGACGGCGCAAGCGCGCCTCCTCACCATGAGGTCGCGATTTTGAAAGCCCAAGCGATGGACGACCTCAAATCTATCATCGGAAAAGTCGCCACCGGCGCGACGCTGTCGCGCGAAGAGGCGGCCTCCGCCTTCGACAGCATGATGTCCGGCGAGGCCACACCATCGCAGATGGGCGGGCTGTTGATGGCGCTGCGGGTCCGCGGCGAAACCGTCGACGAGATCACCGGCGCGGTCGCGGCGATGCGCGGCAAGATGCTGCGGGTCCAGGCGCCCGCGGACGCCGTCGACGTGGTCGGCACCGGCGGCGACGGTTCCGGCTCGGTCAACGTCTCGACCTGCGCGGCCTTCATCGTCGCGGGCGCCGGCGTGCCCGTCGCCAAGCATGGCAACCGCGCGCTGTCGTCGCGCTCGGGGGCTGCTGACGTGCTGGTTTCGCTCGGCGTCAAGATCGACCTGACGCCCGAGCAGGTCGGCCGCTGCGTGGCCGAGGCTGGCATCGGCTTCATGTTCGCGCCTGCGCATCATCCGGCCATGAAGAACGTCGGCCCGACCCGGGTCGAACTCGCCACCCGCACGATCTTCAACCTGCTCGGCCCGCTCTCCAATCCGGCCGGCGTGAAGCGGCAGATGGTCGGCGTGTTCTCCAGGCACTGGGTGCAGCCCCTGGCGCAGGTGCTGAAAAATCTCGGCTCCGAATCCGTCTGGGTCGTGCACGGCTCCGACGGGCTCGATGAAATCACCCTTACCGGGCCAAGTTTCGTCGCCAGCCTCGACAACGGCAAGATCACCACGTTCGAGGTGACGCCGGAGGATGCAGGCCTCACCTGTTGCAGCGGCGACGCGCTCAGGGGTGGCGATGCGGACACCAACGCGGTGGCGCTATCGAGCGTGCTCAACGGCAAGCCCAGCCCCTATCGCGACGTCGCGCTGTTGAACGCCGCGGCGACGTTGATCGTGGCCGGCCGCGCCGAAAACCTGAAGGAAGGCGTCGCGATCGGCGCCAAGTCGCTCGACAGCGGCGCGGCGGCCGCCCGGCTGAAACACCTGATCGCGGTCTCGCGCGGCTGATCCGAGGAGCGCCAGAGATGTCCGATATCCTGAACAAGATCGAGGCCTACAAGCGCGAGGAGATCGCCGCGGCCAAGCGGGCGCATCCGCTGTCCGAGGTCGAAGCCCGCGCCAAAGCGGCCTCGCCGCCACGCGGCTTCCTGCGTGCGATCCGCGAAAAGCTTTCGCGCGGTGACTACGCGCTGATCGCCGAGGTGAAGAAGGCCTCCCCATCCAAGGGGCTGATTCGCGCCGATTTCGATCCACCCGTGCTGGCAAGGGCCTATGAGGCCGGCGGCGCAGCGTGCCTGTCGGTGCTGACGGATGAGCCTTCGTTCCAGGGCCATCTCGATTTCATGGTGGCGGCGCGCGCGGCGACCGGTTTACCGGTGCTGCGCAAGGACTTTTTGTTCGACACCTATCAGGTGGCGGAAGCGCGCGCTCATAACGCCGACTGCATCCTGATCATCATGGCCGCGCTCGACGACGCCGTCGCGAGGGATCTTGAGGACGCGGCCATCGCGTTCGGCATGGACGTGCTGATCGAAATCCACGACCCTGCCGAACTCGATCGCGCGCTTAAACTTCGTTCGCCGATGATCGGCGTCAACAATCGCAACTTGCGGACCTTCGAGACCACGCTGGCGACCAGCGAGGCGCTGGCGCCGCTGATCCCGCGCGATCGCCTGATGGTCGGTGAAAGCGGCATCTTTCAGCCTGCGGATCTCGCCCGCCTCGAGCGCGTCGGCATGTCCACCTTCCTGGTCGGCGAAAGCCTGATGCGGCAGGCCGACGTGACCGCAGCAACCCGCGCGCTGCTGACGCGCGCAGACACACCGCGCGCGACCGGGACCGGCTAGCAGATGGCCGCTCCCAAAGACAAGGCTTCCAAAGGCGGCTCCGCCCTCACCCACATCGATGCATCGGGCGAAGCGCGAATGGTCGACGTCTCGGCCAAGGCGGCGACCGAGCGCACGGCGGTCGCCGAGGGACGCGTGGTCATGACCAGGGCGACGCTTGATTTGATTACCTCCGGCAACGCCAAGAAGGGCGATGTGCTGGGCGCTGCCCGCATCGCCGGCATCATGGCGGCCAAGCGCACGTCGGAACTGATCCCGCTGTGCCACCCGCTGGCGCTGTCCAAGGTGACGGTCGACGTCACCCCGGACAAGAAACTGCCCGGCTGCATCGTCCGCGCCGCCGTCAAGGTCACCGGACCGACGGGGGTCGAGATGGAAGCGTTGACGGCGGTGTCGGTTGCCTGTCTCACGATCTACGACATGATCAAGGCGGTCGAACGCGGCGTTCGCATCGAGGGCATCCATCTCGTCGAGAAGATCGGCGGCAAGTCCGGCCATTATCGCGCAGGGCGATGACCTGACGACCGCGTCGGCTGTTGTCACGTGTGCGTGACCGGCGCCGCGAGGAATGTCCCTTGGCTTGCGGGGTTTGTTTCCATCGAGACCTTCACAAGGAGGAATCCGATGGCGATCTACAGGCTTCTTGGTACGGCGGCTGCGTTGGCTCTGATCACCGCACCTGCAATGGCCCAGCAGGTCATGGGCGAACCCGGCTATTGTGCGTTCTACTATCCGAACGCCAATTGCCTGAACAAGGGCCCGGGCAACCCCTATACCGGTGACGCCTGGCTGCGCCTCAACCAGGGCGGCCCCATGCCAGGCAACCCTCAAACCGCCGACGTCGTGAAAAAGCGAACGCACAAATCCGCAATACGCATGCAATGACCGCGGCACCGCGTTCGCCGAAGCTCGATATAGCCCTGCAAATTCTGCGAAATCGAGTGGCGTCCCGTCAACGTCAGGCCCGCCGATATGGCGTGGCCGCGCCTTGTCAGATTCCATCGTCCAACAAGTCTTCCGATGGTTGCCGCCGGAGCCCTCCGCCCGAACTAACGTTTCATTAACCAGACTTGCTAACGCCAACTCCATTTGGCTGCGGTATCGAAGCCATGAACCCGGGGGTTGTGAGAACTTCGCTTCCGGAAGATCCATTCTGGCAGCGATCGCGTTCAATGGCTTCGACCGGCACCACCTCATTCAGGATTGCGTCCGCCTTCCGCGGCGGCCCGATCCGCTGGTTGATCCTGGGCGGCACGCTCCTGATCGCCGCCATCGCCATCGGCGCGACCATCATGGCCGGCAATTTCCGCGAGCGCGCGCTGCGCAGCAGCGAACGCGAGCTGGAAAACACCGTGCTGCTGCTCGCCCGCCATTTCGACCAGCAGCTCGAAGATTTCCAGGTCGTGCAGAAGGACCTGATCGCGTTCATGCGTTCCAGCGGGATTGCGACCGCGGAAAACTACAAGCGCCGGATGTCCGGCCATGACATCCATCTGATGCTGAAATCCAAGATCGAGGCGATGTCCTATGTCGGCGGCCTCAACGTCTTCGACGCCGAGGGCAATTTGATCAACGCCTCGGCCGGCTGGCCGGCGCCGCCGGTCAACTCGGCGGACCGCGCCTTCTTCAGGACCTTCAAGTCCAGCGCGCAATCGCCGGAGATGCTGGTCGAACCAGTCTACAGCCGCGTCACCGGCGCCTGGACCACGGTGATCGCGCGCAAGGTCACCGGGCCGAAGGGCGAATTCCTCGGCGTCATCGGTCGCGGCATCGAACCTGTCAATTTCGAAAAATTCTTCGCAACCGTAGCGCTCGGGCCCGGCGCCTCCATCGCCATGCACCACAGCGACGGCACGCTGCTCGCCCGTTACCCGCATGTGGCGGAATTGGTCGGCAAGAACTTCAAGACCGGTCCGGCCGCCCAGCGGCAGATATTCGAGCAGCCCAGCAGCACGTCGCGCCTCACCAGCCCGATCGACGGCGAGGACCGGCTGTTCTCGTCACGGGCGCTGATGAATTTTCCGATTGTGATCGTCGCTTCGACGACGACATCGGCTGCGCTGGCCGACTGGCGCGAGCAGATCGGGATCCTGATCACGATCGCCGGACTTTCCGTGCTGGCGATCGCCGCCCTGCTGTTTCTTGTCGTCCGCAAGCTTTCGCAACAGCACCGCGCGTCCAAGCAGCGGCTGTCGGTGCAAAAACAGCGCCTCGACACCGCCGTCAACAACATGACGCAAGGCCTGCTGCTGTTCGACGCCAGGCAGCATCTCATCATCTGCAACAAGCGGTATCTCGAGATGTACGGCCTCTCGGCCGAAATCGTGAAGCCGGGTTGCAGCCTCCGCGAGGTGATCGCCCACCGCAAGGACACCGGCTCGTTCGTCGGCGACATCGATCAATACGTCCAGACGGTGCTGCGCGAAATCCGGCACCGCAACGCCATGATCATATCGACGCCCGACGGACGCTCGATCCAGGTCGTCAACGAGCCGGTGGCGGACGGCGGATGGCTGGCCACCCATGAAGACATCACCGAGCGCCGCCGCGCCGAAGAGCGCATCACCCACCTCGCCCATTACGACGCGCTGACCGACCTGCCGAACCGCACCCTGTTCCACGAACGGCTCAAGCGCGAGCTTTCCCACGCCGCGCCGGACCGGCAACTGGCGGTGCTCTATATCGACATCGACGAATTCAAGAGCGTCAACGACTCGCTCGGCCACATGATCGGCGACGAGCTTTTGAAGTCGGTCGCGGCAAGCCTCGCTGCTTGCGCGCGAAAAACCGATTTCGTGGCCCGGCTCGGCGGCGACGAGTTCGCCATCGTTCAGACCGGGATCGACGATATCGACGACGTGATGATGCTCGTCAGCCGCATCTTCCAGGCGATCCGCTCGCCCTATCAATGCCTCGGCCATCAGGTGAGCACCGACGCCAGCATCGGCATCGCGCTGGCGCCGCGCGACGGTTCCGATATCGACCAGATCCTGAAGAACGCGGATCTGGCGATGTACGCAGCCAAGGCCGCCGGCCGCCGCACCTATCGCTTCTTCGAAACCGACATGGAGGCCGAGGTCCGCGCCCGCCGCAGCCTGGAAATGGACCTGCGCCAGGCGCTCGTCGACGGCGGCTTCGAGGTCTACTACCAGCCCTGCCTCGGCCTGCAGACCAACGCGATCACCGGCTGCGAGGCGCTGGTGCGCTGGCGCCATCCGCAGCGCGGCATGATTTCGCCCGCCGAGTTCATTCCGCTTGCCGAGGACACCGGGCTGATCAACCAGCTCGGCGAGTGGGTGCTGACCACGGCCTGCAGGGAAGCGGTGAGCTGGCCCGGCAATATCAGGCTCGCCGTCAACGTCTCACCGGTTCAATTCAGGAGCGGCACGCTGGCGCTGAAAGTGATGGCGGCGCTGGCCGCATCCGGCCTCGCCGCCGACCGGCTGGAGCTCGAGATCACCGAGGCGGTCCTGATCCGCGACGACGAGGCGGCGCTCGCCGTTCTGCACGACCTTCGCACCATCGGCGTCCGCATCGCGCTGGACGATTTCGGCACCGGCTATTCCTCGCTGAGCTACCTGCAGCGCTTCCCGTTCGACAAGATCAAGATCGACCGCTGCTTCATTACAGATATCGCCGAGCCGGAAGGCTCGTCCAGCATCGTGCAGGCGGTGGTGACCATCGCCGCCGATCGCCACATGACGACGACCGCCGAAGGCGTCGAGACCGAGCAGCAGCGCGAATTGCTGCGCGAGCTCGGCTGTTCGGAAATGCAGGGCTATTTGTTCAGCGCGCCGAAGCCGGCGGCAGAGATCAGGCCGATGCTGTTTGCGGATCGGCAGGGCCCCGACGTGGTACAGCCGAGCGGGCCGCGCAGGCGCAAGCCGATGGCGCGGACGGCGTAGCGTCTTTGGGGTTCCCGCGCACAACTGCCTGTTACCGTCATTGCGAGCGAAGCGAAGCAATCCATCGCGCCGCATATGCGTAGTGGATACAGCAAGTAGCGCATGAGCGCAGCGATATGCGGGATGGGCCAAACCCCGGATATCGCTCCACTCATCCGGGCTACGCTTTCTTGTCGTTTCCACCTCAGGCGAATGGCAAAGTCGCCTTCGACTTCCGACGATAAGCGAGGAAGCCGACGTCGGCGAAATGCCCGCGCCTTAAGAGCCCTTTTGCTTTGCCGCTTTGACCACCAAAGCTTGTATCGGGCCAATCGTCTTTGCCACCATCCGGCTATAGCCCGCGCCGTTGAAATGATTGTCTCCCGAGAGGATGAGCGCGGGATTTTTGTGGTCCTCAACATTGTAGACTGGCGGGCGAATGAAATAGCTCTCAATACCCTTCGCTCGAAGGCGACTGACAATGCCGGCTACATTTGCTTGCACTTCCGCGCGACTCTTGCCGTGTCGGAGCACATCGTTGATGCCGACCCAAATAACAGCAACGCGTGTACCTGCCGGCACCGCGGAGTCCAGCCGCGCTGCGAGACCCGCGCTTGTATCGCCATTCAGACCCCCATTGCTGACGCGAACATCCAACCCGCGCGCGCGGAGAGCCGCCTCAAGCTTGCTCGGATAATTCTCCGAAGTTGCGACGCCCTTGCCGTAAACATTGCTATCACCAATTACGGCGACCTGGACCTGCGCGTAGGCGCCATTCCCACATGCGGTCGTAAAGACGAAAAGAGCGGCAGTAGCCAGTGAAGCAAAGAATGCATGCGGTCGTATTGGCAAAATCATCATATGTCCGTTTGTGGATTGGTTGGATCAAACTGCTGAGGTCGGCAAAACGCGTGCTGCAGAAGGCAAAAAAGCAAGGTCGCGAGAAGGATCGGAAGCCCGCTCGTCCAAAATTTGGTCAGCAATCTAGACCCATTTAATCCCCAGTCAATGTCCCAAGCGGGTAACGCCGCCCCGGTCTTCACCAGCGCTCAGCGCAGGCCGCTTTTTCTCAGAGAGTTTTGTTCAGAGAGTCGTAGCGCGTTCACCAGTGCAGACAGCGCGGCTGGTTGATGCTGACGACTGGGATAATACATGAAGAAGCCCGGAATTGGCGGCGTCCAATCCTCCAGCACCCGAACAAGGCGGCGCTTCGCAACATATCCGGCGACCTGCTCTTCATAGGCGAGTCCGATACCAATTCCAGCGAGCGCCGCCTGAATCACCAGGTGAGTATCGTCAATTATGAGCGGGCCGTTCACGTTGATCGTGACCGACTTTCGTCCCTGCTCAAACTCCCACCGATATGGACCACCCGCAAGACGCAGGGTAATGCACCGATGATCGTTGAGATCCTTTGGCTTTTCGGGGATGCGTCGCGAAGCGAAATAGCGTGGCGACCCTACTACCGCCAATCGCAGTTCGGGCGTGACGCGAACCGCGATCATGTCCTTTTGAATGTACTCGCCAAGCTGAATGCCGGCATCGAACTCGCCTGCAACAAGGTCCACGGGGCCAGTGACGGTGACAACGTCCAGAACGATGTCAGGGTAGGCCTCAGCGAAAGCTCTTAACCGCGGTAACAATACCATCACGGCAGCTGATCGTGACATTACAATTCGAAGGCGACCTTCGGGTCGGTGCCGAACACTTCGGGCTTTGTCGAGGGCATGACGAATTTGCTCAA
>Ga0081540_1003394_pt1 | contig 12630 bp, 11 predicted proteins | sample TabmetS2T1R1_FD_71024 | JGI IMG/M metagenome (GOLD analysis project Ga0081540, IMG submission 71024) | Tabebuia heterophylla rhizosphere microbial communities from the University of Puerto Rico - S2T1R1 | ecosystem: Host-associated > Plants > Roots > Rhizosphere ...
GTCCGCCGTCGAAAATTCGGTCAGGGACGCCAGGGACGAATGGAAACGAATACAGGAGCCGTTCAAGATTACGGACGATAGCCCCCGCGACCTGGTGGTCGAGAACGCCATTATTCAACTAGCGGAAGAACTTCGTCCCTGTGTAACTGTCAGTGTCGAAGCGCCTGTGCAAAGCGAAACGCGCATTTTATCCTTTCAAGACGCATATCAGGACAACGCCCTGATGGTCATCAGGGAAATCCTGGTCGGCGGCCTGATCGAGCCGGACGAACCCGGCGAGCGCGGCGAGCCAAACAGTAAGGATAAATTGTGGGAGGTCGCTGTTGAGATCGCGGTCGTGGACGGAATGGCTGAGATTCATTTTCGTGACAACTTCAATCCGCTCCCGATAGAATTGGCCGGGAAAATTACCAAGGGCGAAAATATCCCGCCGCGCGACGGGCAATGGCGCGCATGGGGACTTTCGATCGTGCAGCACATAGCGCTGCGCGGCGGCGGGCGGCTGATCGGGAGATGACCGGGGGTTTGGCCGCTGCCGGGGCGCCCCACGATCTCGATGGCGTCAACCTCTCCCCCGCGCGGCCCCCGCGCCGCCGGCATGTCCTGGACGAGCAGCGGCGTGACGCCATCGGCATGAAAGACGGTGCTGAGCGAACGCAACAGCTCGACCGTCCTGCCCGGACGGTAGCTCAGCATCTTCTCCGCGGCCGGGTTGGAGAGCATCACCTCTCCCTTGGTGTCGATGACGAGCACGGCTTCCGCCATGCTGTTGAAAGTGGTCTGCATCACCGCGGCCGAGTGCCTGAGCTCGGCATGGGCTGCGACCAGATGTTCGGTGCGCTCGGCGACCGCGGCCTCCAGCGCCTCGTTGGTGGCCTGGGTGGCGCTCAGCGAATCCTGCAGTTTACGGCGCGAGCGACGGGCCGCCAGGGTCAGTATCGTCGCGAGGATCAGGATCAAGGTGACGCCTGCGAGGTCGATCGCCAGCAGGACCCGTCCAACGGTGTCGGATTCGGCGCGTCTGGCCACAAGCAGCCTGCGCTCTTCGGCGACCGCCTTTTCGAGGTTGCCGGCGATCGCGGCTACCGACGCGCGGTCTTCCTTGCTGACGAGATCGGCGATGCCGTCATGATCCCCGGCATTGCGGAGCCTGATCAGCTCACCATTGATCTCGATTTGCCGTGCTATCAGCGCCTTGGTTTCCTCGATCAGGCGCCTCTCGCCGCGATTGGCCTTGACGGTCTCGATCAGGCTGTCCAGGGCGGACAGGATGGCGTCGCTGGCATCACGATACTCCCTGGCGAATTCCTGTTCGCCGGTCAGCGCGAAGCCGCGCGCCGCGCTTTCCACCCGGCGCAGCTGCGGTCGCATATCCGACAGTTTCGCGAGCACCACGAGCGCCTGATCGACCGAGGCGTTGTCGGTCCGGGACTTGAGATCAAGGCCTATCGAGGCAGCGCTAATCACGAGGAGGATCGCGAGACCGATTCCAAGAATGATACGCTGCGAGGGCATTGCCGGTTGTTATTTCATTTTTTGGGGTGGCGCGCGACAGCTTTCGATCAGGTGATGCATTGTTGGATGGCGGTCAACAGCGCTTCCGGCGTGAACGGCTTGCGCAGGCAGTATGCCGCACCGAGCGCGAGAGTCATTCGCAGGAAATCCGGTGCGCGTTCTGCATTGGCGAACGCGTAGCCCGACATCGCGATAACGGGGACATCGGGCTTGCGCTCGTGAAACATCCGGATCGATTCGAAGCCGCGCATATGCGGCATGAAGACATCGATCAGCATGACGTCGAATTCGGAGGCGTCGAGGGCGCGCATTCCGGTTTCACCACCGTCGGCGACGGTGACCTCGAACCCGTTACGCGTCAGACAAACCTCGATGGTCGCACAAACCATCGGGTCGTCATCGACCACGAGAATACGCGGCACGATGATTCCTTCTTGCTTGGGTAGTGGTTGGCCGGCCCATATCCCATGCGATGATTAAGTCGGAATGCCGACATACCGTCTGTATGATAGAGTGCATATAGGTTCTGCCTGGAGCAATTCCGTTTGCTGCGTCGGTATGCTCGCGGCTGCCGCCAGCGAGAGCCGCGCGTAAGATCGCGCGCGTTCGCACTCGGCGGCGTTGCAGTCGCGCTACGCTCCTGGCCGGAAATAAAAAAGGGCGGCGCACCGGGATGCGCCGCCCTTCGAGTTCACGAGGTTATGACCTTACGGGCAGGGGTGCCGCTGACCGTCATTACCGAGAAAGGTTCCTGACGCCGGATCGTAGGAACGATACCTGCGCGCGCAGTACGCCGCGGCATCGCCGTCGCCGGCAGGGGGAGCCGCCGTAACGACCGTGTCGTCGTAATATCCGTCATCGTAGTAGTACGGGTCGTTGTAGTAGCCGTAGCCCGATGCAAGAGCGCCGCCGACCACGGCGCCAGCCGCTACGCCCGGCCAGAAGCCGCCGCCGCGATGACGGTAATAGCCACCGCCGCCGCGGTAGTAACCACCGCCGCCACGGTAGTAACCGCCGCCGCCCACGACCGGCCCGCCGGGCCGGAATCCGCCGCCGCCGGCCACCACGCCTCCGCCAACGCCCGCCGCCTTGAGGCCGAGCCCGCCACCGCCGCCGCCAAAGCGGGCGCCGCCACCGGCGCTGAAGCCACCGCCGCCGCCACGGCCGCCGCTAAAGCCGCCGCCGCCACGTCCGCCTCCGCCGCCGGCAGCGCCCGCCGCCTTCAGGCCGAGGCCTTGGGCCGAAACGGGAGTGGGCGCAGCCATGGGCAACAAAAGCGCCATTGCAGCAGCAGTACTTAAAACCTTCAGACTGATCATCGTTGGCTCCATTTGCGGGACATAAGTCCTAACCCATTCATCGGGCAGACGTTCCCGAGCCCGCGCACGGCTCGTGCGCACGTCCAGCCTGTCAGGCCGGAACTGTACGCGGAATGAACAGATTGGGCCGATTCCGCGACAAGTGGGCGCATCAGGGGCGCCGTCAAACGGACGTGAACGCACAGCGATATCAGCCTTCGGCTGGACATTCCGCCGCACCGATGGCATCAGAGCGGCACGTCATCTCGAACCGGCCGAGCCCGCATGAAGCAGTTTTTGCTGAAGTTTTTCACCTGGTGGAACGGCCAGACGTTCGGCACGCAATTGTGGACGTGGCGGTTCGGCGAGCTGGTGGGCCAGGACGAGCAGGGCAACCGCTACTATCGCACCAAGGGCCGCAAGATCGATCCGACGCTTGGCTTCGAGCGGCGCTGGGTGATCTACAATGGATATGCCGAGGCGACCAAAGTGCCGCCGTCATGGCATGGCTGGCTGCATCACACCGTCGACGTGGCGCCGACCGAAGAGAGCTATACCCCGCGCGAGTGGGAAAAGCCGCACCATCCGAACCTGACCGGCACGCCCGCGGCATATCGTCCGTCCGGTTCGACGCTCGTCAGCGGCCGCCGGCCCAAGGCTACCGGCGACTACCAGGCCTGGACGCCGGGAAACTGATCCCAAGCGCAGCGCGCCTCGGCGCAGGCGCCGCGAACTGCCGATACATCCAAGGGCTGTGGACAACGGTGACAGCGGGGACATCGCTCGCTGCCGCCTTGCGCTGTCCGCGTCGTTGCGGCTCAATGTAGCCATCTTACGGAGATGGGAAACCATCGCGTCGGTGTCGGGCTCCAGCTCGCGACTGCCCCGATTTGCAGCGGCTACCGATCAGAATCCGGCCGGGAGATAGGCCCCTGGTGCAGATGTTCTGAGATCGCCCGCTAATGTGTGGCCGCCGTAGGACAGGAAAGGCCGCTTGGGAAACCAAGCGGCCTTTTTCTGTTGTTGGCGCTACGCCAGCCGCGCGGCGGCGCGGTCGATCATCTCGCTGCGGCGGATCTGCGCCTGGGCAATCCTGTCTTTCATGATGGCGAGCACTTCCGGCGGCGCGGTATCGGGCGAGCCGGAATTGAACGGGGGCGCCGGGTTGTATTCGAGCCGAAGCTGGATCGCTTCCGCGGTCTGCCGGTCGCGCAGCAGCGAGACCAGCGTCAATGCGAAATCGATTCCCGCGGTGACGCCGCCGCCGGTGACGCGGTTGCGGTCGACACAGACGCGCGTCCTGGTCGGGGTCGCGCCGAAGGCGCTCAGAAAATCCATCGCGGTCCAGTGCGTCGCCGCGCGATAGCCCTTCAGCAGGCCGGCGGCGCCCAGCACCAGCGATCCCGTGCAGACCGAGGTGATGTACTTCGCGGCCGGCGCCTGCTTGCGCAGGAACGCCAGCATCTCCTCGTCGTTGATCATGTCGTCGGTGCCGAGCCCGCCGGGAACGCAGATCACGTCGAGCTGCGGACAATCGGCAAAGGTCGTGGTCGGCGTCAGCACCAGCACGGAGTCGCTCGTGACCGGCTCGATCCGCTTCCAGATCAGATGAACCTTGGCGCCGGGCAGGCTTGAGAACACCTGCAGCGGGCCGGTGAAATCGAGCTGCGTGACCTTCGGAAACAGCACGAGGCCGATCTGCAGCGGCTCCGATGCTTGAGGCGAAGCGGACATGATGACCTCCGAAAATTTGGCTTGACGGGAGGCATGATGCCATGGTGGCCTCATGTCGGAAATGGCATATTTCCCTCATTTCAGGACATAGCAAGCAGCGAGCCTGCACCCATGATCGGCGTTCTCGTGTTTCCGGATTTTCAATTGCTCGACGCCGCCGGCCCGATTTCGGTGTTCGAGATCGCGGCCCGCTATGCCCGTTGCGCGCCGTCGATCCGGGTTGTCGCGGCAGCACCGGGTCCGGTGCGCAGCACCTCGGGCGTCGAGCTCGTCGCGCAGGGCATGAAACGGTCGAACGCCTTCACCACGCTCATCGTCGCGGGCGGCGAGGGCGTCGAGGCGGCGGCGCGATGCGACAAGACGCTCGGCTTCGTGCGCGCGCTGGCCAAGCGCGGCATCCGCATCGCCAGCGTCTGCTCCGGCGCCTATGTGCTTGCGGAGGCCGGCCTGCTCGATGGCCGCCGCGCCACCACGCATTGGCAGCGCACGCGGCACTTTCTGAAAACCTATCCGCAAGTGAAGCTGGAGCCCGATCGCATCTTCGTGCGCGATGGCGACGTCTGGAGCTCGGCCGGAATTTCGGCCGGCATCGATCTGTCGCTGGCGATGGTCGCGGAAGATTACGGTGACGAGATCGCGCAGAAGACCGCGAAGCAGCTCGTGCTGTATCACCGGCGCAGCGGCGGGCAGTCGCAATTCTCCTCGCTCTTGGAGTTGAAGGCGCCGAACGGACGGTTCGGACCGCTGCTTGCCTGGGCGCGCGAACATCTCGACGCGCCGCTTACCGTCGAAGACCTCGCCGAGCAGGCCGGTATGAGCTCGCGGCATTTCACCCGCGCCTTCATGGCGGAGACCGGCACCACGCCGTCAAAAGCGGTCGAGCGCCTGCGCATCGAGGTGGCGCGGCAGCGTGTGCAATCCTCCAGCGAGGCGATCGAGCGCGTCGCCGAAATCACCGGCTTTCGCGATCCGGAGCGGATGCGCCGCGCCTTCATCCGCGCCTTCGGTCAGCCGCCGCAATCGCTGCGCCGCGCGGCGCGGTTGGCCTGATTTTTCGCTAAGCTGCTGTCTGCGGCGATACGGTCCGTTGCGCGGCGGAAGCATATCGTACCGCGCAGAAGCGCATCATACCTTTGCGGTTCCAGAATTAACCCGCAGCGCGGACATCAAGCTTAAGCGGCAAGCTTAACAGGCGAGTCTTGTTGTGCCGCGGCTTACTACAACCCAGAGTCAGGTATCGGCGGTTTGCCACCAGTTTAGCCAGAAAGTGATAGTCATGGTGCAGTCAACAATGGGACAAGTATTGACGAATATTGAGCGCGAAATTCAGGCCGAGGTTCACAACCTTCCGTCAGGTCCCGGACCGCGTTCCGTCGTTACCGCGCCGCCGACGGGAGCTACGCCTGACATGGCGATGCCGGACTATGTCGAGCATCGCGATGGCGCTACCGAGATTGGAAAGCTGTCGGCCGAAGCCGTCGTCCGCGAATATGAAGCTGCGGCAAAGGACATCGAGAAGCTGGGCGAGGAGCTCGCCGCGCACGTCAAGCAATGCGAAATCATGAGCCGCGAGGCGTTCGCCGTGACCGCGGAGCTCAAGGAAACCGCGGAGCGTTATCGCGAAGAGGCCAAGCGCGTTTTCCTTCAGATCGAAAATTGCTCGCACAAGACCTCAGAGGTTCGCAAGCTCTGCGGCGAATTGAGGGACAAGATTGCCGCGCCGCCCACGATTGACAGCGCGGCGAAGGCAAAGAAAGCGCGAGCCGCAACCTAGAGCCTTTCCCGTTCCGATCGAATCGGAACGGGGCTCTGGATTTTTGTTTTGATGCGTTTGCTGGCGGCGAGCGAAGTCAAATCGTATCGCCCGAACCACCGTGCGTGCTGCCGAGGAGCTGATAAACATCCAGGCTATCGTTCTTGCCTTTGACGAGATGCGATCCGCGGCTGACGAGATTGAAGCCGCCGGACAGGGCTTCGAACACCGTCCGGCTGACCAGCGTGATCGACTCGGCGTCAGGATCGATCGACTTGCCAAGGCTCTCCAGACGCTGGGTCGCGTTCACGGCGTCGCCGACGATCGTGTAGTTGATCCGGTTGGGGGCGCCGATGTCGCCGACCACCACCGTTCCCATGTGGATGCCGATCCGGATGCGAACAGGCTCTAACCCCGCGGCGGTCCGTCGTCGGTTTTCTTCGGCTATCTCGAGCTGTATGGCGACGGATGCCCTGCAGGCCGACGCCGCCGGGTTCTCTACCCGCCCTGGGGCACCCCAGAAGGCCATGACCGCATCGCCGATAAATTTGTCGATCGTGCCGCCTTCCTGCTCGACGCAGGCGGCGACGAGGGCGAGATGGTGATTGATGTATTCGGCGACCTCGCGTGCGCTGAGCTTCTCGCATGCTGAGGTGAAACCGACGATGTCGGTGAACATGATGGCGAGCGTGCGCTCCTCGGTGCCCGCGCCGACCCGGCCTTCCTTGACGAGCCGCGTCACCAGCGTGCGCGGAACGTAGCGGCCGAAGGCCCGCAGGCCGTCGAGCATCGCGTTGAACGAATGCGCCAGATCGTTGATCTCGCGAAAGCGGCTGTGCTCCAGGGGAGCCACCTTGTCGAAGTCCAGGGTGCCAATGGCGGCAGCGCCCCGCGCTGCCCGGCGGATCGGCCGTGAAATTGTCCTCGCCATCAATGCGGCCGCAATCAGGGACGCGCCGAGCATGGCAAGCGCAATGATCGACGCCCAGTAGAACAGCCGAAGCGGCGCGTCGACCGCCCGCCCGAGAACGTAGGCGCCGATCGTGATCGGCAGATCGCCGTAGCCTGTGATGTCCTGCGTAAAGAGGAAATAGAATTCCCCATCGACCACCTGCTGACGCGCTATGGCCCCGGGCGGCGGCCTTATGCCGGCCTTGTCGAGCGTTTGCGCGCTCGAATAGTTTTCGATGACCGGGTCCCCGAAGGTTCGGAGCAGAGGTAGTGGAGCGTCTTCCGACGCCTTCGTGTTTCCATCAAGCATCGCCGGATGTGCAAGAAGGCGGTCGTGTCCGTACAGCATGAAGGCGATGGATCGCGGCGGTTCGCTCAGCTCCTTCACAAGGGTCGAAAGGGCCTGGGTCGAGACTGCCAGAGCTACGAACCCGAGGTACTGGTCTCCCTGTCGAATGGGCAAGCGATAGTTCAGAGAGGTTGTTTGAGTCTTCTCGCGATAGACCGGCGGTCCCCAGTAGGGATCCTTGCGAAGCCGGATCTCATCGGCAATCGCGGCAAGCTGGCGATCTCCCGTGATGTCGAAATGGTCCAGTTGCACCGTGGTGTCGGACGCATCGCGCACGACGCGCAATGCCTTGCCGCCGGGATCGGCGAGGATCAGTGCCCCGATCTGGGGCGCCGCGGCCATGGTGCCGCTGATGAAATCGTCCAGCGCAGGGTCGGGGAATTTGTAGCGGCCGTCGCGGATGGCAGCCGCGATGAAGGTGGCCTGATCGACGGCCGGATCGAGATGCCGCCGCAGCGCCAGCTCCTGTGTGGAAAGCCCTCGCGCGATCAGGCGGGTGGCGAACTCCTGCACGATGGCGCGGCCGGTGAACCAGTTCACCGCTACGATCAAGCCCGCCGACAGCAGCACCAGCAATCCTATGCTCAGCAACAGCGTCGGCATCAGCGCCAGGTTGCCGGGCTTCGAGACCGCGGACACCAAGCGTTTGGGTATGGGGTCTGCCATCGACTTCGTCACTGCCGTCAGTGCCGTTGTTGCTCCGAGGTTGGCAGTTGGTGTGACGCATATCAATGGCTTAATTGAACCTGTCAGCGCCGTTGAATACGCGCGCCGATTGGCGCGTTACTTCAATTGCGCGTCGGGGTGCCAGCCGAGCACGGCCAACATCACGAAAAATCCGATCGCATACGCCAGTACCACCGGCCAGCCCTGACTGAGCCAGCGGCCGACCGACTTTGCCTCCGGATACATATTGGACAGAGCGACACCCGCCGAGGAGCCGAACCAAATCATCGATCCGCCGAAGCCGACCGCATAGGCCAGATAGCCCCAGTCATAGCCGCCCTGTTTGAGCGCGAGCGCGGTGAGGGGAATGTTGTCGAACACCGCGGAGACAAAACCGAGGCCCAGCGCCGTCTGCCATGACGCCGCGGGCAGTTTCTCGACCGGCATCATCGAGGCGGCCGTCACCAGCGCGAGCAGGAAGATCGTACCCTTGAAGGTTTCCGGCATGATTTTCCAGTCCGGTGCGCGCAGGCCTGCGGTCAGTAGAATGACCACCCACACGGCGACGCCGAGGACGGGAATGACGTCGAGCAGGGCAGGGAATCTGATGTTCGCTGTGATGTTGGCCGTCAGCGCCGCGACGAGAATTGCTGCGACGATGAAAACCCGCGTCTGATCGATCTTCAGACCTTTCGACGGGTCTTTCTGGATCGGCGAGAAGCGGTGCTGTTGAATCGATGCTGGCACCGCAAACACCAGCATCGCCGCCACGGCCGCGATATAGGCTTCCACAACGGCGAGCGGACTGACGCCCGCGATCCACATCATGGTCGTGGTGGTGTCGCCGACGACGCTGCCGGCGCCGCCGGCATTCGAGGCCGCGACGATCGCCGCGAGATAGCCGATGTGAACCTTGCCGCGGAACACGTGCCGCGCGACCGTGCCGCCGATCAGCGCGGCGGCGATGTTGTCGAGGAAGCCCGACAGCACGAACACCAGGACAAGCAGCACGAGGCCGCCCTTCCAGTCGTCCGGCAGCAGCGCCGGCATCGCATCCGGAATCCGGCTTTCCTCGAAATGCCGGGACAGCAGCGCAAACCCCATCAGCAGCAGGAACAGATTGGCGAGCGTGACCCATTCATGCGCCATGTGGTGGCCGAGGCCGCCGAGGCCGGCGCCGTGCTTGAAACCCGTGAAGACGAGTTTGTAGACGATGATGACGGCAAGCCCCGTCAGCGCGACCTCGAGCGTCCTGTGGTGGAACAGCGCAACGCCAAGCAGCGTCAGCGCGAACAGGATGAAGTCAACGGGTATTCCAAACAACTGCATGTCTCGATCCGCCATTACACGGTGGGCGCGTCGGGGGGCATTTCCGAATGGACGTCGTCGCTTCTGCGGTTAGCGCGACAGCCAACTCCCTTCAATGCGGTCCCGTGCCGCAAAGTCGGCCTGGAGCTAAGCCCGGCTGGTTGGACCTAAACGAGCTCCAGCCGCAGCGATCGTCCGACCATCTTGGCCGCTCGTTGCAGGGTCGAGAGCGTCACGTTGCCGTCCTTGGGATCGAGCAGGCGGCTGATCTGGCTGCGGCTGGTCTTCATCCGCTCCGCCAGGCCCTTACGTGAGATGTTCTTGGCTTTCATGGCCTCGGTGATCTGCCAAGCCAACACTTCCTTGATGGCCGTTGCCTGAAACTCCGCGAGCTTGCCTTGATCCTTCAGGAAGCCATCGAGCGTGCCAAAGCCCGCCGTCGAGCGAACGGCCTTTTTCTTCCGGACTTTTGTCGTGCGCGTCGTGCGTTTCGCCATCAGTCTCTGCGAGGATCGTTATCGGGGCATGGCCTATATATGGGGCATGAACCATATAATGTCCAGATGAAATCGATCATTTCAACGCCTTCATCCACTCCGCGATTTCGCTAACAGCGACGTTGGCTTGCGGCAGCAGCTTGCCCATGGTGAAGAAGCCGTGGAACTGGCCGGGGAAGTGACGGTGCGTCACGGGCACGCCTTCTTGCTTCAGCCGCGCGGCGTATTCGTCGCCTTCGTCGCGCAGCGGGTCGGCGCCCGCGGTCAGGACATAGGCCGGCGGCAATCCGGTGAAGGTGCTGGCGCGCGCGGGCGAGGCCTTCCAGTGGTCGATGTCGGCCGAACCGCCCAGATAATGGTTGCAGAACCATTTGATGACGGAGTGCGTCAGGAGAATGCTGGTCTCGGGCTCGCTGTGCGAGGGGTGCTTCATGGCAAAATCGGTGGCGGGGTAGACCAGCAGCTGGCCGGCGAGTTTCGGGCCGTCGCCGTCGCGCGCGGCAAGCGCCACGACGGCGGCGAGATTCCCGCCGGCGCTGTCGCCGCCGACCAGCAACTGACTAGCGTCGATGCCTAGCTGGCCGGCATTGGCGGCGATCCACTTCGTCGCCGTGATGGCGTCATCGACGGCGGCGGGGAATTTGTGCTCGGGCGCGAGGCGGTAGTCGACCGAGATGACGATCAACTCGCCTTCATGCGCGAGTTTTTGACAGACCACCTCATGGGTATCGAGGTCGCCAATTACCCAGCCGCCGCCATGAAAGAACACCAGGCACGGCGCGAGGCCGTTGTTCCGCCGCAGCGTCTTCGGAGTGTAGATGCGTGCGGGCAGCGTGCCGTGCGGCGCCGGGATCGCCAGCGGCCGGTTCGATTCAAGTGCGGGCGGCTCGGGATTACTGACGACGCGGGCGTTGCGGTAATATTCGCGCGCTTCCGGTGCGGTCAGTGTTTCGTAGGGCGGGCGGCCTGCTTCCCGGAAGGCCTTGTAGACGGCGGCGGCATCGGGATCGAGCGTGATGGGCATGGTTGGGTAAGACCCTTTTTGGATTTGAGGCTGTCATTCCGGGGCGCATCGAGAGATGCGAACCCGGAATCTCGAGGTTCCGGGTTCGGTCCTTCGGACCGCCCCGGAATGACGGTGGCGTCAGGCGGCGGTGCGGCCGCCATCGACCGTGTACGCCGAGCCCGAGACGTAGCTTGCTTCGTCGGACGCGAGGAACGCCACGATAGAAGCGACTTCGGATGCCAGTCCGATCCGGCGCGCCGGAATCCGGTCGACGATCTTTCGGTCGGCGGCGGCTCGTTGCCGGGATTGCGCCCCTGCAGGATCGTGCTCAGCATCCGGCTGTCGATCAGGCCGGGGCAGACGCAATTGACGCGGACGCCGGTGCCGGTGCATTCCCAGGCGGCGCTCTTGGTCAGCCCGATTACCGCGTGCTTGCTGGCGCTGTAGACGGCGATCATCGGCGATCCCACCAGGCCGGCGATGGAAGCGGTGTTGATGATGCTGCCCTTGTTTTGTTTCCGCATCACCGGCAGCACGTGCTTCATGCCGAGAAAGACGCCGACCACGTTGACGTCGAGCACGCGCCGAAAACTCTCCAGCGAATATTCTGGGATCGACTTGATGTCGCCTTCGATGCCGGCGTTGTTGTAGAACGCATCGATGGTGCCGAAGCGATCGACGGCGGCGCGGACATATTCCGCAACCTCGTCTTCGTTCGTTACATCGGCGGCGACGGCGAGCGCTTCCGCCGAAGCCGGCAGGTCGGCAATGGCGGCGGCAAGATCCTGTTGCCTGCGGTCGACGGCGACGATGCGGGCGCCGCGCTCGGCCAACAGCTTGACGGTCGCGGTTCCGATGACGCCGGCGGCACCGGTGACGACGGCTGTCCTGCCGTCGAGGCGAATTCGATCGGGCATATCAGGGGTTTCCTCTGGCTCGTCCGGTTGTTTCCGGATTTTGGCGGTTTTCGCGCGCGGGCGGCGCGAATGCAGCGACTATTTCATTTGCGAGGGAAGCTGACCAGATCAGGACCAAGCAATCGCGCCATGATCTCATCTCTTTGTTCGCGCATGGTCTTTTCGGAAAGCCGGTGTCCACATCCGCAATCACGTGCGGGCGTGTTGTTCCGGTTCGTCAAAGTGCGGCGGGAAGGGGGCAAACGGCCCTTTCCCCGCCTTATTCGCCGTGTTAACCGGGTGAGACGCCAGCGGCGGATAAGTCTGTACTATGTCGCAAGCCCGATTCGCCCTTTAAAGCCGCGCGAGATGCTTCGAACCATTGCCCTGACCGGTTTTGCGGCCCTCGTCGCCGCCCTGACAGCCTCGTTTGCGCCGCCCGCGCAGGCGCAGATCGGCAATATCTTTTCCGATCCGCCGCTGCGGCCGCCGGGTGCAATTCCGCGTGGCAATCAGCAGCAGCAACAACTGCCCGACGACGACGAGGAAGTGCCGGAATTGCCGCGCGGCCGTCTGTTGCCGACGCCTAACCGGCCGCCGCCGGGGCAAGGCGCTCCGCCGCCGGGTGCCTACCAGTCGCAGCCATTGGCGCCGCCG
>Ga0081540_1003395_pt1 | contig 12627 bp, 9 predicted proteins | sample TabmetS2T1R1_FD_71024 | JGI IMG/M metagenome (GOLD analysis project Ga0081540, IMG submission 71024) | Tabebuia heterophylla rhizosphere microbial communities from the University of Puerto Rico - S2T1R1 | ecosystem: Host-associated > Plants > Roots > Rhizosphere ...
TGCTGGCGGATGCGCACCTCGCCCGGTCCCGGCGCCGGCACGTCCACGTCCTCATACACCAGGGCTTCCGGACCCCCCACCTTGTGCACGCGCACGGCCTTGGTCATGACAGTCTCTCCCTCGGTATTTCCTTAAGCGGCCAACGCGAAACGAAAGCCATCGCAGGCCGGATGTCAACTCACTCGGCCAAAACGGGCTATTTGGCGGCCTTCCTGCGGTTGCGCCGGGCGAGCACATTGAACATTTCAACCGCGGCCGAGAACGTGATGGCAAAGTAGATATAGCCGCGCGGGATGTGGAATTTGAATCCGTCCGCCACCAGCGCCACCCCGATCAGCACCAGGAACGCCAGGGCCAGCATCTTGGTGGTCGGGTGATCGGCCACGAACTTCGCCACCGGCCCCGACGAGACGTACATGATCACGCAGGCGATCACGACCGCCGCGATCATGATTTCGATATCCTGCGCCATGCCGATCGCAGTGATGATGGAATCCAGCGAGAACACCATGTCGATGACGATGATCTGCATGATCGCCCAGAAGAATACGCTGGCTTTCGACTCGGTATCGGGCTCGCCATGGCTCGCCTCGACCTCGGCATGAATTTCATGCGTCGCCTTCGCGATCAGGAAGGCGCCGCCGGCGATCAGGATGATGTCGCGCCAGGACAGCTCGGCGCCTCGCACCACAATGATCGGTTCGGTGAGACCGATCAGCCACACCAGCAGGCTCAGAAGGATGATGCGGAACACCAGCGCCAGCAGCAGGCCGATCTGGCGCGCGCGCTTCGCCTGCGCGGGGGGAATACGCGAGACGATCACCGAAATGAAAATGACGTTGTCGATGCCGAGCACGATTTCCAGCGCTGTCAGGGTCAACAGCGCCGCCCAGGCTTCCGGGCTCGTCAATAATTCCATCATGCCCGGAACGACTTCATTTGCCGGATCACAGCGTCACTTCCTATTACGTACGCCCCAATGGCGCAAAGCCCGGCGACGATGGGAGCACCCACGTCGAAATCGCAGACGAGCGTGTAGATCGCAAGCACGGCTCCGATTGCCATCAGCCACAAGGTCAGCCAGCGCAGACGCACCACCCGGATCGGGTGCAGTACATGAAACGGCGCGAACGTCAGCGCGATCAGAACTGCGATGCCGAGGCTGGAAAGCGCAGGCGGTAGGTGCAGCAAGAACAAATAAAACGCCGCGGCGTTCCATAGCGCCGGAAAGCCGCGGAAATGATTGTCTGACGCCTTCATGCGCTTGTCCGCAAAATAAAGCGCGCCCGACACCATAATGCCGATGCCGAGAATCGGTGCCGCCAGCGGCAACAGCATCCCGCTCGCCGTGATGGCATAGGCGGGAACGAAGACGTAGGTCACATAATCGACGACGAGATCGAGCACCTCCCCCGACCAGTTCGGCTGCAGCGCCTCGACATCAAGCTTTCGCGCCAGCGGACCGTCGATCGCATCGACGATCAGGGCGACGCCAAGCCAGCCGAACATGCTGGCCCAATGCTCGCGTACGGCTTCCAGCATCGCCAGCAGCGCGATGCCCGCGCCCATCGCCGTGAAGATGTGTACGGCGAATGCGGCGGTCCGCATTCGGCTGGTCGCCGGGACGGAATCTGGCTCGGTTGTCTGGTCCATTACTCGGGCAGTGCTATCAGGAATCGCTCCGATTTGCATATCAGCGCTTGCGGCGTTCCGCCGCGCGATTGGGCGGAAACATTTCGGCCGGTTGATGGCTTGAAAATGCCGGCCCGAACGTCAATTGTCCCAATATGGATGATGCATCTCAAGTTTATGACGTCGTCGTGATCGGCGGCGGGCCGGCGGGATTGACCGCGGCGATCGCGCTGGCCGCGACGGGTGCGAAAGCCGCCCTGCTGGCCCGCCGCGTCCCCTATGCCGACAACCGCACCACGGCGCTGCTGGGGGCTTCCACCGACCTGCTTGAGCGTCTCGAGGTCTGGCCGCGCTGCCGGGACAAGGCCGCGGCCTTGCGGACCATGCGCCTTGTCGACGACACCGGCCGGCTGATCCGCTCCCCCGAGGTGCGGTTTTCCTCGGACGAGATCGGTCTCGAACAGTTCGGCTACAACATCGACAACCGCTCGTTGATGGTTGCCCTCGAAGAGCGCGCCGCCGAGCTTTCGAACCTGATCCGGTTTGACGATGAGGCGGCAACGATCGACCCGCAGGATGCGGCCGTTGCCGTCCGGACGGCCAAGGGCGAGCAGCTTGCCGGGCGACTGGTGATCGGCGCCGACGGGCGGCAGTCGCCTTCCCGCGAGGCGGCCGGAATCGGGATCAGCCGCCGCGACCTGCATCAGTCGGCGCTGACCTTCAACATCAGCCATTCGCGGCCGCACAACGGCATCTCCACCGAGTTTCACACCGCGCAGGGCCCGTGCGTATTCGTTCCCCTGCCCGGCAACCGCTGCAGCGTGGTGTGGGTTTCGGCGGCCAGGGAAGCCGAGCGGCTGATGTCGCTCAGCGATGACGAATTGTCTGAAGCCGCAGAAAGGCAGTCGCACTCCATTCTCGGCCGCGTCCAGGTTGAAGCCGGGCGCAATTTGTTTCCGCTGACGATCGAGCGTCCCGATCAATTCGCCAGCCATCGTGTCGCGCTGGTCGGTGAATCCGCCCATGTGGTGCCGCCGATCGGCGCACAGGGCCTCAACATGGGACTGCGCGATGCGGCCGATATCGCCGACATCGCAGGCGGCGCGATCTCGCGTGGGGAAGATCCGGGATCGCCGGCCGTGCTGGCGGGCTATCAGTCCGCCCGCCGCGCCGACGTCGCGAGCCGGTTGATTGCCATCGATGTCGCCAACCGCTCGCTGCTCAGCGATTTCTTGGGCATGCAATCGCTGCGCGCGGCCGGCATGCACCTGCTTGGTTCGTTCGGCCCGCTGCGGCGACTCGCCATGCGCGAGGGGCTGGCGCCGACCTGGAAGCGTGTCGGCTGACCATACTGCCGTAGCCTGGGCGAGCGAAGCGACCCCGGGGACCGGTCCCGCATATCGCGGAGCCTGTCATCACTGCGCGAGCGCAATTGCGCTCGTCGTCGGGCGCGCATTCGCGCGACCCGTTGGCTCATGCGGGCTACGTTTGTCTACTTTGCATGGGGTTGTTTTCGAGATTTTGAATCTCGCGACCCGCGCCACGCCTTACGGAAACACCAGCCGCCCGCTCTGGATGAACCACATCACGCTGGTCAGCGTGACCACGGAGGCGAAGGTCCCGATCAGGACGGCGACCGATGCCGGCTCGATCCAGGTATTGTTCTGCCGGGCGATGACGAACACGTTGAGCGCCGGCGGAAGCGCTGCCATCAGGACCGCGGTTGCCGCCCAGGGCTGCGCGAACGGGCCGAACAGCAGCATCAAGCCGAACACGATGAGCGGATGGATCAATAGCTTGATCGCGATCACGCCGGGCACTTCCCAGGGCACGCGATCGAACGGGCGCAGCGCCACGGTAACGCCCAGCACGAACAGCGCCGTCGGCGCCGCCGCGTTCTGCAGGAACAGCAGCGTCCGGTCGATGGCAACCGGTAGCTTGAGGTGCAGCGCCGCGACGAGCGCTCCCGCGGCAGCCGACATGATCAGCGGGTTCAACACGATCTGTCGGACGGCTACACCGACAGCGTGCAGGAATGACGGGTGTTTTCGGTCGGTCAGCGCCATCAGCAGCGGCACGATCGAGAACAGGAAAATGCTGTCGCAACAGAAGATCAGCGCGGTCGGCGCCGCCGCCTTGGCTCCAAGCACCGCCAGCGCCAGCCCGGGGCCCATATAGCCGATATTGCCATAAGCGCCGGCAAGGCCCGCCATGGTGGCCTTGCGCAGCGACAATTCCCCAATGATCCGGCCTGCCACCATGGCAAGCACGAAGGCGCACACGGTGGCGAGCGTGGTCGCGATCAGGAATGGCGGGTTGTTCAGTTCAGAAAACGGCGTTTCCGACATGATGCGAAACAGCAACGCCGGCAGAGAAACGTAGAGCAGGAAGAAGTTCATCCAGGCGAGGCCCGATTCCGGCAGGCCCCTGGTCTTGCCGCAGGCAAAGCCGATAAAGATCAGGCCGAAATAGGGAAGCGCGAGATTGAGGATATCGACCACAGCGGAAACGTCTTTTCGTCAGTTATTTCGGGGACATAGCGCCAAATCTGGCCACCATGCGTAAAGGTTAATTCGTCCTATTGCCCCTAGCATCGGCCACAATCATGGTCTATTCGACGGGACATGATTAAAGCGCGCACCGCCAAATTTCAGATCGGGCAGATCGTCCGCCACCGGGTGTTCTCGTTCCGGGGCGTGATTTTCGATATCGATCCGGAATTCAACAATACCGAGGAGTGGTGGTTGTCGATCCCCGAGGAGCTCCGGCCTCACAAGGATCAGCCCTTCTATCATCTGCTCGCGGAAAATTCGGAGTCCGAATACGTCGCCTACGTCTCCGAGCAAAATCTCTTGCCGGACGATTCCGGCGAGCCGATCCGGCATTCGCAGGTGGCCGAGATTTTCGTGAAGGACAAGTCGGGCGGCTATCGCCCGCGCAATCCGTCGCTGAACTAGCCATCGCTATCGGCAACGAAAAAGGCGCCCTGACCGGGCGCCTTTTGTGTTTTGCCGAACGGCGCGGCGCTTACTTCGCCGCCGGATTGGCCACAGCACCGCCCTGGCCCGCACCCTCGAGCTTCTTACGCTGCTCTTCAGCGCGCTTCTGCAGCTCTTCCTGCAGCTTCCGCTGGTTTTCTTCGAACACCTTGGGATCGGTCGGCGGGCCGTCATAGGCCTTGGCGAATTCACCCGCGAGCGGCAGCGGCAGAGTCAGCGGTGCGCCGTTGGAATTGATCGCCTGAACAACGAGGTTCTGGCCCTTCTTCAGGCTGGCGATCAGTTCGGGGGTTGCTTCGTAGTCGGACATGCAACCGTTCTGGAAGCAGATGACGTAGGGACCCTGCAGCGGCGCATTGCCGTCGACGATGATCCGGGTCCCGTGCACGAGTTGCATGCCGAGCGGCAGCGTCACGCGCAGGAGCTTCTTCGGCTCGCCTTCCGGCTCGATGATGACGGCGGCGATGACGGGCTGGCCCGACTCGATGCGGCCGTCCTTGCCGGTGAAGCAAACCTGCTTGGCGCCGGCTTCCTGGCCCTTGAGGCAGAACTTGGTCCAGGGGGCGTAGATCAACTGGACCTGCTGTTCCTGCGGCTGCGGGGCTGCGGCAGGCGCGCCAGCCGGAGGGGCCTGCGCTGCCGGGGCGCCGGCGGGCGCCTTCGGAGGAGCCTTCGGAGCCGCTTTTGGAGCGGCCGGCGCCGGTGCAGGTGCTTGCGCCTGCGCGCCTGATACGATCAACGTTGCCGACAACGCCGAGACCGCCAACAGGGCTACAACCTGCCCACGCGGCCGCATCGACTCGGCCAAGATACGGAAATTCATTGCGGAAAACCCTTTCTGAACCGCAGCGCCCGAAACCGCTACAGGCACCGACACCTCTACCCGCGCTGCGCGGCTGTCTCGTTGGCAATTGAGGCGGATACGTGACAGGCGTTCCCGCCGCTTTCAATTGCACGCCTTCAATACAGCGGCAGGCGAAAAGATCAATGCCGACAAGCATCTTTGGTGTTCCTCGCGAGTCGAGGCTGGCACCTATGGTAAAGCTTTCCTCGTGCGTATTTTCGAATCAGATCCCCGTATGCCGATGCCCGTCTCCGGGCATATCCGGCTGCGTGTGTCGCTCGGCATGGCCCTCGCGCTGGGTGTGGCGGCGCTCACGCCGGCCTGCGAGGCCAAGGCCGCCGAAAGCCATGCGCTGGCCATGCACGGCGCGCCGGCCCTTCTGCCCGGTTTCACGCATATGCCTTACGCCAATCCCGATGCGCCGAAGGGCGGGCGGCTGGTCTGGGGCCTCCTCGGAACCTTCGACAGCCTCAATCCCCTGATCGTCCGCGGCATCGCCGTCCAGCAGATGAGGGGATTTGTGGTCGAGAGCCTGATGGGGCGCGGCAATGACGAGCCCTTCACGCTCTATGGCCTGCTGGCCAGAAGCGTCGAAACCGACGACGCACGCAGCTACGTCACCTTCCACCTCGACCCCAGAGCGCGCTTTGCCGACGGCAAGCCCGTCACGGCAGAGGACGTCCTGTTCTCGTGGACCTTGCTGCGCGACAGGGGGCGCCCCAATCACCGCCAGTACTATTCCAAGGTCGCCAAGGCCGAGGCGCCCGATCCGCTCACCGTGCGGTTCGATTTCGGCGGCGCCAATGACCGCGAATTGCCGCTGATCCTCGGCCTGATGCCGATCTTGCCCCGGCACGCCGTCGATCCCGCAACCTTCGAGGAAACCACGATGACCGGGCCGCTCGGTTCCGGCCCCTACCGTGTCACCGCCGTCAAGCCGGGTGCCAGCGTCACGCTGACCCGCAATCCCGACTATTGGGGCCGCGACCTGCCGGTAAACCGCGGGTTGTGGAACTTCGACGAGATCAGGCTCGACTTCTACCGCGAGTCCAACGGCCAGTTCGAGGCCTTCAAGCGTGGCCTCTACGACTTTCGCGTCGAGCACGAACCGCTGCGCTGGCACGAAGGCTACGATTTTCCGGCGGCCCGCAATGGCGAAGTGATCCGCGATACCATCAAGACCGGAATGCCGCAGCCGTCGGAATTCCTGGTATTCAACACGCGCCGTCCGGTGTTTTCGGACATCCGCGTGCGGCAGGCGCTGACGCTGCTGTTCGATTTCGAGTGGATCAACCGCAATTATTTTTTCGGACTCTATGCCCGCGCGGCGGGCTTCTTCGCAGGGTCCGAATTATCCGCCTATGAGCGCCCTGCCGACGCGCGCGAGCGCGAACTGTTGAAGCCGTTCGCCGAGCGCATCCGCCCCGACATCCTCGACGGCAGCTATCGCCTGCCCGTCACCGACGGTTCGGGCCGCGATCGCACGACGTTGCGCAGCGCGCTTAAACTATTGTCGGAAGCCGGCTACGATCTCGATGGAACCGTGCTGCGGCAGCGTTCGACCAAAACGCCGCTCACCTTCGAAATCCTGGTGACGACGCGTGATCAGGAACGGATCGCACTGGCCTATCAGCGCGACCTCAAGCGTGCCGGCATCGAGGCCAGCGTGCGCGCCGTCGATCCCGTGCAGTTTGACCAGCGCCGGCTCGGCTACGAGTTCGACATGCTGCAGAACCGCTGGGATCAATCGCTCTCCCCCGGCAACGAGCAGTCCTTCTATTGGGGCAGCCAGGCCGCCGACATTCCCGGCACGCGAAATTACATGGGGGCCAAGGAGCCCGCCATCGACGCGCTGATTGCGGCGCTGCTCGAGGCGCGCGAGCGCCCGGCCTTCGTCTCCGCCGTGCGGGCGCTCGATCGCGTCCTGATCTCGGGTTTTTACGCTATCCCCGTTTTCAACGTGCAGGAGCAATGGATCGCGCGGTGGAATCGGGTAGAACAACCTACTGTGACCGCGTTAACGGGCTACCTGCCGGAAACCTGGTGGCAGAAGCCGGAAGCGAAGTGAACCCGTCGTTAAACTCGTCAAGTGTGCCCGCCGCGTAACACAATCCTCCTGACAGAGCCGAAATAACGCCGTGACCCAGCCCACCGCTTCGCCAACGCTCGATACGTTGTTCAAACGGAACCTGGCACGACAGCCGGACGCGCTGGCGCTGGTCGATCCGCCCAACAAGCCGCGTATCACGGGCCAGCCGCCGAAAAGGCTCACCTTCGCGCAGGCCGACCGCATGATCTCGTCGCTATCAGCGCATTTCATCGAATCCGGCCTGCCGTCCAATTCCGTGATCGCGGTTCAACTGCCGAACACGATCGAATTCGCGATCACCGTGCTCGCCGCTTTCCGCGCCGGCCTCGTCGTCGCGGTGCTGCCGCTGCTCTGGCGGCAGTCGGAATTGACCATGGCGCTCAACCGTACCGCCGCGCGGGCGATCGTGACCTCAGGCAAGGTCGACGGCGTGGTCTATTCGGATATCGCCATGAACGCCGCCGCCGAAGCATTCTCGATCCGCCATGTCTGCGGCTACGGCAGCGACCTGCCCGAGGGCATGGCCTCGCTCGACAACGCGATCTTCCGGGAATCCCCGACCACGCGCCCGGTGATCCAGGACGGCCGCAAGGCGGCGCTGATCTCCTTCGACGTCACGCCCGACGGCTTCCGGCCCGTCCCGCGCGCCCATCTCGGCCTGATTGCCGGCGGCCTCGCGATGTCGCTCGAAAGCGATGTGCCGCAGGGCGCAACCGTACTGTCGGCCTTCTCGCCGATGTCATTTGCCGGCCTCGCCTCCTCACTGGCGGTCTGGCTGCTGTCGGGCGGAACGCTGGTGCTGCACCATCCGTTCGACGAGGAGGTGCTGGAACAGCAGGTCAACGAGCAGAACTGCGACACCCTGATTGCACCCGCCCAACTGGCGCTGCGGCTGGATGAAATGGACCTCACAGCCCGGATGCCAAGCCTGCGCAATGTCGTCGGCCTGTGGCGCACGCCGGAACAGGTCGGCTCCAGCACGTGCTGGGCCGCGAAACAGGCGACGCTGACGGATGTGTATCTGTTCGGCGAGGCCGGATTGTTCGGCGCGCGCCGGATCGCCGAGGACGGCGCACCGGCCCTGATCAAGCCCGGCCCCCACGGCGCGCCGCGCGAATTGCCGGGATCATCGATCGCGGGCGAGATCCTGCTGACGCCGCGCGGCACGCTGGGCTTGCGCGGACCGATGGTGCCGGTCGCGGCCTATGCGCCGCCCCCGCCGCCGAGCGACTCCCTGATCGCCTCGCCGCCGCGCGACTACGTCGATACGGATTACGCAGCGCGGCTCGACCGCGTGACCGGCGCGGTCAACATCACGGCGCCGCCGTCCGGCGTCATGGCCGTCGGAGGCTACCGGTTCCTGGCGCAGGACCTGCAGGAGTGGGCGCGGCGGCTCGGCCAGGGCGCGCTCTTGACCGCGCTGCCCGACCGCCTCAGCGGCCACCGCCTCGCCGGCCGCGCGCTCGACAATGCCCGCGCCCGGGACGCGCTGATAGAACTCGGCCTTAACCCCTTGATGGTGGAAGCATTTCGCGACCGCACCAGCGCGAGCTGAGAGCCCTCCGGCGAGCTGCCGTTGACGCCGCATTAAGCGCTGCAAACTAGGATCGCGGCTCCAGATGTGAGCGCGATCCGAGTTCTCAAGATGTCCCAGCAAGGTCCGATCCTCGTCGTATCGACTGCGAGACGGCCTTCCTTTGCCGCCACGCTCGACGTCGCGCGGCTGTTTCCGGTGGTCGAGACCGAATGGGCTGACGCGGTGCGTGCAGTCGAACAGGTTCAGCCGGCTGCCGTGCTGGCCGCAACCTCCGACACCGATGAAACCGGATTGGCGGAGCTCTCGGCGCGGGTCGCGTCGCGGCAGCCTTATCTGCCGCTGATCGCCGTTGACCCGCAGGTCCCCTATCCTGATAATGTCATTCCCTTCTTCCAGAACCAACTTCTTCAAACTCAGGGCGGCGCGGTCCGGCTGGTGGCCCGCCTGCGCGCCGCGCTGCGCGTGCGTTCGTTGCATGCCACCGTGATGCGCCGGCTGGTCCCGGCGGCACCGATCGCGCTGTCGCATATCGATCCAGCACGCGATGCCACCGTGCTGCTGGTCGGCCGCGGCGGCGCCTATCCCACGCTGTCGGTCGCGCTCGGCGAGCGCACCGGCGTGGTCGGCGCGCTCTCGATCGAGGCGGCGGCGAAGCACCTCAACGTCAGGGACATCGACGGCATCGTGCTGGGCGAAGGTTTCAGCCTGCGCGTGGTCGACGCCTTCCTTACCGTGCTGACGGAGGACGCCCGCTTTCGCAATCTTCCCGTCGTGGTGACGGCCGCCGATCTGGCCCCCAGCTATGACCTGCCGAACCTCGAGATCATCTCCGCCGATGTGGCGCAGGTGGTGGCAACCGCCCTGCCGCTGATCCGTCAACACGCCTTCGAGGCGCATCTGAGCAGGACACTGAAGGCGATCGATGCCGAAGGACTGATCGACGCGCGCACCGGCCTGCTCACGCCGGAAGCGTTCGAACGCGACCTCGCCAGCGCCGTCTATCAGACCCAGCAGCGCGGTGGTGGTCTGTCGGTCGCACGCTTCGCGTTCGATGCCGAGCATCCCCGCGCGCAATTCGACGGCGCGCGGATCATCAGCCGCCTGATGCGGCAAATGGATTTCGGCGCCATTCAGGAAGATGGCTCGGTCGTCGTTGCCTTTGCCGAGACCGACCTCAAGACCGCCCATTCAATTGCGCGCCGGCTCTCCAGCGTGATGCGCCACACCAGTCACGGCAACCGCGACACACGATCGGAGCCGACGGTTACGGTCGCAACCTTGCTGCCGAACGATAGCGCAAAGTCGCTGCGCTCGCGCCTGCAGGAAGACGCGCAACGCGCGGCGTCGTGAAATCGCAGGCGTCTAAAGCCGTCATTGCGAGGGAGCGAAGCGACGAAGCAATCCATTGGCTCCGCACATGCGGAGAGATGGATTGCTTCGCTTTGCTCGCAATGACGGGGGAGAGACCGCGCCCCGCCTACGCCGCTTTCTTGCTTTCCGCGAGGTTGGCGAGCTGCCGCAAGATCTCGGTCGTGCCCATCAACCGCTCCTCCGGCGTCTTCCAGGTCTGCAGGAACACCACCTTCATGTCCGGCCGCACCTTTGCGGCCTGGCCATGCTGGCGGATGAAGAAGACGAGCCGATCCGGCTGCGCGAACTTGTTCTCGCGGAAAGAGATGACAGCGCCCTTCGGCCCGGCATCGACCTTCTCGACATTGGCACGCCGACAATAGGCCTTGATCGCCGCGACCTTGAAGAGGTAGCGCACCTCGTCCGGCAGCACGCCGAAGCGGTCGCGCATCTCGGCGGCGAAATTGTCGATCTCCTCGTCGGTGTCGAGATCGGCGAGCCGCCTGTACAGCGACAGCCGCACCGCGAGGTCGTTGACGTAATCCTCCGGGATCAGCACCGGCATGCCGATGGTGATCTGTGGCGACCAGCGGTCGGCGGCGGGCTCCACCACGCCGGCCTTGAGGTTGAGGATCGCCTCCTCCAGCATCGATTGATAGAGCTCGAAGCCGACTTCCTTGATGTGGCCGGACTGTTCCTCGCCCAGCAGATTGCCGGCACCTCTGATATCGAGGTCGTGCGACGCGAGCTGGAAGCCCGCGCCCAGCGTTTCCAGCGACTGCAGCACTTTCAGCCGCCGTTCGGCCTGGGCCGTGATCTTCTGCTGCGCCGGCAGCGTGAACAGCGCATAGGCCCGCAGTTTCGAGCGCCCCACCCGGCCACGCAATTGATAGAGCTGCGCTAGTCCGAACATATCCGCGCGGTGCACGATCAGCGTGTTGGCGTTCGGGATATCGAGGCCGGACTCGATGATCGTGGTCGAGAGCAGGATGTCGTACTTGCCGTCATAGAAGGCCGACATGATGTCCTCGATCACGGTCGGCGGCATCTGGCCATGCGCGACCGCGACCTTCATCTCCGGCACGTTCTTGTCGAGAAAGTCCTTGACGCTGGCGAGGTCCTCGATCCGCGGCACCACGTAGAACGCCTGTCCGCCGCGGTAGCGCTCCCGCAGCAACGCCTCGCGGATCATCAAGGGGTCATGCGGCGCCACGAAGGTTCGCACCGCCAGCCGGTCGACCGGGGGCGAGGCGATGATCGAGAGGTCGCGCACGCCCGTCAGCGCGAGCTGCAGCGTCCGAGGAATCGGCGTGGCGCTCAGCGTCAGCACATGCACCTGGGCCCGAAGTTGTTTCAGCCGCTCCTTGTGGCTGACACCAAAGTGCTGCTCCTCGTCGACGATGAGAAGGCCGAGATCCTTGAACTTGATCGCCTTGCCGAGCAGCGCATGGGTGCCGACGACGATGTCGACGTTGCCTTCAGTCAGGCCCTTCTTGACCTGCGTCAGCTCCTTGGCCGGGATCAGGCGCGAGGCCTGCGCGACGTTGACCGGAAAGCCACGGAAGCGTTCGGCAAAATTCCTGCTGTGCTGCCGCGCCAATAGCGTGGTCGGCACCACGACGGCGACCTGCTTGCCTTCGAGCGCGACGGCAAACGCCGCGCGCAGCGCCACCTCGGTCTTGCCGAAGCCGACGTCGCCGCAGATCAGCCGGTCCATCGGCCGGCCGCTTTCGAGGTCTTTCAGCGTGGACGTGATGGCCCCCAACTGATCCTCGGTTTCCTCATAGGGGAAGCGCGCGCAGAACTCGTCATAGACATGCGGCTGCACCGGCATTTTCGGCGCTTCGTGCAAGTGCCGCTCGGCCGCGATCTTGATCAGTTCGCCGGCGATCTCGCGGATACGATTCTTGAGTTTTGCCTTGCGCGCCTGCCAGCCGCCGCCGCCCAGCCGGTCCAGTTCGACATTGGCGTGATCCGAGCCGTAGCGCGACAGCAGTTCGATGTTCTCGACCGGCAGGAACAGTTTTGTTTCGGCGGCATAATGCAGTTCGAGACAGTCGTGCGGCGCGCCGCCGACCTCGATCGTCTGCAATCCGACAAAGCGTCCGATGCCGTGCTCCACGTGAACCACGAGATCGCCGGTCGCGAGGCTCGTGACTTCGGAGATGAAGTTGTC
>Ga0081540_1003396_pt1 | contig 12619 bp, 10 predicted proteins | sample TabmetS2T1R1_FD_71024 | JGI IMG/M metagenome (GOLD analysis project Ga0081540, IMG submission 71024) | Tabebuia heterophylla rhizosphere microbial communities from the University of Puerto Rico - S2T1R1 | ecosystem: Host-associated > Plants > Roots > Rhizosphere ...
GTCGACCGCGAGCGCCTGCACGATGGCGGCCGGCGCATCGGTGCTGCGGGAAAACACTTCGGCCATCGCCCGGCGCACCAGCGGCGACGGATCGTCGAGCAGCATCAAGAGCGCGCCTTCGGCCGCGGCGCGGTCGTCTTTTGAGAGATCTGAAATCAACCAGGCCCGCGCCAGCGAACGCGTCGCCTCCGCCCGCTCGCCAGCGGACGCGTTTCTGACCCAACTGATAAACTGCCGAACGATCATGGTCTTTCCGGCTTACGCAACGTGCTACGACACCGTGACGCGATGCCACTGTCACAAAAAATAAACCATGACGCTTAACAAAGGGTTCACCATAACTGTTTGGGTTTATTGACGTTTCGTTAAGGCCGCGACCTGCCGCACACTCCGCCCCTCATCCTGAGGAGCCGCGCGTCCTTTGCGCCGCGTCTCGAAAGATGGCCGCGGACGCAGTGGGGCTTCCGCGGACCGTGCTTCTGGGAAGCTCGCACAATTGCTAGCATTTGCTGGTTCAAATTCTGCGTTCACCTGAATCCCGTGAAGAGGAGCAGTTGTCTTGCGGACCAATCTCAAGGTGCTCATCGCCGGCGGCGGCATCGGCGGACTCACTGCACTGCTGGCGCTGCGCGCGCGCGGCATCGATGCCGAGCTGTTCGAGCAGGCCGAAGCGTTCCGTCAGGTGGGCGCCGGCATCCAGCTCTCTTCCAACGCCACCCGTATCCTGCGCATGCTCGGGCTCGGCGAAGCGCTGGCACGCGTTTGCGTCTACCCGGAAGGCCGCGACTACCGCGCCTGGGACGATGGCGATCGCCTCTACTACACCCCGCTCGGCGCGCGTGCGGAAGCGGAATTTGGCGCGCCCTATTATCACGCGCATCGCGCCGACTTGCTCGACGTTCTGCTTGACGGTGTCGCCAACAAGGGCTTCCGGCTCAATTCGCGTATCGAAGGACTAGACCAGTCCGCGGACCGCGTCACCATCACCCTCGCCGACGGCACCGAGGTCATCGGCGACGTGCTGATCGGCGCCGATGGCATCCACTCCACCGTGCGCGGAAAACTGTTCGGCAAGGAGCTGCCGCGCTACACCGGCAATGTCGCCTGGCGCGGGCTGGTGCCGGCCGAGCGCGTGGCGCATCTTAACCTTGGCCGCGTTACCGGCGTGTGGATGGGACCGAACCGCAGCATCGTGCAGTATTACGTGGCCGCGGGGCGCACCTTCAACTGGATCGGCATCAGCCGCTCGGAGCAGCCGGCGCGCGAATCCTGGCTTGCCGAGGGACGGATCGAGGATGCGCTCGCCGAATATGAAGGCTGGCACACGATTATTCGCAGCATCATCGCCGCCACCCCGCGCGTGCTGCGGCAGGCGCTCTATGACCGCGAGCCGCTGCCGGACTGGCGGGTCGGGCGCGTCGTGCTGCTGGGCGATGCTGCGCACCCGATGATGCCGTTCTACGCGCAAGGCGCGGCGCAAAGCATCGAGGACGCCTATGTGCTGGCGGGCTGCCTTGCGGCGACCCCGGCTGAGCCGGAAGCCGCGCTCGAGCGCTATGTAAGGCTTCGCCAGCCGCGCACAGCCTGGATGCAGGATCTGTCGCGCCGCGAGGAACAGCTCTATCAGATGACTGACACCGCGGCGATCAAGGCTCGCAATGCGCGGATGCGCACCAATCGCATCCCGGAATCCGCAAGCTTTCCGCCCGAGCAGATGCGGCTCTATGGCTACGACGCCGAGGCGGTGTTGCGGGCGGCGTGAGCGCCGAAGCTGGTGTGACGCAGCTGAGTCCGCTTCCGGGACCGCAGCAGCCAACTGTGCTCAAAGTGAGTTTTTCGGCGCAACGGACATCGCGCGAGTCAGCGATTCCAATGGACGCGGCGGTATCCAAGCCGTCGCGCCATCATATTGCGAGGCGTCAACTTCTTTTATGCGGGGCCTTCGGACTTGCGCTGCTATGTGCCGGGCGTTTTGACCATCAGTTTTATGTCTAAGAGGTTGACGCCCTTGAACGGGTTCGGCGCGCTTTCGATCGTTCCTGTGCCTGTAGCGTTCGCATAGGCGCCTGTGCCCGACAGGATCGTATATTCGCCCTTTGACTTGCCGTCTTTGGCCGTGCCGGTGTAACGCGCCGTGATCGAACCGTCCTCGAACGTGTAGGTGCTATAGCCGAAGAAGGAGCCCGAACCCTTGAGCAAGTCTGAGGAATTGACGAACTCTTTCACTCCGATTCGGCCGTCCTTGAAGACGGCGACGCCAAACAATTTGCCGGACACGACCGTCTGTCCCTCGACGTTTGCTACCTCTATTACCTTGACATCGATCGGCTTGGTGACGAGCTTGAACTCGAGCACCTGCTCACCGGCTACGGCGGTTGACGCCGCAACGACTAGCGCCACGCCTGAAAGGAAAATAGTGAGAGACGTCCGCATAGGCTCCTCCTGTGCTTGCTGAATCAAATCAAGGAATGCACATCTGCTATACATCGTGCCTCAGCTTTTGCGGCACGAAGAGCCCTTGCCGACGCCCGGCAACGGCCGAAGTTTTTCGGCACCCCAGCATGGGTTGGGACGCAAGTATAAGTCTGAGTGATAGTAAGAAGGTTCAGGGTTTGGTCAGAATGCAGTTGTATGCCAACCTGGGGCATCTTACCTCAGGTGACCCGAGCAGCCGAAGCGCGATGTGATCAAGCTGACCACTCGTGCTCAGCACGGGCTTTTCGCCGGTAGGCGAAGTGCAAGCACGTTAAGGGCCGCTCATTGGTGCGTAGCGGACTAGATTTGCTCACGTTGAGTTCTTCGCATTTTGACCGCTAACCGGACTTAGATGCCGCTGAGGGAAATGTCCGCTCTGAGGGGGCAGAGCGGACCTGGTGCGGGGCTGGGCTGAATGTCTGCTCCCGACCGAAGCAGACATCGTATCAGCCAAACAACAGATCACCAGACTGCTATAATCGGAACTAAATCTCCCCAGCCGGGGATGCGTCATGAGCAGCGAGCACGTCGAGCGGCGATTGGTGGCTTTTCCGGCAGCCGATGTCGCAGGCTCGTCATCCGGCTCGTGCCGGGACGAGGATAGATTGACCTCAAGTAACCAGCGACTTGGCCAACAAACGAACTTGAGGACAACCCCATGAACAGCAGCGATATCCCCGAAGGTTTTGCACCTGATCTCCCCAAAAGTCCCATCACCGACCCATGGGAGCCGCTCTATTCCAAACGGACAGAGAAGGCCGTGGTTCTCGGATTGCGGGTGGCCAAGCCACACACCAATGAGCAGGGACTCGTTCATGGCGGGCTGATTGCAACCCTTGTGGACAACGCGATGGCCTTTAGCTGCAGGCAAGTCATGGGCGGCTGGACGTCGTCGTGGATGGCGACAATCTCCCTTACAGTCGATTTCGTTGGCCCCGCGCAGATCGGGCAATGGCTCACCGTGGAAAGCGACGTGATCAAAACCGGCAAAACGATCTGCTTCGCGCAAAGCCTGATCAAGGCTGACGACAGTGTAATCGCTCGGGCGAACGCTACGTTTCGCGTAGTGCCTAAGCACTAGGTGGTGTGGACACTTATCGCATCCATAAGACGATTGCTGCGAGAGTGATGACGGCGCGGTAATTTCGGGCGGTCTTTTCGAAGCGGGTTGCGACGCGGCGGAACTGCTTGAGTTTTGAGAAGCAGCATTCGACGAGATAGCGCTGGGCATAGAGATCCTTGTCGAGCGGGTATTTGAGCGCGCGTGACGGGTTGTTGGGGATGACTGCGAGCGCCCCTTTGGCGGCGATAGCTTGGCGCAAGTGATCGGCGTCATAGGCCGTATCGGCCATGACGACCTTGGCGGGTAATCCCTCGATCAACGCCGCTGCTTGCGGTGCATCGCCCTTCTGACCTGCGGTAAGTGTGAACCGTACAGGACATCCCAAGCCGCGGACGGCCATATGGATCTTGGTGCTCAGGCCGCCGCGCGAGCGGCCGATCGCTTGATCTTCAGACCCCCTTTTTTCGCCCCAGCGGCGTGCTGATGCGCCCGGACGATGGTGGAATCAACGATCAGATATTCGAAGTCCGGATCATCGGACATCGCCTCGAATATTCGCCACCAAACACCCTTGATGCTCCATCGGCTGAAGCGCCGGAACACGCTGTTCCAATCCCCGAACGCCTCCGGAAGATCGCGCCAGGGAGAGCCCGTACGCACGATCCACAGCACACCTTCCACAAACATCCGGTTGTCGCGCCCGGTGGAGCCCTTCTGGTCAGGTCGGCCTATGATCAGCGGCGCCATCCGTCCCCACGCCGCGTCGCTTAAAACCAACCGTTCCATCACACCCAAGACTGCCTCCCCAAAAGGAGTCTTGAATCTGATTTGCTCCTAAAAGGGAATCCTTAGAGTCCACACCACCTAGTGCGTGCGCAGGGACGACCGTGCAGAGAGATCGGGGCTCGGTCTACTTACCCGCCGATGCGGACGTCCTCAAGCAGGGACGACGACACCTGCGGCACCTGCTCACCGTCGGAGGCGCGGGAGACCGAGATGCGGGTCTTGTTGAAGGCGGTGGCGGCGCCGGACTGCGAGTTCAAATTGTTGAGCAGCTCGGTCACCAGCACGCTGTACTGGCCCTTACCGTCATCAGCCACCTTGCCCGGCGTGGCCGAGGTCAGGATCAGCGCGTTTTCCGGCGCGGAGATCGGCGCCAGGCCGTGAGAATAAGAGCGGAAGCGGCGCTCATAGGGATTGCGGCGCGAGGCGTCGACGACGACCAGCTTGGCCTTGGCGCCCATCTCGGTCATCGCGTCCAGCACCTGCTCGATGCTGACGCCGTCACGGCGCACGTCGCCTTCCTTCCAGATCGCGGCATCGACCGGGATCATGAAGCTCTCGCGGCCGACCTGGACGCCATAGCCGCCGAAGAACAGCATCGCCACGGTGTCCTGCTTGATCTTGGATTTCAGACGGGCGATGGCGCGGGCCATGTCGTCCTTGGTGGCGTCCTCGACCACGTCGACGTCAAAACCCTTAGCCCGCAATGCAGCGGTAAGGCCGCGGGCGTCGTTGATGGGCTGGGACAGCGGAGCTGACGCGTCCGGATAATGGCCGTTGCCGATCACCAGCGCGACACGGTTGGCTGACGTGCCGATCGAGCCGGTCTGCTCGGTCCCGATCGCCTTGGCGGCATCGAGCGAACGCTTGTTCAGCGCGGCATGGGCGCCAATCGCCAGCGACACCAGGCCTGCGAAAGCCACGGCAATGGTGACGGTGCGGCGGGAAATGCGGAGCTGACCCAGATTCATCGCTTTACCATTCCCAAGTTTGTCCAAAGGCGCCAAAGCAAGATCGCGCCAGTTAGTCGCGTGAGGACCGTTCAGGTTTGAAGGGGTTGCAAGGTGTGTGCCGTCCAATTGCGCTCAATTTGCGGCACCGCAACAACCCGGCTTTTAGCCTGTCGGGCCCTCCCGAACAACCCACCATTGGCACATGGAGCCAGTTGTTGCGGATACTGGCGGAAGGTTAATTTAGCTTAAGTGACCTATATCACATTTGTATTTCCGGGTGGATTTGTATAGTTTTCAAAGGCTTGCAGGCCCGATCCGGCCGGCGGTGGCCGCCTGGGCTTATCTTTCATGCCCCAACGCGGTCCTCCCTTCACCGTTCCGGCGGAAAGTAACTGCATGGGTTTCCACAGCATCGCCGGCGCCACATTCCGGGCGCTGACCGCCCGGAAAGATGGCCCGTCGCTATACGACGTCTGCGACCCCGTGCTGCTGAAATACCGCGGCGGCGACGCCCATCTCGGCAAGTTCTATCGGACCGCGCTGGGCAACCCGGCGCTGCGGCCGTTGTTGCGGCGGACCGGGCTACCGGCGCTGCGGGACGCGAAGCGGCTCGGCACCTTGCAAGAGGCGCTTCGGCGGGCGCGCGACGATGCCGAGCCGGACTGGGCTGAGGTCGGCGCCCCGATCGCCGAGTTGATGGGCGATATCGGCGTGCGCCACCCCTCCCCGCCGCCGGCGGCGGCACCTGGCCGGGCGCCTGACGGAAGCGAGATCGACCGGGTGATTCGCCGCTGCGGCGCCCACCTGCTGGGCTCGTTCGCCAAAAACGGCTTCATCCCGACCTATGCCGCCTTCAACCTGATCGGCGATGCCGACATGGGCGGGCGCGAAATGCTGATGGCGCTCACCGGGCTCAACTCGCGCGGCTACAAGAACTCGACACTGCTGTTCAGCCTGGCGCGGATCTTCATCGCGCATTCGCCGGCCCGCGCCCTGATCAACCCGCCCTGGACGGGCATCGCCGAGCCGATGTGGCAGCCGATGCAGATCCGCCACCGCTCGGCCTATTACGATGCCTTCTTCACCGAGGCGCTGTTGAGCTACGTCGAGACCGGGCTGGCATCCGCCGATGAGGCCACAGCGTCACGGCGCGCGATCGCGGAGATGGTAGATTTCTGCCTGAAGATCTCGGCCGAGGAAGTGCACTCGCATGACGGCTCGACGGTGCGCGTGGTCACCGCGCTGGCGCCGCTGCCGCATCCGCGCTTCTCGCGCTTCTTCGCCCAGATCAAGCAGGATCTCGGCTTCGGCATCTACGTGCCGGATTGCGACACCACGGCATGCTCGTTCTCGGCCGCAACCCAGGCCGGCGCGACCGACCCGATCCTCGACCAGCCGCTCTTGGACTTCTACCGCGGCTACCAGGTGCGCGAGGGCGCCAACGAGCCGCGCGTCACCGTGCCGCTCAACGACAGCATCGATTACGAGGGCGGCGTCGTCACCTGGATCGACAATCTCGCCGGCGACCGTCCCTACGGCAACGACCTCGATCCGACGCTCAATCTCGACATTCTCGAAGTCTCTTTCCGCAACCTCAAGCGCTGGAAGATCCTCGAAACGCCTGCGCGGCTGGAGACTGTGCGTCGCATCATCGGCTTCCAGCGGCGGCTGGTGGAAAGCGGCGCCTTCAAAAATCCGCGCTCGCACATCTATTACCTGCCGGAACTCTACTCCGCCTATTTCGGCCGCTGCCATGCCGCCTTCATGGCATTGCCGTCAGCCGCGCGGCAGGCGATCGATCCCGACGGCACGTTCGCGCTCATCCGCAAGCACGTATTGGCCTATGTCGAGGGAGAATTGATCGCCCGCGAGATGAACCCGTTCGACGCCGCGCTGGCGCTGATGGCGCTCGCGCATCTCGGTGCGGATGTGAAAACGTTCGCGCCGGCACTGCATGTCATTGTCGCCAGCCTCGGCGAGGGTGGCAGGCATGGGCCGTACAGGGCCTATGAATGGAACAAGATGAAGACGCCGACGCGGATCCTGGTCGGCGGCCCCGAGGTGACGTCGGCCTTCGTGCTGATGGGGCTCGTGCTGGCAAGAGGCGTGATGATGAAAGGTAGAGGTTGATCGTAGCCCGGATGGAGCGAAGCGAAATCCGGGGCGGTCTCGCCAGAGGGAGCAGTTTCCCGGATTGCGCTTCGCTCCATCCGGGCTACGAATCGCGCAATGACGGGAAGTTGAAAGCAATGCGACGTTCCGGCTCTGGCAAGACGACTCCATTGTCCGCACAATTCGCATCATTTTGCTGCTGGGACCGCCGATGAGATTACGGAAATTGCTGTCCGCGCTCCTGCTGCTGTCGCTGCCCGCCGTCGCGCAGGCGGCAGACATCGCCGGCGTTCCGAAAATCCGCGAGGGCGATTATGTCCATATCGGCAACAACCGCGTTCGTCTCGGCGGCATCGACGCGCCCTCGGTCGATCAGCTCTGCCTCAACACCAATGGCGAGCGCTGGACCTGCGGTGCAGCCGCGCGCGACGAACTGACCAAGCGCTTCGGCGGCAAGAGCTGGACCTGTCATACCAGGGGCGTAAACGACCGCCGCGGCCGCACGGTCGCGCGTTGCGAGGCCGACGGCGAGGACATCCAGAAATGGATGGTGTCGAACGGCTGGGCGCTGGCGCTCACGCGCATCTCGCGCGACTACGAGGCCGACGAGAAGGCCGCGCGCGAGGCCAAGGCCGGGATGTGGCAGGGCGCGTTCATCGCACCGTGGGACTGGCGGATCCGCAACAAGAAGACCGCCATTCTCGGCGCGGTGAAGCCGCCGGAGAACGCCAAGGCGATCCTGCTGGCGTCGGCATCCGGACCGGTGGCGCCCTCGCCAGACTGCACCATCAAGGGCAACGTCAACCGTTCCGGCGAATGCATCTTTCACCAGCCGACGAGCCGCTGGTACGCGAAGATCGAGATGAAGATCTCAAAGGGCACGCGCTGGTTCTGCTCGGTCGAGGAGGCCGAAGCCGCCGGCTGCCGCGAGACGCGGCGGTAGTTTGTTTCTTACCTCTTCCCGCAATAACGGGGAGCGGGAGAAGCGCGGCCGCCACTCCCGAGTTGACTCATAAGAGCGCAACGCCGTGTCAGACACTCAATCCAATCGACGATCCCCGCTGCGAAAAAAACGCGGCGGGCTCCGGCGTGGATTGCTGCTCGCGCTCGTCATCCTCGGCGGTTACGGCCTGCTCGCTTATCTGGTGCTGCCGGGTTTCTGGACGCATTACGAGCATCAGCGCGGGCTTGCCGACATGCCGATGGTGACGCGCACCGCGCAAGGCATTCCCGGCGATCCCATGAATGTCGGATTGATCGGCGACATCGGCGATGTGGTCTGCGCGATGCATGCGGCAGGATGGTATCCGGCCGACCGGATCACGCTGAAATCCTCGATCGAGATTGTCGGCAGCGTTCTGCTCGACCGTCCCTACAAGGACGCGCCGGTGAGCAATCTTTATTATCTCGGCCGCCGCGAGGATCTCGCCTTTGAAAAGCCGATCGGGACCAGCGCCGACCGGCGCAACCATGTGCGCTTCTGGAAGGTGCTGGAAAGCGGCGAAGAGAAGCGCCCGGTCTGGCTTGGGGCCGCGACCGAGGATCGCGGTGTCGGCGTCAGCAGATACACAGTGGCCGTCACGCACCACATCGGCCCCGATCTCGATGCCGAACGCGCGCTGCTCGCGGCCGATCTGGAAAACGCCGGCCTGGTCGAGGCGAAATATCAGGTCACCGGCATTGGGCCCACGATCGCAGGGCGGAATGGGGGCGGTGATCTCTACTACACCGACGGCGAAATCTGGGTGCTGCGGCTGGTCGAAGCCTGCAAAAAGCGCGAAGGGCCGGCGGTGACAATCCCGAGCCCGCCAGCAACCGAATTGAAGGATCAGATCTGGCGCGCGATCGCGAACGCGGTGGGGAAATAGATGTGCCGATTGCCATCGTTGTGAAGAGCAATGAGTGCAATTTGACCTATTTTGCAGCTCTGGATTGCTTCGCTGCGCTCGCAATGACGTTCCCAATCCAATATCATGCCGAACTTCGATCTATGCAGCTCCCCTTGCCTTCTACCGATTAAGGAAAACCAACAAATGACCGTTCGTGCGGGCCGGGAATTTCTGGCCATCCCGGGGCCCACCACCATGCCCGACGAAGTGCTGCAGGCGATGCATCGCCCGGCGCTCGACATCTACTCCAGCCAGATGGTGGAATTGACCGAAAGCCTGCTCGCCGATCTCTCGAAACTGTTCGCGACCAAGGGCAAATCCTACATCTACATCGCCAACGGCCATGGCGCATGGGAGGCAACGCTTTCCAACGTGCTGTCGCGCGGCGACAAGCTGCTGGTGCTGGAAAGCGGACGCTTTGCGATCGGCTGGGGCAACGCGGCGGCTGCGATGGGCGCCGAGGTCGAGGTGCTCAAGGGCGACTGGCGCCGCGCGATCCGTCCCGCCGAGGTCGAGGCGCGGCTGAGGCAGGACAAGGATCACAGCATCAAGGCGATCGTCGCGGTGCAGGTCGATACCGCGTCCGGCGCCTATAACGACATCGAAGCCATCGGCAAGGCGATCAAGTCCACCGGCCATCCGGCGCTGTTCATGGTCGACACCGTGGCCTCGCTCGGCTGCATGCCGTTCGAGATGGACAAATGGGGCATCGATGTCGCGATGTCGGGCTCACAGAAGGGCCTGATGACGCCGCCGGGCCTGGGCTTCGTCGCCGCCAACGAGCGCGCCCGCGAGGTGCACAAGAAGGCTGATCTGCGCACGCCCTATTGGGACTGGACCGAGCGCGAGGGCAGCGAGCACTACCGCAAATATGCCGGCACCGCGCCGGTGCATTTGCTGTTCGCGCTGCGCAAGGCGATCGACATGCTGCATGCGGAGGGACTGGAAAACGCATTCCAGCGCCACCGCCTGCTCGCCGAGGCGGTGCGCCGCGCGGTGGCGGCGTGGTCCGAGGGCCAGGTGCTGGGCTTCAATATCGCCGAAGCCGACGAGCGCTCCAACACGGTGACGACGGTGACGATGAACGGTCACGATCCGGCGGCGCTGCAGCGCTACTGCAAGGAAAAATGCGGCGTGGTGCTCGGCACCGGAATCGGCGACCTCTCCGGCCAGGCCTTTCGCATCGCCCATATGGGCCATGTCAATGCGCCGATGATTCTGGGCACGCTCGGCGTTGTCGAGGTCGGCCTTAATGCGCTCGGCATTCCGCACGGCAAGGGCGGAACCGAAGCCGCGATCGAATATCTCGGCGAAAATGTGAGTGCGTGAAACCAGGTTTTCCGACCAGGCAGCGACCCGACAACACGGTCGTTGCCTCTGCTCTACCTGATCTAAAGCTGACGCAGGATCACGGGATCGGTGATCTTGTCGTCGGCCGCGAGCAGCAGCGCCTTGGAGATGATGATCGACAAGGTGCGGTCGCCTTCGAACGGCAGCCAGATCTTGTCGCCTTCGGCAGAGCTCTTGGGAACGATGCAGATGTGCCTGCCGCTGCGCGAACAGGCGCCTGAACCAAGGTGGATTTCATATTCGTGCCGGGTGCCCTGCACGACCAGATAGCGATCCTCGAGCTTCAGCTTATTGGCGATCTTGAGCCGCGGCACGATCCGCTCAAGCATGGCGCGCCGGCGCTTGCCGGATTCAACGAGCGCCGCCGTGTTGGTTTCGCGCCAATAGTCCTGGGCATGACGGTCCCATTGGCTGGGATGCGCGGCATCGCCGCCCCGGTCGAGCCAATCGGGATCCGCCGCGATTGAAGCCACGGCCGTGAAGAGATCGGCGTGGCGCATGATTTCCGAAAAGACAACCGGCGGTATCTCGGCGAGAGGCACGGGGTCTCCCCGGCGCGGGCCGGTCGCACTGTCGGCGGCGCCTTCGGGAATACGGTGGAATTGGACGCGATCCGTCGAAACATAAGCGTATGCGGCGCTACCCGACACTTGGGGATCATCGCCGCCCGTACCCTTTACCCAGTAATCGGCCACGAGATTGCAGGCCGGAATGACCAGGTGCCATGGCTCGTCATTCGCGGCATCGACCCACATGCGATGCGTCACGCGCCATCCATTGAGCCGCGCCAGCGTCATGGCCTGGTGCTGCTTGAGAATATGCGCTGCCCAGCGGTTGGTGTAAGTCCCGGTAGCGCGCTCGGCATCGGTCAGCGCGTAGACCTCGCGCCAGACCTGCGCAAAGGGCTGGGTTAGTTGCAACGCCTCCAGCCGGTCGCGCCAAGCCTCAACGGCGGCGACATCGGCCTCCATCGGGTGCCACAATCGGATCGTCGCGCCGTCTAGCGAGATTCGATTGCCGGCAACGTCGAACAACGACTCTCCGGCCTCGTCGGGCAGCGCCGCAACGCTCGTGCCATCCGCTCCGTCGATCCACCAGACAAGCTTGCGCGCAAAGCCGCGCATCAGGGGATGATCGAGGTAGCGCGCCCGCCAGATCTCGGCCGGCCAGGCGCGAGGCTGCAGGTAGAACTGCTGCAGCCGCTGCGGCTGGATCGCCAGGTCCGCGTTCAGTTCCTTGAGGTCGGCCTGGACCTCCTTGAACAGTTCCTTCTCACCCTTGATCGCCTTCGAAGGCGATTTCAGCGGCTTGCCCGCTTCATTGAGCCATTCGAGCGTTGCGCCATTGCGCGCCACACGAAACACCGCGGCACCTTGCTCGAACGCAACGCGGCGCGTGCCGTCGCGAGCGAGCCCATGGGTCGGCACCGAAATCTCGTCGAGTTCGGCGCGGCCCATGCCCGCCTTCTGCGCCGCTTCGTTGAGCTTGGCATCGATCTTCGCCTTGACCTTCGGATATTTCACCCGCGCGAGAATCCGGGCCAGATAGGGCACACCGGTGCCGTCAGGCAGCTCCGCCAGTGCCCAGACACAGGCGTTCCCGAGCTTCTCGGATCGCATTCCGATGCCCTTGAGCGTCACGTAACATTGCTTGAGCGCATAGTCGGTGAGAGCAGGACCGACATCCTCAGGCCGCAACATGGCTGAGAGATAGATCATCGTGCGCAGATAGGCCTCGCCCGGCACACCGTAAAGCCCGGCAGTGGGGCTACCGACCCCGAGAATCCGCCGCTGATGGTCTAGCCACATCTCTTCCGTCAGCATGTCCAGGACCGCTCGGGCATCGGCGAGCCATTTCGCTGATGGCGCCGAGCGCTTCTCGATCTGATGCGTGAGGCTCGCCAGCTTCCGAACGATTTCGGGCTGGCCCAGCACCAATGGCCGGAATGCGCCGCGCAGCTCGTGCAGCGTGTGGCCGCGGGCGACGAACGCCAT
>Ga0081540_1003397_pt1 | contig 12616 bp, 15 predicted proteins | sample TabmetS2T1R1_FD_71024 | JGI IMG/M metagenome (GOLD analysis project Ga0081540, IMG submission 71024) | Tabebuia heterophylla rhizosphere microbial communities from the University of Puerto Rico - S2T1R1 | ecosystem: Host-associated > Plants > Roots > Rhizosphere ...
GTCGGTCTCGGTAACCCCGGTTCGAAATACGCGAACAACCGGCACAACATCGGCTTCATGGCCGTCGATGAAATTGCGCGGCGTCACGGTTTCGCACCGTGGCGCCGCCGTTTTCAGGGCGAGGCTTCCGATGGCGCGCTCGATGGTGAAAAGGTCGTTCTGCTGCGGCCGACCACTTTCATGAACGAGTCCGGGCGCGCGGTTCAGGAAGCCGCGAACTTCTTCAAGCTCGGCGCCTCCGACATCACCGTGTTTCAGGACGAACTCGAACTGCCGGCGGCGAAAGTGCGGGTCAAGATCGGCGGCGGCATCGCCGGTCATAACGGGCTGCGCTCGATCTCCTCGCATATCGGCAACGACTACCGCCGGGTGCGGCTCGGGATCGGTCATCCCGGCGTCAAGGAACTGGTGCACAGCCACGTGCTGTCGGATTTTGCGAAGAGCGACCGGCCGTGGGTGGAAGCGCTATGCGAGGCGATTGCCGACAATGCCGGGCTGTTGGCGACCGGTAAGGACTCGACCTTCCAGAACAAGGTTCATCTGGTTCTGCAGGCCAAGGGAATTTTCGACAAGGGCGATGGTGACGCCAAGGGCGACAGCTGACATCGCGAACGGACTTCAGGACGTATTATGGGATTCAAATGCGGTATCGTTGGCTTGCCCAATGTCGGCAAGTCGACGCTGTTCAACGCGCTGACCGAGACGGCAGCGGCGCAGGCGGCGAACTATCCGTTCTGCACCATCGAGCCGAATGTCGGCGAGGTCGCGGTGCCTGATCCCAGGCTGGACAAGCTGTCTGACATCGCCAAGTCCGCACAGATCATCCCGACGCGGCTGACCTTCGTCGATATCGCAGGTCTCGTCCGCGGCGCCTCCAAGGGCGAAGGCCTCGGCAACCAGTTTCTTGCCACCATCCGCGAGGTCGATGCGGTCGCGCATGTGGTGCGGTGTTTTGAAGACTCCGACATCACCCATGTCGAAGGCAAGATTGCGCCGCTGGCCGATATCGAGACCATCGAAACCGAACTGATGCTCGCCGACCTCGACAGCCTGGAGAAGCGCGTCGACAATCTCGCCAAGAAGGCCAAGGGCAACGACAAGGACGCCAAGGAGGCGCTCGATCTCGTCAACCGCGCGCTGGTGTTGCTGCGCGACGGCAAGCCGGCGCGCTTTCTCGAGCGCAAGCCGGAGGAAGAGCGCGCGTTCAATATGCTGGGCCTGCTGACGTCGAAGCCGGTGCTCTATGTCTGCAATGTCGAGGAAGGCTCGGCCAAGGACGGCAACAGCTTTTCCAGGCAGGTATTCGAGCATGCCAAGAAGGAAGGCGCGGTCGCGGTGGTGATCTCGGCCAAGATCGAATCCGAGATCGCGACCCTGTCACGGGAGGAGCGCGTCGAGTTTCTCGAGACGCTCGGGCTGGAAGAGGCCGGCCTCGACCGCCTGATCCGCGCCGGCTACCAGCTGCTCGACCTCATCACCTATTTCACCGTCGGCCCGAAGGAGGCCCGCGCCTGGACCATTCATCGCGGCACCAAGGCGCCCGCGGCGGCCGGCGTGATCCATACCGATTTCGAGAAGGGTTTTATCCGGGCCGAAACCATCGCCTATGCCGATTACGCCGCGCTGAATGGCGAAGCCGGCGCCCGCGACGCCGGCAAGCTGCGGCTGGAAGGCAAGGAATATGTCGTCGCCGACGGCGACGTGATGCATTTCAGGTTCAATAACTGATACTTGCCGCCGTCATTGCGAGGAGCGAAGCGACGAAGCAATCCATGCTGCGGCGCGGGGATAGAGTGGATTGCTTCGCTTCGCTCGCAATGACGGTGGGGAGAAGACTATCGCATATGCCCCTGATCGCGGATCGCGCCGAGATGTTCGTTGATGCGGAAGACGATCAGGATGAATTCCGCGGCGATGCGCGAAAACACCACGCCGACCACGACACCCGCGATCGAGGACAAGAGCAGGATGAATCCGCCGAACGGGCTGATCGCCATCGTGGCAAGTGCCGAGAAGATCCCGGACAGGCCGAACAGCACGATCAAGCCGATGACTAGCCAGTAGAAGGTCTTGATGATCGTGGGCGTGATGAAGCGGTCCCACTGAAACAGATCCTGAAAATCGAGCATCGATGGTTCTCCGGCGAGTCAAAAACCTGATTCCAGATAGCACAGGGCTAGCCCCGAAAATTGCTTCGGGCAAGTCAGGGGTGAGCGCCGCGAGCGGTACTCGCCTCTGGCGAACGAGCCATGCGGGTGGACGGGTTGAGATTGCCGCAAATAACGGCCACATTCAGGCTTCTCCGCAGCAAATCCCCAATCCAAATTTCTGATAGATGACAACGCTGACTTTCGAAGACTTCCCGCCCGGCCATTTCGGTACGTTCGGACCGCGCCACGTCACCCGCGAGGAGATTTTGGCCTTCGCCGCCGAATACGACCCGCAGCCGATGCATCTGGACGAGGCCGCCGCCAACGCATCGATGCTGAAGGGGCTGTCCGGTTCGGGCTGGCACCTCGGCTCGATCATGATGCGGATGCTGTTTGACGGCTTTATCGGCCGCACCGCCTCGCTCGGCTCGCCCGGCGTCAACGAGATGCGCTGGCTGGCGCCGCTCCGGCCGGGCGACGACCTGACGCTGGATGTCGACGTCGCGGAGGCCCGGATTTCGAAGAGCCGTCCTGAAACCGGCATCGTGACCTTCAAGGGCACGATCCGCAACGCGGCCGGCATGGTGCTGTGCGAGATGGAGTCGCCGATCATCGTGCGCCGGCGTGACGAAGCGGGGGCGAAGTAGCGATGCGTTTCTTCGAGGACATCGAGATCGGCGCGCAGCGCGAGTTTGGTTCGTTCACCTTCACCGCCGAAGACATCAAGAAATTTGCCACGCAGTTCGACCCGCAGCGCTTCCATCTCGATGAGGAGGAAGGACGCAAATCCCTGTTCGGGGGACTGGCTGCATCGGGCTGGCACGTCGCCGCGGTCTGCATGAAACTCCTGGTCGCCGACGGCAAGCGCTTGACGGGGGAGGCTGTCGCACGCGGCGAGCAGGTCGCGGTGTGGGGGCCATCGCCCGGCTTTCGTGAATTGCGCTGGATCAGGCCGGTGCTGGCCGGCGACACCATCCGCTTTTGCAACCAGGTCGAAACCAAGCGGACTTCGGAGAAGCGTCCCGAATGGGGCATCCTGCAGGCCCGCAATACCGGCATTAACCAGCGCGGCGAGGTGGTGTTCTCGTTCCTCGCGACCGCCTTCGTACCGCGCCGAAGTGGTGGTTAATCGTAGCCCGGATGAGCGTTAGCGATATCCGGGATTCACACGGGCACCGTTCCCGGAACATGGTTAGCGAATGATGCCGTTAGCTCCTCGTAATCCATGACTCCATGGAACGGATGTTTGCTAACGCATTTTGAACTTTCTGCCTGCCATATGCGTCTCAGGGGAAGTACCGAGGGGATGACCATGGCAGATCGCGGCAGCCTGAAATTCGTCGGCTTTGTCTTCGCAACCGTCACCATGGCGGTGATGCTGACCGCCACGATGGTGGTGAAATCCTATGCCGACGGTGTCTACACGATCGAGGACACCGCGTTCGTCCGCCAGTAGCCATCGGATCGCCGTGAGCGCTGAAGAAAGTTTCAGCGGCTCCAGATCAGCGTCATCGCCACGACCGCAAACGTCAGCAGTCCGACGAAGCGGATCACGATCGTGCCCACGCGATGCGACGATTGCCGCAAGGGCATTGAATCTACGTTGTCTGGCTGAACGTTTTGCATCGCCGGTGTGTCCCCAAAAGGTGCCTGCCGTCGCGTGACGACATCCGTCCCTGGACGCGACCGTGCTTATAAAGTTCAGATCGTGCACAGCCAAACAAAACCGCCGCGCTCCTCTACGGAACACGGCGGAGTGTCAGATTTTTGCAACGATCAGATCAGCTGTTGCGCAAGCCGTCGGCGGCGCGCTTCCACTGCGTGACGTTGTCGGCGATCATGCGCGTCGACTTCATCGCGGCCTGGCTGAGCTGGGCATAGCCGGAAATCTCGCGCTGGACGCGCTGGCCTTCGGCGTGAAGCAGGTCGCGGAGGCTTTCGAGTTCGGAAATCAGCTTCTCGATTTCCGCCAGCGAAGTGCCGGCGACGCGCTGGATCAGCGAATTGACGTTGTTGACGGTGGCTTCGGCATTGGCGTCGAGCGGCGCGGTTTCCGGAGCCAGTGCCGGGCGGCGCAGATAGGCAATGTCGTTGCGAACGAAATCGCGGATGCCGGCTTCGACTTCGGATACGGCGGCGAGATCGTTGTCGACTTCCGGGGGTTCATCAATCTGTTCTGGACGAATGGTTGCGTTCATCGGCAATTCCTCTGTTTCGCTATCAGGCGAGCGCGGACGTCCCCCGCACGACGAAGTGGAGCGGGTGCATCTGCGCTTCCGATTTTGGCCGCATCTTGTCCAATCTGCGGCAATGATGGATCATTCTCAGGCGTTAACGTTAAGGGGCTGAAAACCCCCTTCAAATCGGCTGATTTTGCCTCCTTACCAGCTCCTCCTGAAGCCTGCGCTGAGGCTCTTGTTGGCGGCGCCGGACGGCGTTTCGCCGATCGAGCCGGAAATGGTGACGCCGTCGAACAGCTTCTGCTCGGCGCCGACCTTGCGCAGCCATTTGTCGTCCGACGTCGACAGCGTCTGGCCGGCGATCAGGCTGGTGCCGGTGTCGGCAATGCTGAGCTTTGCCGACTGGTCGGTCTCGTGGCTGCGCGCCGGATGGCTGACGATGCCGGGCACCGGCACGAGGCCCTGCTGGATCAAATTGTAGTCGTTCTTCAGGGTTACCGAATATTGCTCGCTGAGTGGCAGCGATTTGCTCAAGGAGGTGCCGAGCCTGCTCTGCTCGGACCCGGGATCGACGCGGGCTTCGACCGAGGTCTTGTCCCAGATCGAGGCAACGCCGGGGGCCGTGATCGCCGCCCAGGCGGTGCCGGAGGATTGCGGCAGGCTGCCGCCATTGGCGAGTTTTTCCGAGAGCAGTTCCGACGCCGTCGCCGCGCCCTGCCGTGCGACCGTCATGTCGGCGCCAACGCGCGTATCCCAGAACGGCGAGATCGACTGCTTGACCGACACCGCGGAGGTGCCGTTCGCCCTTTCATTGGCGGACCACGCGGCATCCACGCTGGCGGCGGCTTTCGACGCGCCGCTTCCCTTCGCCGGACCGGTCAGGGTCGACGCATCGACATTGAGCAGGCTCCAGTCGAGCTTGCTGACGTCGATGTCCTTCATGATGTCGACGTCGTTGACGTCGGGCGCCGTCTCGGTCTCTTCCGCCGCCGGCATTTCCGGATCGTCGTTGGAAGGCGGCGTTTGCGCCGCTGCCGCCACTATCGAAACCAAACTTGCGCCGGCCACCAGCATTGGCAGCCGCGCCCAGCCAAACCGCATTTTGGGAATCATTGCCCGCCCGCATTCCAAGTCCTGCCCAGAATGCGTTTGCTCTGTTGCGAAATTATGGCGTGCGCGATTCTACTCACTTCACGTGAACGTCATGGCCGGGCACCGCGCGTCATCGCGCCAGATGACCCGGCCATCCACGCCCCCTTGGGGCTGGCGAAGGAAGACGTGGATGCCCAGGCGCGAAGATGCTGCTCGCGCTTCCGGGCATGACGATTGGAATCGATCGACGTGAGCTAAACCGCCATTCGCGGCAGGTTAATCGGATAGCCCACGGTCTGCTCGACCAGATCGAAGGTGTCGACCAGCACGCGGAAGTTGGTCAGGCGACCGGCCCTGAACTGGGCGAAATGGGCGATCCGCAAGCTGATCGGCTTGTTCGAATCCAGCGCGGTCAGCGAATAGCGCATCATCGATGAGGCCGAATCCGCGCCCAGCATGATCGATTCGCGGTCGAAGCGGTGGACACGGAAATTGTCGGCGATCTGCCTGATCACATCGATCACCGCGGCCCTGCCACGGCGCGAGCCGAAGAACGGATACATGTCGATCGGTCCATAGATCGCCCAGTCGACGTCCTCGTCGAGCAGGGCTTCGAGATCGGCGGGCTGGCGTTCATTGATCGCACGGTGAAACGCGCGCGAAAAACGCCAGAGACTATGCTCTGTCATTTTAAGTTGGTCCTTGGAAAACGGGATTTGCAAACAGCAGTCACGCCCTAATGAGCATCGTCATCGATGCCGGGCTGAAATGCTGCACTCACTGTTGCAGCCAGAAATAGAGCAGTTTGCTCAAATTACAATCATCGTTTTTGCATTGCACAAATGCGGCGATTTCGCCCGTTTTCCGGTCACTTATCGGTCAGGGCGACGCAACCGGCTCGCGTTCGATGGCGATTTCGGCGTTGCGAATGCGATGATGCCGAACAGCAGGGCGCACCGATTCCGCCGAACACCAATATCCTGCTATCGCCTTCAAAACTCGTGGTTTTGAAGATTTCCACCCAGGCGAGTCCAGCCCCGATGCCCGGTGCCGCAGAGCCAGGCAAAGCCAGCAGCGCGATCTTCATACGATCTTCGTGTCCGGAAATAGCCTTGTGGTGTGTCACGGCAAGCGCGATGAGGTTCAATGGTGCGCGGAAAATGAGCGGAGCGTCTGGCGTGCATCTCTGATGTGCAGCTGCATCCGACGTCTGCTCCGCGGCGCGTTCCGGATGACGAGGTCGGCAGACGCTAGATCGGGTCCGGCCTTCTGCCGGTCAGGATCGCGGCGACGTCGCGTTCGAGCAGCTGCTGGACCAGATCGAAGGTGTCGATGACTTCCCTGATCTGGCTGATCTTGCCGTCGCGCAGCGTATAGAAGCCGGCGATGTCGAACTGCACCATGCGCTGATTGATGCTCTTGCGGAAGAACACGCGGATGAACGCGGCCGCGTTGTCACCCTCGGTGACCAGCATCGGCACCTCGCAGCGCAGCTCGGAATAGCGGGCGCGCACCGCATCCCACATCTCGCGCATTTCGGCCTTGCCGCGGCGGTGGCCCATATGCGGCAGGATGTCGATCGGGGCATTGGCGAGGAATTCGATGTCGTCGGTGCAGCGCTCCAGCGCGGCTTCGACGTCGCCGGAATACAGGACGGTGAGGAAATCCAGCACGTGCTGACGATTTGGTCCCTCGGTCATTCGCCCACCCTGCTGTGTTCGATCCCGCGCTTGCGGCCGGACCATTGTGAACGGAACGGCCCAGGTATCAATCAGCAAAAGGATTTAAAGTCTCTGAAAGTATGTTTCTGAAGGTATTTGGACGCGGCCGCCGCGAAGAAGGTTCAAGCCGCCGGCGGCCGGCGGACAATGCGTGCCGCCGTTCCCGGCGGAACGATTTCGCCGCAGCCAGCGTTGATTCTCATCCGTTGATAACGGAGATCATGATGACGAAAACTGCACCTCCGATCCCGGAAGACAACCAGAGCCACAAGGGCGCGGGCAGCGCGCCCAGCGTTCCCCTCGACACCACCAAGGGCCATCGCAACGACGAGAAGAACAACATCCGCGAACAGGCCGCGCACGGCAATCTGACGCAGAACACCAGCAACCGCCGGTCGGGGTGAGGGGGCTGCCACGCGCGCGTGGTTTCTGATTCGAATGTCAAACAGCCATCACCGAAGCGATGATCCGTAGGATGGGTGGAGCGAAGCGATACCCATCAAATCGTGAGGCGGATTCGCTCGATGGGTTTCGCTTCGCTCTACCCATCCTACAAGAAGACACACCTTCGCATTCTCGCGGCGCGAGGCGCCCGAAGGGATGCGATCGGCGATGCCCTCGAAAGCGAAGAGGGCGCAGGGAAAGCCGGGTGCCCTCCTGCACCCGCGATCGTGCGCAAAAATGCACACGGGTGATCGCAAGGTGCGCCGGAACACCCGGCCTTCCCTGCGCAATGGTTTACGGCTTATAGCGCGCTCTCCTCGGAGCCGAATTCGTTTGGCCTCCGTCGCTGACGGATTGACGACTGGCCGAAGCCCGGTTGGGCCCGGCAAATCTCCATCAGCTTGACACCAGCCACGGGTGCCAGAACCACACGCCTTTAGTCGTCCGCAGCTTCCTCCACCAAAACGCTTCGACCGGCTCATGTGCTGCCGACCGAAATTCCGGCGAAGGCGTTGAAGCGCCGGTCGTCTGCGCGGAGGCGTGTCGCTCACAGGCCAAAGCCCGCCCTGCGATCTCTCGCGCGCCCGACGCTGCCGCGTCCATCGCATCCCGCACCCAACGTCCGTGACGATCGCGATACGCCCCTCTCATGGGCGCGGGATGGCGGGAGTTGTAGGGGTGATTTGGGGTAATCGCGAAGCGGAATATTTTTGCTGGCAGCACTGGACCAAGCCATGCGTGATTTGCCCGACAGGCAACGCGACCGGTAGTAGCATCAGACGGCGTGATCCGCGTCACGGCATATCCCCTCCCGATTTTTCATGCTGGCGTGCATGACCGTCCTCGACTGGAGACGCCGCCATGAACGCGATTGCCGCCCCAAAATCATCCGCGCAGAACCGCCTCGAAGGCTTTGCGCTGACCGCCATCCTGCAGGGCTTTCCAGTGTTCGCCGCCGCCGCGCTTCTCCTGAAACTCGCCCGCCACGACATCGCGGGCGGCGTGGTGCTGTTCGTCGTGCTGACTTCGGTGCTCCACGGCCTGTTCACGCCTTGGCTCGCGCCAAAATTTCCAAAATTCTTCAGGCACGGCTACGAGCCGCTGTTCTTCAACGCCGGCCTGTCGTTTTCGGAGAAGATCGCGAAGTGGCGCGAGCGGCCAACGACGTCGGTTCAACTGGTGACGAGCGAGTTGATGCTGGCGCTGCTGGCGGTGGCGGTGGTGAGTATGAAGTAATTTTTTCCCAACATTCCCGATGGGCGATTGCGCACCTAAGGGCGCTGCGAAAGCGCGGGTTTCCGGAATGACGAAGTTTGCAATCTCGCAGACCCATCCTTGTTGACCAGTTCAAATCCCGAGCGCACTCTGGTAGGCGAAAAGCGCCGGCGCGCCGCCGGTGTGCAGGAAGATGACGTCCTCGTCGTTGCGCCAGCGTCCCTGGCGGATCAGGGCGATCAGGCCCGCGAGGCCCTTGCCCGAATAGACGGGATCGAGCGGAAGCGCCTCGAGCCGGCCGGCGAGGCGGATTGCTTCGATGGTAGCTTCGTGCGGGACGCCGTAGGCAGGTCCCGCATGGCCCGCGACGACTTCCACGCTTGCTTCGTCGAAGGGAATATCAAGCAGATCGGACGCCTCGCGCGCAAACGCCACGACATCGGCGCGCACCCGCGCGGGCTCGGCGTCGATATCGATGCCGACGATTCGCGTGTCCGGCATGGCGACGGCGGCACCGACGACGAGACCGGCCTGCGTGCCGGCGCTGCCGGTGCAGTGCACGATCGCGGCTGGCGCAAAACCCAATTGTGCGGCCTGCGGTTCGATCTCCGCAATCGTCGTGGCATAGGCGACGGCGCCCAGCGCATTCGAGACGCCGTAGGGCACGAAGTACGGCTTGTGACCCTTCGCCTGGAGTTCGCCGACGAGCGTGCGAATGGCGGCATTGCGGTCGCCGGTCCACGGCACGTCATGGAGATGCGCGCCGAACAGCCGGTTGAGAAACGCGTTGCCGGACATCTTGTATTCCGGCGTCGGCGGTTCGAGCCGGCCGTGATAGACGGCGAGATGGCAGGCGAGGCCGAGCTTGGCCGCCGCCGCTGCGACCTGCCGCTGGCTGTTCGATTGCACGACGCCGCCGGAGACGATCGTATCGGCGCCACTGGAAACTGCCTCGTGCAGGACGTAGTCGAGCTTGCGCAACTTGTTGCCGCCAAAACCGAACCCGGTGGCATCTTCGCGCTTGACCCATAGCCGCGGCCCGCCGAGATGCGCCGTCAGCCGCTTCATCGGCTCGAGCGGGGTCGGCAGGTTCGCCAAGCCCAGGCGAGGAAAGACGGCGAGCCGGTCGGACAATGGCCTGCGATCGGTTTGCATCGTTCTGTCCGTCTGACTCACAAGTGATATTCTGACCATGGCCCGACGGCCGCTATTATAGCCCCCTCGACGATAGCCGACGGGGTTTGCCCTGTATTTGATTTTCCTCGTTCAGCTTTGAGGGGTCCTTATTCACGCGCGATAGCGGCAAGTCACGCGATTCCTGTGCTAAATAGGCCCCTGCGGGGGAAGGAGCGCCCGGTGTGGCAGAATCTACGAAGACAGGGTCAGCATGAGCTGTCCACCGGCATCGATCTGACGCGGTGGGTTGACTGGATTGGGCTCGCGGTCGCGGTTGGCGTCGTATATTTCGTGGCAGCGCGGCTTAGCCTTGCTCTGCTCACCAAACCAGAAGGTGTTGCCGTTTTCTGGCCGGCCGCAGGTGTGTCCGCCGGCGTCCTGATCGCGCTCGGGTCCCGGGCGCGATGGCCGGTCGTTGTCGGCACCATGGCTGCAACCATCGCGGCGAATCTCTTTGGCGATCGGAATCTCCCGAGCGCCCTTCTCTTTGCCTTGTGCAATGCCGGGGAAGCTGTGCTCGCGGCGTGGCTCATTGAGCATTACTTCGGTTTGGATTTCAGACTGGACAAGCTGCGCAACGTGCTGGGATTGGCAGCGGCAGCAATCATTGCGGCCGCTGTCTCGGGGATCGGCGGAACTATCGCGTACAAACTGTTTCACAGCACGACGACGTCGATGTTGACGACCTGGCAGCATTGGTTCGCATCGGACGGACTGGGAATAATCACGGTTGCACCGTTGCTGATAGAGCTTGCCTCGGCCTTCCGCGACCGGCCGCCGCTGAGCGAGCTCGTCGAAGGTGCTTTGGCGGTCGCGGCGCTGGCCGTGGTGAGTGGACTTGGCATTTTCCTGCAGTCGGAGCTTTTGGCGACCGTTGGGCCGATCGCGGTGTTGTTCGCGCCGCTGCTATGGCTTTCGGCTCGTTGCCGGCCGGTTTTCGCCGCGGCAGCCGCGTTCATCGTCAGCCTTTCAATCGTTTGGACGACCACCTTTGGCATCGGCTATTTCGGCAATCCGGCTCTGTCGGTGACCGAACGCGTCCAGGCGGCCCAACTCAGCATTCTACTTGTGACGATCAGCGCATCGGTTCTTGCCGCGCTGTTTGCCGAAACCCGGGAGAAGCGGAGATTGGCCGAAGCGGCTCTGCGCGCCAGCGAAACGCAACGCTATCTCATCGAAACCCAGAGGTTAGCCGCGCTCGGCCGTCTCGTCGCGGGGGTTGCACACGAGATCAACACCCCGGTCGGCAACAGCCTCACGGTCGCCTCGACGCTCGAGTACCGCTGCGCGAACTTCGCCAACCAGATCGTCTCGGGCCCGGTGCGCCGGTCCCTGCTCGCAGAGTTCTCCGACTCTTGTCGCGACGCCGCAAACCAACTCGTGGCGAATCTCCAGCGTGCGGGAGAACTGATTCAATCGTTCAAGCAAGTCGCCGCCGATCGTAGTAATGCTGATCGGCGCATCTTTGACCTCAAACTTGCGACCGAGCAGATCGTGGCCAGTGTGCTGCCGGGCCTGCCGAAGCCTCGAAGTTCACTGGCGCTCGAGATACCCTCCGACATCACCCTCGACAGCTACCCGGGCGCTTACGGGCAGGTGCTGACCAACCTCATCTTCAACGCCGTCACTCACGGCTTCACCGATGGATCTGGCGGACACATGCTGATCAAGGCGCGTCGCCTCGGCATGGAACAGGTCGAGATCATTTTCTCGGATGACGGCAGTGGTATTCCGGAGGAGGTTCAGCGTCAGGTCTTCGATCCGTTCTTCACCACCCGACGTGCGCAGGGCCGTACCGGGCTCGGCCTGTACATCGTCCATAATCTCGTGACGCAACAGCTCGGCGGTCGAATCACGCTCGTCTCCGCTTTGGGAAAGGGCACGACGATTTACATGACACTTCCCGTGCTCGCCCCCGGCCAGGCAGAGCCAATCAATACGGCCGGGCGCATCAACACATAGCCGATGGCGCTGCCGTCGCGCGTGGCGCGGTACGGCGATTGCCGGGCAGCGATTGTTGATCGATTACCGCTTCTTCCATCCACCCCGATGTCCCGGCGCGCCACCGCTCGATCGCGGTGCTGGCCCGAACTCGGGGCCGGACTGGCGCGAGTCAGTGGGCTGGAAGATTTTGCTGCCGCCGGCGATCTCGGGCTTGCGCGGCTTGGCGCCGTCCGGACGGTAGGGCAGGGATTCCGGGCCGTGCATTTCGTCGAGATGCGGCTTGTGGACCTTTGAACCAGAGCTTCCGCCGCCGCGGGCCTTGATCGCCGATGACACGCTCTTCTTCTTCATCGCGCTGACCGGCAGGTTCGCTGCCTCGCCGTATTTCTTCGTCCCGGCATAGGCGCCGGCCCTGCCTTGCACGGCGCGCTGCTTGGCGGTGGGGTCGTCCACCACGGCCATTTCGGTGGCGCGGAGGCGTTTGACTTCGTCCCGGAGTCGTGCGGCTTCCTCGAAATTCAGGTCGGCGGCGGCTTCGCGCATTCTGGTTTCGAGGTCGGACAATACCGCCTCGAAATTGTGGCCGATGGAGATGACGTCGTCGGCCATGCCGCCGTCGCCGATCTCGACCAGCACGTGGTCGCGCTCGTAGACGGAGTTGAGGATGTCGCCGATCGATTTCTTCACGCTCTCC
>Ga0081540_1003398_pt1 | contig 12614 bp, 11 predicted proteins | sample TabmetS2T1R1_FD_71024 | JGI IMG/M metagenome (GOLD analysis project Ga0081540, IMG submission 71024) | Tabebuia heterophylla rhizosphere microbial communities from the University of Puerto Rico - S2T1R1 | ecosystem: Host-associated > Plants > Roots > Rhizosphere ...
CGATTCCGGTTTCCGTTTCCAGAATGGGCAGTTTGCGATGATCGGCCTCGAGGTCGACGGCCGCCCGCTGCTGCGCGCCTACAGCATGGCGAGCGCCAATCACGAGGAAGAGCTCGAGTTCTTCTCCATCAAGGTCGCCGACGGCCCGCTGACCTCGAAGCTGCAGAAGATCAGGGAAGGCGACACCATCCTGGTCGGCCGCAAGGCGACCGGCACGCTGGTCACCGACAATCTCCTGCCGGGCAACCGCCTGCTGCTGCTCTCGACCGGCACGGGACTGGCGCCCTTTGCGAGCCTGATCAAGGATCCCGACGTCTATGAGCGGTTCGAGACCATCGTTCTCGTGCACGGCTGCCGCCAGGTTTCAGAACTCGCCTATGGTGAGGAGTTGGTCGCAAAGCTGCGCGACGACGAATTGTTGGGACCAATGCTGCAGGAGAAGCTGCTCTATTATCCGACCGTGACGCGCGAGCCGTTCCGTAACCGCGGCCGCATCACCGACCTCATCACGACGTACCAGCTGTTCGACGACCTGCATCAGGCACCACTCGACATCGCGACCGATCGTATCATGATGTGCGGCAGCCCGGCGATGCTGGAAGAGTTGAAGCAGCTTTTCGAAACCCGCGGCTTTGCCGAAGGCGCCAACCACAAGCCCGGCCACTTCGTGATCGAAAAGGCGTTCGTGGAACGCTGATCTCCTCGCTGTCATTCCGGGGCGATGCGAAGCATCGAACCCGGAATCTCGAGATTCCGGGTCTGGTCCTTCGGACCATCCCGGAATGACGGTGGTAGCCGCTCCCATTCCCCCGCTGCTATAAATTCCCCCAACGCCGCGCGGACCCACGACGCGGCGGGGGAGGAAGCCGTGTCCGCATCCGACACCGCCAGCGCCACCAAGACCGCCTTCGTGTTCGCCGGCGGCGGCAGCTTTGGCGCGATCCAGGTCGGCATGCTGCAGTCGCTGGCCGCGCACGGCATCACCGCCGACCTCGTGGTCGGTTCCAGCGTCGGCGCGCTGAACGGCGCGTTCTATGCCGGCGACCCGACAGTCAAGGGCGTCGAACGCCTGTCCGAGATCTGGCGCGGGCTGAAGCGCCAGGACGTGTTCCCGCTCACCACGCGATCGCTGCTCACCTTCCTGTGGCGGCGCGACTTCCTGATCCCCCATGATGGTATCCGCAAGCTGATCGAGGACCACATCCCGTTCCGCCGGCTGGAACAGGCGCCCCTGCCGGTGCATATCGTCACCACCGACATCATCAGCGGCGACAGCGTCGTGCTGTCGGAAGGTTCCACCTCCGACGCGATCGTTGCCTCGACCGCCATTCCCGGCGCGTTCTCGCCGGTCCATTACAAGGATTACTACCTGGCGGACGGCGCCATCTCCAGCAACACGCCGATCCGCGTTGCGGTCGCCAAGGGCGCGCGGCGGCTGATTGTGCTCCCGACCGGACATGCCTGCGCCAACGACGCCCCGCCGGTCGGTGCCGTCGCCAACGCGCTGCATGCGCTGACCTTGCTGATCGCGCGGCAACTGGTCATTGAGCTCGAGAACCTTGGCCCCGAAATCGAGTATTACGTGATCCCGCCCTTGTGCCCGCTGGTGGGCTCGCCCTACGATTTCTCCCGTACCGCCGATCATATCGATCGCGCCGTCCTGTCTACCGACGCGTGGCTCGCGCAGAACGGGCTGGAGAAGCGGGAGATCCCGCATGAGCTCCGGCCCCACGACCACTAGTGCGGGCCGGTCCGCCTCGTTGCACTGCAATAGAGCGTCATCAGCGGCCGTGCGCGTGCGGATTGATTATCCGCCGCGAGAAACGGTAGCCTGAGCGTTGCGTATATGCCGCTGTCATATCCACGATCCCTCAGGCCGGATATCGTGCCCGGCGGTCCGGGATCGCCGTCATGGACCGGCGGCCAACAACAATCCGGCGCAATCGCCCGAGGCTCACATGGACACGCTGCTGCTTCCGTTCTCGCCACGCTTCATTGTCCTGACGATCTGCGCTGTCGTCACGGCGCTCCTGATCGCGGAAGTCGTCTTCGATCCCGAATGGTTCGACTTCCTGCTGATTCCGATCATCATCTTCGGCGGGCTCACGGCGCTCGGCATTCGCGACGTCATGCAGAAGCCTCATGCGGTGCTGCGCAACTACCCGATCTCGGCGCATATCCGCTTCCTGCTCGAAGAAATCCGCCCCGAGATGCGGCAGTATTTCTTCGAGAGCGAGAAGGACGGCATGCCGTTCTCGCGCGATATCCGCGCGGTGGTCTATCAGCGCGCCAAGATGGTGCTCGACAAGCGCCCGTTCGGCACGCAGGAGGACGTCTACCACGAGGGCTATGAGTGGATGCACCATTCGGTAGCCCCGAAAATCTCGGCCGCCGAAAAATTCCGCGTCAGCATCGGTGGGCCGGATTGCGCAAAACCCTATTCGGCCTCGGTGTTCAACATCTCCGCCATGAGCTTCGGCGCGCTCAGCCCCAACGCCGTGCGCGCGCTCAATGCCGGCGCCAAGAAGGGCGGCTTTGCCCATGACACCGGCGAGGGCGGCGTCAGCCCCTATCACCGCGAGAATGGCGGCGACATCATCTGGGAGGTCGGCTCCGGCTATTTCGGCTGCCGCAACCGCGACGGCACCTTCAATCCCGACCTGTTCGCAAAGGTCTCCGCCGACGACCAGATCAAGATGGTCGAGCTCAAGATCAGCCAGGGCGCCAAGCCCGGCCATGGCGGCGTGCTGCCGGCGGCAAAGGTGTCGGAGGAGATTTCGAAGATCCGCGGCGTGCCGATGGGCGAGGACTGCATATCGCCGGCGCGTCACCGCGCCTTCGCGACGCCGATCGAGATGATGCAGTTCATCGCCAACATGCGAAAGCTCTCCGGCGGCAAGCCGGCCGGCTTCAAGATGTGCATCGGCCATCCCTGGGAGTTTCTCGCGATCTGCAAGGCGATGCGGGAGAGCGGCATCTATCCCGACTTCATCGTGATCGACGGCAATGAGGGCGGCACGGGTGCTGCGCCGCTGGAGTTCATGGATCATCTGGGCATGCCGATGCGCGAGGGCGTCAACTTCGTCCACAATGCGCTGGTCGGCATCAACGCCCGCGACAGGATCAGGATCGGCGCCAGCGGAAAGGTCGCTACCGCCTTCGACATGGCACGCGCGATGGCGATCGGCGCCGACTGGTGCAATTCGGCGCGCGGCTTCATGTTCGCGCTCGGCTGCATCCAATCGCTGAGCTGCCACACCGACCGCTGCCCGACCGGCGTCACCTCGCAGGACCCGATCCGCAACCGCGCTCTCGTCGTGCCGCACAAGACCGAGCGCGTCTACAATTATCACCACGCGACGCTGCATGCGCTGGCCGAGCTGTTGGGCGCCGCCGGCCTCGAACATCCGAGCGAGCTGCGGCCGATCCATTTCTCGAAGCGCACCTCGTCGACGGAAGTCTGCTCGTTCGCAAAGCTCTATCCTGCGCTGCGCCCGGGCGAGCTGCTCGACGGCACCGACGACCCGCGCTTCCGCGACGCCTGGGCGATGGCAAGGGCGGATACGTTCCAGCCGGCGGGGTGACGCGGCAGCGTCATTCCGGGGCGATGCGTCAGCATCGAACTATGGAGCGCACTTGCGCTCCTGAGAATCGCGAGGTTCCCCGATGCGCAATTGCGCATCTGAGGTCTGGTCCTGCGGACCATCCCGGAACGACACCTTCAGACATGCGCTCTTGTTCCCGCGGCAGCCGTGGCCAAATAGCCCATCGTTCAAAACCGCATCGCCACCGTGGCACGCACGGCGCGCGGCTCGGCCGGATGGATGTGGCGATCGGCGACGCCGCCGATCGGCTCGCCGGGCAGACGCGACAGATAAAAATATTCGATCTGATTGGTCTGCGCGTTGAAGAGGTTGAGCACGTCGAGCTGCAGGCGCAAGCCATTGTCGAAGCGGTAGCCGACGCGAGCGTTGAAGATCAGCGAGTCCAGTGAGCGGACGCTATCGTCTTCAATCAACGGCCGCGGGCCGAAATAACGCGCCTTCAGCGCGCCGAACCAGCCGGTCTCCCCGCCAAAGGTGACGCTGGCGCTGCCGATCCAGGCGGGCGCTCCGGGAATGCGGTCGCCCACGAGATCGAAGTCGGTGAAGCGCGCGCGGGTGTAGGCAACGTCGAGATCGAACGTCAGCCACGGCACGGGCTTGTACTTGTTGGTCCATTCCACGCCGACGCGGCGGCTCGGCCGACTAGCCTCGGTGGTGCCGGCATCGCCGACGAACAAGAGCTCGGAGTCGAAATCGAGCACGAACAGTGCAAGCGAACTGGTCAGGCCCTCGACCGCTTTGGTGCGGATGCCGAGCTCGGCGCCGCGTGAGCGCACCAATAGCGGCACGCGGTCGAGCGGCGTTATCCTGTCGTTGGGATCGACCGTGATGGTCGAGCCGCGGATATCGTTGCTGTGCAGACCGTAACCGGCGTTGCCATAGAATTCGGTCTTGTACCACGGGCCGAGCACAACGCCGGCCTTCGGGCTCGTTATCGACGCCTGCGCATTGCCGGAATTTTCCGGCGTGTCGCTCAGTACGCGACCGGCGAAAAAGTCTTCCCGGATGCCGACGGTGGTGCGCAGCCAGTCGGTCCAGCGCGTGGTGGTGTCGGTCCAGACGCCGACATTGCCTTCGCCTACGCGATCGTCGCGGACGGTTGAGAGCACGTTGCGCTGCTCCGTCTTGAACAGGCCGACGACATGAATATCGTCGTAGCGACTCTGCACGCCGATGCGGGTTTGCGTCTCAAGGCCGCCAAGGCGCCAATCGAAGGCGTGGCTCGCATCGAATCCGCCGAGGGTGCGCCGATCGAACTGCGTGAACTGGTCGCCATTGATGGGGTTGTCGAGAAAATAAGTGAAATTGTTGAAGAGCTGCAGGTCGGATCGGATCACGTAGGCGCTGATCTTGCTCTGACCGTACTCGCTCGACTGCGCCCAGTTGCTCGACAGGCTGAAGCGGCTCGCGGTACCGCCATCGGTCGGATCGAGCGTCCCGAAACGGTTGATGATACCCTGGTCAATCGCTCGCTGCGCCACCTGGTCGGTGGCATTCCAGCCGTTGGAATAGGCCATGCCGGTGAGCGTGAATCCGTCGGTCGCGGTACCCTGGCTGTAGCGCAAGACGCCATTGATCTTGCGGATATTGTCCGGCACGTCCCATGGCCCATTGTATTTGGTGCCTTCGATTGCAGCGAGCAGCGTGCCCTCCCCGACCGCGGTCGAGCCCGCCGCGAGAGCCCGCCGATAGCCGAAGCTGCCAAAGGTCATCTCGGCAATGTTCTTCGGCAGCTTGTTGACGTAGTCGATAGCGACCGAACCGGCGGAACTGAAGTCGCCGAAATCGGCGTAGTACGGACCCTTGCGCACATTGACCGATTGGATCAGCTCCGGGATCATGAAGTTGATATCGGCATAGCCCTGGCCGTGGCCGTGGGTCGGCATGTTGACGGGCATGCCGTCCACTTTGATTGCGAGATCGGTGCCGTGATCGAGGTTGAAGCCGCGGAGAAAGTACTGGTTGGCTTTGCCCTCTCCGGAATGCTGGGTGACGATCAGTCCTGGCACGATCTCCAGGGCCTCGCCGACGCGCGAGAACGGCACCGCGTTCACCTCTGCGCCGGTGAAGCGTATGGCGCTGGCGGCGGTCGGCTGCAGGACGGCGGTGCCGTCGGTCGAAGCGCCCGGTGCTACGCCGCTGGCACCGGCGGCCGGCTGGTCCCGCAGGGTGACCCTGCTGCTGCGCGCCGAACGATTTTGCAACGGTCTTGGCCGTGCGAGCCGCTTGATTGGCGCCGCGTCGGGAGCGGTCACGGTGATCGGCGGAAGCTGACCACTGGAGGGTGACTGCGCCATCGCCGGAAGCGCGACGACCGCAAAGCACGCTGCGGTCGAAGGAAAAAATGCGCGCGAAAAAACGCCACTCAAGGCCATGCACCCGCAAGATACCTGATACAGTCCGCCCACGACCGATCGCAACCGTACCACGGCCGGTATGACAATATGGTGGAAATGTCATATCAGCCGTAAGACGGAATCAATCAAACCTCATACCCACGTACGGCAGAGCCAGCGGAATAGTTTCATGCAACGGATCACAATCACCATTGAAGACGATCTCCTTGCCGAGATCGATGCGGCCGCGGAGGCGCGCGGCTACCAGAACCGCTCCGAGATCATCCGCGACCTGACGCGCGCAGGCCTGCAGCAGAGTGCAGAAAACGCCGATGCAACTGGGCAATGTGTCGCAGCGCTGGTCTATGTCTACGATCACGCCGCGCGCGATCTCTCAAAACGGCTGGTGCAGAGTTTTCACGGTCATCACGATCTGTCGCTGGCGACGCTGCATGTGCATCTCGACGACGAGAGCTGCATGGAGGTGACGGCGCTAAAAGGCGCGAGCGGCGATGTGACGCATTTCGCAGAGCACATCATCGCCGAGCGCGGCGTGCGCTACGGCCGCGTGGTGATGATCCCGACCAAGAAGTCGGGAGGGCGCAAGCGGGCCCACGGCCACGGCCATTAGGCCGTCTTCTCCGCCGTTCCAAGCGCGTCCTGGCGTTATGTGTTGAAGCTTGCAGGCTTTTGATCTAATTTCGTGAGACGGGGATGTCGCAGCCTCCCCGTCAAATGGTGACCCCATGCAAGCGCTGCTCGCTTTCCTGTGGAGCGAGCACCATGGATGGACACCTTATTCTCCCCTTTGTTCTGGCGACATTTCTGGGCGGCTTTGTCAGCGGCTTCTCCGGATTCGCGATGGGTATCGTCGTATCCGGCGTATGGCTGCACATCATCACGCCGATTCAAACCGCCGCCCTGATCGCCGGCTATGGCCTGCTGACGCAAGGTTACGGCATTGCGAAGCTGCGTCACGAATGGAACTGGCAAAGCATTTGGCCGCTCACGCTCGGCACGGCAATCGGTATTCCCATCGGTGTGATGCTGCTGACCCATATCAACCCGACCTGGGTGCGTTTCGGCGTCGGCGTATTGCTGGTCGTTTATGCGACCTACAGCCTGGTGCGTCCGCCGATCAAGCCGCTGAAGATTGGCGCTGCGGCCGATATTGCCATCGGCATTTGCAACGGGCTGGTCGGCGGCCTTACCGGCCTTGGCGGCATTGTCTCGACCATCTCCTGCCAATTGCGTGGATGGTCGAAGGACAAGCAACGCGCTGTCTTTCAGCCCGTGCTGTTTGCAGCCTTTGTGATCATCTCGATCTCGCAGCTCGTCGCGGGTTCGTACACAGCCGAAACCGTCAAGCTGTACGGCATCGGCCTTCCCTTCATGATCGCCGGCATATGGATCGGCTTCAAACTCTACGGAACGATCAACGATGAAACGTTCCGCAAGACGGTCTTGATACTGGTCCTGATTGCTGGCGTGTCTCTGCTTGTTTCGACATCGGGACTGATCTAGTTACGACTCGATGAAGTCGACGGCTCGACCGTGTCGGCAAATGCAAATGCCAGTTTGAAAAGAGCGCCGCCGCCGGGGTTGTCGGACACAGCCACCTGTCCGCCATGGGCCCTCATAATCTCTTGAACGATCGCGAGACCGAGGCCCGCGCCTGCCGTCTTCCGCCCCTTGCCTCGCCAAAAGCGATCGAAAATGCGTTCGCGGTCGTCCAACGGCACCCCACATCCGCGGTCCGCGACGCTCACGCGCGCACCGGACTGAACCGTGACAACGACTTCTCCACCCGGCGGCGAATGCAGAACGGCATTCTCGATGAGATTTCTAATCGCGTCCGCAACCGCGACGCTGTTTGCCTTGGCCCGGGCCGGTGTGTCGGCGCCGACGAAGGCGACGGAGCGTCCCTGGGCAATGGCCCAAGGTGCCATCGTCGCCACAACCGAGCTGGCGACCTCGTTTAGGTCCACCGCGTCGAAGTCGAGTGTAACGCTATCCAGCCGCGCAACGCGCAGGAGCTGTTCGACGAGCCGGTTCATACGCCCCACATCGGCTCTCAATTTGGTCAACTCGCTGTCGCCCTGCATGGCTTCGAGGGCGGCAGTAACAATCGCAAGCGGAGTCCGCAGTTCGTGTGCGGCGTTGGCGGTGAATTGGCGTTGCACCACGAAACCGCGTTCGAGGCGGTCGAGCGCGTGATTGATCGCGTCGACCAACGGCTTGATCTCGGCCGGGAGATCGTCGCTGGTCAATCGGACTGACGTTGTATCAGGGCCGATTCCAGCCGCTACGCGCGAGATTTCTCGAACGGGTCGTAAGCCACTGCGGACCACAAGGACACCGATCCCGAGCGTCGCCAACATCAGCAATGGGCTCGCCCAGGCCACGTCGAAAACAAACTCTCGCAGCACCGAGCTGACGAGCGCATTCGCGCCAGCAGCGCGCGCCACCGAGATCGACAAGGGTCCGGCGGCCGATCCGACCTCAACGCTCAGGCCGTAATACTCTTTCGTGCCGAGATCAGTGATGTGGAAATAGCTTGGATCTCCTTTCGCGAGCGGCCATTTCGAGACCTGGGTGCCGAATTCGACAGGAGATGCGGTTAGCAGATGGCCGCCGGCATCCCGAATCGCAAAAATGTCGTCGGTCGAATCCGCATAGGCGGATGCAAGTCTTGCAGGCAAGGCGAACCGCGTTTGTCCTGCGCCATCACGTGACACAGCGCGCGCCAAATCTTCGGCCCGACCGCTCAACTCACGATCATTCAGCGAGCTTGCAGTGTCATAGGCCTCGTAGATCAGGGCGCCTGTGGCGATCACCGTCGCGACGACATACAAAGCGGCAAGCCGCGCCGCGAGCCGTACTTGCAGGGACTTAAAGCGAAAGCGCTTCATTCCTTGATCTCTGTCAACAGATAGCCCACACCTCTGATGGTATGAATTTCTGCGGTTGCTTTCGCTTCCTGCAGCTTGCGCCGCAAATGGTGGACATGGACGGGAACTGCATTCGATTCCAATTCATCGTCGACCCCGTAGAGTTTTTCCTCCAAGATCGATTTCGGCACGACGCGACCCTGTCGGCGCATCAAATGCTCCAGAACTGCGCATTCACGGCGCGGAAGCTGCAGCAAAGTGCTGCCTATCCGCACATCCTGCCCGACTGTGTCGAAGTCGATATTGCCGGCGTGCAGCTCCAGGCCGAGGGCGCCGCCCGGACGACGCAACAGCGCCTTTATGCGAGCGATAAGCTCATTCGTAGCGAATGGCTTGATGAGGTAATCGTCTGCGCCGGTGTCCAATCCGGACACGCGATCTTCAACCGCGTCGCGAGCCGTGAGGATCAGAATGGGAACGCGGTTGTGCGCAGTTCGCACTTCTGTGAGCAGTTCGAGTCCATCTCCGTCCGGCAATCCCAGATCAAGAATGGCCGCGTCGTAGGGGATGAGGACAAGTGCCTCTCGCGCGTCCGCGCACAAATGCACGGCGTCGACGATGAAACCGGCTTGCCGTAAACCGGATTTCAGGATCTCCGCGATCCTCGGCTCGTCCTCGATGACCAGAAGGCGCACGTGTCTCACTCACCGGATTGGCAGGTATGGCCGTCGCTGCAAAAAAACCTGACATGCAACCCCACCACGCACGCGAAGTTTACGACAGTATTAAGGGTGCCGCGAAACTCTGCGCCCCGCGATGGCAAGCTGCCAGGTAAGCCCACATCTATGTGATCAACACCTCGTCACTGTTTAATTCTGCCTTAAATGCAAATTGGTTTGCTCTTCTCCGCGAACTAACCCGAAGGAGACAACCATGAAACGAATTTTCGCAGGTCTCATCGCCGGAACGCTAATGATCGCGGGCACCGGATACATGATCGCGCGAGCGGCGCAGTCCTCTGTGTTCATTGCCGGCGACCGTCCAGTGAGCGCCGAGGAGGTGGAAGCAAAATTGAAATCGGATGGGTGGTCGAACATCGCAATCTCCAGCGAGGGCAAATACCTCGAGGTAAGCGGGTTGCTGAACGGGAAGAGGAGCAAGATCGCGATCGATTCACAGACCGGCCGTCTTCGCGCCAGCGACGACGACGGTGACGGTGACGAAGACTGATTCATGGCGCTCAAGAGTGCCTTGGCGGCAGCGAGTAGCCGCCAAGGCTTCGGCGGGTTACGCAATCAGTTGGCAAACTGGCCGGCGGGCTTGCCTCGCCGCACCATTTCCTGGGCGTAGGCATAAAGCGCGTCGTACACGATCCATTCGGCCGCGTTTAGTTCGTGATCGTCCCTGTACCCGAGGTGGCGAAAACCCTCGGCGATTGCTTCGAGTCCCGGTCCTTCCGCCTGCCGGTACAATGTGTTGTCCGTGTCGGCGCCGTTCACGATCCTGCCGAGCAGAACAAGCGCCGGATCGGAGGTCAGCTTGTATTTCTTCAGGATAGCTTCAAACGAGCATTCCTTGCCGTGGTGGCCGAGTTCAACATCTTTTACGTCATATGGAGTTGCGTCGAGCCGCTTTGCTTCCGCCATCACCTTGTCTGCCGGCGCAAAAATGAACTCGGCATCCTTGTCCACGAACTTCCTGATGAGCCATGGGCAAGCCACGCGATCGACTTTGACGCGTTCTCGGGTGATCCATTTCATATGCGCCTCCTGTTCAGGCTTGAGGTCGAAAGACTACGTGTCAGCAAGCACGAGAACTCCACCATGGGCTGGTGAAATCACGTACAGCCGATCCGGTGGCACAAGCACGGTGGTGTGCGCATCGGCGCCCGTGATCGTCCGCATCGATTTACCCGTTTTGGGATCGACGGTCTCCACGAGTCCGGGCTCACCGATGGCGACATGGACGCGGCCCGTGGCCGGATTGAAGAATGTCACGTCCGGTGGCCCGGCGATCGGCCAGACATTGGTGACCTCGCCGGAACGGCTGTCGACCTCGACGAGGTCGCCGGCATCGCATGCGGCATAGAGACGCTCGTGCGCGTGATCGATGTCGAGGCCGTGTGCGCCGCCTGAGGGAAGCCGCCATTGCGCGAGCGGGCGCAGGTCCGGCAGGCCGGCGACCAGGATCATCGAAGGCTCGCGGATGCAGAGGAACAGCCGTTCCGCCGCGGCATCGGTCACGCACCAGCGTGGCCGGCCCGGCAGGTCGAGTTTTGTGCGTTGGCCATCGTTGAGGCGAAACGCCTGCAGCGTCGGCGCCTCGCTTTCGTCGCCGATGCAGGCGGCGATTCCAAGCGAAAGACGTTTGACGATGGCCGCGCCATTCGGCCGCGGCCCGGTTGCGAGCACGGACCTGGTCTTGAACGTGGCGCCGTCAAGCCAGGCGATGCTCGCCGATCCGCGATTGGTGACCAGGATTTCTCCGTCGTCGGCGACAGCGCCGGCAACGCCTGGAAATCCCGGCAGCGTCGCGATGTGGCGCCCGGCGTCGGAATCGATCACCTCCATCGTGCTCCGCTTGGTGTGGGCGATGAAGACGCGGCGGGTACGGGAATCAAGGATGCCGTGATCGAATTCGCTGCCCGATGCGCCCGGAATCTCGATCACGCCCAAGGCTTTCAGCGACATGATGACCTCATGTCGTTGCCCGCGTGTCGGTGTCTGATTGTTCCGTCCATGTGCAATCCCCTCGGAAAATGCCGAGCGTTGCACAGGGCTTGGACGGTGAAGCCGTCTGGCGGGGAGCCTGTGTTTTCCCCGTAACTAGAGCCTAGCGGCGGACAGTCGCCGCGGCAAGCTTGTTCGCGGATCAATATTTCGGGCGGTGCGAGTTCGCCCATTCGCGGGCGTGCGGGATCGGAACGCGCGGCACGGCGGCGCGCACTTTCTGCGTGGCCGGCAGATTGTCCATGCGTTCCCGCCAGCGGCAGAACGCAGGGAACTTCGGATACATCGACTGTCCCTCGGTGGTGAGGCTGAACGCAAAGGTGCTCGGCAGCAGATAGAAATCGGCGATCGAGAGTTCGTCACCAAGCAGAAAATTCTTGCCATGGGCGAGTTGACGTTCGGCGACCGCAAGCCCCGTCTCGACCTTGGGCAGCGCGTGCGCCACGACCTTCTCGTCGGAGGCGATGCCGAGCTCCGGGAAAACCAGCCGCTCATGGGTCACGTGATAGATCATGTAGGGGTAGTAGTAGGAATTGACCGCGCTTATCCATTGATTCATTTGCGCCCGCGCCTTGGCATCGTGCGGCGTCAGGCGCGCGCCGCCAAAGGCATCGTCGACATAGCTGGCAATGGCGCTCGTCTCGTAGATAGTGAGATCGCCATGCCTGAAGATCGGGACGCGGTTGAACGGGTGCAGCGCCAGGTGTTCGGGCTTACCCATGACGGGCTCGAGGTCGTGGAATTGATAGGCCACGTCCTTGTGCGTCAGGATCAATCTGACGATGTTGACGAAGGTGCTGCGTGGAAAGCCGTAGACGATCGGATCGGACATAAGTTTCTCCCCTTTGATTTTTCTCAGCGCCAGAACGGCTTTGCTGCCTCGCGCAGCGCTTCTTCGCGCGAGATCCCGAGGTCGCCGAGCAGATGCGGGTCATCGGCGATCTCGCGCAGCGCGATGCGCTGAAGCGGCCGGTCAAGCCAGCACCACCATCCGGGCCGGCGAATGGCTGGCGACCTTCCTGAGCTGGATTGATGAAGTGGAGTGGCCGGCTC
>Ga0081540_1003399_pt1 | contig 12610 bp, 9 predicted proteins | sample TabmetS2T1R1_FD_71024 | JGI IMG/M metagenome (GOLD analysis project Ga0081540, IMG submission 71024) | Tabebuia heterophylla rhizosphere microbial communities from the University of Puerto Rico - S2T1R1 | ecosystem: Host-associated > Plants > Roots > Rhizosphere ...
GCCGCATCCGAATGCGGCAAAGCTGTTCCAGTCCTTCAGCCTGAGCCGGGAAGCGCAGCAACTCATCATCGATGTCGGCGGCCTGCGCTCGGTGCACTCGCAGACCAAGGAGAAGGCGGGACGAAAACCGCTCACCGAGATCAAGACCATGAAGGACGATGCCGCTGCGGTGGAGAAAGAGAGCGAGGCGATCAAGGCGCGTTACACAAGACTGTTCCGCGTCTGATGCCGGCGGAATTGCCTCAAACTTCGGTCGCTGAAACGCTGGCGGCGAAGATCGCCGCGCTGCAGGGCGCGCTTCCGGCCGCCACTGCGCGCAAATGCGAGGATCTCCTGATCGACGTCGTCGGTCTCTGCATCACCGCGCGCAACGAAGACTATGTGCGAAGCGCGCTCACGGGCTGCGACGATGACGGTCCGTGCACCGCGATAGGACATGCACGCACGCTGACGGCGGCGAACGCCGCCTTCATCAACGGCACTGCGGCCCATGGCGAGGATTTTGACGATACCTTCGAGGGTGGGCCGGTGCATGCCGGTGCGGTGATCGTGCCGGCGGTGCTGGCGGCCTGTGAGCGGCACAATCCTGATGGCCGCATGGCGCTGAATGGTATCGTCGTCGGCACCGAAGTTCTTTGCCGCCTCAGTCTCGTCGTGCCGAAAGCCGTGCACAAGGCCGGCTTTCATCCGACCGCGGTTTTCGGTGCGATGGGGGCTGCGGCCGGCGTCGGCGCGGCGCTCGGTCTCAACGCGCGGCAGATCGTCAATGCGCTCGGCGTCGCCGGCAGCATGGCCGGCGGCATCATCGAATATCTCGCAGAGGGCGCCTGGACTAAGCGGCTGCATGCCGGCTGGGCCGCGCAATCAGGCATTCGTGCGGCGCTGCTGGCGCGCGGCGGTTTTGTCGGCCCGCGTACGGTATTCGAGGGTGTGCACGGGCTGTTTCAAGGTTTCGCCCACACCAGCAAGGGCGATTACGACGCGCTGGTCGGTGATTTCGGCTCGCGCTGGGTCACCGATACGATCGCCTTCAAGCCGTATCCCTGCGGGACCATGGCGCAGCCCTATATCGATTGTGCGCGGCGGCTGGCGGCGCGTGGCATCAAGGGGGAGGAAGTCAGCGAAATCACCTGTGAGGTTGGGGAGGGCACCGTGCACCGGCTGTGGGAGCCGCTTGCCGACAAGCAGCGCCCGCGCAACGGCTATGCCGCCAAATTCGCCGTGCCCTATCTGCTCGCTGCCGGCTTTGTGCATGGTGGCGTCGGGCTCGCCGCCTTCACTGAAAGCGCGATCGCCGATCCGCGTGTGCTCGCGCTCGCTGCCAAGGTGAAATATGTCATCGATCCAGATAATCCTTATCCGAAAAACTATACCGGGCATCTGCGCGCGACGCTGAGGGACGGCAGCGTGGTTGAGGAGCGGCAACCTTATTTGCGCGGCGGCGCGCAAGAGCCGTTGACGCGGCAGGATGTCGTCGACAAGTTCCTGCTCAATGCGGAACATGGCGGCTGGAGCACGGCGCAAGCCGAGGCCGCGTTGAAGCTGATGGGGACATTGTATAATGGCCGCATCGATCTCTCGTCGTTGCGGGGATAGGGATGGCACAGGAACTCGCAGACAAAGTCGCCATCGTCACCGGCGCCGGCCGCAACATCGGGCGCGCCATCGCGCTGACGCTTGCGGAAGGCGGCGCGGCTGTCGTGGTGAATGCGCGCAGCAACCGTGCCGAGGCTGATGCCGTCGCTCGTGAGATCGAAGCAGCCGGCGGCAAGGCCGTCGTGCATATCGGTGGTGTCGCGGATGCCGGCGCGGTGCAGGCGATGGCCGATGCCGCCGTGCAAAAATTCGGCCGCATCGATATGCTGGTCAACAACGCTGCGCTGCGCGGCGAAAAGCCGTTCGCCGAGATGGACTACACCGCCTGGCGCGAGATACTCGACGTGACGCTCGACGGCGCCTTTCACTGCGTGAAGGCTTGCCTGCCGGCGCTCCGCCAGTCCGGCTCGGGCACCATCGTCAACATCGGCGGGCTCAGCGCGCATACTGGAGCTGCGAATCGCGCCCATGTGGTGACGGCCAAGGCCGGCATCGTCGGCTTCACCCGCGCGCTCGCCCATGATCTGGCGGCAGACGGAATCACCGTCAATTGCGTCGTTCCCGGCCTGATCGGCACGCCCCGGCCGAAGGACAAGCCGGAACCCGCGCATCATGCGACCCACCATACGATAAGCGGTAAAAAGGGCAGTCCGGAGGATGTCGCGGCGATGGTGCGCTTCCTCTGTGGTCCCGCGGCGCGCTACATCACGGGGCAAGCGATCCATGCCAATGGCGGCGCCTATTTGGGCGTTTGACGCATAGCGCTTGCGCCAATTTGGTCGGGAAAGCCTCTCGGCTGCCCCGCATTTTGATGGTACTTTTTGACGCATGAACCAGCACGCCAAGATAGACATCCGCCATTCCACCTGCCCGCATGATTGCCCGTCGGCCTGTGCGCTCGATGTCGAGGTAATCGACGGCCGCTCCATCGGCCGAGTACGCGGCTCGAAAATCCAGACCTACACGGCCGGCGTCGTCTGCGCCAAGGTCGCGCGCTATGCCGAGCGCATTCACCATCCGGACCGGCTGCTCTATCCGATGCGCCGTACCGGGCCGAAGGGCTCCGGCCAGTTCGCGCGCATCTCCTGGGACGAGGCGCTCGACGAAATCGCCGACCGCTTCATCAAGGCCGAACGCGATTTCGGCGCCGAGTCGATCTGGCCTTACTACTATGCCGGCACCATGGGCCTGGTGATGCGCGACGGCATCAATCGCCTCGCGCATGTGAAGAAGTACTCCCGCTTCTACTCGACGATCTGCGTCAGCACCGCGCGCAGCGGATTCTCGGTCGGCACCGGCAAGATCGCCGGCGTTGATCCCCGCGAGATGGGTGTTTCAGACCTGGTCGTGATCTGGGGCACCAACCCCGTCAACACCCAGGTCAATGTCATGACCCACGCGATGCGCGCGCGGAAGGAACGCGGCGCAAAGATCGCGGCGATCGATATCTACAACAACGACACCATGAAGCAGGCTGACATCAAGATCATCCTGCGGCCAGGCACTGACGGCGCCTTCGCCTGCGGCGTCATGCACGTGCTGTTCCGCGAGGGCTTTGCCGATCGCGACTACATGGCGCGTTACACCGATTGTCCGGACGAACTGGAATCGCATCTGAAGACCCGGACGCCGGAGTGGGCGTCCGCGATCTCAGGCGTGCCGGTCGAGGAGATCGAGGCGTTTGCCCGCGCCGTCGGCCAGACCAGGCGCACGTTCTTCCGTCTCGGCTACGGCTTCACCCGCAGCCGCAATGGTGCGGCGCAGATGCATGCCGCGCTGTGCATTCCGGCGGTGACCGGCGCCTGGCAATATGAGGGCGGCGGAGCGTTCCACAACAACTACTCGATCTGGCAGTTCAACGAGTCGCTGATCGAGGGGCACGACGCAATCGACCGCTCCACGCGCGCGCTCGATCAATCCAGGATCGGTCGCATCCTCACCGGCGACGCGGAAGCGCTGCAGGGCAAGGGGCCGGTCAAGGCGATGCTGATCCAGAACACCAACCCGATGACGGTGGCGCCGGAACAGAATCTGGTTCGCCAGGGCTTTGCCCGCGAGGACCTGTTCGTCGCAGTGCACGAGCAGTTCATGACCGAGACGGCCGCGATGGCCGACATCGTGCTGCCGGCCACCATGTTCCTCGAGCACGACGATCTCTATAACGGCGGCGGCCACCAGCACATCTCCGTCGGGCCCAAACTGATCGAGCCGCCAGGTGAATGCCGAACCAACCACGAAGTGTTGCAGGGGCTCGGCAGGCGACTCGACGCGGTGCATCCTGCCTTCGAGATGACGCCGCGCGAATTGATCGACGCCACCCTGAAGAAAAGCGGCCATGGCGATATCGCGACACTGGAAGCCGACCTCTGGCGCGATATCCAGCCGGATTTCCGTACCTCGCATTATCTCGATGGTTTTGCGCATGCGGACAAGAAGTTTCACTTCAAGGCCGACTGGGCCAATCCGCCCTACGGTATTGCCGGCAAGGGCCCCTGGGAGCAGATGCCATCGCTGCCGGACCACTGGGCGGCGATCGAGGAGGCGGACGAGCAGCATCCGTTCCGGCTCGCCACCTCGCCGTCGCGCAGCTACCTCAACACCAGCTTTAACGAGACGCCGGGCTCGCAGGCCCGCGAAGGTGCCCCGAGCGTGATGATCCATCCGGAAGATGCGGCTTCACTGTCGATTGCCGATGGCGATGCCGTGACGCTCGGCAACGTCAGGGGCGAAACCACCCTGACGGCGCGGCTGTTCGATGGCCTGCGCCGTGGCGTGCTGATCGCCGAGTCGATCCACCCCAACAAGTCCCATATCGGCGGCCGTGGCATCAACACGCTGACGGGGGCGGACGTGGTGGCGCCGATTGGCGGTGCACCCTTCCATGACAACAAGGTCTGGCTCAAAAAGGCCGCAGCGTCTGCGCGCAAGAGCTAGATCGCGCTTGCAGTCCACGGTCCTCCTGCCGCAAATGCTTCTCAGCATGCGGCAGAACAGGCGAGTGCGACCATGACCGATCACACCAGCGTCATCCGCGAGAAGCGAGGACAGGCCTTTTGGATCACCATCAACCGGCCGGACAAACGCAATGCCTTGAACGGCGACGTTATCGCCGGCATCGCAAAAGGCTATCGCGACGCCCATGACGACAAGGAAGTGCGGGTCATCGTGCTGACCGGTGCGGGCGACAAGGCCTTTTGCGCCGGCGCCGATCTGCAGAACAGCGGCGCGGCCTTTGCGATGGATTTTTCCCGTCCCAATGTCGACTACGCCGATCTGCTGCGGCTGTCGCAGAGCGCGACAAAGCCCGCGATTGCCCGTGTCGGCGGCGTCTGCATGGCGGGCGGCATGGGCCTTCTCTGCATGACCGACATGGCGGTCGCCGCCGACAACGTCATCTTCGGGCTGCCAGAGGTGAAGGTCGGCGTGTTCCCGATGCAGGTGATGAGCCTGTTGCAGTCGATCGCGCCGCCGCGCCTGATCAACGAGTGGGCGCTGACCGGCGAACCGTTTGATGCAAGAGCAGCGCTCGCCGCTGGTCTCCTCAACTACGTCGTGCCTGCCGCTGAGCTCGACGCAAAGATCGATTGGTTGATCAGCCGTATCGTCGACAAGTCGCCGACCGCGATCCGCCGCGGCAAATATGCCATGCGCGCGATCGCCTCGATGTCGTTCGACGAGAGCATCGCCTACACCGAAAGCCAGATCGCGTTGCTGGCGATGACCGAGGACGCCAAAGAGGGCATGAAGGCGTTTGGCGAGAAGCGAAAGCCCACCTGGCCGGGCAAATAACTAGCCCGCATTCGCTTTCAACCCCGCGGCCTCGATGCCGGCCACTGCGCAAGTTTCATCATTGTCGGACGTGTCGCCGCTGACGCCGATTGCGCCGAGAAGCGTGGTGCCGTCCTGGATCAGCACGCCGCCGGGCACCGGCACCAGCCGACCCTGCGCAAGTGCGTTCACCGCATTGACGAAGTAAGCCTGCTCCTGCGCGCGCTGGAACAGCGCCCGCGAGCCTATGCCGAGCGCCAGCGCGCCATAGGCCTTGCCATGCGCGATCTCGGCGCGCATCAGGCTGGTGCCGTCCTGCGCCGCAGTGACCTTCACCGCGCCGCGCGCATCGAGGATGGTGATGACCAGCGGTTTCAGTTTCTTCTCGACGCCTTTTGCCAGCGCGGCATCAAGGATCTTGCGGGCGACATCGAGCGTGAGTTCAGCCATGACTATTCCTTCGTATGGGCGGATGTTGGTGATTGCGCTTTGTCGAGGCTCATCGCCAGCACGCGCGCGACATGAACGGCTTCGCGCGCGGCGCCGTCCTTGATCTGGTGGCGGCATGAGGTGCCGTCGGCGACGATGATGGTGCCGGCTTCAGCGCGGCGCACAGCCGGCAGCAGCGACAGCTCGGCCATCTCCACCGAGGCCTGATAGGTGTCGGCGCCATAGCCAAAGGCGCCGGCCATGCCGCAGCAACTGGATTCGATCGTCTCGACTTTCAATTCAGGGATCAGCCGCAGCGTCTTCTCCACCGGCTTGAACGCGCCGAACGATTTTTGATGGCAGTGCCCGTGCACCAGTGCGCGGGCACCGAGCGCGCCAAGCGGCAGTTTCAGCCGGCCAGCCTCGGCCTCGCGCACCAGAAATTCCTCAAACAGCAGTGCATGCGCGCTGATCGACTTGGCGTCGTTGTCCGAGCGCAGCGAGAGCAATTCATCGCGTAGGGTCAGGAGGCAACTCGGCTCCAGCCCAATGATCGGCACGCCCCGCGCGCAGAACGGCGCGTAGGTTTTCACCAACCGCGCCAATTCCTCACGCGCCTGATCGACAAGTCCGGCCGAGAGGAACGTGCGGCCGCAGCACAAGGGTCGGCCGCGATCTGCCGGCTTTGGAACGTGGACGCGATAGCCACCCTCCACCAGCACTCGCAACGCGGCGTCGAGGTTCTCGCGTTCGTAGGCGCGATTAAAGGTGTCGGCAAACAGCACGACCTCGCGTCCATCCGCAGCGCCGAACACTTCCACATCAGGCGCAAACACATCGCTGCGGAAGGCGGGCAGTGCACGTTTGGCGCTGATGCCGGCGAATTTCTCGAACAGGTTTCGCAGCAATGGGCTGCTGTTTCTCAAATTCGCGATGAATGCAAAGCGCGACGCGAGCCCGACGTAGCGCGGCAGATAACCGACCAGGCGGTCGCGCAATGAAAGCCCGTGCTTTGCCGCGCGCGCGGCCAAGACCTCAATCTTCATCTTGGCCATGTCGACGCCGGTCGGGCACTCGTGGCGGCAGGCTTTGCAGGATACGCAAAGCTTTAGCGTCTCCATCATCTCATCGGAGGAGAGCGCGTCCGGTCCGAGCTGCCCGGAAATCGCCAGCCGCAGCGTATTGGTGCGGCCGCGCGTGACGTCCTTTTCGTTGCGCGTGGCGCGATAGGACGGGCACATCACGCCGCCCTCGAGCTTTCGGCAGGCGCCGTTGTTGTTGCACATCTCGATCGCGCCCTGGAAACCACCGCCCGCGCCGGGATAGGCCGACCAGTCCAGCACCGTCTTCAACTCGCTTACGCGATAGTCCGGCGGATAGCGGAACAGCGAGCGGTCATCCATCTTCGGGGGATCAACGATCTTGCCGGGATTGAGCACCTCGCCGGGATCGAAGCGCTGCTTCACCTCCCTGAAATCGGCGATGATGCGCTCGCCGAACATCGTCTCATGAAACTCCGAGCGAACCAGGCCGTCGCCATGCTCGCCGGAGTGCGAGCCCTTGTATTCCCGCACCATGGCGAAGGCTTCCTCCGCAATGGCGCGCATCGCCTTGACGTCCTTCTCCAGCTTCAGATTGAGCACCGGCCGCACATGCAGGCAGCCCTCGGAGGCGTGCGCATACATGGTGCCGCGGGTGCCGTGCTTGGCGAAAATCGCATTCAGCCGCTCGGTGTAGTCGGCAAGATGCGGCAGCGGCACCGCGCAATCCTCGACAAAGGAGACGGGCTTTCCTTCCTGCTTCATCGACATCATGACGTTGAGGCCGGAGGTGCGGAAATCGGCAATCGCCGTCTGCATCGCAGGCTCGATGACGTCGACCACGCCGCCCCATTTGCGTGGCGGATGGTTCCAGCCGAAGCCCAAATCCGACATCAATTCCGAAAGTTGTTTCAGCTTCTGCAGATTATCGGGCTGGTCCTCTTCCGCGAATTCGACGATCAAGAGCGCGTCGGGATCGCCGCGCACGGTCGCCTCGATCACCGGGCGGAACATCGCGATGTCGCGCCCGAGCGCAATCATGGTGCGATCGACCAGTTCGACCGCGATGGGGCGCAGCTTCACCAGATGCTGGGCCGCATCCATCGCCTCGTAAAAACTGCCGAAATGGCAGACGCCGAGCACCTTGTTGCGGATCGCAGGCCAAAGCTTCAACTCGACTTGCATGGTGAAGGCGAGGGTGCCTTCGGAGCCGACCAGCAGATGCGCCATGTTATTCGCAGCATTTCGCGGCACCAGCGCATCGAGATTGTAGCCGCCGACCCGGCGCTGCACCTTTGGGAAGCGCTCGGCGATCTCGGCCGCCTCGCGCGCGCCGAGATCGAGCATGTCGCGGAACAGCGAGAGCCCGCTCTCGGGCGAATTCACCTGCGCAAGATCGTGTGGCACCTCGCCGAAATGCAGCCGTGTGCCGTCGGCGAGCGCCGCGTCCATCGAGAGCGTGTTGTCGCGCATGGTGCCGTAGCGCAGCGAACGGCCGCCGCAGGAATTGTTTCCGGCCATGCCGCCGATGGTGGCGCGCGAGGCGGTGGAGACATCGACCGGAAACCACAGCCCGTGTTTTTTCAGTTGCCGGTTGAGGTCGTCGAGCACGATGCCGGGCTCGACCACGCAGGTGCGGTTCGCCACGTCAAGCGAAATCAGCCGGTTCAGGTGCTTCGAGAAGTCGACGACAATGCCGTCGTTGATGGTCTGCCCGCATTGCGAGGTGCCGCCGCCGCGCGCGGTGACGACCCGGCCCTCGTCCCGGCAAATGGCGAGCGCGTTGAGCGCCTCGTCGATGGTGCGGGGCACGACTACGGCCGCCGGCATGATCTGGTAGAACGACGCGTCGGTTGCGTAGCGGCCGCGGCTGAAGGCGTCGAACAATACGTCGCCGGTCGTTTCCGACCGCAGGCGTCGTTCGAGCGTTGAGGCGTTCTTCATCCCAAATCCAAAGTGATCCAAGAGGGCTGTTGTAACCCCTCCACGGGATTATGCACTTTTTTATCGGATGAATTACATTATGAATTCATAGTCGGCAAGCTAGCCGCCCGCGGCTGTCGTCGCGGCAGTATCCCCGGCAGCGGCCAAATGCTCGATAGCGGCGGTTCGCTTGTTGCGCAAATGCTGGAACAGGATGTCGGCAAGCTCGCTGCCGGCGCGGCGGCGCAGCGCATCCAGGATCGCCTCGTGCTCGCGCATGGCCTCACCCCAGCGCTGCCGCTTGCGGGCGAAATTGGCGGAGTAGCGGACACGGCGGATACGGCCTGCAAAGCTGGCATAGGCTCTGCGCAGGGTCTCGTTGCGCGCAGCCGCGACGATGCTCTCGTGGATGCGCTGGTTGACGGCGAAATAGCCGTGCATGTCGCTATTGAGATAGTAGCCGTACATCTCGTAGTGCAGCCGCTCGATCGCGGCGATTTCCTCGTCGGTGATGGCTTCGCAGGCGAGGCGCCCGGCGAGGCTTTCGAGGCCTGCCATCACGTCGAAAAGCTCCTCCAGGTCCCGCTCGCTGAGCTGGCGCACCCGCGCGCCACGGTTGGGCAGGAGCTCGATCAGGCCCTCCGCCGCCAGCACCTTGAGCGCCTCGCGCAGCGGCGTTCTGGAGATTCCAAGCATCTCGCAGAGCTGCCGTTCGGGAACGCGCGCGCCCTCCGGAATGTTGCCTTCAACCACATGGTCGCGCAGCCGCAGCAGGATTTCCCCGTGCAGCGAGGCCTCCTGGCGGTCGGGCTGGGTGATTGGCACCCCGCGTTCGGGAATCGTGGATTTCATTTGCATAACGGTAGTTTGCGAAATTTCCGGCGTCGACGTTCCGAATCGAATACCAGAATTTGGTTGAAAAGACAAAAAATGAATGCAAAATGATCTCAAGGTGCAGTTTGGGAGGTTTTCATGCGGCAAGGACGGCATTTTTTGCAGATTCCAGGGCCGAGCCCGGTCCCCGACCGGGTCCTTCGCGCGATGGATATGCCGGTCATCGATCACCGCAGCGCCCAGTTCGCCGAACTCGGGCGGGCAGTGCTGGAGGGCAGCCAGAAGATTTTCCAGACCTCCGGGCCCGTGGTGATCTTCCCGTCGTCGGGGACCGGCGCCTGGGAGGCTGCGATCGTCAACACGCTGTCGCCGGGCGACAAGGTGTTGATGGTGGAGACCGGCCACTTCGCCACCCTGTGGCGGCAGATGGCGGGCCGTTTCGGCATCGAGGTCGATTTTCTTGCCGGCGACTGGCGGCGCGGCGCCGACCCCGTCCAGGTCGAGGCCAAGCTCGCAGAGGACACTGCGCACGCAATCAAGGCGGTGATGGTCGTCCATAACGAAACCTCCACCGGCGCGACCAGCCGGATCGCCGATATCCGCGCCGCGATCGACCGCACCGGACACCCCGCTCTGCTGATGGTCGACACCATCTCCTCGCTCGGGTCGATCGACTACCGGCACGACGAATGGAAGGTCGACGTCAGCGTCAGCTGCTCGCAAAAGGGGTTCATGCTGCCGCCCGGCCTCGGCTTCAACGCGATCTCGGAAAAAGCCCGCGCCGCCGCCAAAACCAACCGGATGCCACGCTCGTATTTCGACTGGGAGGAGATGCTGAAGCCGAACGCGAAGGGTTTCTTCCCGTACACGCCGGCGACGAACCTGCTCTACGGGCTGCGCGAGGCGATCACGATGCTGCTCGAAGAGGGGCTGGACAAGGTGTTTTCCCGCCATCAGCGGCTCGCCGCGGCTACGCGCGCCGCGGTCAATCACTGGGGACTGGAAGTGCTGTGCCAGGAGCCGCGGGAATATTCGCCGGTGTTGACCGCCGTCGTAATGCCGCCGGGGCACGACGCCGATCAATTCCGCCAGGTCGTGCTCGACAATTACAACATGTCGCTCGGCGCGGGCCTGTCCAAGGTCGCGGGCAAGGTGTTCCGCATCGGCCATCTCGGCGAATGCAACGAGCTGACGTTGCTCGGCGCGCTGACCGGCGTGGAGATGGGCTTGTCCGCTGCCGGCGTGCCGCATCGGGCGGGCGGGGTGGCGGCGGCGATGAGCTACCTCGAAGGCCGGACGGAAGGCAACAATCCCGCGCCGCTCAAAGTGGTGGGCGTGTGACGCCATCGGCGGACCGACCTTCGTCGATCCGCCGAGAGCTATATCGGTGCTTGAATTCCGATGGCTGCTGTGTTTGTCAGCGAAGCCGTCGGAGCAATCAAAACAACATCCGGCGCAAGCGCCGACAGACCTAGGAGAAGGGACATGCGCAAGGTAACAGGCATCGCCGTTGGATTGGCGCTCGCAGCGAGCGCAGCGCCGGCGCAGGCGTGGGAGCCGACCAAGCCGGTCGAGATCGTGGTTGCCGCGGGCGCCGGCGGCGCCTCGGATCAGATGGCCCGCATGATGCAGGCGGCGATCCAGAAGAACGGCCTGATGAAGGCTCCGATGGTGGTGTCGCTGAAGGGCGGGGCATCCGGGGCGGAAGCGCTGATGTACATGAAGTCCAGCGAAGGCGACGCCAACAAGGTGCTGATCGCCTATTCGCTGATCTACATGCTGCCGCTGTCGGCAAAAATTCCCTTCAACTGGCGCGATCTTACGCCGGTGGCCGTCGTGGCGATGGATCAGTTCGTGCTGTGGGACAATGCAGCCGGTCCAAAGTCGGTCAAGGATTTTGTCGCCGCTGCGAAGGCTGCTGCGTCTCCCTTCAAGATGGGAGGCACCGGGTCCAAGCGCGAGGACCATGTGCTCACAGTATTCATGGAGCAGAAGACCGGGGCGAAATTCTCCTATCTGCCCTACAAGTCCGGCGGCGAAGCCGCCACCCAGCTGGTCGGCAAGCACACCGAAGCGAACGTCAATAACCCAAGCGAAAATCTCGAAGTCTGGCGCGCCGGCCAGGTCCGCGCGCTGTGCGTGTTCGACAAGGAACGGATTTCCTACACCACCAAGGTGACCGAAACGCAGTCGTGGAACGATATCCCGACGTGCAAGGAAGAAGGTCTCGATGTGCAGTATTTGATGCTGCGCGCGATGTTCCTGCCCGGAAAGGTCAGCCCGGAGCAGCAGGCCTTTTACGTCGACCTGTTCCAAAAGGTCGCCCAGACGGCCGAGTACAAGGAGTACATGGAGAAGCAGGCGCTGAAGCCGATCTTCCTCAAGGGGCAGGAGATGATCAAGTTCCTCGAAGAGGACGACGCGCTGAACAAGTCGCTGATGACAGAAGCAGGATTTGCCGCGCATTGAACCTTCGGGCCCGCCTTGCCTGCCGTAGAAGACCGAACACGAAATCAGCCGCGAGAGACCATGTCCAACACTGATATCGAAATTGTCGTCGAGGATCCGACTGCGCCGGAAGATAATTCCCCCGCGGTGACCAGCATCCGCACCGTCGACGCCGTGGCGTCGCTGTTGCTGTTGTTGCTGGCGCTGACGCTCGGCTACGACAACTGGCGCGCCGGCGCCGGCTGGGAATCGACCGGTCCGCAGCCCGGCTATTTCCCGTTTTATCTCTCCGTCATCCTTGCCGGCGCCAGTCTCTACGGTCTCGTCGCCGCGTTCCTGTCGCGCAAGGAGGCGAGGGAAACGTTCGTCACCCAGGCGCAGCTGCGCCGTGTGATGGCGGTGTTCGTGCCAACCGTGCTGTTCGTCCTCGCCACGCAATTCCTTGGCCTCTATGTCGCGAGCTTCCTCCTGATCTCCGGCTTCATGTATTTCGTCGGCAAGATCGCGTGGTGGAAGTCGCTGCTGACGGCTTTCATCTTCACTGCGGCGATGTTCATCACCTTCGACATCGC
>Ga0081540_1003400_pt1 | contig 12608 bp, 13 predicted proteins | sample TabmetS2T1R1_FD_71024 | JGI IMG/M metagenome (GOLD analysis project Ga0081540, IMG submission 71024) | Tabebuia heterophylla rhizosphere microbial communities from the University of Puerto Rico - S2T1R1 | ecosystem: Host-associated > Plants > Roots > Rhizosphere ...
AGGTACAGCCGAGACATCCCGGCTTTCCCCGCGCAATGGTTTTACGGCTTATACGAGCTCTCCCCGGGGAAGCGGCCTTTCTTGCCCCCGTTGCCGGCAGGAAATTCCCGCCGACGTAGCGCCAGGGTCGCGGCGCCAGGACCACACGACTTCGCCGTACGCAGCCGGATCATTCGCCGTTGAAACGGCTGCGCCCATCGCATCCTGTGCCCAACGTGTCGTGACGATGGCGATACGTCCCTCTTGGAGGGCACGGGATGGCGACGAATATAGTTCTGATTTGCGGAATAGTCAAGTCTTAATTCTGATTGCGCGAAGTGCGGGATTGATGGTTGAAATGAGGCTGATTTCACTCGAAAAATTCGCTTTTGCGCGCGAGTCAAGGAATTCCTATGCACCCTTTATGCGCGGTCTGTCTGTTCCTATGCAGCCGCTATATCGGAGGCTGCTGACCCAAATTGAATTCGTAGGGGTTGAGGAGCATCTCTCCTGCATCTGAAACTACCAGTGAGAGCTTCGATGAGTGTCTCTACCCCGCAATCGATTGCCGCCAGTGCATCAGGCCGTGCGCGCCGATTGCTGCAGCGCCTGCGCGTCTTGCGCGTTGACGCCGAAAACCCCTATTCGCCGGCGGCTTCGCTTGCCCTGCTGCTCGCCGTTGGCGTCGCGGTGAAGTTCGTCCACTGAAACCGCTTCAACTCGGGTCCCCTCGTCGATGTTGACGATCAAGCACCAGGGTTAGGATGCTCGCTACGACCGTGACGTGCGTATCCGGCGCTGAGGGACGTTCGTCCGGATCGAACGCAAGTCCAATGACGGCACACTGACCTCCGGCGGTCTGGACAGGCCAAAAATCAAACCGTGAGGCAAGATGCGGATAAACGCCGCCACGCAAGACGGTTCCTGTCGCCAGGGACGATCGTGCTGCTTCCAGTTCCGCTTCTCCGAGCTCTGCGTCGCCCGTTCGCTTGATGGAAACCACTTTTTCCCCGTCTACGAGCATCACGACGGCAGGAACCCGGAAGAGGGCGGCAAGAGCTTGAGAGGCCAACGATGCGACGGCATCCGCATTGCCGGCCGCCACAGCGTTCCGACTGAAGCCCTGCAAGACAATCGCTCGCTTCCTTAGCAAGGTCGCTTCTGCCGCTCGTCGATGGGAAGTGAACGCAACGCCACTTACGATGAGGCCGACCACAAACAGCAACGCCATTGCCCAGATGTTCGAGGGGTCGTCGATGACCAGCGAGTACCGAGGTTCCGTCAGAAAAAAGTTGAAAGCCAAGGCCCCAAGTATGGCCGCGCAGAGCGAAGGACCCAGGCCGAGTCCAACGCCCGCGATGATAACCGGAATGACAAACACCAGAGAAAGATTGGGGATGCTCACATTGTTGTCGACGCCGATCGCCACGACCGTCGCGACAGCCGTCATTGTAACTGACGCAAGGTAGCGCACCCACTCCGACGTGAGAGGGTCCGAGTCGGCAGTTTCAATGATGTCGGATTGTAGCTTCGGTTCAACGTCGCTCATCGCTCCGGTTCCCTTGCTTGGGTCAAACCCGCCACCTGGCAGTACGCGAGAATTGGTGTTCCGGAATATCGGTCAATAGTACAAGGCGGTCGCCGACATAGAAAGTTCAAACGAACGACTGTTGGCGGCCTTTATATCGCGCTTATGCCGGAGGGCGTCGCGCCGTCTCGAATTCCTATGCCGCCATTTGCATCTTCCCGAATGTCCGGCGCGCCTTCGCGCCGAAGTATCGGAAGAATGCACATGAGCATGTTTCACACCCATCGCGGGGAGCTGTTCGGCTCCCGCGACCTGCGCCATGGCAGCCGCTTCTCCGTGGCGCAAGCCCGGCGAAAGATATCAGCCGCACTGAAGACGCTGCATCGCGCGATCGTGGCCGCCAAGCTGCGACGCCTGCGCAATGAGCTGATGCTGCATCGAAGCACGCACGCGCGGGTCGAGTTCGATGCCGCCAAATTCCCGCAGCGGCCTTTGATCCTGGGCGACAAATGGGATTTCTAGGCCACATGATGGCTCGCTCGCGCATGCGGCTTTCCGGATCGGTGCTGGCTGCCGCGAGCGCGCTTGCGAAGCTGGTGCGAATCACCATCGAAGGTCCGACAAAGTATCATCCCGAACAGCACTACATGCGCGGACCCGGTCCGAAATGGCGGGAGAAGCATATGTTCGACGTCACTACCCGCGGCGCCTGAGCGCGGCGAGTTTCCGCGCCATCAGATCGGCGCGGGTAGGGCGAACCGGCCGGCGAGAGCGCAGAGCGCGATATAACCCGTCATTTCATCCCAATGATTGAGATCCGCGCGGAACGGCAGCTCGCGGCGCATGACGGCCGCGACTGCGCAAAAAAAGGCGGACATCCAGAGCAAGGCGACCATGCTTCCTGCGAAACTGGTGCTCGCGAATGCCGCAAATATCACCAGGATCAACATGCGCAGCGCGAAGCGCACCACCACCTGGATGGCTGGCATTGAACCCGGCAGATTTTCGGATTGCCTCATGCGTGCAAACCCCAGGACGCCGGCTTAGGCAAAATTGTCGCAATGGAGCGGCTCGTAGAGCGGGCTCTCGTTCCGTCCGGCCGCCGGCACGCTGGTGCGGCTTGACGGCGCGCAGTCGTGCTGCACCTCTACGAAGGCGCTGAGGATAGCTAGTGCAAGATCGGCGTGGCGGCCTTCCACGGATTGGTCGAGCCAGTCCGGCAGCTCTCGCTCGCGCGACAACGCGCAATGCCATTCACCGCTGTCATAGACGAGGCGGCGGACCTGCCATTGCGGCAGCTCCAGGTCGATCAACGCCAGCGCCGCATCCGTCCAGGCGCCCATTTGAATCAGTTGCTTGACCCGCTCGGTCTTGCCGGCTTGCCCCTGCGAGGGAAAGCGGCGGCAGGCCTCGCCGATCACGTCCGCAATCAGCGCGGGCGTTACGGCAAGCGCATCGTGCAGCCGTTCGCTCAGCGTGGAGGGGTTTTGGGGCAGGGAGAGAAGTGACATGGGTAGCTCACACAACGGGCGGCCACACGACCGCACCCAAAAGGTGCTCAAAACGCCATTTGAAAACGAGAGGAAGGGGGAAGCGGAGATATAGGGATTTCATAAGCAAGTCCGCTCTCTTGCAGAGGGGCCGTCGACCCCGCGATCAAGACAGCGGCCCGTTCAACGCCTGGAACTGCTGCGCGACGGCAGCCCTCGCCAAAGCTCACTGCTTGGGGTGGCGCGCTTTCTGGCCGAATTAGGCGCCGGCGCCGGGGCTTCAAGCGCCACCGCGATGGCCCGGTGAAGACGAACATCGCCGATTTGCGCAAGATATCGCCTCAAGACAACGTCGTCGCCGTCTCCATTCTGCAACATGGCTAAGCAAAGCTTCGCGCTAGCCTCGCGAAAGAATCTAAAGCCCGATACGACCTCGTGTTGGCCGAGCTTGTCGAGTTGAGCGGCGACTTCGAATACGCCCTGCCGGTCGGCAGGGTCGCGGGTCACCGCAAGGCGCAAAATGGCAAGGTGCCAGGCGCGCAGCAGCCTGGCCTGCCATTCGACCGAACCCTGCTTGCTCATTCGCGACGCTTTCGCTTGCGACCGACGCGCGCCCGTATCAGGCCTGAGCCGCGCCGGCCAAATCCTCGTCCGCCACTTCGCTGACGGCCCTGGCAATGGCGCCCTTTGCGGGCTCATCCAGTTCGACCATGGGCAGGCGGACGGCGGAATCCATCAGGCCGAGCAGGCTGAGCGCATATTTCAGCGCAGCCGGGTTCTGCCGGGAAAGGCAAGATTCCAGCGTCAACAGGCGCCGGTTCAGGTGGCGCGCGTTCTGCAGCCGACACTGTTTGAGATTGGAGAAGATTGCGCGGCAAAGCTGCGGTGCGGTGTTTGAGATAGTCGAGATAGAGCCATCGCCGCCCGCGGCGATATAGGCAAGCGCGGTCGCGTCATCGCCCGCCAGGATGCGAAATCCGGACGGCACCAGCGCGCTCAGACGTATGGGGCGGGTGACGTCGCCCGTGCCGTCGCGCAACCCGGCAAACCGGTTGGATTGGCACAGCCGGGCGATCGTTTCATCGGCCAATTCACGCACGGTCCGCGAAGGGATGTCATGCAGGACGACCGGCAGGGCGGTGGAAACGGCCACCGCCTGAAAATGCGCAAAAATGCCGCTCTGCATCGGTTTGTTGTAGTAGGGCACGACCGAGAGGATCGCATCGGCGCCGGCGGCTTCCGCGCGCCGCGTCAATTCGATGGCGCGTTCGGTGGAGTTCGAGCCGGCGCCCGCGATGACGCGGACGCGACCACGCGCGATATCGACGGCGGCGCGGATGATGAATTCCCGCTCGGCCGGCGACAGGGTGGAAGCCTCGCCGGCGGTCTCGCAGACCACGATGGCGGAGACGCCCGCCGCGATCTGGCGCTCGCAAAGCCGCGCAAAGGCGTTCAGGTCGATGCGGTCGCTCTCGTCGAACGGCGTCGGGAGATCGGGAATGTAGCCTGCGAGCCAGGCGGTTGGATTGCTCGGGGATTTCATGGCGATCACCCCATGTCACTCAGGCCGTGCGTCGGGCGGCGGAAATCGGCGGAGGGAAGGGAGGCGGGAATCTTGCCGCCCATGTCGAGCTCGATTCCGCGCGATAGCTCGACGACGGTCTCGGGATGGTGCCCGTTCTCGAACAGGGCGTATTTGACGGCTTGTGCGCGGCTGACAAACAGGCCGCCGAACAGGCCGTTCTGTTCCTGGGCGACCCATTGGCCGCGGCTGTTACGGCCGATGAAGACGACAGTTGAGGGGGAGCTACACGATGGAGGTTCGACGAGCTTCACGTTGGTATTCCTTCCGAATGACGGAGCAGCAGCATTCCGCGCGGGCTTTGGCCTCGCGTTGAAGCATTGCTTGCCTTGCGACTGTCGGAAGGGTGTTTACCGGCGGAAGGCTGCTTGACTCACGCCGCCAATATCCCGCCGACCGGATATGAATTCGAGGGCGACCAGCCGGCGACGTCATAAACGCCGCATAAGGCCGGCAGAGGCGGGGTCGGTATCTCGTTCGGGACACTTATGGGATTCCTATAACGTACTTATTCCCGTCCTCTCGAAAACCTATGCCTCGGGTGGCACTTCACCCGCGAATGAAGCGAGCCCCGCGTTTGGCCCGCGAAACGGCGCACAGGAACATCCCATGCTCGACATTCTCATGCTCGCCATCGCCGCCGGCTTGTTCGCCGCCGGCATCGGCTACGCCTATGTCTGCGAACGGCTTTAAGAGGAGAGGACGATGATCTTCGATTACTCGCTCGCCGGCCTCGTTTCGCTCGGCCTTCTGTTCTACCTCACCTACGCCCTGCTGCGCCCCGAGCGCTTCTGAGCCATGGCGATCCTCGCACAACTATTCCTGGCGTACGTGCTGTTGAGCGCGGCGCTGTTCGGCCTCCTGGCCGTCCTCCTGCGTTCGAAGAAAATTCGAAAGGTCTGAATCAATGACCGCCATCGGCTGGTTCCAAATCATCCTCTACTGCGTCATCGTCGTCGCGCTGGTAAAGCCGCTCGGCTGGTACATGACGCAGATCTTCAACGGCGAGCGCACTTTCCTGTCGCCGGTGCTGCGCCCGGTCGAAAGCGCGATCTACTGGATCGGTGGCGTCGACGCGAAGCGCGAGCAGCACTGGCTGACCTATACGGTCTCAATGCTGCTGTTCCATGTCGGCGGTTTTCTCATTATCTACGGGCTGATGCGGCTGCAGGCGTTGCTGCCATTCAATCCGGCCGAGCAGGGTGCGGTAGCGGAGGATCTCTCCTTCAACACCGCGATCTCCTTCCTCACCAACACCAACTGGCAGAACTACGGCGGCGAAAGCACGATCTCCTATCTCGTGCAGATGCTGGGCCTCACGCACCAGAATTTTCTGTCGGCCGCGACCGGCATCGTGCTGGCGGTGGCGCTGATCCGGGGCTTCGCGCGGGCGTCCTTGCGAACGATCGGCAATTTCTGGGTCGATGTGACGCGCTGCACGCTCTACATCCTGCTGCCGGTCTGCATCGTCTACACGCTGTTCCTGGTCTGGCAGGGTATGCCGCAGACGCTCGGCGCCTATGTCGATGCCACCACGCTGGAAGGCGGCAAGCAGACAATCGCGGTCGGCCCGGTGGCCTCGCAGGTCGCGATCAAGATGCTCGGTACCAATGGCGGCGGCTTCTTCAATGCCAACGCGTCGCATCCCTTCGAGAATCCGACCGCACTGTCAAACTTCGTGCAGATGATCTCGATCTTCTCGCTCGGCGCTGCGCTCACCAACGTGTTCGGCCGCATGGTCGGCAACCAGCGCCAGGGTTGGGCGATCCTCGCCGTGATGGGCACCTTGTTCATCGCAGGCGTCGCCATCACCTATTGGGCGGAAGCCAACGGCACCTCGACCCTGAGCAGCCTGGGCCTGACCGGCGGCAACATGGAGGGCAAGGAAGTCCGCTTCGGCATCGTCGCCTCCTCGCTGTTTGCCGTCATCACCACCGCGGCCTCCTGCGGCGCGGTCAACGCCATGCATGACAGTTTTACCGCGCTCGGCGGCATGATCCCGCTGATCAACATGCAGCTCGGCGAAATCATCGTCGGTGGCGTCGGCGCAGGCATGTACGGCATGCTGCTGTTCGTGGTGCTGGCGATCTTCGTCGCTGGCCTGATGGTCGGGCGCACGCCGGAATATGTTGGCAAGAAGATCGAGGCGCGCGAGGTCAAGATGGCGATGCTCGCCATCCTGGTGCTGCCGCTGATGTATCTCGGCTGGACCGCAGTCGCTGTGGTCTATCCGACCGCGGTCGCCTCGATGGCCAATGCCGGTCCGCATGGCTTCTCCGAGGTGCTGTATGCCTACACCTCGCAGACCGGCAACAACGGCTCGGCCTTTGCCGGCCTCACCGGCAACATCTTCTTTTATAATTTGACCGGCGCGATGGCGATGTTCGTCGGCCGTTTCTTCATGATCGTGCCCGCCATGGCGATCGCGGGCTCGCTCGCCGAAAAGAAGTCGGTTCCGGCCTCCGCCGGCACCTTCCCGACCACCGGCGGCCTGTTCGTCGGCCTCGTCGTCGGCGTCATCCTGATCATTGGCGGCCTCACCTTCTTCCCGGCGCTGGCGCTCGGCCCGATCGCCGAGCACCTCGCCATGAACGCCAACACCGTCTTCTGATCGCATTCGGAGCCACGTCCATGGAAACCATGAAACTGCAAAAGCGTACGACGGCCTCGACGATGCTCGATCCGAGGATTGTCGTGCCCGCGATCTGGTCGTCTTTCGCCAAGCTCGATCCGCGGCTGATGATCAAGAGCCCCGTGATGTTCGTGGTCGAGATCGTCGCCGCATTGACCACCGTGATCTTCATCCGCGATGTCGTCACCGGCGGCGCCAGTCTCGGCTTCACCTTCCAGATCATCCTCTGGCTCTGGTTCACTGTGCTGTTCGCCAATTTCGCCGAAGCTGTCGCCGAAGGCCGCGGCAAGGCGCAGGCGGAGTCGCTGAAGAAGACGCGCACCGAAAGCCAGGCCAAGCTGTTGCAAGGGATAAGCAAGACCTATCGCCTCGTTCCCGGCACCAGCCTGAAGGTAGGCGACATCGTGCTGGTCGAGGCCGGCGACAACATCCCCTCCGACGGCGAAGTCATCGAAGGCGTTGCCTCCGTGAACGAGGCCGCCATCACCGGCGAATCTGCGCCCGTGATCCGCGAATCCGGCGGCGACCGCTCGGCGGTGACCGGCGGCACGCAGGTCTTGTCCGACTGGATCAAGGTCCGCATCACCGCAGCCCAAGGCTCGACCTTCATCGACCGCATGATCAAGCTGGTCGAGGGCGCCGAGCGGCAGAAGACGCCGAACGAGATCGCGCTCAACATCCTGCTCGCGGGCCTCACCATCATCTTCGTGTTTGCGACGGTCACCATCCCGAGCTACGCGGCCTATGCCGGCGGCTCGATCTCCGTGGTGATCCTGGTCGCGCTGTTCGTGACGCTGATCCCGACCACCATCGGCGCGCTCTTGTCGGCGATCGGCATCGCCGGCATGGACCGCCTCGTGCGCTTCAACGTGCTCGCCATGTCCGGCCGCGCGGTGGAGGCCGCGGGCGACGTCGATACCCTTCTGCTCGACAAGACCGGCACCATTACGCTTGGCAACCGGCAGGCGACAGCATTTCGTCCCATCCGCGGCGTGGCGGAGCAGGAACTGGCCGATGCGGCGCAACTCGCCTCGCTTGCTGACGAAACTCCCGAAGGCCGCTCCATCGTCGTGCTGGCCAAGGAGAAATACGGCATCCGCGGCCGCGACATGAAGGAGCTTTCCGCAACCTTCGTGCCGTTCACGGCACAGACCCGCATGAGTGGCATCGATGCCGGTTCGTCCTCGGTGCGCAAGGGTGCGGTGGATGCGATCCTTGCCTATGTCGGCGGCAGCACGCAGCCTCTCGCGAGCGGCAATGTCGCCCGCGCCATCCAGCCCGCGCTCGCCAGCGATGCCGCGCGCGAGCTGCAGACGATCTCGGACGAAATCGCCAAGTCCGGCGGCACGCCGCTGGCGGTAGCGAAAGACGGCAAGCTGCTCGGCGTCATCCAGCTCAAGGACATCGTCAAGGGCGGCATCCGCGAGCGCTTTGCGGAGCTGCGCCGCATGGGCATCCGCACCATCATGATCACGGGCGACAACCCGATGACCGCGGCTGCGATCGCGGCAGAGGCGGGCGTCGACGATTTCCTCGCCCAGGCCACGCCTGAGGATAAGCTAAAGCTGATCCGCGACGAGCAGGCCAAGGGCAAGCTGGTCGCCATGTGCGGCGACGGCACCAACGACGCGCCGGCGCTCGCCCAGGCCGACGTTGGAGTAGCCATGAACACCGGCACGCAGGCTGCGCGCGAGGCCGGCAACATGGTCGACCTCGATTCCAACCCCACCAAGCTGATCGAGGTGGTGGAGATTGGCAAGCAGCTCTTGATGACCCGTGGCGCGCTGACGACGTTCTCGATCGCCAACGACGTGGCAAAATACTTTGCCATCATCCCGGCGATGTTTCTCGCCTTCTATCCGCAGCTCGAGGTGCTCAACATCATGCATCTTGCGAGTCCGCAAAGCGCGATCCTGTCGGCGATCATCTTCAACGCGCTGATCATCATCGCGCTGATTCCGCTGGCGCTGAAAGGCGTGGCCTACCGCGCCATCGGCGCCGGCGCGCTGCTGCGCCGTAACCTGCTGATCTACGGGCTCGGCGGCATCATCATTCCCTTTATCGGCATCAAGGCGATCGATCTCGTCGTCGCCGCCTTGAATCTCGCTTAACCGCGTCATTGCGAGCGAAGCGAAGCAATCCAGCTTTCTTCGCCGCCGAGGCAAAGCTGGATTGCTTCGTCGCTTCGCTCCTCGCAATGACGTCTAACGGAGACTTCCCATGTTGAGAGAAATCCGCCCCGCGATCCTAGTCCTTGTCGTGCTCACGCTGATCACGGGCTTGGCTTATCCCCTCGCGATGACCGGCATCGCCGGCGTGATCTTTCCGAAGCAGGCGCAAGGCAGCCTGATCGAGAAGGACGGCAAGGTGATCGGCTCGGCGCTGATCGGCCAGGAGTGGAAGGAAGACAAATATTTCCACGGCCGGCCGTCGGCGACGCTTGCGCCTGATCCGGCCGACTCCACCAAGACGGTGCCCGCGCCGTATAACGCCGCCAACTCCGGCGGCTCCAATCTCGGCCCGACCAGCAAGGCGCTGGCCGACCGCCTCAAGGAGGACGTCGAGAAGCTGAAAGCCGAAAATCCGAATGCGCCGGTGCCGGTCGATCTCGTCACCACGTCCGGCAGCGGGCTTGATCCCGACATTTCGCCGGAGGCGGCGCTGTTCCAGGTGCCGCGCATCGCCAAGGCGCGCAACCTGGCGGAAGACCGTGTCCGTCAGCTGGTCGCCGAGAACACCAAGGGCCGCCTTGCCGGTCTCCTGGGCGAGCCCCGCGTTAACGTTTTGGCGCTGAATCTGGCGCTGGATTCCGTCACCACGAGGTAGCCTCGGCCGGATCGGTGACTATATTGCCTCATGGCCAATGAGCGCCGAGACACCGATCTCCGCCCCTCGCCGGAAGCGCTGCTGGAAGCGGCCCGGCGTGCGGACGAACGCACGGGAAAACTGAAAATCTTCATCGGCGCCGCCCCCGGCGTCGGCAAGACCTACGAGATGCTGCAAAGCGCGCACGCCAGGATGAGGGCGGGCGCCGATGTGGTGGTGGGGATCGTCGAGACCCATGGCCGCGCCGAGACCGAGGCGCTGCTCAAAGGGCTCGAAGTCCTGCCGCGCAAGCGGATCAACTACCGCGACCAGGTCCTTGAGGAGATGGACATCGACGCGCTGATCGCGCGCCGCCCGCAGCTCGCGCTGGTCGACGAGCTTGCGCATACCAATGCGCCGGGCTCGAGACATCCCAAGCGCTATCTCGACGTCGAGGAACTGCTATCCCGGGGGATCGACGTCTACACCGCCGTCAACATCCAGCACGTCGAGAGCCTCAACGACGTCGTCGCCCAAATCACCCATGTGCGGGTGCGCGAGACGGTGCCGGATTCGATATTCGACCGTGCCGACGCCATCGAGCTGATCGACCTCACGCCCGACGACCTGATCCAACGGTTGAGGGAGGGCAAGGTCTATGTGCCCAAGCAGGCCGAGCGGGCGCTGGAGCATTATTTCTCGCCCGGTAACCTCACCGCGTTGCGCGAGCTGGCGCTGCGCCGCACCGCCGAGCGGGTCGACGAGCAGCTGCTCACCCATATGCAGGCCAACGCCATTGCCGGGCCCTGGGCGGCGGGCGAGCGCATCCTGGTCTGCGTCAGCGAGGACCCGCGCGCCGCAGGCCTTGTGCGTTACAGCAAGCGCCTTGCCGACCGCCTGCACGCGCCCTTTACCGCGATCGCCATCGAGACGCGGCGTAGCCTGCAGCTCACCGACGAGCAGCGCGACCGCCTGGCTGACACCATGCGGCTCGCCGAGGCGCTGGGCGGCGAGGCCATCACTATCCCCGGCGTTGGCCGCCACATCGCGGATGACCTGATCAAATTCGCCCATGCCAACAACGTAACGCAGATCGTCATCGGCAAATCCACCCGTTCGCGCTGGTTCGAGCTGCTGCGCGGCTCGGTCGTGCACGATCTGGTGCGCCGCTCCGGCAATATCAGCGTCCACGTCATCGCCGGCGACAAGCAGCCCGCAGGCAAAACCGAGGTGGAGACCGCTGCCGGCGGCGACCCGTTCAATCCGCGGCCCTACCTGATGTCGTTGCTGATGGTCGCAATAGGGCTGCTTATTGCGATGCTGATCCAGCCCCGGTTCGGCATCGAGAATGTCGACCTTGTCCTGCTCACCGCGGTGGTCGGCGTCGCCGGCCGCTACGGCCTGTGGCCATCGCTGCTCGCCACCATCGCAGCGTCGTTGTCCTACAATTTCTTCTTCCTGCCGCCAGTCTACACTTTCACCATCACCGACCCGACCAATGTGGCGGCCTTCTTCCTGTTCATGGTGGTCGCGATTCTGGTCTCCAACGTCGCCGGCCGCGTGCGCTCGCAGGCGGATACCGCGATCGGCCGGGTGCGAACCACCGAATCGTTGTATGCGTTCAGCCGCAAGCTTGCCGGCACCGCCACCCTCGATGATGTGCTGTGGGCGACCGCCTACCAGATCGCGCTGATGCTCAAGGTGAATGTGGTGCTGCTGCTGCCGCAGAACGGCGCACTCACCGTGATGGCCGGTTACCCGCCGGAGGACCAGCTCGACCAGGCCGATCTCGCCGCCGCAAACTGGGCCTGGGCCAACGACCGCCCGGCAGGCCGCGGCGCGGATACGCTGCCCGGGGCAAAGCGGCTTTTCCTGCCGATGCGCACCGGACGCGGGCTGATCGGCGCGATCGGCATCGACAGCAGCAAGACAGGGCCGCTTCTTACGCCGGACCAGCGGCGGCTGCTCGATGCGCTGGTCGATCAGGGCGGGCTCGCCATCGAGCGTGTGCTGCTGGTTGAGGACATGGACCGCGTCAAGCGCACCGTGGAATCCGACCGGCTGCGCGGCGCGCTGCTCACCTCGATCTCGCACGACTTGAAGACGCCGCTCGCCTCCGTGCTGGGCTCGGCGGCCACGCTGCGCGATCTCGGCGACGGTCTCAGCGATGCCGAAAAACGCGATCTGCTCGCCACCGTGATTGACGAGTCCGAACGGCTCAACCGTTTCATCGCCAACCTCCTGGATATGACCAAGCTCGAATCCGGCGCAATCGTGCCCAACACCGCGCGTCATGACGTCGGCGAAATCGTCGGCAGCGCCTTGCGCCGCGCCGGCAAGATCCTGGTTCATCACAAGGTCCAGCTCGAGCTCGCCGCCGATCTGCCGATGCTGGAGCTCGATGCCGTGCTGTTCGAGCAGGTGATCTTCAACCTGCTCGACAACGCCGCGAAATATGCGCCCGCCGACACCACCATCTCGATCCACGCCGCGCGGGACAGGGATGCGATCCTGCTGCAGATCATGGACGAGGGCAGCGGCATTCCGCCGGCCGAGCTCGACAGCGTGTTCGACAAGTTTTATCGCGTCGAG
>Ga0081540_1003401_pt1 | contig 12603 bp, 10 predicted proteins | sample TabmetS2T1R1_FD_71024 | JGI IMG/M metagenome (GOLD analysis project Ga0081540, IMG submission 71024) | Tabebuia heterophylla rhizosphere microbial communities from the University of Puerto Rico - S2T1R1 | ecosystem: Host-associated > Plants > Roots > Rhizosphere ...
GCGGGGTTGCCGCGAGCGCGCTCCTCGATGACACGCTCGAGCAGGCTCGCTACGAAGGTGACGCCACTCGCCTTGACGGCCTGCAGATCGCACGGCGCGAGGAACCACGGGCGCGAGGCGTCGCGCGCGCCCTCGACGCTGTTGGAGACGAGCGCCTCGACGCTCGCCACAACGGGTGCGCCCTTGATGGCCGCGCGCAGCTCGCCCGGGGTGGCCACGTTGACGAGGTGGCTCACCGTCGGATAGGTGCGGGTCAGGTCCACCGCCTCTTCGCCGCGCACGGCGATGACGGAAGGTCCCTCTTCCGCGGGAAGCCACGCGCGGCCAATCAGCAGCGCCGTCGTGTCACGGGGCACACACCGTGCGGCGGACAGCCTCGACGTCGATGTCATCGTCTCCTCCCGGGTGAGCGCTTCGCAGCAGCGGAGCCGTCGCGGCGTCTCAGGTGACGGCGCCGATCCTGCCAGAGGGCGGGAGACAGGTCAAATTGGCGACCCCGCTCGCACCCGGGTCGCGCGTGAGAGGAATTCGCCGTAGCTGGCGGCAACCTCCGTGCGCGGCCCGTAGCTCTTGCCCAGGAGCAGCGCGTGCGCGCTCCGGAGCTTCCAGCAGGGGACGAACACGAGGCGATGATGCTCGACGTGATAGTTGACCCAGTGTGACGCGATCTACTCGACGAGCGAGCGGAGGACAGAGATGATCGAGGAGTTGTCGCGCTCACTCAGTCCGGCCGCGACTCCCGCGAGCAGGAGCTGGCGGTGGAGCGACGTGGCCAGCAGCGGCGCGCCGGCGGCATGGCCCACCTCCAGCATGAGGTCGACGTCCTTCAGGTGCTGGGAGAGCTTGCCCTCCGGCTCGAACTGGCCTTCCAGCATGCGCTGACCTTTGGTGTCCATGGCGCGGGAATAGGCGGCGCTGTCCTTCAGGATGTCGAGCAGCGCCTTGCCGTCCAGCCCCTGGCGGAGCCCGAAGAGCAGACCTTCAGCGAGGGCGAGACGGTTGAGGCCGAGGATCAGATTGATCACGAGCTTGGCGCGCGCGCCCGAGCCGTTCGGCCCCACGTGGTGCACGCGCTGGGCGACGGCGTCGAGGTACGGGCGGCACCGCGCGAATATCTCCGGATCTCCGCCGACCACGACCGGCGCCTCGCGCCGACGGGCCTGCCCGCTCGAGCCGCCCACCGGCGCATCCAGCATGGGCACGCCACGCTGGCGAAGCTCGGCCGCGATCGCCGCCGAGGCTTCCGGATGGATGGTGCTCTGATCGATGACCACGAGCTCGGGAGACGCCGCCGTGAGCGCGCCGTCAGAGCCCAGGAGCACCTCGCGCACGAGCTGCGCGGTCATCAGGCAGGTGATCACCACCGAGGCGCCGCGAGCCGCGTCGGCGGGAGAGCGAGCGAGCACGCCGCCTCGTTCCGCGTGCTCGCGCATGCGATCGGGAGCGATGTCGTAGCCGCGCACCGTGTAGCCCGTCCGGCCGAGGTTCTCGGCGAGGGCCGAGCCGAGCAGCCCCATGCCGATGAGCCCGACCACGTCCCTAGGGGCGGACGAGCTCATGGAAGGGCCCGGAGATGCGCATGATCTCGTTGAGCTGGAACACCCCGCTCCGGATCACCACCACGAGCAGATCGCCCGCGATGCCCGCCGCGCGCGTCTCCGCCGTGTCAGGTACGAAGGTGAGGCCGCGGGGGGCATGGCCTTCCGTGAACCGCGCCAGGCTCACGCGTCGACCGTCGGGCCTGACCGCGAAGATCTCCGAGCCCTGGCGATCGGCGAAGAAGATGGCGCCCCCGGGGCCCGAGGCCAGTCCTTGGGCCAGCGGGCCCTCGAGGATACGCCGCCGCTCACCGCCCGGCCCTATCCGCCAGAGCTCGCCGGGTCCGGGCTGCCAGGGCGCCTCCGCGTTCCCGTCGCTCGCGATCCACAGCTGATTCGCCTCGTCCACGGCAAGGACGCGCGGACGCGTCACACGCATGTAGGCTGGATCCAGCACCTTCCCGCCCGCGTCCAGGCTGAGCACGACGCCGCGCTCCCGGTCGGCCACGTACACGGTGCCCGCTCCGTCGACGACGCTGCCCTCCGGCTGCACGAGCAGGAGAGCCATTCCTTCCTCGGGTGTGCCGCCCGCGAGGAGCTGGGCGCGGCCGTTGCTCACGCGATAGAGGGCGCCGACCCGCCGATCGCGATCGAACGTGGTGACGAGGAGATCACCGCCGCTCCGGCTGCCGCCGACCTGCGCGTTGACGAGGGGCGGCCCGTAGAAGTAGCGCGACTCCGTCGACGGAGTGAGGCGCGCGCCCCCTGCGGGAATGCGATACAGCGGCGTCAGATATTCGTACTCGCCGCTACTGTAGCGACGCCCCGTGCGCCCCAGGTAGAGCAGACCCTTGTCGTCCACCACCAGCGTGCTCGTCGAGGGAATGCCGCGACCCGAGGTACCCGTGGGAGTCTCGAAGCCTTCGCCCGTAACGTAGACGCGGATCGCAAACCCGGGAGCGAGAAGGATCTCCGCGGCGGCGAACCCGGGGCACGCACACAGCCCGAGCGCCACGGCGGCTCCGATACATCGCGCTCGTGCGAGCATATGGGCGCGATCGTGCCAGAGGGTGCGGGAGAGGTCAATCCGGGCTATACTCGCGCGCACTCCAGCGAGATCGAGCGAGACAGCACCCATGGATTCGAATCCCGTCGCTCCCCGCCACGTTCCCGACGACGCCAGCGCTCCGCGCATCATCGTGGTGCTCGAGACCGGCGTCTCCCTGGCCGTGCACTCCGCCTGCGCCGATCTCGCGGCCGGGCTCGCCGATCGCACGCGGATGCCGGTGACGCTCGCGAGCATTCCCGCCTGCTGTCTGGAGGCGCTCCGGCCCACGCTGGGACGCGCCCGCGAATCACGGATCAGGGACTACGCGCCGGCGCCGCCGCCCGCGCCCATGTCCGCCGCGCTGTTCTTGCTGCGCGAGGATGGCCGGCCGGACTGGGGCGCCATGTGGGGCAGCTTCTGCGAGCTCGCGCTCTACGGCGGGCCGCCGCATCGCGGTCCCGACAACCCGCTGCGGGCTCCGGAGGCATCTGCCGCCGATTCCGCGTCGGAGGCGGCGATGGTGGAGGAGATGCGGCGTGGCATCTGGGAGACCACCGGACTCTACGCGGAGCCAACGGGGGACGGCTGGCTTGCCGTGACGTGCGAATCGCGCGCCATGGCGGCCTGGCTCTGCGCCACCATCATCCTCGAGAACGTGGAGGCGCGCGTGGAGGAGGATCGGCTCCTCGTGCCCGCGGGGCCTCGCTACCGGCTCGAGGACGAGGTGAAGAGCATCATCACCGTGCTCGCCAAGACCAACCACTACTGGCAGGCGCACGTCACGGGCGCGGACCGCGTGGCGGGCGACGGCGCGGGCTAGCCGCGATGCCGCGCTATCCGTTTCGCTGCGAGAGCTGCGGGGCGAGCTTCGAGGTGTCGCGGCCCATGAGCCAGGCCGGCGCCGACGCGCAATGTCCGGCCGACGGCGGACGCGCCGTCCGCGTGTTCGAGATGCCCGCGACCAACTTCAATCGTCCGAGCGGCGCGCCGAGCCCGTCCGCCGCGGGCGGCTACGCTCACTATGGCCACACCCATGGTCCCGGGGTGGCGCCGCATGCTCACGCTCCCGCTCGCCGACCGGGCGGGCGCCCGGCCTGAAGCCGCGCGGGGAACTCTCGCCTCCCCGTGAACCCCTGACGATTCTTCCGCCGTTGCTTCCAGGGGAGACGAAGCGGGGCGTGATGCGACTTTGCTCAACGAATCGCGAAGTCGAGCGCCGCGTGCGCCCGGCGCAGCGAGGCCTCGGCGGCCGCCGCGCTCTCGCCGTGCGCGAAGATGAACCCGAGATACGCGGAGCCCTCGGGGAGCGGCACCACTCGCTGTCCCTGATGCATCGAGATGGTGATGTCCTCGATGCCCGGCACCGCGCGCGCGGCCTCCAGCCCCGTCACGCCTTCGAGGACCCCGCCGCGCGGAATGGGGATCATCATCACCCCCGCCGCGGGGCGCGCCCTCTCGAGGGAGGCCACGGGCCAGCGGAGGGCATGGCGGACGATGATCTCTTCGAGGGACATGCCGGTGCCGAAGCTGAGGGTGCGCGAGCACAGGCCGCCTATGGAGCGCGCGGCCAGCTCGATGAGCCAGGGACCCGCTTCGTTGATTCGGAGCTCGACGTGGATCGGCCCGTTCGAGAGGCCGAGGCCCTGCGCCGCCTCGGCCGCGCACGCGACGACGGCCGTCTGGGTCGCCTCGGGCAGCCGCGACGGCGTCACGTAGATGGTTTCCTCGAAAAAGGGACCATCGAGCGGATCCGGCTTGTCGAAGATGGCCAGGGTACTGAGGCGGCCCTCCGTCAGGAGGCCCTCCAGCGCGACCTCGACGCCGGGGATGAAGTCCTCCACGAGAATCCTTCGCGCCCCCTCCCCCAACGCCTGCACCTCGCGATCGGCGAGGATCGCCCCGAGCCTCGTCCACATGGCCACGAACTGATCGGCATCGTCGGCGCGCATGACCCCCCGGCTCGCGGACAGCACGAGCGGCTTGAGCACGCACGGGTAGCGCACGGCCGTTGCCACGACCCGCGAATCGGCGCTCCACGGGAACACGCTGAACCCCGGCTGGCAGACGCCCGCGCGGGCGAGTGCCTCCCGCATCGCCTCCTTGTCGCGGGTGGCTTGAACGGCTGCGGGAGCGTTGGCGCGGAGGCCCAACGCCTCGCCGATGGCCGCGCCCACCACGCTGGTGGCGTCATCCACCGGCACCACGGCGGCGATGGGCCGCGTCCTCGCATACTCCCGCATCAAAGCGGCCGCGGTGGATGGATCGTCGAAGGGCAGTGTGAGGAGATGATCCGGTAGGGACGCGGCCAGCGCGTTGGGCTTCTCCGCCGCCACCACGAGATCGACGTCGAGGCGGCGGGCGGCTTCCACGAAGTCTTCGGTGCGATAGGTCGTGGTCGGGACGAGGAGGAGCAGTCGCGGCCCGTCAGAGCCTGACATGGCGGCTCCATTTGGCCGTGGATGCGGTAAGGTGTCAAGCGGAGGAGGCCCGACATGAAGGTCGGCATCATGATCGAGGGGCAAGAAGGACTCACGTGGGAGCGATGGTTCCGTCTCGCGCAGGCGGCCGAGGATTTCGGCTTCGAGTCGCTCTGCCGCTCCGACCATCTCACCGGGCTCGGCGGAGTGTCCACGCGCCCATCGCTCGAGACGTGGACGTCGCTCACCGCCCTCGCCACTCGCACGAAGCGCATCCGCTTCGGCCCCATGGTCTCGCCGCTGACCTTCTATCACCCCGCGCTGCTCGCCAAGATGGCGGCGGCGGTGGACATGCTGTCCGGTGGGCGCCTCGACCTGGGCCTGGGCGCCGGGTGGAACGAGCACGAGCATCGGATGTTCGGGGTGCCTTTCTACACGCTCAAGGAGCGGCTCGATCGGCTCGAGGCAGGCGCGCGGCTCGTGCGCGCGCTCGAGCGCGGGCAACCCGTGACGCTCAAGCAGCCCCTCTTTCCACTGGAGAAGGCCGTGAGCTTCCCCGGCCCGGCGCGGGGGCGCTACCGCATCGTCATCGGAGGACGCGGCGAGAAGCGCACGCTCAGGATCGTGGCGGAATTCGCCGACGAGTGGAACGTGACCCGAGTGGACATCGCGGGCTTCACCCAGCGGCGCCAGGTGCTGGCCGAGCATTGCCGCGCCTTCGGACGCGAGCCGGACTCCATCGCGCGATCCCTCATGATCCCATGCGCCATCGGCCACACGCCCGACGAGGTGGCCCGCCGCATCGCCACCATCCGCGAGACCTTCCCGGCGCTGCCGGCCGACGAGGCGGGCTGGCACGCGGCCTCTTTCCTCGCGGGACGGCCCGAGCGCATCGTAGCCGACCTCCAGGCGTGGAAGACAGCGGGGCTCCAGCGCGTCATGCTGCAGACCCTCGACCAGGAGGACATTCCCGGCCTCGAGCTCTTCGCGCGCGAGGTCATGCCCAAGCTCTGATCCACACAGCGCTCGAACTGAAGGAGTCACCTCAATGGCTCAGAGCCTCCCGGAGTTCCTCGACCAGGTGAAGCGGTCCAAGCCCGAGGAGATCGTGACGATCTCTCGGGAGATCGATCCTGCCTACGAGCTCACCGCTCTCGTGGTCAAGCTCGAGCGCGAAGCGCGACGGCGCCCCGTGCTGATCTGCGAGCGGATGCGCGGCACGAAGTTCCCCGTGCTGACCAATCTCCACGCGAGCCGATCGCGTCTCGCCCTCGCCATGGGCGCTGCGCCCGCCGACATGCTGCCGACGTATCTCCGCGCCATGGACCAGCCGATTCCCCCGCGCCTCGTGGAGAGCGGGCCCTGCAAGGACGTGATCCTCACCGGCGAGCGGGTCAATCTCTACGATCTGCCGCAGATCCTCCACCACGAAGGGGACGCCGGCGCGTACCTCACCTCCGCCATCTCCTTCGCCAAGGATCCGACGCGCGAGAACTGGAACTGCGCCTACAACCGCCTCATGATCAAGGGGCGCGACACGACGTCGATTCATCTCACGCTGGGCAAACACCTCTGGGAGTTCCAGCGAATCGCGGAGTCCCTGGGCCGTCCCCTGCCCGTGGGCTTCGCCATCGGCGTGCATCCCGCCATTGCGCTGGGCGCACTCGCCATCGGCTCCCTCGACGAGGACGAGCGCGCGATCATGGGCGGGCTGCTGCGCGAGCCGCTGGAGCTCGTCAAGTGCGAGACCTCGGACGTGCTGGTGCCCGCTCACGCCGAGATGATCATCGAAGCGGAGATCCAGCCCGGCGCGCGGACGGCCGAGGGACCTTTCGGCGAGTTCACGGGCTACAGCCTCGGCGAGCGGGAACGCGAGGTGGTCAAGGTCACGGCCATCACCCACCGCGCTGGCGCTTACTTCCAGGACATCACGGTGGCGCACCTGGACCACATGCTGCTCTCGACCATCCCCATGGAGGCCAATCTCTACCGCGCGGTGCGCGCCATGGTGCCGTCCGTCAGGGCCGTCCGCGTGCCCGGGCCCTTCACCTGCTACGTGTCGCTGGAGCAGCGCCTGCTGGGGCAGGCCAAGAACGCCATCCTCTCCGTGCTCGGCGCGGACATGTACATGAAGCGCGTGGTCGTGGTCGATCACGACGTGGACATCTTCGACGACCGGCAGGTCACGTGGGCGCTGGCCACGCGCTGCCAGCCGGATCGGGACATCACCATCGTCACCCACGCGCGCGGGTCCGATCTCGACCCTTCGACCAAGGAGGACGGCTACTCCGCGAAGTGGGGCGTGGATGCCACCGCCAAACCTTCCCTGGGCGCCTACACCCCGCGTCACCGTGTGCCGCCCGAGACGTGGCGGCGAATCGACCTCAAGGACTACGGATTCAAGGACCTCGGGCGGCCGTGAGCCAGAGCTTCGCTGCGCTCCTCGATGCCGTCGCCCGACGGCGCGGGGAGGTCCCGGCTCTCGTGTGGAGAGAGGGCGGGCTCAGCTGGAGCGTCCTCGAGCGTCGGGCGTGTGGCGTGGCGCGATCGCTCGCGGGCCGCGGAGTTCGCGCCGGCGATCGGATCGCGCTCCTCGTGGACAACGACTGGCGATTCGCGGCGGGGCTCTGGGGCGGTCTCAAGCTGGGCGCCACCGTCGCTCCACTGAATCCGCTCCTCTCCAGCGCGGAGCGCGAGACCATCATCAGTCACCTCGCCCCCGCGGTACTCCTCGACGACGTGTCCGCCGACGAAGGCGAGTACGAGACGGCGGAGTCCCGGGCGCCGGCGCTCATCCTCTACACCTCGGGGAGCACGGGCCGGCCCAAGGGCGCCGTCCTCTCGCATGCCGCGCTCCGGGCCGCCAACGAATCGTGGGCGGGGCCCGTGATGAGGCTCACCCCGGCCGACGTGGTGCTGGCCGCGCTTCCGCTCGCGCATTCCTTCGGGCTCAACGGCGCCCTGCTGGCGCCGCTCCTCGCCGGCGCCACCGTCGCCCTCGTCGAGCGGTTCACACCTGAGGAGACGCTGCGCGCGATCGGGCGCCACCGGGTCACGGTGTTCCCTGCCGTCGCCACGATGTTCCAGAAGATGCTCGAGCTGCCCGACCTGTCCCCTGCGCGCTGCGCCACCGTGCGCTGTGCGCTCTCGGGCGCCGCGCCCTGCTCGTGGGAGCTCAGCCAGGCCTGGCGTCAGCGCACCGGCGTGAGGATACTCCGCGGCTACGGCATGACCGAGCTCTTCCGCCCCATCTCCGATCTCGCCGACGACCCGCGGGAGGCGCCCGAGTCCATCGGGTGCGCGGTGCCCGGCGTCGAGCTGCGGACGGTGGACGAGGCGGGCGATCAGTGCGCGGCCGGCGACGTCGGCGAGCTGTGGATCCACACCCCCGCCGCCATGGACGGCTACTTCCAGTCCGAGGAGGAGACGCGGGCCGTCCTGCGCGACGGCTGGTTCCGCACGGGCGATCTCGCCCGCATCTCGCCCGAGGGTTACGTGAGCATCGTGGGACGGAAGAAGGAGCTGATCCTGCGCGGGGGCTACTCTGTGGTACCCGGCGAGGTGGAAGTGGCGCTTCTCGCCCACGCCGCCGTGGCCGAGGCCGCGGTGGTGGGAATCCCCGACGCCGCCCTCGGCGAGGAAGTCGCCGCATTCGTCACCCTGCGGCCAGGCACGCGCGCGGAAGCGGAGGAGCTGGTCGCCTTCTGCCGCAGTCGGCTCGCCGCGTTCAAGTATCCGCGCCGCGTGTCCGTGGTGAGCGAGCTGCCCAAAGGGGCGACGGGCAAGGTGCTCAAGTGGCAGCTCGCCTCGCGCGCAGCCGCCGAGCCTTTGACAGGCTCCCCCGAACCCGCGTAGACTCCCGCCATTCCTCGCATTCACGTCTGAAAGGCGGCTCAAAGTGCCATCCAGTCTGGCCGTGTTCAATCCCCTGATGCCCGAGTTCCACTCGAATCCCTATCCGTTCTATCGCGCGCTCCGGGACGAAGATCCCGTGCACGAGAGCCCGCTCGGCTTGTGGGTGTGCACGCGCTACGACGACGCGGTCATGATCCTCCGCGATCCGCGCTTCGGCCGCGAGGGCATGGCCAAGCTCATGGAGGCGCGCCTCGGCCTGACCCAGGACATGTCGCGCGCTCGCGACATGCTGTTCCAGGATCCACCCGATCACACCCGGCTGCGCGCGCTGGTGAGCCGGGCCTTCACTCCGCGCGTGGTCGAGGGGCTGCGCCCGCACATCCAGGAGATCGTCGACGGGCTCCTCGATCGCGTCGAGAGCGCGCGGGCCATGGACGTCATCGACGATCTTGCCTATCCCCTGCCCGTGCGGGTGATCTGCGAGATGCTCGGCGTGCCCGCCTCGGATCAGGACGTGTTCAAGAGCTGGTCGACCGATATCGCGAGGAGCCTCGACGCGGGCATCCTCCCCGCCGACTCCGACGCCATTCCGCGCGGCCGCGAGGCCCGCATGGCCCTCGCCGACTACTTCCGCTCCCTCATCGCCACGCGGAGGAAGGAGCCACGCTCCGATCTCCTCACCGGCCTGGTCGCCGCGGAGGAGGAAGGCAACAAGCTCAGCGAGGCCGAGCTCGTCTCGACGTGCATGCTCTTGCTCATCGCCGGCCACGAGACCACCGTCAACCTGATCGGCAACGGGCTCCTCGCCCTCCTCCAGCATCCGGACCAGTTCCACGCGTTCCGGGACGATCCCGCCTCGACCCAGACGGGCATCGAGGAGCTTCTGCGCTTCGACGGTCCCGTGCAGCGCACGGGACGGATGACCACCACGGAGGTGGAGATCGGCGGGAAACGCATCCCCAAGGACTCGGTGGTCGTCTCCGTCATCGGCGCCGCCAACCGTGATCCCAAGCAGTTCACCGATCCCGACCGTCTCGACGTGACACGGAAGGAGAATCGCCACATCGCCTTCGGCTTCGGGATCCACTTCTGCCTGGGCGCGCCCCTCGCTCGCCTCGAGGGCCAGATCGCCCTCGGCACCCTGGTGCGACGCTTTCCCAAGCTCAGCCTCGTCTCGAACGTTCCGGAGTGGCGCGAGTCGTCGACCCTGCGCGGGCTCAAGTCGCTCCCCGTGATCTTCTGACGACCACAGGAGTGACCGACATGAACGCACGACCGCTCTCTCATCCCAGCCGCCGCGACTTCCTCAAGCTGAGCGGTCTCGCGGTCGCCGCCGGGGCGCCGCTGCTCCATCCCATCGAGGTGTCCGCGCAGGCACCCAAGCGCGGCGGCACTTTCCGGATCCGCTTCCACCTCGCTCCCGTGCACTTCGACCCGCAGCAGACGGTGGCCTTCACCACCATGGTGCCGCTGTCCTTCACGCACAGCCGTCTCGTGAAGGTCAAGGCCGGATCGGCGGTGACGCCCGGCACCCAGCCCATCGAGCCCGATCTTGCGGAGTCGTGGACCCAGCCCAACGACACCACGTACGTCTTCAAACTCCGGCGCGGAGCGCGGTGGCACAACAAGCCTCCGCTCAACGGGCGCGAGGTGACGGCGGACGACGTCAAGTACAGCTACGAGCGGTTCATGGGCTCCACGAACCCCAACCGCGGCCTCCTCGAGCAGGTGGACAAGATCGAGGTCGTGGACAAGTACACGGTCAAGTTCACCACGAAGGAGCCGTTCGCCTGGCTCCTCGACGCCCTCGCGTCCACCTCGACGTGGATCGTCGCCAAGGAAGCGGTGGAGCAGTTCGGCGATCTGAAGAAGCCGGAGAGCTGCATCGGGACGGGGCCGTGGATGCTCGAGCGCTACGAGCCCAACCTGCGTCTGACCTTCGTGCGCAACCCGAACTACTTCATCCCCGGCCTCCCCTACGTCGACAACGTGGACATGTCGATCGATACCGATCCGGCGTCCGCATTCGCGGCCTGGCTCACCGGGCGCTACGACTTCGGCCCCGAGTACGGCATGGTGGTGCGGCGCAGCGATCTGGCCGCGGCCAAGCAGCGCAAGCCGGGTCTCCAGACCAAGGACTACACCGTGGTCTTCGGCGGCATCACCTGGGTGCACCTCGATCAGGAGCCCTTCAAGGACATCCGTGTGCGGCGCGCGCTGGCGGCGGCGACCAACTGGAAGGAAGTCCTCGAGACCAACAGCTGGTCGCAGGGTGGGTACGGCGTGCCCAACCCCGCCATGCCCGCGGCCTTCAAGGACTGGTCCATTCCCCTCGATCAGCTGCCCGCGGAGGGCCGAAAGCTCTTCGAGTTCGATCCGCGCGAGGCGCGACGGCTCCTCACGGAGGCAGGCCTGCCCAACGGTCTCAAGACGACCATGGAGACCACCGCCGGCTACGGCCCCGACTACATGGACGGCGTCGAGGTGACGCTGGCGGGCTGGAAGAAGGGCGGCATCGACGTGGAGCTCAAGATGAAGGAGTACGGCGCCTTCATCTCCACCGCGCTCTTCGGCAAGTTCGACAAGATGGCGGCCGGGCTCTTCGGGATCTGGACCGATCCCGACAGCTATCTCTACCGCTACTTCATGCCGGGGCAGCCGCTGAACGCCTCCGGGGTGAACGATCCCAAGCTCGCCGACATGATCAAGCTCCAGCGCCGGACCTTCAACGTGGCCAAGCGCCGCGAGATCATCTACGACATCCAGCGTTACGTCTCCTTGCAGGCGTACGCGCTCTACGGCGCCTCGGTGAGCGCGGTGGCGGCGTGGGAGCCGTACGTGAAGAACTTCGGGCCGAACATCGGCCACGACTACGGTGGGCGTCTCATGATCACCTGGCTCGACAAGTGAAGCTCGAGGGCAAGGTCGCGCTCATCACGGGGGCGGGCTCGGGCATCGGCCGCGCCGTGGCGCAGCTCTTCGCCCAGGAAGGTGCGCGCGTGGTGGCCAACGACCTGCATGCCCCGGCGGCCAAGGAAACGGTGGAGAGCCTGGGCGCCGGCGCCGACGCCGCGCGCGCCATCCAGGCCGACGTGGCGGACAGCGGGCAGGTCAAGGCCATGTTCGCGGAGGTCGAGCGGGAAATGGGCAGCCTCGACGTCCTCGTGAACAACGCGGGCATCGCGGGCACCTCGGCGGCCGAGCGGGAACGCCTCCTCCAGAAATCCGATGCCCGCATCATGGAGATGGTGAGCGGGCAGGGCGTCGTCACGCACTGGGACATCACCCAGGACATGACGGACGAGACGTGGTCGCGCATGATCGGCGTGCATCTCAACGGCACCTTCTTCTGCACGCGGGAAGCGCTCCGTCTCATGAGCCGCCAGAACCGGGGCGCCATCGTGAACATGTCGAGCGTGGCTGGGCTCATGGGCCTCGAGAACGTGCCGCATTACAGCGCAGCCAAGGCGGGCATCCTGGGCTTCACGCGAGCCGTGGCGCGCGAGGTGGGCTCGCGCAATATCCGCGTCAACGCCATCTGCCCCGGCTTCATCGACACGCCCATGACCCAGCAGATGTCGCCGCTCATGCGCCAGGCCGTCACCATGCGCACGCCGCTCGGCCGGTGGGCCGAGCCGGAGGAGGTGGCGAAGACCGCGCTCTTCCTTGCCTCCGACGACAGCTCCTTCTTCACCGGCCAGTGGCTCTCTCCCAACGGCGGCCTCTTCATCGGCTGAGCGTCTCC
>Ga0081540_1003402_pt1 | contig 12599 bp, 10 predicted proteins | sample TabmetS2T1R1_FD_71024 | JGI IMG/M metagenome (GOLD analysis project Ga0081540, IMG submission 71024) | Tabebuia heterophylla rhizosphere microbial communities from the University of Puerto Rico - S2T1R1 | ecosystem: Host-associated > Plants > Roots > Rhizosphere ...
AATGGGCTCCTCATCCACCACACAGATCGCAGTCCGCTGACGTGTCTGGATCTCTCGCTGCATAGGCAACAGGACGCTACGTACATGCATGCTCAGCGTCCAGCCCTGCAAACGCTGCAAAGCTTCCTGCTGCGACCCTGGTGCCTCTGTACGCAGCCGCTGGAGCGTCTCGATGGCTGCGGGTGTGCACGCTTCGGCGCCGTGCGCCAGTGCCTCTGCTAGGCGTGCCTCGCGTGCGTCACCGGGGGGGACATCAAGGTGAATCAAGGCGACTTCGTGCTGATAGGCCACACAGGCCTGCATGAGCAGCTCTAAAAGGTTATCTACTGCCATACATCCACTCACTTCCGGTCTATACACATCCTCCAGCGATGGCCGGAATAATGGCCAGTTCATCTCCGTCCTTCAGGGTTGTCTTCTCCCCGTCCATAAAGCGGATATCCTCATCATTGAGGTAGAAATTGATGAACTTCCGAATGCTGCCCCGATCATCCACCAAGCGCTCCCGCAGACCAGGAAAATGCTCTTCCAGATTATCGAGAACGTCTGCGACCGTGGCCCCATGCGCTGGTACTTCACTCTGATTTTTCGTGAACTTCTGTAAGGGCGTAGGAATGCGTACGACAATAGCCATCGTGACCTCTCCTTTCACACATACGGTTCTGCATGACATGTGGCGTGAACATATATAGACACCAGCGGTCACTTGTCAAGTAGGCTCTCCAGCACACATGCCAGCATCCGCGGTTAAAAAACATACTCGCGATTGACGACGATATCGCCCTGTTGCCGCAGTTTCTGGTATTCGGCATGCAAGAATTGCTGAAAACCTGCCCCTGCCTGTTGCCGCTTCCGGTCAATGAGCTTTTGGCGATACTCAGCCTTGTCTGCCACATACGCCTGCATGTCAGCCGGCTGGCGTTCCGTCACCTGGAGCACAAAATGCCGTGCGCCGTCGTGCGCTGTACCGACGTCGCCGACCTGCAGGCCAAAGGCCACACGGCTGAAGGCAGCCTGCTGGCCGAGCTGGGGCACGGGGTCACGACGCTTGAACAAGCCGGTCTCTACCACCTGGACCGACTGCGCCGTAGCCAGCTCAGCCAGGGGTGTGCCGGCACGCACCTGCGTGGCCCACTCCTCCGCCTGTTGCCGTGCCAGTTCCATGCTTTTTTGCGCTCGGAGATCCTGCGTGACGCGGTCTTGCGCAACACTAAATGCCTGAATCGTCGATGGACGGATCGCAGCCGTCTGGAAGATATAGTGCGTGCCATCCTGTCCCTGCTGGGTATCCACGCCAAGCTCGGGCATGGCGAAAACACGCTTCACGAGGTCAGGCATCCCCTCCACGCCTTCCACCCGTCCAGTAGCAGGGATAAACGGGGTCGTCACGACCTCGAGCGCATGCTGCTGAGCCAGCGCGACAAACTGCTGTGGATTGGCCTCGAGGGCAGTCAGCATGTCATCGGCAAACGCTGCTGCAGCATCGCGGGCTTTATCCTCACGAATTTTGTCCTGGATCTCTGATTCAACCTCGGCGAGGGGCTTGGTTTCTGCCTCGCGTTTGTCCTCGACCCGTATAATATGCCAGCCAAAGGGAGTGCGGACCAAGTCGCTGAGTTGCCCCACCGGCAGCGAGAAAGCGGCTGCCTCGAACGGCGCGACCATTTGTCCACGCGGGAAATAGCCAAGGTCGCCCCCCTGTTCCGCCGTCGCCGTATCCTCCGAGTGCTGTTTGGCCAAGGTCGCAAAATCCTCACCATTCTGCAAAGCGCCTAACACCGCTTCGGCGCGCGTACGGACTTGCGCCTCCTGCTCCGCGGTGGCCGATGAGGCGACTTTGAAGAGAATATGCCGCGCCCGCACTTGCTCCAGGCGCTGGAAGGTTTCGAGATGACGTGTATAGTAGTCATTCACTTCCTCCGCGGAGGGATTGTAGGGCTGCATAAAGCGCTGCAAAGGAATCGCCACGTAGCGGAGCTGCCGCTGCTCTGGGTCACGATACGCTTCCTTATGCGCCTCATAGTAGCCCTGCAGCTCCTCGTCCGTCATGGTAACCTGGGCCTCAAAAGCTGATGCCGGCAGCATGACATAGCGTACAGCGATCCGTTCATTGTCGTGACGATACGTCTGTTCGACTTCGGTGTCCGTCACCCGGATCCCCTCCGTCAACAGGGCGCTGACCTTCTGGAGCAAAAGAGCCTGCCGCTGTTGCGCCTCGAACTGACGCGGTGCAATAGGGGGTACCTGACTCCGCAATACCGCCTGATAGCGCGCGAAACTGAACCGACCCTGCTCCTGGAAAGGCGCCATCTCAGCAATGGAGTCTTCGAGTTCTTGCTGCGTGATCACCACCCCGTATTGCTCGGCCAAACGCAGGAGGATGGTGCGTTTGGCCAGCTCTTCCAGGGCCATCTCGCGGAAATTAAACTGTGCGCTGAGGTCCACCTCTGGCATGCGCAAGATGGCGCGATACCGTTGCTGTAGCGCATTATACGTAGACTGGAATTCACGGACACTGATCGGCTGGCCAAACATCGTCGCGACTTCTGAGCGGCCTGGACTGCCACCCGACCGCACGCCCCACTGATAAAAAATGGTGACGACAAAGGCCAGGACAACGGCCAGGAGAACCCCCTTAATAACCCAGGTCTGGGCATTTCGCATCCATTGCAACATACTCTTCCCCTACAGGAGACATGGCCTCCGCTATTTCTGTACTCTGTCTCTATCTGTTTATTCTAAAAAATGCTAAAAATTTTGCAACTCTACTCCCCGCCAGCCAGGCAGGGCACTGGCGCATATTCGCATTGTCAACCACTCTGTTTCTCGTTATAGTTGGGGGACATTAATCAGAGACGAAAAACGGCGCAGACCCTCGCAAGGGAGGCCAGGGCGTTGGTGCTTAATCCGCTGTACGGACTCTTTTCAAGCGATCTGGCTATTGATCTCGGAACGGCCAACACCCTCGTCTATATGGCAGGGAAAGGGGTGGTATTACGTGAACCGTCCGTCGTCGCCGTGCATCGAGACTCTAAGCAGGTGCTGGCGGTTGGCATGGCGGCCAAGCGCATGCTCGGTCGCACTCCTGGCACCATTGTAGCGATCCGTCCCATGAAGGATGGGGTGATTGCGAATTTTGAAATCACCGAGGCGATGCTGAAGTATTTCATCACCGAGGTGCATAATCGCCGCACCTTGGTACGTCCACGTATTGTCATAGGTGTGCCATCCGGCATCACCCAGGTGGAAAAACGGGCCGTGCGCGATTCGGCAGAATCTGCTGGCGCCCGCGAGGTGTATCTTATCGAGGAACCGATGGCGGCTGCTATCGGTGTGGGACTCCCCATCCAAGAGCCCTCGGGGAATATGATCGTCGATATTGGAGGAGGTACCACAGAAGTTGCCGTTATTTCTCTCTCCGGGATTGTGTACAGCCGGTCGATGCGTATCGGCGGTGATGTCATGGACGAAACAATCGTCAATTATATCAAGCGTAAATATAACCTACTCATTGGCGAGCGCACGGGTGAAGAAATTAAAGTGCGTCTGGGGTCTGCCGTACCTGTTGGCGAAGCGCTTACCCTGGAGGTTAAGGGCCGTGATTTGGTTGCCGGGATTCCGAAAACGCTTCTGATCAATGACACGGAGATTCGCGAAGCCCTGGCCGAACCGATCAGCAACATTGTCGAAACGGTGCGTATTACCTTGGAGCGCACGCCACCAGAGCTGGCGGCAGACATCATCGACCAGGGCATTGTGCTGGCGGGGGGAGGGGCGTTGTTGCGCGGTTTGGATGTACTCCTGCGGGAAGAAACGGGCTTGCCTGTGACGATTGCCGAGGATGCCCTGTCAGCCGTGGTCCTGGGGGCTGGCCGGCTGCTGGACGAGTTGGATTTGCTCCGCAAAGTCTCCGTCTGATTGAGGGCCTGGGGACGTGCACGATGAAAGCTCTCGCAGAGCGCTGGAAACCCATCGCCCTCCTCCTCTGTTTGCTCCTGTTGTCGCTCGCACTGACCACATTCAAAACCCGTCTGGTTCCGCAAACCTCGCTGTTCGAACGTCTGGGACTCTCAGTGGTGATGCCGCTCCAACAAGCCATTGCGAGTCTCGCACAACATCTCAGTGGCTTCTGGAATGGCTATATCAATCTCGTGCATGTACGCCAGGAGAACGTACGCCTGCAGCGCCAGGTGGAAGTGCTGCAAGGGCAACTCACTCACTATCAGGAAGCCTACGTGCAACAGCAGCGCCTGCGTGAGCTCCTCGGGTTTCGTGCCCTGGCCTTTCCACAAGCCGTGGTGGCCGAAGTGGTGGGTATCGATCCCAGTCCGTGGTCAGAAGTGGTTACAATTAATAAGGGCAGTCGGGATAGTCTCCGGAAGGACATCGCGGTGGCCACCCATCAGGGACTGGTGGGACGCACGATCGAGATGGCGCCGCACTATGCCACGGTGCTCCTGCTGACCGATCGGCGTAGCGCCGTGGATGCACTCATCCAACGGACCCGAGCGCGTGGGATTGTGGTCGGGAAGACCCGGCGCCTCTGTGAGCTGCGTTATGTCGATCTGCACGCTGATATTCAAGTGGGAGATACGGTGGTGGCGTCCGGTCTCGGGGAAGTGTATCCTAAGGGCTTACTGATTGGCACCATTGCTGCCGTGCATCAAAAACCTCAAGGTCTCTTCCATGAAGTTGAGGTCCAACCGGCAGTGGACCTGGCGCAACTGGAAGAGGTGCTGGTCCTGGTGCCTTAACCTATGTTCAGTGCAGTATACGTGATGGCGGTCTTGCTCGCGTTGCTGGCGCAAACCAGTCCCTTATTGTTCACGGTTGGTCCCGGCTTGCGGGTGGATCTCACCCTTATGGTGGTGGTATATTTCAGCCTCTTTTGGGGTTGGAAGCGAGCCCTGATATTAGGGTTTCTCACTGGGCTCTGTCAAGACGCGCTTTCCAGTGAAGTGTTGGGCCTCAGCGCTCTCAGTAAAACGCTCACAGCCTTTGTAGTCCACACCTTGTCACGGCACGTACAAGTCCAGAGTCTTACTGTCCAGGTACTGTTTACCTGTCTGGCCGTAGTGGTCGATACCCTGGCCCGCCTGGTGGGGCTGATGGTGTTCCAGCTGCCGAGCTTGGCGTTGCCCATCGTGTTCAGTACGTTTGTGCAACAGACCTTACTCAGTATTCTGTGGGCGCCGTGCGTCTATTACGGACTCCAGAGCGCCATGCAGTATGGCCATATACGTCCGGACAAAGGCTAGAGCTATGGCACGCTATAGTAGCCCTGGTGAATCTAGCACCTGCGACGATGAGTTTATCTATATCCAGCGGCCTTTGCCGCCGCAGGACGACGGCTTCCGTCGTCGCTTGTGGGGTTTGCTGACGGTCGTGCTGATCGGTCTCTGCCTGTTGCTGGGGCGGACGTGGCAACTCCAGGTCCTCCAGGGAGAATACCTCCTGCACTTGTCTGAGCAGAACCGCCTGCGGAGCCTGCGTACGAAGAGTCTACGCGGTAAGATCCTTGATCGTTACGGGTATGTGTTGGCGGATAACCGTGCAGCATACACGCTGATGGCCATTCCTGCTGATCTGCCCCCGCGGGACGAGCTCGGGCCACTCCTGCGGACGCTGAACATTGATATGGACCCTGAAACGCTGCGACCACGCCGACGTGCTGCAGCGTTAAAACCCGTGCCAATCCAGCGTGACTTCCCACGTGATCAGGTCGCCTACTTTGCTGAGCACCGCATGGACTTTCCGGGGATGTTCATCGAAGTAGAGCCATTACGGACTTATCCCTACAGCACGTTGGCAGCGCACCTGCTGGGCTACCTCGGGGAAATTAGCGAGGTGCAACTCCAGCAGAGTAAGGACCTCGGCTATTATCCGGGCGATCTGGTTGGACAGTCTGGGCTTGAACAGGTCTTTGAAGACGTGCTCCGCGGTCAGCCAGGGCTCCGCCAAGTGGAGGTCGATGCTGTTGGGCGTGAAACACAAGTCATCGCGGCGCGTCCAGCGACGCCCGGTATGGATCTCGTGCTAACCCTCGATCTCCAGCTCCAACAGCTCGCCGAACGCCTCCTCGAAGGTCATAGTGGCTCCATCGTGGCCCTCGACCCGCGTAATGGCCAGATTCTCGCTCTGGCGAGCCAGCCGGCCTTTGATCCGAACGCCTTCGTCCCCCGTCCCTCTGCCGCTACGTGGCGGGCCTTGAGCACCGATCCGCACTTTCCGTTGCACAACCGGGCTACACAAGGCCAGTATCCGCCTGGCTCTGTGTTCAAGATTGTCACTGCCCTGGCTGCACTCGCGGATGGGGTGATCACACCGCATACCACCGTGTGCTGCCCTGGCTATTACGATTATGGAGAACATACCTTCCGTGACTGGAGACCGTCCGGCCATGGCTGCGTGCAGCTACGTCAGGCCTTAACCCAGTCGTGTGATGTCTATTTTTATCATGTTGGACAACTCCTGGGCGTGGACCGTATTGCCCACTATGCGCAGGCTTTTGGCTTTGGACAACCTACGGGTTTCGCGGGTGGCTTCGAGAAGAGTGGCCTGGTGCCTTCCAGCCAGTGGAAACGCCGGGTCCGCGGCCAACCCTGGTATGCTGGAGAAACCCTCTCAGTGGCTATTGGCCAGGGGTATACGATGACTACCCCCTTGCAGGTGGCGAATATGATAGCGACCCTGGCTAATGGCGGTACTCTGTACAAACCCTCTATTGTGTTGCGCCGCGAAATGCTGCATGCCCCTACACCGATGGACACGGCTCCCACGGTGCTGCACCAACTCCGGGTGCCGCCGCAGTACGTCGCTGCCGTACAGCAGGGACTGTGGAGCGTCGTGAACGACCCGAGAGGCACTGGGAAACTGGCACGCCATGAGCAGATTGCCATCGCGGGGAAAACGGGTACTGCCCAAGTCGTGCAGCTCCCAGACCATGACGCGTCACCGGGCCGTCAGCAATACCTGCCGGAACAGTACCGCCATCATGCCTGGTTCGTCGCCTATGCGCCGTTTGAGGCGCCACGTATTGCCGTCGTCGTGATGATTGAGCACGCTGGCAAAGGTGGCAGCCAATTTGCTGGCTATGCCAAGACGCTTATTGAAGCCTATCTGCGGCAGAGCTATCCTGTAGCCGCTATGCCTCTCAAGACCACTAAGCTCACGCGGTGAATGTCCTCTAGGAGGTGGCGTGTGGCCTTTGATCGACGGCTGACAATGAACTTTGATTGGGTTACGCTAGCCTTATCCCTTGCCATTGTCTCCTTGAGTATCGTCTTGCTCTACAGTGCCACTTCTGAGCGTCTTGAAGGCCCGAGTGGCATGCATTTGAAACAACTGGTGTGGGCCGTGATCGGGCTGGTCAGTATGTTTGCCATACTCTGTATTGATTACCAGACGCTCTGCCGGCATGCCTATGTGTTGTACGGGGCCCTGCTGGTTAGCCTGGTCATTGTGCTCCTGTTCGGTCGGGTCGTGAATGGGTCGCAACGCTGGCTGGTACTCGGGCCCTGGCACGTGCAAACCTCTGAGTTGGCGAAACCTGTGCTCATCCTTGTGCTGGCCCGCTATTTTACCGAGCATACGTCAGCCGGTACGGCCTCGCTGACCTTCCGTGATCTCCTCTTACCTGTGCTCCTGGTGGGCCTGCCTTTTGGGTTGATTGTCAAACAACCCAACCTGAGCACGGCTATGGTTTTGGTGGTCCTTCTAGCCGTCATGGCCCTCATGATCGGCCTGCGTGGTACAACCCTGATCACCCTGCTCCTGCTCGGTGTTGGCGTGTTACCGCTGGCATGGACCCTGGTGCTCAAAGACTATCAGCGCGAACGGCTTTTAACGCTGTTGAACCCGCAGCCTGACTTGTTAGGTGCAGGCTACCATAGCTGGCAATCCAAGATCGCCATTGGCTCAGGAGGGTTGTGGGGGAAAGGCCTGCTGGCTGGTACCCAGAGCCGCCTCAGCTTTCTGCCCGAGCGTCATACAGATTTTATTTTTGCTGTCTTGGCCGAAGAAGTGGGTTTTGTCGGGGTCGTGCTGCTGCTGAGTCTCTTTGTCTGTCTGCTCGTGCATGGTTTTATCATTGCGTATCGATCGCGCGACCGTCTGGGAGCCCTCGTAGCCACAGGGGTAGTGACCATGCTGGCGGTGCAAATTTTTTTGAATATCGGCATGACCATTGGCTTAGTGCCCATTATTGGTCTGCCGCTGCCGTTGATGAGCTATGGCGGCTCATCACTGGTCATGACGTTTCTGTGCCTAGGGCTGTTAATGAATGTACGCATGCGACGCTTTAAGTCTGGTATGTTTCCGTCCTAAACCTTGCTTGTCAATATTTTCAAGGCTCACTATAATGCCTTTACTTTGCCTGAGGAGCTAGCTATTGAGCGACATTGTTGTGAATGCCACTCCACGTGAGACGCGTATCGCGCTGCTTGAACAGCGTATCGTGACTGAACTATTCATCGAGCTCCGTACCAATTATGGTCTCGTTGGTAATATTTATCGCGGACGTGTAGTAAAAATCCTGCCTGGGATGCAAGCCGCTTTTGTGGATATTGGCCTCCCAAAAGCCGGTTTTCTGCATGCCTCTGACATTCTTATCGACCCGCAGATTCCACCATGGGACCATGAGACAGCTCCGCTCGACTTGGACACGAGCCGTGATGGAGCAGCGTCTCAACCTACCTTGTCTCCTGAGCCGGTCTACGCCATTGAAGAACTCCTTGAGGAAGGCCAGGAGCTCCTGGTGCAAGTGGCCAAAGAACCGCTGGGGACCAAAGGCTGTCGCTTGACTACCTATTTGTCACTGGCTGGGCGCTATCTCGTCCTTATGCCTGGGGTCGAGCACATTGGCGTCTCACGCCGTATCCCTGATGAGGCGGAAAAGGAACGGTTGCGTGCCTGCGTCCAAGCCCTTCTTCCAGAGGGCATGGGCTGTATTATGCGCACGCTCAGCGCCGGGATCTCGCTGCAGGAATTGCAGGCGGATCTGCACTTTCTCACGGCACTTTGGCAGCACGTGCAACACACTGCACGTCAGGCGAGCGCTCCCTGCCTGGTGCATCAAGAAGTTGACCTCGTCCTACGCACACTGCGTGATTTTTTGACCCCTGAGGTGGAACGGGTGATTATTGATGACGTCGCAGCATACGAACGCGCCCAGGCCTTCCTCCAGGCTGCGGACTTACCCCATCTGGCGGCCAACCTCGTCCTCTACCAAGAAACGGTGCCGCTGTTCGAGGCGTTTGGCATTGAAACAGAAATCGAACGTGCCTTGCAACGTAAGGTCTGGCTGAAATCGGGTGGGTATATCATTATTGATCACACCGAAGCGCTCGTTGCTATCGATGTCAACACCGGACGGTTTGTCGGCAAAAGCGATCCGGCGACGACGATGCTCACCACGAATCTCGAAGCCGTGCACGAGATTGTGCGCCAACTTCGCTTGCGAAATATCGGTGGCTTGGTCATCATTGATTTTATCGATATGGACACGGACGAGCATAAACAGCTCGTGTTCCAGGCGCTGGAAGAGGCGCTGCGGCATGATCGGGCCCGTACCAAGATTCTGCAAATATCTGAATTCGGGCTCGTCGAAATGACGCGCAAACGTGTGCGGGCCAGTCTCGACCAAGTGCTCTGTGAACCCTGTGCCTACTGCAACGGCACAGGACGTATGGCATCCGCGGCGGCCGTGTGCTCCAAGGTACTACGTGAGATCCAACGTGTCATGCGCGTGACCCCCTACGCCAAAAAGGTGATGCTCAATGTGCACCCCACGGTGGCGGCCATGCTGTACAATGAGGAAAGGGCGCATGTGGCAGCGTTGGAACACACCTGGCACATTACTCTGGCGATCCAGAGTGATAACGACATGCCGCACGGGCACTTCGAAGTGCTCTCGTTGTAAGACTAGGAGGCGCTAGGTGCCATGATCTGGCACTGCAGCTGACGACGCCTGCCGGCTGGGTCGTCCTCCAGCTGGTCAGACCACCATCAGGGGCGGTATGGGAGCGTAACGCCCTACCACAGGAGGTTGTGTCCATGCAATGTAGGCGCTATCTGTGCTCGAAGCTTTTGACGGTGCTGATCACGCTGCTGAGCGTGACTATCTCGCCGCACGTTGGTGGAGCCCAAACGGCTTCCAGCGTAACTGAGCAAGACATCACAGGCTTGATTATTGCGACGCAAGAAGACCGTGTCTCGGTGAGTGCAGGGGATACTGTCATTCTCGATCAGGGGCGGCTGCAAGGGGTTGAGGTGGGGGACCGCTATGCGGTGTTCGAAGTGGGTGATCGCCCGACGTTCGAGGGTGGTCGTACCATTATCGATCCGCGTACCGGGCGTCTCATTCGGGTGCCGCGTGACGTGATCGGTGAACTCACCGTGGTGCGGGTCTATGAACGGACAGCGAGAGCCCAGATCCGGCGTAGTACACTTGAGGTGAACGTCGGTGCACCCATTGCCCCTCTACGTACGGCGCTGGCCCGTCAAGAGGGTCGTCTTGAGGGGACAGACTTCCAGATGCAGGCCCAGGTGCGTCTGACACAGGTGTCTCCCTGCTTAGAGAGGACACGGCAGACGCTGCAGAGGGCAGAATCCGCCAGTGCCAGAGCCGCAGACCTGGCGGACGCCAGGGGCGCTCTGGTCAGTGCTGAACTGGCTGCGGAACAAGCGCATACGCTCCTGGCCGCTGGCGAGGCTGAGCGTGCCGCTAATCGTCTGGACAATGCCCTGGCCGACTGCCTGCGGGCTGAAGAGCTGCTGCAGCGCACCGGTGTGGCCACTGCCGGCGTGCGGCCGGCAGTACAGCCGGAACGTTATGCGGTGCAGCACGGGGATACGCTGTGGGGTATTTCAGCGCGTGAGCAGATCTACCACAATCCTCTCATGTGGCCGTTAATCTATAAGGCCAACAGCCAGCAAATTCGCGATCCTGACCTCATTTTCCCCCGGCAAATCTTTGTGATTCCTCGGAACTATGCTCCGGAAGAAGCGGCGGCGGCTATCCAGCGGGCCAAGCAACGCAGCGCCTGGAGTGTACGAGACGGCCGCTAGGAGGAGATGTGGGTGGAGAGAGACTGGTAGTATCCAGAGCAATGAAAGCCCCTGAGGAGTTCACGGCCAAACTCCCATGGCTGGCTCTGAACATGGCCTGTGTGACGTGGCCAGCCCTGCGCACCCAATTGGCGCAGTATGTGGCCGCCCCAGGCGCTGTGCAACGTCTGCAGGAAGGGGGTATACTCCACTTAGAGGCCGCGCTTCCCGGGCTCACAGAGAAGCTTGAGGTAGTGCAGCAGGGGCGTGCTTTTGCCCGTGAGATAGAACGTCTGCAGACCACAGAGATTCGTGTAACGACCCTGGGAGAGGCCGACTATCCTGAGGTATTACGCTGGATCCCTGAACCACCTCCGGTGCTCTATATCTGGGGGACGCTCCGGCACGAAGACAGTCTCGCGGTGGCAGTGGTCGGGTCACGGAAGCCAAGTCCATATGGCCAATTGGTGGCCCAGCGTCTGAGTGCAGAGCTGGCCCACTATGGTTTCACAGTGGTCAGCGGCCTGGCGCGTGGTGTCGATAGCCTGGCGCACCAGGGGGCACTGCAGGCTGGTGGACGGACGATCGCCGTGCTTGGCAGTGGGATCAATGTGGTTTATCCCCCGGAACATCGCCGCTTATATGAGGCGATCCGCGAGCAGGGGGCAGTGGTCTCGGAGTTCCCCTTCGATACCAAACCGGACCGCTGGAATTTTCCCCGCCGTAATCGCATTATTAGTGGCCTGACCCTTGGCACTCTCGTGGTCGAAGCCTCTGACCAGAGTGGGTCGCTGCATACGGCCCGTCACGCGTTGGAGCAAGGGCGTGAAGTCTTTGCGGTGCCGGGGCGCATTGACGCACCAAGTAGCCGTGGTACAAACAATCTCATTAAGCGTGGCGCCAAACTGGTTGCAGGGATCGACGATCTTCTGGAAGAATTCCCTGAAGCAGTGCGCCTCGCCGTCCGCCAGCGCGGCACGGCAGCGGTGCCGACGGCTGGACCGCAGATACCGACAGATCTTACGCCTGATGAGGCACAGGTACTGGGGCTGGTGCCACACGAGGAGACCCACATCGAGGCAATTATTCATACCAGCCAGTTGCCAGCTCAGGCAGTGGCCAGTATATTACTCACCCTAGAGCTGCGTGGTTTGGTCCGCCAGTTCCCTGGCACATTCTTTGCGCGTTATTGAGAGAGTCAAGCTGCATCATCAGAGACAAGGGACGGTGACAGAGCCATGGCGAAGTCGTTAATCATAGTTGAATCCCCCGCAAAAGCCAAAACGATCAAAAAATATCTCGGGGCTGGCTTTACGGTAAAGGCCTCCGTTGGGCACGTCAAGGATCTGCCGGAACACCGTCTCGGGATTGATATTGCCCATGATTTTGCGCCGGAATACGTGCCCATTCAGGGCAAAAGAAAGCTCTTGCAAGAACTCCGTGCCGAAGCCGAGAAGGTTGAACGGGTCTACCTGGCGCCTGATCCCGATCGGGAAGGCGAAGCGATTGCCTGGCATATCGCCAGCGAACTACACCGCACTGCGCCAGATCAT
>Ga0081540_1003403_pt1 | contig 12599 bp, 13 predicted proteins | sample TabmetS2T1R1_FD_71024 | JGI IMG/M metagenome (GOLD analysis project Ga0081540, IMG submission 71024) | Tabebuia heterophylla rhizosphere microbial communities from the University of Puerto Rico - S2T1R1 | ecosystem: Host-associated > Plants > Roots > Rhizosphere ...
CGCGGTGCGCGAAACCGGCGGCGAGATCCGGCTCAATGCGGAGCCCACGCGCATCGTGGTCGACGGCGGCCGCGCGGTCGGTGTGGAAACCCATGACGGCGAATTCATCCGCGCGAAGCACCTCGTCGCCTCTTCCCTCAACCCGCACCAGACCTTTCTCGATCTGATCGACGAACGCTTTCTGCCGCGCGAGATTCGCGAGCGCGCGCGGCGCTTCCGCTACAACCTGCTGGCGCCGCTGTTTGCGTTACACCTCGATCTCGCCGAGCCGCCGCGCTACCGCGCGAGCGCCGAGCATCCCGAGCTCGCGCGCGCGTTCATGGTGATCCTCGGCCTCGACCACGCCGCGCGCTTCGGCGACATCGTGCGTCACCACGAGGCGGGGACCATTCCGCCGACCGTGATGTGGGGCGCCTGCCCAACCCTGTTCGATCCGACCCAGGCGCCGGACGGCCGCCACACCGCATTCATGTGGGAGAAGCTGCCCTATCGCGTCGACGGCGATGCCACCAAGTGGGACGGCCTGCGCGCGGCGCACGCCCGCGCCATGCTCGAGCTGTGGCAAGCCCACGCGCCCAATCTCGCCGACGCGATCCTCGATTCGTTTGCCCGCACGCCGCTCGACATTGCGCGCGATCTGCCCAACATGCGCGAGGGCGATCTCCTCGTCGGCGCCTTCGCCGACGATCAGGTCGGCTATCACCGCCCGTTCCCCGGCGCCGGCGCCTACCGCACGCACCTGCCGGGCCTTTATCTCTGCGGCGCCAGCAGCCACCCCGGCGGCAACATCACCGGCCTTCCCGCCTACAACGCCGCGCAGGTGATCCTCGCCGATCTCCGGCTCGGCGCCGACTGGATGCCCGCGCCCATCGCCGCGCAACTCGCCGCGGTGTAGCTCACGTTCAGTGGCATGGCCGCACAATAGCGCCACGCACTCGGCGTGTTCCCCTCCCCTGTGGGGAGGGGTTGGGGTGGGGCCAGGGGGAGGGAGCAGACCGAGTCTACCGCTCACTCGAGGGCGGCATGGTCTTTGCTAAAATGCCGCCGGCGAGCGCCGGGAAGAATAAGGGTGGTGATGACGGGCGAGACGGTGGCGGCAATCGTCGACGCGCATCGCGCGGGCGCAAGCCCGGAGGCGACCGTCGCGCGCGCCTACGCGCGCATCCGCGCGCACGCCGATCCCGCGATCTTCATCACGCTGCGCGATGAAGCGCACGCCCTCGCTGAGGCGAAGGCGCTCGCCGCACGGCGCGAGGCCGATCGCGTGCTCGCCGGTCTGCCGCTCTACGGCGTGCCGGTCGCGGTCAAGGACAATATCGACGTCGCGGGGCTTCCCACCACCGCCGCCTGCCCGGCCTTCGCCTATATGCCGGCGAAAGACGCAACCTGCGTCGCGCGGCTCAGGCGCGCGGGCGCAATCGTCATCGGCAAGACCAACCTCGATCAATTCGCCACTGGGCTCGTCGGCGTGCGCACGCCCTACGGCATTGCGCGCAACCTGTTCGATCCGGCGCTGATCCCGGGCGGATCGAGCACGGGCTCGGCGATCGCGGTGGCGGCAGGCCTCGTGCCGCTCGCGCTCGGCACCGACACCGCGGGCTCCGGCCGCGTGCCGGCGGCACTCGGCAACATCGTCGGCTTGAAGCCGAGCCTCGGGCTCGTCTCGACCGCGGGCGTGGTGCCGGCCTGCCGCAGCATCGACTGCGTCTCCATGCTTGCGCTGACTGTCGATGACGCGTTCGCGGCGCTCGCCGCCATCGCCGGCGCCGATGACGCCGATGCATATTCGCGCCGGCGCAGCCTCGGCGCGTTGAAAGCGATGCCGCGCGGCGCGCGGCTCGGCGTGCCGGGGCAGGCTCAGCGGCAGTTCTTCGGCGACGCCGCATCGGCCACCGCTTACGACGACGCGCTCACGCGCTTGGCGCGGCTGGGCGTGGCGATCGTCGAATTGGACATGGCGCCGTTCTACGCGGCGGCGCGACTCCTTTACGAGGGGCCCTGGGTGGCCGAGCGCTACCTCGCCGCGCGAACGGTGATCGAGGCGCCCGAGGCGATGCATCCGGTGACGCGGCAGATCATCCTCGCCGGCGCGAAGATCAGCGCGGCGGATGCGTTTGCCGCATTCTACCGGCTCGAGGAGCTGCGCCGCGTTTGCGAGGCGACCTTCCGCTCAATCGACGCCATGGCCCTGCCGACCGTGCCGACGGTCTACACGGTCGAGCAAGTGCTTGCCGATCCCATTGCGCTCAACAGCACCCTTGGCACCTACACCAATTTCGTCAACCTGCTCGACCTTTGCGCGCTCGCGCTGCCGGCGTCGATGCGCGGGGACGGCAAGCCGTTCGGCATCACGCTTGTTGCGCGCGCGGGCGAAGACGCAGCGCTTGCTTCGATCGGCCGCGCCTTCCACGCCGCGACCGCGCTGCCGCTTGGCGCCACCGGTGCGCCGCAGCCCGCCCTCGCGCTTGCGGCGAAGGCGTAACGTCTCGATACCCTCATGCTGAGGGAGCCGCTCGAATTGCGGCGCTTCGCGCCTCTTCAGGATGGAGGCGGGTAGGACCGAGTTTGCCGCTCGAACTGACTCAGAATGATCGCGGCGGCGGGCGACGCGGCGCAACCTCCCGCTTTTTCGGCATGGGGATCAATCCTTCGCGCTGGGCCTGTTTCCTGGCCGCCTTACGCGCGCGCCGAATAGCTTCAGCCTTCTCGCGCGTCTTGCGCTCGGATGGTTTTTCGTACGCCTTGCGGCGCTTCATCTCGCGAAAGACGCCCTCGCGTTGAAGCTTCTTTTTGAGCACTCTCAGAGCTTGATCGACATTGTTGTCGCGAACGATGACCTGCAAAATTTTTCCAATCGTGGTGGTGGCGCGCGAGGCGCCGTCAAACGGCTGATGTCGTGCGTCAGCGGGTTTTGAGATTCTCCGCCGACTGCTTGCCGCGGTTGTTGACCAACTCGTATTCGACCACTTGACCCTCGTTGAGCGAGCTCAGTCCGGCGCGCTCGACCGCGGAGATATGGACGAATACGTCTTTGCCGCCGTCCTGCGGCTGAATGAATCCATAGCCCTTCGTCGGGTTGAACCATTTCACCGTGCCAGTAGCCATCATGGCCTCCTTTGTCTGCACGAACTTAATCGCGGCCGCATGACGGTTGTGCGACCGCTTATCCGAAGTCAGCGTTGCCCATGGGGAGGCACACCGCGAGGTGCGCGACAAACAAGGCCAAACTCGAATACCGGCATTGTACGATACTCTCGCAAGCGGTTCAACCGCGCGATATCTTCCAGGGCTGAGCGGGTCACGCAGCGCGCGGCGCTTGCGGCCCCGCCTGCGACACATACCTATGCATCGTTAACTGCAGAAAGGGTAGAGTCATGCGGCTTTATATTTTCAAATCGGAAACGAGGAAAGGTTTGCAAGCCTTCGCGGGCGATCTCACGGGCAGCAGGCTTCCACAGCAGTTGGGCCCCTGGACCGCCACCGGCGCCGTCGGGCCGGAGAAGGCTCCGCCGCATAATTTCTCGCGCGACGCGATCGAGCAGGCGATCGACGCCAAAGGATTTCAGCTCTGGCGCTTGGCCAAGAAGGCCGCAGCGCAAGCCTGAGGAGACTTTTCCAGGCGCGGACCATCCGCGACACCGCTCCCGTAAACAACAGGAGAAAACAAATGCGCGGGCGCAACCTCGCGCCGCCCATTTCCGGCAGAAGCTGCAACAACCGACACGAAAACGCGCTCGCGTTCGGATAGCAGGAGATATCACCTGGGTGCGACGCGCGTCGCCAGTTGCTTGCACGCCCCGATTGGGCGCATCATGCTGCAGCAGCGTGGAGGCCGGCCGAGATCGCAAGATACGGCGCGCGCCGAGATGACCAACGAAGTCGACTAGAGCTTCGATAGTCCAGGGAGGATCCGATGTCATTCCGCACCGCGTGCGGCGCTACCGCGTGTGCCGTGCTCATCACGATCGCGCCTGCCGCGCGCGCGCAGGATTGGCCGAACCGCTCGGTGCTCACCATCAGCCCGCTGACCGCAGGCAACGCGGCCGACACCGTCGCGCGCATCGTGCTCGATCAGGTGGGCAAGCAGGTCGGCCAATCCTTCGTGATCGAGAACCGGCCGGGTGCCGGCGGGACGACCGGCTCCGCCGCGGCCGCCAAGGCCGATCCCGACGGTTACACGCTCTTTCTCCTGACGGCATCGCAGGGCTCGTATGCCGCCCTGCACAAGAGCCTGCCCTATGATCCGGTGCGCGATTTCACTCCCGTCGCCCTGTTCGGCGTGCAGCCGAGCGTGCTGATCGCCGCGCCGTCGAAAGGCTGGACGTCGGTCGCCGACCTGGTCAACGCCGCCAAGGCCGCACCGGGCGTGTTGAACTTTGCCTCTGCCGGGCTGGGCTCCGCCTCGCACTGGGCCGGCGAGCGGCTCCGCCTCGCCGCCGGCATCAACGTCCAGCACATTCCGTTCCGCGGTCCGGTCGAGGCTTTCACCGAGGTGATGACCGGGCGCATCGATTTCTACTTCCTGCCGGTCGCGCCCGCACTGCCCAACATCCACGACGGCAAGCTGGTGGCGCTGGCAGTGAGCACGCCGAAGCGGGCGCCGATGCTGCCGAACGTGCCGACGGTGGCGGAGGCGGGCTATCCCGACGCACAGTACCTGTTCTGGGGCGGCGCGGGTTTCCCGGCGAAGACGCCGCGCGCCATCGTCGATCGGCTGCACGCCGAAAGTGAGAAGGCGCTCGCGGTGCCGGCGGTGCAGGAGCGATTGAAGGCGCTGGGCGTCGAACCGACGCCGATGACGGTCGAGGCGTTCGGCAAGTTCTACCGCGACGACGTCGCGGCGATCCTCAAGCTTGCGAAAGACGCCAACATCACGCCGACGAACTGACGCGGCGCCTTCGGCCAGAGCACGTGCGTATCGTTATCCAGGTCGCGGCTCGCGTGTTTCAGCAATGAGCGACGATGATGTTGGACGTCATCGCGCCGACGACTTTACCGTCGGTCAATAGCAGCGCCATTTCGTGCCGCATACGGGCGTAGAGGGCGTGCTGAAGGTCTTGCGCAAGCTCGGCAACGCCGGGGGACACCGGCGTCGCGGCGAAGGACTGCACGGCCTGCTCCACTCCGCCTTCGAGCACCATGGGCAATGAGGGGGTCGAGAGACGAACGTCGCGGAAGCCGGCGTCCTCGGCCGCGGATTTGAGCGCCGCGCCGCTCGGCCAGCTAAACGGCGCCGTGATCAACTCTGCCAGCGAGGCGGGCGCGGCGGCGTGCAGCGCCGCGTGGAAAGCAGCAAAGATTTGATTGCGATCGAGCTCTGCCCACACCGCGATCGCGGCGCGGCCGCCCGGTTTCAATACGCGCCGCATTTCACGTAACGCGGCCGGACGGTCGGGAAAGAACTGCAGGCCCTGCTGACACAAAACCGCGTCGAAAGCTCCCGTCGCTGCCGCAAGAGGAGCGGCGGGAGAATTGAGGTACTCGATCGGCGCCGCGCCCGGCGGCGGAGCCTTGGCTTTGGCGATATCCAACATCGGTTGGGCAATGTCGGTGGCGAAGACGCGGCCCTCGGTGCCGAGGCGCATGGCCGCAAGCCGTGCCACCGTTCCGGGTCCGGTGGCGACGTCGAGGACGGATTCGCCGCGCCGCAAATCGGCGGCATCGAGCAACACCTTTGCCCAGGGCTCGAACAACCTGGGAACGAAGAACTCGTCGTAGGCCTTCGGGACGGAAGGGTCGTTGAACTGGAACCGGGTTGCGTCTGTCATGAGGGAAAAGCTCACACGGATGCGGCGCATCGTTCTGCTACGTTAACCAGCCGTGAACCATGCTTTGGCACAAGAGCCCTGTGCAAGGGGACAAGGACATGGCAGAGCAGAACGAAGCCAAGACAAAGACCATCGGCTACCTACCCATAGACAAGGTCCAAACCCTCAAGGGCTGGGACGAGTATGTGGACAAGTCCGCCAAGCTTTCGGTCCTGCGAGCCGAAGCGCAACAGGCCAAGAACTGCGTCAGGGACGCCTTGAAGGAACGGCTCAACGAAGGCGGCGACATCGACTTCGTCGGCGAGGGCGATCGGGTGAGGGTTTTCAGGGTGTTTCGCAAACCGCCTAGCCGGCGGACGAGGACTTTGGACCTGTCCGCGGCCTTTCGCGAGCAGCCGTTGGACGGACCGGCAGAGGCGAAGGGGGACGACGCGGGCGTGAGCGAGCAGGTCGAGGCGGCAACCCCCGAGGCGAGCCCGGCGGCGGAAGCGGCGCCGGCGACCCTTGACCCCGTCACCGAGCGCCTCATGGCCATCATGCAAGAGAAGATGCAAAGGCCGCAGGCGTAGCGCGCTCGTCACCCCCTGAGGAGGGCGCGTGCGATGCGCCTCCTCGTCCTCGTCCTGAGGAGCGCGGGTGCAGGATGCCGCGGCCTAGTCCGACCTTTCGTGCTCGCGCCGTAGCACCCATAGGCCGGGGAACATCGGCGCTCGCGCCGCGATGCTCCTCAGCATGAGGGCCGCCAAGGCCGCGCGGTTGCGATCATCACGCCGCAGCGGATGATTGCGCCGCCGCGGAGCGCATGCCTGCGCCTGCCTGATCGAGGCGCTCCACCTCGCTCCAGATTTCCTTGAAAATCTCGTTGCGGACGATCCTCTCGATCCCTTGCGCGCCCGCGTAATCGGGGTGGAAGCGCTTCGCCAGAAAGCGCTTGAGCGAAGCGTACCTGACGTCGCTCACGTTCTGAGGGCGGGCCTCGGCGGCGGACCCGGACTTGGCGGTCGCTTCGAGCAGCTGCGCCTCCGCCATCAAAGCGCGCACCTTCCAGCTCTCGCGTTGCTGCTCGAGCGTGGCCGATCGCGCGCGCAGTCCTTCGCGCTCGTTCAGCATTTCTTTGTGCTGGATGAAATCCCATTGATGCAGGTCGTCGAGCGCATGCAAGAAGAGCTGCATGGTCCCCGACTTCTTGGTGAGAACCAAGCGGCCTTCCTCTTCCGCCACGGCGTAGTCGTGCATCAGCTCCGCGAGCGCGCGGCTGGCAATCGGATCGCACCGGACATCGCGTAAGCTGAGCGCCATGCGCGCCTCCCGTTCACGAGCACAATTCCCGCGGCGTTGGCGTGTGATCGCCTCCCCGGGCTCAGCGAACTTGAAAAATGTGACGGCTTGGCGGCCGAATGGAACTCGCATGCGGCGCTTTGCGCGGGCAGATGAATTCCGCATGCGCCTGAAATCGCGATGCTTTCGAAATGCGGCGGGCGCCGACAATTTGCGCCCAGCGTGCGGAACCCAGCATCGGCAGACTCCGTTGTCAGTCAGAGGTCGACGCAAGGTGCGCGACGAATCGGTGCGCGCCGCTTGTTCCGCAAACATCGCGCCGACCTCAACCCAAATACACACGAACCGACTGTGCTTCACGGAAGGAGGTGACGTATGGCACGAAGTACTATGGATTTCGCCCAGCAAAACACTGAACGTGCAACCGACTGGATGCGCGCGATCGCGGAACAGAATCTCAATCAGAGCAGGGCCGCTTTCGAGGGTCTGCTGACCGTGGCTCGCAAGGCCGTTCGCGACGTCGATCAACAAACCGCGGCGATCTGCGAGCACTCGATGACGTTTGCGGAAGAAACGCTCTCGAATACCTTCGATTTCGCGCACAAGCTCATGCACATGAAGGAGCCGCAGGAACTCGCGCAAATCCAGAGCGAATTTGTCAGCCGGCAGGCTCAGCTGCTGGGAGATCAAACCAAAGAGCTCGGACAAACAATCATGCAGGGCGCCCATGAGGCCGCGAGGGCGGCGCGCGAGGCAGCGGCGGAACCCACGCGGAAACGATCCGAGGCCGCCTGACCCGGGCGAATCAAAGCGCCCGAGGCATGTTCTGAGAATTGGCGGCTGAGTCGGGCTGGCCGACACGAGAACCCCGCCCGAGTTGGGGGCGGGGGTCTCGGGAACCCTCTGGCCAATATTTTCGACGCGTCGTTTGCGAGGGCTCCGCAGAGGCAACCCCTCGGCGCGTCCGAGGTTCCCATGCGGACGCCGGCGCTGAACCCGCGACCCGACAAGGAGCGGCGCCATCGAGAGCCGCATTGCCGATACGGAGGCTCGCGAGCAAGCCTACTGTTTTTTTGCCCTCTGAGAGCGCATCATGCCTCCCCCGCGCAGGGGCGTACGTCTCCAGTAAGGGAGGAGAAGACGATGACACGATTGATGCTCGCGGTTTCGCTAACGGCGTTTTCCATCGCTTCCGCGATGGCACAAGCCCCGGACACGTGCCAAAGCAAGGCCGTGGGAAAAGACGGCAAGGAGCTCGCCGGCGCGGCCAGAACGAGCTTCCTGACGAAATGCAAGCGCGACGCATGCGCACCCAAGGCGATCGGCTCGGACGGCAAACCGCTCAAGGGCGCGGCGAAGAAGAGCTTCATGGATAAATGCGAGAAGGAGCAAGCCTGATCGACCCCTCGCCTAGCGCAGGCCGCAAGAACGGCCGCGACGGGACACCCCGTCGCGGCTGAATTGCGTGAGTTAACGGCCAGCGTCCCGATTGCGCTCGTCCAGGGTCAGCAGGCGCGAAGGACTTATCGGCGCGGCAGCTCTGTCGTGCGACCTCGCTCTGAGCAAGCCCCACAACGTCGATGCCAAGACCGCCGTGGCGAGAACGAGCAAGATGAACCGCTCGGCGAAACACGACGCGCAGGCGCGAGTTTCGTCGTGCATCGACAACGAAAGCGGGCAGAACTCGCGGAACATCGTCTTCGCTCATGCGTTTAGTCGCGGGGAGGCAATGGAGGCCCGAGGATGCGACCAGCTCATATTCTTGCCATCGCGCTCGCGACGGCGGCGTCTGCCGCGCTTTCGCTGCCGGCGAGCGCCGATCGGATCTGCCGTGAAGACTGCATCGGACCGCTGTGCAACAAGAACTGCGTGCACCGCGACCGCGACGTCACCGTCGGCAGAGGAGTGCGTGACCGCGACGTCATCATCGAGGAGCGCCGCCGCGTGCGCGAGCCGGGCGTCGAGATCAGGAGGTCTCGTCCGGGCGTCGACGTCGAGATCGAACGCTAAGCATCCAACGGCGACGTCTCGAGGGTGACTTAAAAGCCCCGCCCACATGGCGGGGCTTTGCTTTGGTCAATCATCCGCCGATCGTTTCATTTCGTGACCGGCGAGCTTGCCCAAGCGCTCGCGCATGCGCGCTCCTCGGGATGAGGACGAGCATCGCGTTTGAGCACTGAATCATTTGTTCGGCTGAAGGCCCGCCGCCTTGGCGAGTACGCCCGTCGTGCCGATTTCCGCCTGCACGCGCGCGTCGAATTCGGCCGGCGTCAGCGACATCGGCTCCATGCCGAGCGTCTCAAGGCGCTCCTTGACGTTGGCAAACTGCATGGTCTTCGCCGCTTCGCGGTGAAATTTCTCGATGATGTCCTTCGGCGTCTTCGCCGGCATGAAAATCCCGATCCAAAATGGGTAATCGGAATTGGGAAAGAGCTCGAGCACGCTCGGCACATCGGGCAAGAGCGTTGCCCGTTTCGGGCTACTGACCGCGAGCGCGACGAGATTGCCGGCGCGAACCTGCGGAAGCGCAGTCCCGAGCGGGGCGAAAAGAAAGTCCGCTCGGCCGGACAGGACCTCGGTAATCGATTCGGCGCCGCCGCGAAACGGAATGTGCACGGCCTCGATGCCGGCTGCCATGCGGAAGCGCTCCGCGCTCAAATGCGTGGCGGTGCCAACGCCGGCCGAGGCGAAATTCAGGGCGCCGGGCCTCGCCTTGGCCGCGGCGACCAGGTCGTGCGCCGTCTTGAAGCCCTTCGCCGGCGAGACCACGAGCACATTCGGGCTCGTTCCAAGCGAGACCACCGCGGCGAAATCGGCGGCGGTGTCATACGGTGCATGCGGATAAACGGTCGGCACCAACGTATGCGCCGAAGAGGTCGCGAGCAGCGTATAGCCGTCAGGCTCCGCCTTGGCGACGATCGCGGCGCCGATGGTCGTTCCGGCGCCGCCGCGATTCTCAACGACGATGGGTTGCCCCAACTGTGCCGACAAAGGCTCCAACACGGCGCGCGGCACGACGTCGGTGGCGCTGCCGGCGGCAAACGGGACGATCGCGTGGATCGGCTTGCTCGGCCAGGTTTGGGCGAGCGCGTGACCGCACCCACCGAGCCAGAGGATTAGCAGCCCGAGCAACCAGCACGGCATGCGGCAACGCTCGCTCATGGTTCAGTGCTCTTCCCGATCATGTGCATCGTTTGGATTGAAGCAAAAAACATAGCACGCCAAAAGATGCGCAGCATCCGGTGCACAGCGCACGGTGCAGAAATGTCACAGTGGCGGAATCTCGAGTCCAAGATGTTGCGAAGACGATGAGCTGCGGGTAGCATCTTCGCGGATCACGGATCGCCAGGCCCGTGATCGGCGCTGCACAAGAAAGCCCCCGGGGACCTGCCACGGCCCTGGGGGTTTTCCTTTCACGAACACGCTCCATCGCGCCTGTGACGAGCGATGAAAGCGATCGTGACGCGCGACGTCCGTTGCAACCGACATTTGCATCGGCTGTGATCCATTTGTCACAGACTGCGCTGCGCCAAATCAGTTAGACTTCGGTACCCTGATTTGGGCTTCGGGGGGATCGATGTTTATCGCGCGCGGCATCTTGATCGCTTTGGCTGGACTGGCGCTTGCTGGCTGCATGCAGTCCGGTCCGGCGTTCGACGCCAATTTCACGCCGCGCGATAGGCAGCAACTGGCGAACCCGCCGTATCAGCAGGCGTGGATCGCACCCGCGTATCGGCGTCAGACCGTCGACTTCCCACGCAAGGAAGCACCGGGAACGATCGTGGTCGATAGCGACGCACGCTACGTTTACTACGTGCTTCCCGAGGGCAAGGCGGTTCGCTACGGCGCCATCGTCGGCGAGAAGGGGTGGTCCGGCGTGGCCACCGTCGGCCGCAAGGAAGAGTGGCCGGGCTGGACGCCGACCGAAGGCGAGAAGCGGCGGCTCGGCCCGCTTCCGAGTTACGTCGAAGGCGGTGCAGCTAATCCAATGGGCGCCCGCGCGCTCTACCTTTATGCCAACGGTCAGGACACGCTCTATCGCATCCACGGCACGAACCAGCCCGGATGGATCGGACATGCGATCTCGTCGGGCTGCATCCGGTTGACCAACGAGGATGTGATCGATCTCTACAGCCGGGTGAAGACCGGCGCGACCGTGGTGGTGCTGGGACCGAACCAGGGAATGCGTCTGGCGTCGGCCAGTGCCCGATAGGTGTTTGTCCTCATCCTGAGCAGCGCGCACGCGAGAGAGTGCCGGCAATCTCGAGTCACTCTTTCGTCCACTCCGGCAGCGGCTGCCATCGAATCCACGGCGCGCGCGCCCAGAAGGGCAGAATCGTCCGCAGCGCCCGCAGCCCCGGCAAGACCAGGATGAAAAAGCCCGCACCCAGTGCAACGCCTGTCCACGCCGCACCTGGAGCAACCGAAAGGCCTTTCCAAAATGTCAGCGCAATGAAAACCGCTTCGAGCACATAGAGCGGCGTCGACCTGAGGCCCGGGTTTGGACGGTAGCCCAGCGCATAAAGCCCCCAATGCGACACCAGCGTGTCGGATAACCCGATGATCACCCCCAAGGCGCCGACCGCCGCCGGCTGCGAGATCTGCCCAACCATCGGCAGCCATCCGCCGATGCCGGCCAATCCCGCGCCCCACAGCGCAAGCGTCAGCACAAGAGTAAAAGACAAGAATCCGAGCCAATTAGGCAGCCATAGCCCGACAATCGCGCCGAAAACGCGCCAGAGCGGCGCTTCTTCGCCTCGCCATTCGTCATAGGCGTGAAGCGCTGTGAACGCCCAGTCGAGGCCGAGGATGAGGAAGAACGCAAGCGAAGAACGGCCAAAAATCGAAAATTGATCGAGATGATCCAAGACGTGAATCATGTCTCCCCCTCCTTAGCAAGTGCGCGGCCCGGCGTTGCTTGTCATTATACGGCCTCGCTCCGCCGAGGACTCGCGACTTCACGCCTCAAATCTCGACCAGCCTGTTCGGCAGTTCGTCGTGCTTGAGCGCGCCGGGCGGAAAGTGCTCAGCCAACACGCGACCGCACTGCTCGATGGCCGCGACGAAGCCGTCGCCGGGGCGTCCCTCCCTTATTCCCTCGATCAGCGCACCGATCGCCGCGGTCCACACCTGCGGCGTCACCTTGGAATCGATGCCTGCGTCCGCCACGATCTCGGCGTAGCGCTCGGCCACCGCGGCAAAAATCAGTACGCCGGTGCGGTTTTCGGTACGGTGCAGGCCGTGGGCAAAGAACTGTTGCATGGCCTGCACGTGGGCGCGCTCGTGCTGGGTGCGCCGCGGTACGATCTGAAAGCGGATGGCCGGCAGCGAGAGCCCAAGCGCCGCGGCGATGAAGACGGCAAGCTGCACCAGATAGATCACCGAGGCGGGCCAGAGGGTGAGATAGATCAGCGGGGCCGGCACCGCGAGGGCGAGCGCGGCGGCCCACGCCAGCGGCACCAGGCGATAGTCGCTTGCATGCCGCGCGATGACGCAAAAGATTTCACCCGAGGTGTTTGCTTCCGCGGCGCGGATGGCAGCGACGATCCGCTC
>Ga0081540_1003404_pt1 | contig 12598 bp, 10 predicted proteins | sample TabmetS2T1R1_FD_71024 | JGI IMG/M metagenome (GOLD analysis project Ga0081540, IMG submission 71024) | Tabebuia heterophylla rhizosphere microbial communities from the University of Puerto Rico - S2T1R1 | ecosystem: Host-associated > Plants > Roots > Rhizosphere ...
CGCCTGCGCGCCAACGTGATCGACCTCAAGCGCTCACAAGCCGAGCTTGCCGACCTCGCCGAAAAATACTCGCGGGAAAAGAATCGCGCCGAGGAAGCCAACCAGGCGAAGTCCAAATTCCTCGCCAATATGAGCCACGAGCTGCGCACGCCGCTGAACGCCATCATCGGCTTCTCCGAGATCATGGGCAGCGGCATGTTCGGCGTGCTCGGCTCCGACAAGTATCAGGAATACTGTCACGACATCCTGACCAGCGGCAAATACTTGCTCGAAGTCATCAACGACATCCTCGACATGTCGAAGATCGAAGCCGGCCGCATGAAGCTCGACATGGAGCAGCTCGACCTGTCGAAGCTACTGGCGGAGTCCGTGCGTGTGGTGTCCGGGCGCGCCGAGGACAAGCATCTGACGCTGGACGCCGATATCGAAAGCACCATTTCCGTGATGGCCGACCGCCGCGCGGTCAAGCAGATCTTCGTCAACCTGCTGTCCAATGCCGTGAAGTTCACCCCCGACGACGGCAGGATAACCGTGCGGAGCCACGTGCTGCCGAACTCGATCGTGCTCATGATCGCCGATACCGGCATCGGCATCGCGCCCGCCTCGCTGCGGCGGCTGGGCAAGCCGTTCGAACAGGTCGAGAGCCAGCTCACCAAGACCTACCAGGGCTCGGGCCTCGGCCTCGCCATCGCGCGGTCGCTGACCGGCCTGCATGGCGGAACCATGCGGCTGCGCTCGAAGCTCGGCGCCGGCACGGTGGTACGCATCACGCTGCCGCGCGACACGCGTTCAATCGAGGCAAAGAGCCAGGTCGCAGCCTGACTTCCCGCTCACGCGCCCTTCTTTGACCGGCTGGTCGCAACCAGCACCAGCATGAACGAGACCGCGGTCATCAGCGTGCTGATGGCGGCGATCGTCGGGTCGATCTCGTCGCGGAGCGCGGTGAACATCCGCTTGGTCAGTGGCTGATACTGGCCGCCGGAAATGAACAAAGCGACGATGGTCTCGTCCATCGCCGAGATGAAGGCGAAGATGCCGCCTGCGATCACGCTGGGCTTTATCTGCGGCAGCGTCACCACGAAAAAGCTGCGCAGCCGGTTCATGCCGAGGCTGCGCGCCACCATCTCCTGCGTGGCGTCAAAACTCTGCAACCCCGCCGCGACCGAGATGACGACATAGGGCAGACCGAGCATGACATTGGCGAGCACGAGGCCGGTCATGGTCGCGGCCAGGCCTAACTTGGCGTAGACGAAGAAGATGCCGACCGCGGTGATGATGATCGGCACCACCAGCGGCAGCAGCAAGGTGATGTGGATCAGCCGCATGATGCGCCATTTCGACTGGCTGATCGCATAGGCCGCGGCAACGCCGAGCGGGGTCGCGATCACCACCGTGAGCACGGCGACCGTCAGCGTCACACGGGTCGCCTGCATCCAGGCCGGATTGCCGACATATTCCTGATACCAGCGCAGCGACAGCGACGGCGGCGGAAAGCTCAGGTAGCGCGCGGCCGAGAACGACATCGGCGCGATGATCAGGATCGGCAGGATGAGATAGAGCAATACCAGCGCGCAGGTCGCGACCAGGGCAATGCGGAACGGGCGGGACATCGTCATTTTTGCCCCAACACGCGATCAAGCGGAATGAAGCGGCTGACGGCGAAGAAAATCAGGCCGACTGCGACCAGCAGCACCACGCCGACGGCGCTGGCGGCGCCCCACTGGTCGTAGAGTTCGACGTTGCGGCTCACAAGCATCGATATCATGATGGTGCGGCCGCCCCCGAGCAGTTCGGGCGTGATGTAGAAGCCGAGGGTGAGCACGAAGACCAACGTGCAACCCGCGAGCACCCCGGGCAGCGACAGCGGCAGAAATATCCGCCAGAAGGTGAGCATGGGACCGGCGCCGAGACTGGCGCCGGCCTGCATCAGATCGCGCGGGATCTGCTGCATGGTGGCGTAGAGCGGCAGCACCATGAACGGCAGCAGGATGTGCAGGGTCGCAACGACGGTGCCAAAGCTGTTGTGGACGAGCGCCAGCGGCTCGTCGATCACGCCGATCTCGCGCAGCACCTGATTGATGACTCCGGTCCGTTGCAACAGCGCGAGCCAGGCATAGGCGCGGACCAGCACGCTGGTCCAGAACGGCAGCACCACCAGCGCCAGGATGATGATACTCCATCGCCTCGGCGCGACGCTCGCCGCATAGGCGATGGGATAACCGAGCAGCAGCGCGAGCAGCGTCACCAGCAGGCTGATTTCGAACGTCAACGCAAAGCTGCGCCAGTAGATCGCCTCGCTCCAGATCCGGCGGTAGTTCTCGAGCGTGAAGCCGTTGTGATAGACGGACTGCCAGGTGAGCCAGCCGACCGGCAGCACCACCAGCAGCAGCATCACGAGCAGCGCCGGCATCGCCAGCGCCAGCATCAGGCGCTGCTCACGACGCTGGTGAAGTACCGAAAGGTCCTGCACGGGGCTGCTCACATTGATCCTGCGATGGTGCGGCACGCTGGCGTACCTCGCGCCCGGTTCCGAGCTACTTCTGCATAAAGCCGACCCAGCGCTTCTCCGCGGCCTCGCCGGCCGGCGACGACCACCACGCGTAGGACATCAGCGCCTGCTTGGCCGCGTTCTCCGGCGCGCTCGGCAGTTGCGCGGCGCGCTCCGGCTTGATCACGCCAGTATCGAAGGCCTTCGGGTTGGCCGGGCCGTAATCGATGTGCAGCGGCAAATTGGCCTGATGGACGGGATCGACCGCCTCGTTGAGGAAGCGGACTGCGGTCGCGAGATTGGGCGCATCCTTGAGAATGCAGAGCGAGGTGCTCTGCAGGACGCCCTGATTGTAGGTATAAGCGACCTTGGCGCCTTCCTTGGTCAGCGCGCTGACGCGGCCGTTCCAGGCCATCACCATGTCGACTTCTCCGTCATTGAGGAGCTGCGCCGATTGCGCGCCGGAAGTCCACCACACCGTGATGTTGGGCTTGATCTCCTCAAGCTTTTTGAAAGCGCGGTCGACGTCGAGCGGATAGAGCTTGTCTGGCGCGACGCCGTCGGCCATCAGCGCGGCCTCCAGCGTCGCAATCGGATGATTGCGTAGCGCGCGGCGGCCGGGGAACTTCTTCACGTCCCAGAAATCCGCCCAGCTATTGGGCGCTGCGCCCGCCGGGAATTTCTTTTCGCTGTAGGCGAGCACGCTCGAATAGAATTCGTAGGCCACCGAATATGGAGAACGATAGGCCTCGGGCATCGAGGCCCCGTTCGGCAATTTCGAGAAGTCGAGCTTCTCGAGCAGCCCCTGCTCGCCGCCGCGCAGGCAATAGCCGGTCGGCACGTCGACCACGTCCCAGGTCGGCTTGCCGCTGGCGACCTGCGATTTGATCGCGGGCCAGGCGTCGGGGATGCTGTCCTGATTGATGGTGATGCCAAGCTTCTTGGCCGAGGGATCGAGGATCGCGACGGTTTGCGCCTTCTGATAGGCGCCGCCCTGGGAGACGAAGGTGATCTGGTCGGCACGAGCCGAAAGACTGGCCAACGCAGCAAGGGAGACGCCAAGCAGTGCTCGCCGGCACAAAGATGCAATCATCATGTTCAACCCCTCTTGTTATGGCCGGGCCGGCAACGCCTACCGCCCGACCGCATCCAGAAATTGGTACCAGCCGGCCACCATGCGGACGGCCGGTTCGCGGAACGCATAGAATGGAATGGTCTTGAGACGGCCAGCATCGAGCAGGCCGAGATCGACCTTCTCCCCGTGCACGAGGGCCGCGAGGTAGCGGCCCATCAGGCTCGACATCGCGACGCCGGCGCCGTTGTAGCCGACCGAATAGAGTGTGCGATCATCGAGACGGCCGACATGCGGCACGGAATCGAGCGTCATCGCGACGAGGCCCGACCATTTGAACGCGAGCGGAATATCCGCAAGCTCCGGGAAGATGCCGACCATTGCCTCGCGCAGTGCATCGAAGGCGCTTTCGGAATCCTGCTTGCCGAAGGCGCCGCGTCCGCCGAAGATGACGCGGTCGTCGACCTTGCGGAACCAGCGCATCATGCGCTTGGTCTCGGTGTAAGTGCGCCCCGTCGGCATCAGACTGCCGGCGAGGTTCGGCGACAATTTTTCGGTGGCGATGAGAGCGCTGCGGAACGGCACCAGCGTCCGCTGCACGCGCGCCGTGGCCGACGTCAAATCGGAATAGCTGTTGGTGGCGATGATCGCCTGGCGCGCGCGCACGACACCATCGGGCGTTTCCGCTACGACACCGTCGCCGTCGCGACGTAGCGCGAGCACCGGGCTTTCCTGAAACACCGGCACGCCGCGTTGCGCCACGCCCCTGGCGAGGCCCCGCAGATAGTTCAGCGGATGGATACCGCCGGAGCCGGGATTGAGAATCCCGCCGACAAAGACCTGCGAGCCCGTCTCGTCGCGCACCTGATGCGGGTCGAGGATCCGGACCTCGGTGTCGCGCATCTCGCGCGTCATCCACGCGGCTTCGTCGATCGCTGCCCGCAACGTCGCATCGTTATGTGCGGCCTTGACCTGCCCTGTGCGTGTCAGCCGCGCGCTGGTGATACCGAATTCGGACACCAGCTCCTCGACGATGTCGACCGATTCATGCGCGATCTCGTACATGCGCCTGGCCATCGCGCGGCCATGGACGGCATCGATGTCGCGGAACGAGAGGCGGAATTTGGCGGTGATCACACCGCCATTGCGGCCGCTCGCGCCCCAGCCGGGATGATTGGCTTCGAGCACGACCGGCGAAAGGCCGCTCTTCGCGATATGATGCGCGGCCGACAACCCCGTGTAGCCTGCGCCGATGATGACGACTTCGGCCTTCACCTCGCCGGCAAGTTTTGGAAAGGCGGGCAACGGCTCCGCCGTATCCGCCCAGAGCGAGGCGGCCGATGCCGTTGGAGTCCAGACCTCTGCCATATCAGCCGCCCTGCCCGTTTCAGCTTCCGAGCGCCGCGTCGGCAAAGGCCTTCATCGTGGCGAAATGGAAGTCGGGTTTTGTGAGCTCCGGCACCTCCGGCGTTCCGCCAAAGCCCTTCATGCCCTGGCGCCGCTCGATCCAGCAGACCTTGTAGCCAAGCTTGCGGGCGATACCGATGTCGTGATGCTGGCTCTGCGCCACATGCAGGATTTCCGACTGTTTGTAGCCGAACGCCGACTGGCGGCCCTTGTTGTAGGCGAAGAATTCCGGATTGGGTTTCGCAACCCCGGTGTCGTCGGCGCAGACGGTGTCGTGGAAGGGATTATCGAGCGCGTGGGCATAGCACGACAGCGCAACGCGATCCGCATTGGTCATGGCGACCAATCGGAATTTGGTGCGCAGGCGCTTCAGCGCCTCGACCGAATCCGAAAACGGCTGCCAGCGCAGCACGGCGAGCTGAAAGGCGTCGCACGCGGCATCGTCGGCCGGCAGTCCGAGTTCCTTGGCAAGGTAGCGGTAGACATCGAACATCACCTCGCTCGACCGCTCCGGATGGGCATCGCGGCCACGCTTGTAGGAGGCGAAGATCTGGTCGTCGCTGAGCTCGGCGGCCTTCCGGCCGGAGATCCGGCGCACAGCATCGAGCACGCCGGCTTCGAAATCGATCAAGGTACCGACGACGTCGAAGGTGAGAACCTTGAAGCTATCATAGGACATTTTCATCTCTTGTTTTGGTTGGTCTTGTGTTGCACTCGGGTTTGACAATCCGCGCTCATTCCCGCGCTTTGGGCACCACGATGGTGTCTTCAGGATGCAGGGTGACGGTGAGTTCGCCGCCGACCGGAGGTAACAGGCGCGAGGCCTGGTAATGGCTTGGCTGGCGCAGGCTCAAGAACGTCCCGTCAGCCAGTTGCAGGAACACGCGCAGGCTTTCGCCCTGGTAGACGATGTCGGTGACCTTGCCGGTAAGGCAGTTCAGCGTCGCGTCCGCGACTCCATTCGCGATCAGGAGTTTTTCGCTGTGCACGGCAAGCATCAGCGCCTCCGCGTCCGGAATTTCGCGCGCGCTCTTCAGGACTGCCGGCCCGAGCGCCACGCTGCCGGCGTCGATGCGCCGGACCGGCAATAGGCTCGCTTCGCCGATAAAGCTCGCCACGAAGGAGTCGGCGGGATGATCGTGCAGCCGCTCCGGTCGATCGATCTGGACCAGCCGGCCATCCTTGAGGATCGCAACGCGGTCGCTCATCGTCAGCGCCTCGCGCTGGTCGTGGGTGACGTAGATGATCGTGGCGCCGATCCGCTTGTGCAGCTCGCGCAGTTCGATCTGCATCGCCTCCCGCAACTGCTTGTCGAGCGCCGACAGCGGCTCGTCCATCAGGATCAGGCGCGGTTCGAAGATCATGGCGCGTGCCAGCGCCACGCGCTGGCGCTGGCCGCCGGAGAGCTGGGCGATACCGCGCGCCTCGTAGCCCGACAGCCCGACCATCGCGAGCGCGGCGCTTACCCTCGCAGCCCAATCCGCTTTTGCAATCCGTCGCGCCCGCAACGGAAAGGCGACGTTCTCGCCGACGCTCATGTGCGGGAATAGCGCGTAGTTCTGGAACACGACGCCGATGTCGCGCTTGTGCGGCGGCAGGAACGTCACGTCGCGGCCGCCGAAATGGATCGAGCCGGACGAAGGCTGAACGAAGCCGCCGAGAATGCCGAGCAGCGTGGTTTTGCCGGACCCGGACGGCCCGAGCAGGGAGACGAATTCGCGCGGTGCGACGTTCAGGGTAACGTTATCAAGCGCCCGGACCGCGCCGTAGCTCTTGGTCGCGGCCTTGATATCGACGCTCTCTCCGCCCTGGTCCAATGATCGACCCCGTTGCGTTGCCGAGGGCGTGCACCGATGCGCGCCATCGACGTCACCTGCGATGGCGCAAGCGACGGTTGAAACCGGCATGATCTCGTCTTATAGAACCGGGCACTTCAGGCCGGCTCCCGAGGCCGTCCCTGCTGCGCCGGATTTTCAATCCTGCCCGTCTTGGCCTCGTCTTGGCAGGCTATCGTACAAGCCAACCAGAGTTGACCGGCAGGGGCAATTGCCAAATTCTCACCGTGGGCATAACATCAGGTTATGCCCGACCTCCGGCGGAAGCTGCCCTCAAGCCACGCGCTGTTCGTCTTTGACGCCGCCGCGCGCAACGGCAGCTTCACAGCGGCGGCGGCCGAACTGAACGTCACCCAGCCGGCGGTAAGCCGGATGCTCGGACAGTTCGAGGACTTTCTCGGCGTTCGGCTGTTCGACCGGACCAATGGCCGCGCTGCCCTGACGGAAGAAGGCGAGATCCTCTATCGCCACGTATCGGATGGATTCCGCAGCATCGAAGGCGGCCTGATCGAGATCGACCGCCGCCGCAAGGGCACCGAGACGGTCACGCTCTCGGTCTCCTCGGCGTTCACCACCCATTGGCTGATGCCCCGCATCGACAAGCTGCAGCGCCAGTTTCCGACCGTCGATCTCCGCTTCCAGCTCATTTCCGGTCCGCTGCGCGGGCCGGTCGACAATGTCGACCTCGGCATGCGGTTTCGCGATCGATACGATCCCGCGCGGAACGGCGCCCTCGTCATGAAGGAAGTCATGCTGCCGATCTGCAGCCCGGCCTATCGCGATGCTGATAGCGCCGATGGCCCGATCGAGGCCAACACCATCATCCGCCTCGCTGAGACGCCAGGCGACTGGGCGGCAGAATATCCGGCCTTTCTCACCAAACGATCGGGGCCCGCCAAATCGCTGAGTTTTTCCGACTATGCGGTGGTGGTGCAGGCGGCGCTGCTCGGTCAGGGCATTGCGCTCGGCTGGCTCACGGTAGCAGCCCATTGGCTGCTGACCGGCGCGCTGGTCCCGGCCTCGGAAACGCTCACCACGACACGGCGGCTTTGCGAACTGGTGCACCCGCATGACCGGCCGATCCGCCCCGTCGTCAGCGAGATCAAGGACTGGATCATCGAGCAGATGCGCAGCGACATGGCCGCCATCGATCGGCTCTATCCGCGTCTTGAGCTAATGGCGGCGAGTTATTAGGGCGTGTCATAAAAGCGCGATTGGGTGACATTGCCTGATCAATGTCGGCTTTGGCCCACTTAGCGGACTTAGTCGGACATCTCGTGAGGTCCGAGAGGGGCCAATAAGGCGACATCACGACTTGCTCAGGTGACGGCGGGTCGCTGGGTGGAGGCCCTAGCCAGAAGCGTCTGAGCCGCCCCGCTGTACCAACTCGAGCGTGATGCCCTCGGGACCCTCGAAGAGCCGCAGTTTTCGGCTGATGTAGTCCATCTCGTCGCTCAGCACGGTTACGCCGTTGGCCACGAGGTGCGCGGTGGCCGCCTCAATGTCGTCGACGCGGAACGCGAGGTGATTGAAGCCCCGTTGCCGCAGATTCGTCGGGTGCGCCCCCGGATCGGTCCCTGGGGTCGGGTCGAACTCAAGCAGCTGTATTTCGAAATGAGGATCCGCTCCTTCGAGTGAGAGGGTGATGTGCTGTGCTTTCATGCCCGGCATGCCCATGTACTGGGCGGGAAGGCCACCGTCGATCGTCGCGACGTGATCCTTTCTGAAGCCAAGGAGCGCGAAGAACTCGATCGCCGCGCCGGCGTCTGCCACTGCGATCGTAACATGATCCGGATTGAGTATCATCTTATCACTCCCTGTCATCAGCGCACGCTGGGCGATTTCTGAGTACACGCCCTGGCACGGCGCGATCTACGCCAGCGTCGGTGCGACCTCGCGGGCGACCTGCACCAGCGCGGCGATCAGCGGCGTCATCGGGTCACGCTGCGGGACCACCATGCCAATGCTGTAGTCGACGACGGGATCGACGATCGGAATGCTGCGGACGGAATCCGCGAGCCCCAGCGTCTCCGCAAGCTTTGCCGGCATGACGCTCGCCCATCGTCCGGTCTTCACATGCGTATAGAGCACCAACAGCGAGTTCGAGGTCAGCGTCGGCGTTGCCTCGGCCCCGACGGACGCCAGCGCGCGATCGATGATGCGGCGGTTCTGCATGTCCGGGGTCAACAGGCACAGCGGCACCTGCCCTACTTCCTTCCAGGTCACCTGGTCGCGATCGCCGAACATGCCGTCGGGCGCCGTCAACAGGCGGTAGTTCTCGTTGTAGAGCGGGATGGTGCGAACCTTGCCGATCGGCTCGTTCTCGATATAGGTCAGCCCGGCGTCGACCTCGAGGTTTTCCAACAGCCCCAGCACGTCGGCCGAGGTGCAGGACTGGATGCGAAAGCGCACGTCCGGGTAGCGCGCGCGGTACGGCGTCGTGAGCTGCGCCACCATGCCGAGCACGGTCGGGATCGCGGCGATCCGGATCTCGCCGGAGAGCTTGTCCTTGAGGCTGTTGATCTCCTGGCGCATCGCGCGGGCATCGCCGACGATGCGCCGCGCCCAGTCGAGCGTGCGCTCGCCCTCCGGCGTAAAGCCCTGAAAGCGGGAACCGCGCTGCACCAGCATGACGCCGAGAATTTCCTCAAGCTGCTTGAGGCTGGTCGACATGGTCGGCTGGGTGACGCCGCAGGCTTCCGCTGCCCGTCCGAAATGCCGCTCCTTTGCGAGCGCCAGCAGGAGTTCAAGCTTGTCAATCAAAGGGATGGCCCCGGGAGTTTTGGTGACACAGGAAGCCAGAAATAGCACGGTCACCGGGCGGTCAAAACTTTAAAAACAGCATCGGTCATGAGCGGGGGCGACGCGACCATGCCGATGCCATGTCGACCAGATCGGACTCAGCCGGCATCCATCGCAGAAAGCTCTGGCGAGGTTCCACCACACCCCGCTGCGGCGGGCCGCATGGGCGCAGAACGGAACGGATGCCCGAGATGCCGCATTGGCGCGTACCTGCGGACCACGGCAAAAATCTCCAGCGCGCGGTCGTAGCCCTTGATGGGCCGCTCTCCGATCGAAGCGATCGCAAAGCTGTCCTTGACCCGTTCGTGGACAACGGGGTCCAGCAATATCTGCCCGTCGTCGGCCAGGCTGCAGAGCCGTGACGCCAGATTGACGGCGTTTCCGATCGCCGTGTAGTCGAGGCGTCCCTGATAGCCGAGGGTTCCGACAGTCGCGGGTCCCATTGCGACGCCGACCCCAAAGCCGACCGCGCAGCCACCTGCGGACCAGGTGACGGCCAGGGATTGCACCGCAGCCTGCATGTCGATCGCAAGCCGCACCGCGCTCTGCGCCGGGTTCTCGCAAGCAACCGGCGCATTGACGAGGACCATCACGCCGTCACCGGCAAAGCGGATCAAGGTCGCTTCGTGGCGGGCGGTAACGGCGCCGACGGCTTCATAATACTGCCTCAGCACGGCCAGAACGGCATCGGGCTCCGCACGCGCGGAAAATGCGGTGAAGCCGCGCAGATCGCCGAAAATCGCGACCACCTCCCTCCGCTGTGCGTCGAGCAGCCGCCGATCGGAGTGCTCGACCAGCTCGGCCACCTGCGGGGCAAGGAACTGCTTCAGACGATTGATGCGCTCGGACTTCTGCTGCGAAGTCCCGAGTTCCTCCGCCATCTGGTTGAAGCGGATCGCCAATTGCTCAAGCTCGTCGCGGCTCTGGATCGTGATGCGATGGTCGAACTGTCCCATCCCGATTCGCTCGACGCCATCTTCGAGCTGCCGGATCGGTACCCACATGCGGCACGCCCGCCAGTAAGCGAGCACAAACGCGAAAACGATGCCGATGGCGATCAGTATCAGGGAACGCCACAGCGCGGCGCGGATCGATTCGAACGCTTCCAGCACCGGCTGTTCGGCGATCACCGTCCAACCCACATTGGCGGCGCGCACCGCAAGCGCGACGACCGGCTTGCCGTCCTCGTCGGTCGTAGAGACCGCCGATCCGTTCGCTTCACTGACGACGGACTTCAGCCGGTTGAAATCGTCCGCCCCTGCTCCGCTGCGCAGGACCAGGCTGATGTCCGGATGGGCGAGCAGACGCCCGGAGTCGTCGACGACAAGGGCGTGCCCTGTGTCGCCAATCTTGATTGCCGCGATGATGTCCCAGATCAGTTTCAGGTTGATGTCGGCCACGACCACCCCGGCGGCCGCGCGGTTTCCCGCGACCGCGATCTGCATGTAAGGCTCGGAATCGCGCCGATAGTGCACCGGGCCATACCAGACCCGGTTGGCGCGCGCGCCGACAACCGCGGGGTCCGCCGACATATCGGCGCCTGGCCCGGTCCTGTTCATGCTGACGCGGGACACGAAAACGCGCTCGGTCCCGGTCGGGTCGACCATCGAGAGTGAAATGATCGCCGGCACCTGCTGCAACAGACGCAGTCCGTCGATCCTGCGCCGGTCGTCCTCGCCCTGGGTCCAGGGATGCCAAGGAAACTGCACAACCCACCCAAGCTGATCGCGTATTCCATCGGTAAAGGCCTGTATCCGGTCCGCCGCGGAGCGGGCCTCGACCTGAAGGAGTTCATTGAGATCGAGGCGGTTGTCACGAAACGCGAACCAGGCCTCGGTCGCGGAACCGAGCATGAGAGGCGTCACCACTGCGACAAACAGCGTGACGAAGTACTTCATGAACAGGGTGAGGCGCGGACGGGTCACCGATGGGACTCCGATGCAATGCGTTTCGAACCGATATGCGAGGCGCTAGCCTCATTCGATCACCCTGTTGGCGCGAAACAGGATGGAGGATTTGTCGAGGTCGATGCCTAGCTGCTCGGCCGTCTTCAGATTCACGACCAATTCGAATCTTGTGGGCTGAAAGACCGGAAGATCAGCAGGCTTTTCGCCGCGCAGGATCCGGTCGGCATAGGTCGCAAGCCAGAAATATGTCGCCCGCTGGTTGGCGCCATAGCTCAACAGGCCGCCGGCATCGCAATATTCGCTCCAGCCGAACATCGAGGGCAGCCGATGCGCGATGGCAAAGTCGGCAATTTTGGCCCGGTGCACCATGGTGAGGACGTCCGGGAAGACCAGCAGCGCATCCGCATGCGCCTCCCCCACCTTCCCAAGCGCGCTGTCCAGTTCGTTTGCGCCGGAAAAGGGAATGTAAACCGGCTCAATACCGAGCTTTTGAGCAGCCTCCCTGGTGGCGCGCCACTCCGACTGTTCGCCCGGATGACTGGCGTTCGAAAAAACCGCCAGCCTGCGCAGGTCAGGAAGGACCTCCTTCAAGAGCTCAACCCGTTTTCCCGCCAGTTCCAGCGACAGGAAGGTCGAGCCGGTAAAATTGCCGCCCGGCTGCCCGAGGCTTTTGACGAGGCCCAATTCCACAGGGTCGCCGCTCAGGGCGAACAGCACCGGCACTTCCTCGACCGCCGTCATCGCGCGCGTCGCCGGGCCGCTGGAGACGGCCAGATCGACCTTGCCGCGCCTGAGTTCGGATGCCACCTCGCGCAGCGCCTGCGGGTTGCCGATCGCATAGTGCAGCTCAAGGACGACATTCTTGCCCTCGACATAGCCCCTCGCGCGCAATCCTTCCCGAAAGCCGTCCAGAAACGGATCGGGCTGAGCCTGCGTGGAAAGCCAGTAGATGCGATAGACCCGCGCCGGATCCTGCGCGAACGCGGTGGCCGGACAGGCCAGCGCAGCACCGGCCAATGCAATGAAATCTCGTCTTTTCATGCGGGCCAGCATGGCGCAGGCCGGCTTTCCGCGCTTAGAGCCGGTG
>Ga0081540_1003405_pt1 | contig 12595 bp, 12 predicted proteins | sample TabmetS2T1R1_FD_71024 | JGI IMG/M metagenome (GOLD analysis project Ga0081540, IMG submission 71024) | Tabebuia heterophylla rhizosphere microbial communities from the University of Puerto Rico - S2T1R1 | ecosystem: Host-associated > Plants > Roots > Rhizosphere ...
GACCGACGCGGTCACCTTTGGGGTCGCCTCGACGGCACGCATTATCACCGGCGCGGCGCTGATCATCGTCGCGGTCTTCGCCGGCTTCGCCAGCGGCGAGCTGATCATGTTCCAGCAGATGGGCTTCGGCGTCGCCGCCGCGCTCCTGATCGATGCCACGATCATCCGCTCCGTCGTGCTCCCAAGCGCGATGAAGCTCCTCGGCGACTGGAACTGGTACCTGCCCGGCTGGCTCGAGTGGATGCCGCGGCTGCAGATCGAAGGTGAGCCGAGGGAGCGAAGCTCCATACCGCGTCCCGCCTTGGAGTCGAGCCCAAACGATGCCTAGTCCGGAACTACCGATCGGCCGAACTCGCCGAGAGGACCGCAAGTCGATGATTAGAGCGTGCGACGTCTGACCTGTTTCGTCCTTGTCGCCGCTCTAGTCGGCGGCTGCGCCGAGGAGGAGGATCCGGGTATCGCCGAGTGGACGATCCAGCAAGCGGAGTCGATCACCTCGGTCCGAGGCATGAGCGTTCGGGTTCGGCACTGCCGCGGGATCGTTGGCAGCTTCGAAAGTGAGGCGAAGAAGGCGCGGTTTCGACGCTTCGCGTGTCTAGCGGGCGCGCGCGCCTCGTTCGATCGTTACGACACTGTCGGTGTCCTCTACATCCTTCATCCGCTCGGTGACTACGCGGGTCCGAACAGTCGCCGTCGTCTAAGCAATGTTCGGTTCGTCGGAGGGCCGGGAGTCCCTTAGCGTCGAAACTTCCCGATCCGCCGCTCCCGCCTCTACCGTCAGGTCCCGCGAATGACCGAGCGGCCTCAGCCGATCACTGCGTGGGGGTCGTACCTTTCCTTCACCTGGCGTACGCGCTCGAGGTTGGCGCCCCAGTAGGCGCGGTGCTCGTCCGGTAGGTCGGGATCGGGGAAGTTCGCGTAGACGCCGCCCGATCCCGAGGGGTGCACGAGCTCCCAGGAGTCCGACAGCCAGGTGCGTGCGTCCTCGGTCGCGGCTTCGCCGAATTCGGCCGGGACGACAACGGAGTGCTCGAGCAGGAACAGCTCGTCCCGATGTGGGAATGCCGTGGCGTCCGCAGGCACGCGGTTGTAGGCGCCGCCCCAGGGCATGAAGTCGAGCTTCCGCGCCTCTCCGGACCGGTGTTCCCGGACGAAGAGCTCCACCAGCTCCTCGATTGCGGCGGCAGGCAGCGGCTCACGGAAGAACTCCGACTTCGTGTACGAGCAGCCGTGTTCGTCCTCCTGGTCGCCCGGGCCTTGCTCTACCAGGTACGTCTTCAGCGACCCGTAGCGCATGTGCGAGCGCTCCGAGGACAGGGGCTCCGCGCCTGCGCCCGACACGAACTCGTCGAGCAACGCCCCAGTTTCGGTCTCGCTGCCGATCATCGAGCCGAACAGGTGTACCACTGGGTCAGCACCCGCCTCACTGCCGACGGTGACGAGCAGGCTCGCGGCGAGTGCATCGGGCCCCGTTGGCGACCACTCCTGCCAGACGGCGATCAACGACGATGCCCGCTCGTAGGGCCATTTGAGGTGGAACGAGGTGGCCGCGGGCTCGGGCACCGTACGGAGTGTGAGGTTCGTGACCACGCCGAGGCCATAGGCGCCGGCGCCGCGCAGAGCCCAGAACAGGTCCTCGTGTCGTCGCTCGTCGCACTCGACCACCCGCCCATCGGCCAGTGCCATTTGTGCCGCGACTACCCGGTCCGACGTGAGCCCGTGGCTGCGGCCAAGCAGGCCGAGTCCGCCGCCCAGCGCCTGGCCCCCGATCCCGACCGTGGCGCCGCAGCCGGCTGGGATCGTGACGTCGTGTTGGGCCAGTGCAGCGTAGAGGTCGCCAAGCCGGAAGCCAGGCCCCACGGTGGCCACGCCGTCCGCGACCTCCAAAGAGTGCATCGCAGCAAGGTCCAGCACGATCCCCGGGCCAGACGAGCGCCCTGCGAAGTCGTGTCCTCCGCTCCGGACCGTGACCGCGGTACCCGAGCGACGCGCGAACGCCATCGCCTCGACCACGTCCGCGTGCGTCTGGCAAAGCACGACGGCCTGCGGGAGAATGTCGTGGAACCGCGGGATCGGTGGCTTGCGAACCTCGTCGTATCGTGGGGAGCCGGGGACGACGACCTTGTCCTCCAGCGCCGCCATCAGCTCCCGCCAAGAGGTCTCGACGGTCGCCCTGTTAGGCGCCCCCGTCTTGCTCATCCCCGGACAGTAGCGGCGCGGCCGTGTCACGCGGCCTCCGGTCTAGATCCCAAGCGCCGCGATCACGAGTTCTGCGACTTTCGCTCCTGAGTACTGCTGCTGGCCGGTGATCAGGCGCCCATCCCGAACGGCGAAGCTCCGGAAGAGCCCACCCTGGACGAAGTTCGCACCGCGCTTCCGGAGTTCATCCTCGATCCGATACGGCATCACCTTCTGTCCCACAGCCATGTCCAAGTAGTCCTCCTCGACGTTCGCAAACCCGGTGACCGTCTTGCCCTCGACCAGGAAGGAACCGTCCGACAGCTGCACGTCGATCAGGGCGGAAACGCCGTGGCAGAGGAGGGCGGTGGGCTTCTCGGCCTCGTAGAACGCGGCGATCGTCCGCTTCAGCTCCTCGTTCAGCCTGAACAGGAACATCGGCGCATTTCCACCACACACAATGATCGCGTCGAGCTCGTCAAGGTCGAGGTCGGCGAGCCGGGGAGTGTCGTCGAGCAACTCGACCAACTCTGCCGTGTTCAGGAAGCCCATCGAGATCAGGTCGTCGGCAGACCACTTCGACTCGTCTCGGGGATCTGAGAGTGCATCGAGCTCGACCTTGCCTCCATCCGGGCTCGCGATCGTGACGTCGTAGCGAACTCGCGCGAACTCGTAGTACGGGTGCGTCAGCTCGGCGGCCCAGAAGCCGACCTGCCAACCGGTGGTGGTCGACGTCGTCGGATTGGCGACGACCATCAGCACCTTCGGACGCTTGCTGGTCGTCACATCGACGATTTCGTGATGCCGATCCGCACCTTGGACGGTTGCCATCTCGGACTCCTTCCGGCTGCGGTACCCCATGCCCGAGACGCTAGGCGTCCCGCCGCGCGACGAACAAGCGTAAGTCGTTGTTCGGCGACAAGGTGCGCTTGTCACAGTTCGTACACTCGCGGCGTGGCAACTCCCGATTTGCGCCAGATGCGCTACTTCACGGCCGTCGCGGAGCGTGGCAGCTTCACCGGCGCGGCCCGCGACCTGCACGTCGCCCAGCAGGCGGTGAGCCAGCAGGTCAAGGCGCTCGAACAACTGCTCGGCGTCACTCTCCTCGAGCGCAGCTCACGACAGGTCAAGCTCACGCCGGAGGGACTGGTGTTTCTAGCCGATTGCCGGCGAGTCCTTGCCGATGCCGACCGCGCCGCTAGGAATGTGCAGGCAGCCTCCCGCGGCGAGGCCGGAACGCTACGTCTGGCCTTCACGCTCGTCAGCGCCTTCGAGACTGTGCCGCTACTCCTGGACCGCCTCGAGCGGGACTATCCGCTCTTGAGGGTCGACGCCCGCGAGGTCTTCGGCTGCGACGTCACCGCCCTCCTGCGCAACGGCAACTGTGATCTCGCACTCGCGCCGTTGACGTCGTATCCCGAAGACATCCGGCAACGGACCATCCGGCGCGAGGTCGTGCGCGTGGCCATAGGAGAACAACATCGCCTCGCCGACCGCGGGCAGGTCGAGCTCGCTGCCCTGCGCGACGAGACGCTCGAACTGTGGCCGCACGAGATGGCGCCCGGCTACTACGAGGCGATTATCGCCGCCTGCCACAGCGCCGGTTTCGAGCCGAAGGTCGACCAGCACGGGGCCGGGTCGACCGTCTGGGGCTACATCGCCGAAGGCCGCGGCGTCGGACTCGTGGTTAGCTCCTTGGTGGAACAGCTCCCGCGCGGGGTCAAGCTGCTCGACCTCGCACCGCCCCGGCCGATGCTCACCGTCAACGCAGTCTGGCGACGAGATCAAGAGCCTCCCGCGATCGAGCGCCTCTTCGAGACCGCAAGACAGCTCGCGCAGGAGCGTCACTGGGGCTAGTGACAAGCACGCGTTGTCGGCAAACAACAACTTGGGCTTGCTCACGCGCGTGTTCACGACCTACCGTCGACGGTATCGCTGTTACGCCGACCTTTAGACGAAGGAGACGAGACGAATGACGAAGCACAAGGTCGGAACACGTGACGATTGGCTCGCCGCACGCGAAGCGCTACTCGTTCGCGAGAAGGAGCACACGCGGCTCGGGGACGACATCGCCCGGCAACGCCGCGAGCTCCCTTGGGTCCCGCTCGAGGAGGAGTATCGCTTCGACACCCAAGACGGCGAACGCACGCTGGCGGAGCTGTTCGACGGCCGCACGCAGCTCATCGTCTACCACTTCATGTTCGGGCCGAACTACGAGGCGGGTTGTGTGACCTGCTCGTCGACGGCGGACGGCTTCAACGGCGTGCTCCCGCACCTCGAGGCCCGCGACATCACGATGATCTGCATCTCGCACGCGCCGCTCGAGAAGCTGCTCGCCTACCGCCGGCGGATGGGCTGGAGTTTCAACTGGGCCTCCAGCCACGAGAGCAACTTCAACCTTGACTTCGGTGTCTCCGTTGCCGACGAGGCGGCTCATGCGGCCCTGCCGCTGCTCGAAGCCAACGAGGTCGCAGCGTTCCCGCAGATGAGCGACCCTGGCATCCTCGCGAGTCTGCCGCCGATGGTCACCGAGAACGCCGCCGCGACCGGCAACGACGTCGCGGGGTACTTCAGGGAGGGGCACGGCGTCAGCACCTTCGCGCGCGACGGCGACAGCGTCTACCACTGCTACTCGAGCTACGCCCGCGGCACGGAGTTTCTGATGTCGTACTACGCGATCCTCGACCGGACGCCGAAGGGCCGCGACGAGGGCGACGGCCGGATGTGGCTGCGCCGACACGACCAGTACGGCTCGTGACCGAGATGACTGGGAACGCGGCGACCGCGGGCCGCGGCCGGCTGGCAGAGGTGATCGCCTCCCGTGGTGGCAAGGCGGCACCGGAGGCGCCGTTTGTGATCGAGCACCGCGAGGCGTTGATCTACATGCTCTGCGAGGCCGCGGAGCTCGAGCACGGGATCATGTGCCAGTACCTGTTCGCGGCCTTCTCGCTCAAGCAGCGCGAAGACGAGGGATTGACGGCGGACGTGCTCGAGGCGGTGCGTCACTGGCGAAAGGCGATCGCGCATGTCGCGACCGAGGAGATGCTCCACCTCGCGCTCGTGCAGAACCTGTTGTCGGCGATCGGCGCCGCTCCGCACCTCGCCCGCCCGAACCTGCCCGCGCCGGCGCGTCACTATCCCGCCGGCGTCAACCTCACGCTGGTGCCGTTCGGCGAACCGGCACTGCGCCACTTCATGTTCCTCGAGCGCCCCGAGGGCATGGAGCTGAAAGGCGCAGAGGGGATCGACGCCCCCGTCCACGAGGCGGTGCCGCTGATGGCGGAGCCCGACATCGTTCCCCAACCGCAGGACTTCGCGACGGTCGGGCATCTCTACCGCTCGATCGAGCACGGCATCGACCACCTGTCGGAGAAGTTCGGCGAGCAGAACCTGTTCGTCGGCCCGCCGCGAGCGCAGGCGACGCGCGAGTTCTTCCACTGGCCGGAGCTGGTCCCGGTCACCGACCTCGCCTCGGCACACCGGGCAATCGACACGATCCTCGAGCAGGGAGAGGGGGCGCGCGGCCATTGGCAGAATGCCCACTTCGGCCAGTTCGTCCAGATCCTCGACGAGTACCGCCAGCTCAAGGCGAAAAACCCGGACTTCGAGCCGGCACGGCCGGTCCTCTTCGCGACCGTGCGCCCGTCCGAGCATGACGACACTCAGGCTCGGATCACGGAGGACGTTGCGTCGCGCTGCGCCGACCTGTTCAACGTCGGTTACGAGGTTCTTCTCCAGATGCTGCACCGCTACTTCGCCCATACCGAGGAGACCGACGCACAGCTGGCGACTCTGTCGGGCGGTGCGATCACGCTCATGCGCGGCGTGCTCGAGCCGCTCGGCGACCTGATCACGACGCTCCCGGTAGGGCCAGAACGGCCGGGGATGACAGCCGGCCCGAGCTTCGAGCTCTTCTACGAAAACGACTATCTGATGCCGCACCGCGAGGCGGCTTGGGCGCTCCTCGAAGAGCGCGTGCGCGAGGCAGCGAACTTCTGCGATTCGATCAGGGAGAGGAGCGACGCTCGCGTCGACACCGAACTCGAGCGAGTGCGCACCTCGCTGCTCGGCGTCGCCGACTCACTTGCCGGCCACTTCGGAGACTGGGGCGCCGTCAGCCGCTTCGCCGCCCGAGAACCCGCTACGCAGAGCAAAGCGGCCGGAAACGCCGTGATCGATCGGAAGGAGCACATGGGAGACCGAGTCACATACGAACAGGACATTCGCCCCCTGTTTCGCGATCGCGACATCCAGTCGATGTCGTTCGCGTTCGATCTTTCGTCTTACGACGACGTGCGGGCGAACGCAGAGGCGATCTACGAAAAGCTCGCTGCAGGCAGCATGCCCTGCGACGGCCGCTGGCCGGCGGAGGATGTCGAGCGCTTCCGCACCTGGATCGATAGCGGCTCGCCGCAGTAGCGCTCGGCCGAGCCGTTACCCCGGGCGCACCTCCAAACGAGAAGACTGGTGATTTTGCGGCGGTTTCAGGGAGCCCCTTAGGGCTACGGCTCGGACTGTCGAGGCTGTGGCGAGGGATGAGCGCTCAACCGCATCGCTGCCGATGTCCGCCGTCCACTCTGACGCGATGCGCCGGCGGTCCGTCGGCTTGGTGATGACGGGTGTCCCCAGATCGTGGAGCCTGGAAATCCTCTTGGCGGCCGATGCGCTCGGCAGGTCTCCGGCCCTAGCGTGGTGGCCATGACCAATTACCTCTTCATAGCCAGCCTCCAACAAGGAGGCGCCCCGATGATGGGAGTACTGCTCGCGATCGCCCTCGTGTGGGGGATCGTCTACGTCGTGCGGAGCCGACGGCGCTCCGACCGAGACAACGACGGGAGGCGCGAACGATGAGCGCCACCGAGCCCACCGCCGCGGCCGGCCTGGACGGTCGGCCGCGGCCCGCGCTGGAACCCATGCCGCTGGCCTCCGAGCCGGTCGTACGGATCAGCTCGCTGAGCAAGCGCTACGGCGAGGTCGTCGCCGTCGACGACATCAGTTTCTCGCTTGAGGCAGGCACGGTCACCGGCTACCTCGGCCCCAACGGGGCCGGCAAGACGACGACGCTGCGCCTGCTCCTCGGGCTCGCCGAGCCGACCGCGGGCGAGGCGCTCGTCTTCGGCCGTCGCTACCGGGAGCTCGAGCAGCCGTTCCGCCGCGTGGGAGCGGTGCTCGAGTCGAACGACTTCCACCCCAACCGCACGGGCCGCGACCATCTGCGCATGCTCGCGCTCGCGGCCGGACTCACACGCGGTCGCGTCGACGAGGTGCTGGAGCTGGTCGAGCTGCGGGGAGCAGGCAAGCGGCACGTGCGCGGTTACTCGCTCGGCATGAGGCAGCGGCTCGGCCTGGCCGCGGCGCTGCTCGGCGACCCCGAGCTGCTGATCCTGGACGAACCGGCGAACGGGCTCGACCCGGCCGGCGTGCGCTGGCTCCGTGTCTTCCTACAGTCCTTCGCCGCGCAGGGCCGCACCGTTCTCGTCTCCAGCCACCTGCTGGCCGAGGTCGCGCAGACGGTCGACCGCGTGTTGATCATCGACCGCGGGCGCCTGCTCGCGAGCGGCGACCTTGCGGAGCTGACGCGCAATCGACAGAGCCTCGAGGACGTCTACCTCGAGCTGACGGGAGGTGGATCCCTGTGATTGGTCAGCTTCGCTCCGAACTCTTGAAGCAACGGTCGACCCGGACGACGCTCCTTCTCTTCCTGGCCATGTTCGGGCTCGTGGCCTTCGCCGTCGCGATGCACGTGCTGACGCTGGGCGTCGAGGATCTCTCGACCCGCAGCCGCCAGCTCGAGGTGTTCCAGGTCGGGTCGCGAGCAGGCATGCTCTTCGCCGGCCTGGCCGGCGCGATCGCGATCACGGCCGAGGTCCGCTACGGCACGATCCGGCCGACCTTCCTCGTCAGCCCGACGCGAGGGCCGGTGCTGGCGGCCAAGCTGGTGGTCGCCGGGCTGGTCGGGCTCGTGTTCGGGCTGCTCGCCGAGTTGCTGATGACTGGCTCGGCAGTGGTCGGCTTCGCCGCCCGCGGGATCGACAACCAACTCACCGCCGGCGATTACCTGCAACTGCTCGCGGGTGGAGCGGCGGCGGCCGCGCTCTGGGCTGCGGCGGGCGTTGGGATCGGCGCCCTCGTCCGCGACCAGGTCGGCGCCGTGGTCGGCCTCAGCGCCTGGATGTTCCTGGTCGAGAGCGTCTCCGACGGATTTGTCCCCGGCTTCGCCCGCTTCCTGCCCGGCGGTGTCGGAAACGTGCTCGCCGGCAACAGCGACGAGCTCTCGGTCGCCCTCGCGGCGCTCCTGCTCGTTCTCTACGCGGCGACCGCGGCAGCCGCCGGTTGGCGCGCCACCCTCCGCCGCGACGTCGCATGACCGCTCAACAACCGGGTGAAAGGAGAGAAGACGATGGCGATGGAGCACAAACTTGGCCGAGAGTCCCATCCGACCCCCAGCCACGGCGTGGGCGGGCACCTCGACCAACCGCGCCTGCACAAGTACGCCGCGGGCATCTGGTTTCTGGGCCAGCGGCGCCGCGTCTACGACGGCCTGATCGCCCTTAGCGGCGCACGAGAGGGCGACGTCGTGCTCGATGTCGGTTGCGGCACGGGCTACCTGACGAACCGCGCCTTTCAGGCTGTCGGCCCCGGCGGCCGCGTGGTCGGTATCGATCCGGCTGCCGAGCTCGTCGCTTACGCGCGAAGCGTCTCACCGCCGCAGTGTGAATTCCACGTCGCCGGCGGCGAGGCGATCCCGGAGCCCGACGGTTCCTTCGACGTCGTCGTCTCCAGCCTCGCCGTCCATCACATCGCTCCGGCTGGCCGGCCGGCGGCATTGCGGGAGATGTACCGGGTGCTCCGCCCTGGTGGCAGGCTCCTGATCGCCGACTTCCGCCCGCCCCGCAACCGACCCCTCAACCGCCTCATCGGCGCGCTATCTGGCCCCGCGATGCGAGACAACCCCATCGACGAGCTGCCCGGGCTGATCACCGATGCCGGCTTCGAGGTCACAGGCAGCGGAGACCGGTGGCCGTTGCTGCGCTACGTCCAGGCCCGGCGTTCCACCTGAGGCTACGACCGTGCGCCGCCTTCGAGTGTCCTGTAAGCCGCCGGAAGTTCGCCCTCCTCGATCCGTGGACAAGGATCGTCAGCGCGGGGATTCGCGGCGGCCTGCGCGAGATTACTCTTGAGTTGCGATGGCGGCTAGGGCGTACCGGCTCCTTGCTGCCCGGCCGAGATCGGGGTTGCTGATCGATGCGGCGATCGCGGCTCTCGCGCTCGCCGGCTCGTTGGCGTTGCTGTCGCGCGGTGGGCTCACTGACTCGCCGCACGCAGCTGGAGAGCTCGACTGGACAAGCGGACTGTTGGCCGCCTGCTCGACCGTGCCGCTCCTCGCCTGGCGCCGGGCGCCCAGCGTGGTCTTCGTGCTCACCGGGTCGGCGAGTGTGCTGCTTGCCGGGTTCGGCTATCCGCTCACCGTCGCGCTCGGGCCCGCCGTGGCGCTGTTCTTGCTGGCGGAGAGTCGCGACGCGGAGCACCCCTGGACGCGGAAGAGCAGCGGCATGGTCGTCGCGCTGTTCGGCGCGTACTTGGTCGCCGCCGGTTTTGGCGACGGCGGCTTTCCGGGGAGCGAGCTGTTTCACACCGGCCTCGCGTGGGCCGTGGCGTGGTTCGCCGGCGAGCGCATCCGGCTCCGGCACCGCGAGGTCACCGAGCTCCGGGAGCGGGCTCTGCGGGCCGAGCGCGAGCGGGAGCGGGAGCGTCGCCTCGCCGCCGTGGAGGAGCGGGCCCGCATCGCCCGCGATCTCCACGACGCGGCCGGTCACGCCATCAGCGTGATCGCCGTGCGGGCCGGCACGGCTCGGCTCCGCCGCGATCCCGAGCGCTCGCAGGCCGCGCTGGAGGCGATCGAAGAGCTGGCGCGGAAGACCGCCGCTGAGATCGACCAGATCGTCGGCACCCTGCGTGAGCGCGGCTCCGACAACGGCTCCGTGGACGCACCGCCCGGACTCGCATCGCTCGACACGCTCGTCGCACGCCATGCCGCTACCGGGCTCGATGTGCGGGTCGCGAGCGAGGGCAAGCCGCGGAAGCTCGACGGCGCAGTTGACCGGGCTGCCTACCGGATCCTGCAGGAGGCGCTCACCAACGCCGCCCGCCACGGCGGAGGCCCAGCGCAGGTCGAGCTCGCGTTCGGCGAGGCGTCGCTCCACCTGACGGTCAGCAACCCCGCGCCCGGCGGAGGCGCTGCGAGGCCGAACGGCGGGCACGGGCTAGTCGGGATGCGCGAGCGGGCGACCCTGCTCGGCGGCAGCCTCGAGATCGAGCGTGCCCACGGCTCGTTCAGCGTCCGCGCCAGCCTTCCATATTGGGGACCCAGCGGATGACGCGGGTGCTGATCGCCGACGACGACGGTCTGATGCGGGCGGGTCTTGTCGAGCTTCTCTCGGAGGAGCCCGAGCTCGAGGTCGTGGGCGAGGCCTCGACCGGGCGCGAGGCCGTCGAGCGAGCCCGCAGGCTGGCTCCCGACGTTGTGCTGATGGACGTGCGCATGCCCGACCTGGACGGGATTCAGGCGACGCGAGAGCTTGCGCGCGCCGCCCCGAGCGCACGGGTACTGATCCTCACGACCTTCGAGCAGAACGACTACATCTTCGGCGCGCTGCGCGCCGGCGCCTCGGGCTTCCTGCTCAAGCGAAGCAAGCCCGAAGAGCTGATCGCCGCGGTGCACGCGATCGCGGGAGGGGACTCGCTGCTCTCCCCGTCGGTCACTCGACTGGTGATCGAGCGCATGGCGCAACAGCCGGTACCCGAGCTAGCCGCTCAGGCAAGGCTCGACGAGCTCACGCCACGTGAGCGCGAGGTGCTGGAGTTGATCGCGCGCGGGCTCTCCAACCGCGAGATCGCCGCACAGCTCTTCGTTGAAGAGTCGACGGTCAGGACGCACGTCAAGCGGATCCAGATGAAGCTCGGCCTTCGCGACCGCGTCCAGATCGTGATCTTCGCCTACGAGACGGGCGTGAACCGACCCGCCCAGGCTACGAATCGCGCCCCGTGAGCGGATCGCGGCCGGTCGGCCGCGCATCCCCGCGCGGTTGATCTCCCTCCACGAAAGGTGGACGCGAAAGTTCGCCTCAGCGGCCGATGCGATCCGCGCGCCGCGGCTCTAGCTTGGAGGCATGACCGGCGAACTACAACTGATCAGCAACGGCGTGGTGCCGTGGCGACGGGCCCGCCCTCGGGGCCGTTCATCGGACCGGCGGCGCTCGCCCCCTTCGACAGCGCCGGTGTAAGCCACCGATGCCAGAGGCGCCGTCGCGTCACGCGGTTCCAGGCGTGGAAGCCGTCCTTGGCCGCGGCGACGGAGGATGCGCCCAAGAATGACGGGGCGCTGTTGAAGTCGAAGCCGTGCGTGTCGCCGGAGTGCACCTGGTCATTCCAGACGACCCGCGCCGTTGCGGAGGCGGAAGGCGATGAGCGAATCTGTGCCGGGATTCGAGCCGGGCACGGCACGGTACGGAGAGCCGGTCGCGACGTAGGCGAGACCGGCGCGAAGGTCGACGCTGGCGGGAGCGATCACGCCGCCGCCGTTTGCTCCGGGCGGCACCGTGGGCGTGCTCCAGACGAAGGAGCCGTCCCGGAGCGAGTAGGCCGACAGCCGGCCCCGCGCGGTCGGCAGCTCGGCACCAGAGCCGGAGCCGACCAGGACAAGACTGCCCGCGATCACCGGCGGACCCCAGAAGTAGTCGTCGCTCGCGCTCGTTCGCAATGGCGTGGTCCTCCAGATCGTTCGGCCGGGGCGCCTGTCGAGGGCGACGACGTGGTCGGAAGCCGCGACGACCTGGTCGCCGTCGACCGCGACGCCGCCGAAGAACCCGAGTCGGCGCTCACCGGAACCGCTGCCGTAGACGGGCGTCGCGAACTGCCGCCGCCAGTGCGCCCGTCCGTTCTCGAGGTCGAGTGAGACGATCTCGCCACCGATCGCGGCAGCGAAGACGCTGCCGCCCGCGATCGCCGGCGCGCCAGCGGCTCCACCTCTCAGCTGCGCGCGCCACTCGACGTTCGTGCCTTCGATCTGGCCGCCACGGCGGGTGGCGGCCAGATCGTGTGCAGGCAGCTCCCACGAGCCGGTCGCTGCGGGAAGCGGGAACCCGCGTCCGGCTTTCGCCTCGACGGCGGCCAGGACGACCCCACCCGCGATCGCCACGAGCGTGCGACGGTCGAAGCGCGTCTCGTCCATCAGCCGACGGTGAAGACGCCCTTCATGCCGGCCTCGGCGTGGCCGGGGACCGTGCAGAGGTACGGGTACGTGCCGTTCCTCCTGAAGTCGACGACGAGCTTCGCCGTCTGGCCCGGCTGGATCAGCGGCGTCTGCTTGCCGCTGATCCGGAAGTCGTGCTCCACATGGCCGATGTTCTTGAAGACG
>Ga0081540_1003406_pt1 | contig 12590 bp, 15 predicted proteins | sample TabmetS2T1R1_FD_71024 | JGI IMG/M metagenome (GOLD analysis project Ga0081540, IMG submission 71024) | Tabebuia heterophylla rhizosphere microbial communities from the University of Puerto Rico - S2T1R1 | ecosystem: Host-associated > Plants > Roots > Rhizosphere ...
ACCTACCAGGGACGGCAAGACCACCACCTTCATCACCCATCCCGAGCGCGGCGGGCCGTTCCCCGTCATCATCTTCTACATGGATGCGCCGGCGATCCGCGAGGAGCTGCGCGACATGGCGCGGCGGCTCGCCACGTCAGGCTATTATGTGATGCTGCCCAACATGTATTACCGCGCCGGCGTCATGGAGCTCGGGCCGATCAATCCCGATCCGGAATCGCCGGAGCGCAAGCGGATGTTCGAGCTGATGCACTCGCTCAGCATTCCGCTTGTCATGGAAGACACCAGGGCGCTGCTCGCCTATGCCGAAGGACAGAAGGCCGCGAACACGAAAATCGTCGGCACCGTCGGCTACTGCATGAGCGGACGCTACGCGGTGAATGCCGCCACGCATTTCCCCGATCGCGTCAAGGCCGCCGCCTCGGTCTATGGCGTGCAGCTGGCGACGGACCAGCCGGACAGCCCGCATCTTGCCGCGTCGAAGACCAAGGCCGAACTCTATTTCGCCTGCGCCGAGACCGACGTCTATGCGCCACAGGAGGTCATCGACAAGGTGAGCGAGGGGATGAAGGGCACCAGCAACGAGGTCGAGGTCTATCCCGGCACGCATCACGGCTTTGCCTTCCCGAAGCGGCCCGTCTACCACCGCGACGCCGCCGAGCGGCACTGGGAGCGGCTGCTCGCGCTCTATCGCCGCAATCTCGTCTAGTTTCGGAGCCCGATGCCCTTCCTCGCCATTGCCTTTCCCGTCTTCGACCCCGTCGCGATCTCGCTCGGGCCGATCGCGATCCGCTGGTATGCGCTCGCCTATATCGGCGGCATCGTGCTGGGCTGGATCTACGCGCGCTCGCTGCTCAAGAACGAGAAATTGTGGGGCGGGCCGGCGCCGATTTCGCTCACCCAGCTCGACGACTTCATCCTCTGGGTCACCATCGGCATCATCGTCGGCGGCCGCACGGGGTACGTGCTGTTCTACAATTTTCCCTTCTTCATGCAGAACCCGTCCGCGATCTTCAAGCTGTGGGAAGGCGGCATGTCGTTCCATGGCGGCTTCCTCGGCTGCGTCGCCGCCGTGATGTGGTTTGCGCGCAGGAACGGCATCCCGATCCTCTCGCTCGGCGACATCACCACCGCGGTCGCGCCGATCGGGTTGTTGCTCGGACGGATCGCGAATTTCATCAACAGCGAATTGTGGGGACGAGTCACCGACGACAGCGTGCCCTGGGCCGTGATCTTCCCCAATGGGGGGCCGCTGCCGCGCCACCCGAGCCAGCTCTATGAAGCCTTCCTCGAAGGCATCGTGTTGTTCATCGTGCTGGCGGTGATGGTGCGGATGGGTGCGCTGAAGCGGCCCGGCCTGATCCTCGGCAGTTTCATCCTGATCTATGCGCTGGCGCGCATTACCGGCGAGATGTTCAGGGAGCCTGACCCGCAGCTCGGCTTCCTGTGGCGCGGCCTGACCATGGGCATGCTGCTGTCGGTGCCGATGATTTTTGCGGGGATTATCCTTATTGTGCAGGCATGGCGGCGCAAGGGAACCGCCGGCTAGAGGGTTTTCGAGCGGGCCCTGTCCCGCATTTGATGCGGGATGGATACTGGGTTCGCGATAAGAAAGCGCATCAAACCAAGAGTTAGTTTCTTTCAAGGCTGAACGTGACGTCAGAACCTTCGCCGCTGCTGAACGAGATCAAGAGGCTGATCAAGTCGTCGGGACCGATGCCGGTCTGGCGCTACATGGAATTGTGCCTGATGCATCCGCAGCACGGTTATTACGTGTCGCGCGATCCGCTCGGCCGCGAGGGCGATTTCATCACCGCGCCGGAAGTGAGCCAGATGTTCGGCGAGTTGCTCGGCCTGTGGGCGGCTTCGGTGTGGCGGGCGATGGGCCAGCCACCGCTGATGCGGCTGATCGAGCTCGGCCCCGGCCGCGGCACCATGATGTCCGATGCGCTGCGCGCGCTGCGGGTGTTGCCGCCGCTCTATCAGCTGCTGACCATCCACATGGTGGAGGTCAATCCGGTGTTGCGGGAAAAGCAGCGCGCGACGCTGTCGGGCGTGCGCAACATCACTTGGCACGACAGCATCGACGACGTACTTGACGGTCCGGCGGTGATCTTCGCCAACGAATATTTCGACGTGCTGCCGATCCACCAGGTGGTCAGGCGCGAGACCGGCTGGCACGAGCGCACCGTCGAGCTCGACGACGACGACAAGCTGGTGTTCGCCCATGCGCCCGATCCGACGCCGCGCTTCGAGGTGCTGCTGCCGCCACTGGTGCGCGCCGCCCCGGTCGGCGCCGTGTTCGAATGGCGGCCGGACAGCGAAGTCATGAAGATTGCGCGGCGTGTGCGCGAGCAGGACGGCGCGGCCATCATCATCGATTACGGACATATGCGCAGCGATGCCGGCGACACCTTTCAGGCGATCGCCCGTCACAGCTTCACCGACCCGCTGATGAATCCCGGCCAGGCCGACGTCACCGCCCATGTCGATTTCCAGGCGCTGGCGCGCGCATCAGAGGACCTCGGCGCGCGGGTGCACGGCCCGGTGACGCAGGGCGATTTCCTCAAGCGGCTCGGCATCGAGGCACGCGCGGCGTCGCTGATGGCCAAGGCAACGCCTGAAGCTTCCGCCGAGGTCGAAAGCGCACTGAAGCGGCTCACCGATTCCGGCCGCGGCGGCATGGGCTCGATGTTCAAGGTGATCGGCATTTCGCAGCCCGATCTGATCTCGCTCGCGGGCCTTTCCGACGAAGCGCAGGAAGCAAAGGCGAAGAAGCCATGATGCTGGGCTCGTCATTGCTGTCGGCCATTCCCGGCGTGCGTCACGCCTTCTTCACCTGCGAGGGCGGGGTGTCGGAGGGCGTCTATGCGAGCCTCAACGGCGGTCCGGGATCGAATGACGATCCGGCAAAGGTCGCGGAGAATCGCGCGCGCATGGCGGCGCAGATGGGCGTGACGGCTGACAATTTTCTCACGCTGCACCAGATCCATTCACCCGATACCATCGTTGCAACCGGACCATGGAACGGATCGCGGCCCAAGGCCGACGCCATCGTCACCCGTGCGGAAGGTCTTTCAATCGGCGTCACCACGGCCGATTGCGGCCCCGTGCTGCTCGTCGATCCTTCCGCGCGCGTGATCGGCGCCGCGCATGCCGGATGGAAGGGCGCACTGACCGGTATCGTGGAGTCCACCATCGATGCGATGGAAAAACTCGGCGCCATCAGAGGCGGCATCGTCGCCGCCGTCGGTCCGCTGATCCGCCAGCACTCCTATGAAGTCGGCCCCGAATTCATCGAACGCTTCCTCGATGCGGATGCCGAGTATGGGCGCTTCTTCCTGCCCGGCGAGCGCGACGGACACGCGATGTTCGACCTCGCCGGCTTCATCCGCCTGCGGCTGGAGAATGCCGGCGTGCTCATGATCGACGATCTCGGCGTCGACACCTATTCCGACGCCCGCTGCTTCAGCTATCGCCGCTCGGTGCATCGCGGGGAGACGGACTACGGGCGCCACGTTCACGCGATCGCGCTGGAGCGCGAGTAGTTCCGGTCGTGCCTTCAACACACTGAAAACTGCGATTTAAGCCCTTGACTCTCCACCCGGTGGAGACCGCACAAGGGCTGCCATGACACAACGGACCTACAGCATCGGCGAGGCGTCGCGCATCAGCGGGGTTTCCGTGCGGCGGTTGCGGTTCTATGCGGACGAGGGGCTGCTCCCTCCCGCCGGCCGCACCGAGAGCGGCTATCGCGTGTTCACGGACAGCGAGCTCGTCCGCCTCAATTTGATTTGCTGTCTGCGCGACGCCGGCATCGACCTCGACACGATCCGCGAGGTTCTGTCGCACGATCTGTCGCTGGCGGATGCCCTGAAACTGCGCCTCGAGGCGCTGGATGCCGAGATATCCGCGCAACGGCGCGTTGCCGCCGCCTTGCGCGCGGCGCTTCGTTCCCCCGACCCCACAGAAGCCGACCTGAGGAGATACTGGACCATGACAAAACTGTCGCAGGCCGAGCGCCGTAGCGTCGTCGAACGGTTTTACGACAAGGTGTCCGACGGCACGAAGATGGACCGCGACTGGATCCGGCGGATGGTCGAGGCGAGCGTCCCCGAGCTGCCGGACGAGCCGACATCAGAGCAATGCGACGCCTGGATCGAGCTTGCCGGGATTCTCAACGATCCGGTCTTCATCGCCAATATGCGGGCCAACGCCAGCGACGTGTGGGATCGCGAAGGATTCAATCCGGCGGCCTATCGAGAGGCCAGCGAGCAGATGCGGCGCAGGGCGAACCAGGCGATCGATCGCGGCGTCGCACCGACATCCGAGGAAGGCGCCGTCATGGCGCGCGACTGGCTGCAGACGATGGCGCAATTGATGGATCGCGAGCCCGATGCGACGTTCAAGGGCTGGCTGCGCGCGAAATATGCCCAGCACGATGAGCGTGCGAGCCGCTTCTGGGAGCTCGTTGCCATCATGAAGGGGCAGTCGCCGCAATCGAGCCCCAACCGGGAATGGCGATGGGTGCTGGCGGCGATGAAGCATCATCTTGCCGATTAGGCCGCGGCATCTGACAGCAGAGCTGTCCCAAGTTGGGGCAAACTGCTGATTTCGACGCCGATTTCCCCGCCTCGCTGTGTCCCGGCTGCCCTAGACGTTAACAGCCGTTAACGCTATCGCAGGTTCTCAATGAGGGACGCGTCGACACGACTGCAGGCCATTTCGCGCGCGGCGATCGCCGCCGTGCTGCTGACAGCATGCGCGCTCGGCGGCTGCGCCTCGAGCGGCGGTGCGCCCAGCGGCGCGTTCGCGATGGCGACGACCGGCGGGGCTGCGACCGTCACGTTCGAGTCCATCGACGGTCCGCCGCCGCAAGTGTTCGACCGCATGGTGAGCGTGCTCGATACCGAATCCAAGCTGCGCAATCTCTCGATCGTCTCGCGCGAGAATGCGGCGACCTATCGCGTGCGCAGCTATCTGTCGGCGCAGGTGGTGCGCGGCCGCACGGTGATCGCCTGGGTCTGGGACGTCTATGACGGCAGCCAGCAGCGCGCGCTGCGCCTGTCGGGCGAGGAGCCGGCCGGCAAGGTGGGCCGCGACGCCTGGGCCGCGGCCGACGATATGGTGCTGCGGAAAATCGCGCAAGCGGGCCTTAGCGGGCTCTCCGGCATGGTCAACGGCACGCCGGCCGAACCGCCGCCGGCCAGCCCAAATCCGGGAAAACGCGGGCCCGCGGTAGCGGCCGTGGAACCGGCTGCTCAGGCGCTGGCCTTTGCTGCCAGGTAGCGCGCGAACCTCGACGCTATCCGTTTGACCTCATTTTCTCGGGCGCTGACCACTATCAGCGGCGGCGCGCGTGATGCCGTTTGACGATTCACCTAATCTGGCTATAATCTGGCCAGAATGCCTTTCGCTATCGTCCTCGCGCCGGAAGCCGTCGAAGACCTTCGCAGGCTCGCGGCGAGCGATCGGGCCACCGTCCGCACTGCGCTTGGTACCCATCTGAGGCACGAGCCCGAAAAAACGAGCCGTAGTCGCATCAAGCGATTGCGGGGATTGCTTAGGCCTCAATACCGGCTGCGTGTGGGCGAAATCCGGGTGTTCTATGATGTTTCCGGCATGACCGTCGAAATCCTGGCGATCGTGACCAAATCGGAGGCCCAGCCATGGCTCGCACAATTCGCGGATCCGGAGTGAAGCAAGTTCCGCTTTCCGAAATCAAGGATGATCTGTCCCGGTTTCTTCGAGAGGCGGAGACACAGGAGATCGTGATCACGCGCCACGGCAAGCCCGCAGGCGTGCTGATAGGATTCGAGTCAGAAGAAGACTGGTTCGAATACCGGCTTGAACACGACCCCCGGTTTTTGCGCCGGATTGAGCAGGCGCGAAACAGCTTGCGCGCTGGACGTGGTATCAGGCTTGAGGATATCGAGCCGGACGAGTGACCGGCTGTTTTTCCCACCCATGAACCGGGTGTCGGCCCCTCGGCCTACAACGCCGGATAAGTCCCAAGCCGGGGAATTTTCGGCCTATTTTTGCCCAGGAAAAGCCGGGGACCGGGTTGCCAGCGACACTTTGTCCCTGATATCTCCTCGCCCATCGAAACCCGCCGGACTTGAGGGTCACCAGCGAGATGCTGAACGTCGTTTCCAGCAAGGCGCGGAGAGAGGCGTCCATGTCGGCCAAGAACGGCTCCATCAAGCTGATTGCGGGCAACTCCAATCCGGCGCTGGCACAGGCCATCGCCGACGGGATTGGCGTGCCGCTCACTAAGGGCGTGGTGCGGCGCTTCGCCGACATGGAGATTTTCGTCGAGATCCAGGAGAACGTCCGCGGCTCGGACGCCTACATCCTGCAGTCGACCTCGTTTCCGGCCAACGACCATCTGATGGAACTGTTGATCATCACCGACGCGCTGCGCCGCTCCTCGGCGCGCCGCATCACGGCGGTGATCCCTTATTTCGGCTATGCGCGGCAGGACCGCCGCTCCGGTTCCCGCACGCCGATCTCGGCCAAGCTGGTCGCCAATTTGATCACGCAGGCCGGCGTCGACCGCGTAATGACGCTCGATCTGCATGCCGGCCAGATCCAGGGCTTCTTCGATATCCCGACCGACAATCTGTTCGCTTCGCCCGTGATGGTGCGCGACATCAAGGAGCGCTTCGACCTTTCCAAGGTGATGGTCGTCTCGCCCGACGTCGGCGGCGTGGTGCGCGCGCGCGGCCTTGCCAAGCGCATCAACACCCCGCTCGCCATCATCGACAAGCGGCGTGAGCGCGCCGGCGAGTCCGAGGTGATGAACGTGATCGGCGAGTGCGCTGGCTACACCTGCATCCTGGTCGACGATATCGTGGACTCCGGCGGCACGCTGGTGAACGCGGCGGATGCGTTGCTCGCCAACGGCGCCAAGGACGTCTACGCCTATATCAGCCATGGCGTGCTGTCCGGCGGCGCCACCGAGCGCATCAGCTCGTCGCGGCTGAAGGAGCTCGTCATCACCGACTCGATCCAGCCGACCGAAGCGGTGAAGCAGGCGCCGAACATCCGCTCGCTGTCGATTGCCGGCCTGATCTCCGAGGCGATCCTGCGCACCGCAGCCGAAGAGTCGGTGTCGAGCCTGTTCGACTGATCTCGTAGGGTGGGCAAAGGCGCGCTTGCGCCGTGCCCACCTTCCGCGCACATCATCTCAGATGTCAGCAAGAAAGGTGGGCACGCTTCGCTTTGCCCACCCTACGGCGTCACTGGTTCCGCAGCTCACGATCCATGCCCCGGGCGCGGCACCAGATTCATGATCGTGCGCGTGAAGCCACCATCGACGATGATCTCGTCGCCGTTAACATAGGAGGCGCGGTCGCTCGCCAGGAACAGGATGGCGTCGGCCATGTCCTGCGGCGCGCCGATGCGGCGCATCGGCACCACGGCGGTCCGGCGTTCGGTCACACCGGGCGTATCGTAAAACGCCTGGCTCATCGGCGTGACCACGAGGCCAGGGCTCACCACATTGCTGCGGATACCGTGCGGGCCCCATTCGCTGGCGAGCTGGCGCGACAGCATGACGACGCCGGCCTTGCTGACGCTGTAGGCGCCGGAGAATCCTTGCGCATTCGATCCGGCGACGGAGGCGACATGGACGAGGCTGCCGCTCCCGGACTGGCGCATCTGGCGGCCGAAGATCTGCGCGCAGAGGAAATAGCCGGTCAGATTGACCGCCAGCGTCGTATTCCATTCGGCAAGCGACAGCGTATCCAGTCCGCCCGCGCGCAGGATGGCAGCGGTGTTGACGAGGATGCTGCACGGGCCGAGCGATTTTTCGGCCGCTTGCGCTGCCGCGGTCACGCTGTCCATGTTCGTGGTGTCGCATGCCGCCACCACGGGGTCTGCGCCCAGCGCGCGCAATTCGCTCCGCGTCGTCTCCAGCCCCTTCTCGTCGCGATCAATCACGGCAACCCTGGCGCCCGCCCTGGCAAAGCTCACCGCGGTGGCGCGGCCTATGCCGCCGCCCCCGCCGGTGACTACTGCAACGCGGCCTGACAGGCCTAGCCAGTCCTTGGAATCCTGCGCAGGCGCTGCCATCGTTTTCTCCCATCCTGTTATGTTTGATCGCCACTATAAACGCAGGCGCAAGCGCTGCTATATGCATCAGCCGACCGCCTGCCCGGCAATCCGGCATGGGCGGCGCCGAATGGGAGACGAGAGTTGCGAAAGAGAATGGCGGGCCTGCTGATCGCGCTCGCGGTCGGTCTTGCATGGGTTCTTGCACCGATCCCGGCCAGCGCGCAGGCACCCTACCCCAACCGTCCGATCCGCATCGTGATCCCGTTCGGCCCCGGCGGCTTTGCCGACATCACCGTGCGCCTGCTGGCGCAGAAGCTCACCGAACGCACCGGTGCGCAGGTCGTGATCGAGAACCGCCCGGGCGCGGGCGGCATCGTGGCCGCCTCCTCCGTCCTCTCCTCGCCACCCGATGGCTACACGCTGTTCGTGTTCTCCAGCGGCATCGCGCTGTCGAAATCGCTGCTCAAGACCATGCCGTTCGATCCGGTGACGGCGTTCGCGCCGATCTCGACCATGGCGCAGTTCGACCTGCTGCTGCTGGTGAAGGCGGACTCGCCGATCAGGACGATGAAGGAGGCGCTGGATGCTGCCCGCGTCGATCCGCAAAAGTTCAACGTTGCCACCATCAATCCCGGCTCTACGCAGAACGTGACCGGCGAATTGCTGCGCGCGGCGACCGGCATTCCCATGACCGTGGTGCCGCACCGGACCACGGGCGAAGTGCTGACCTCGCTATTGCGCGGCGATACCCAGCTCGCGGTCGACGCCCTTGCGCCGCTCAAGGCGGCGGTCGATGACAAGCAGATCCGCGCCATCGCTTCTTCCGGCAGCAAGCGCTCGCCGCAGCTTCCCGACGTGCCTACCATGCGCGAGCTCGGCATCGACGCCGTGGTCGACGGCTGGAATTCGCTGGTGGCGCCGGCCGGCACGCCGCGCGAGATCATCACTTATCTGAACGGCCATGTCCGCGCCGTGATTGCCGAGCCCGAATTCCAGAAGCGGATGATCGATCTTGGCGGCGAGCCGGCGAGCTGTTCGCCGGAGGAACTCGACGCACGGCTGAAATCCGATGTCGAGATGTGGGCCGGCATCGTCAAGAAGGCCGCGCTCTCGCCGAACTAGGGAATGCCATGTCCGAAGGCTTCAAGATCGACGCCCATGTGCACGTCTTCACCACGGACATGCCGCTGATCGACAATCCGCGGCATGCGCCAACATACAGCTTCACCCATGAAGATTTGATCGCGACGCTGGACGCCAATGGCATCGATCGCGCGGTCATCGCGGCCGCCAGCCCCTGGGGCGACTACAACGATTACACCTGGACGGCGCTGCGCGCGCATCGCAAGCGACTGCGCGGCACCGCGATCTTCAACCGCCCGATGGAGCGCTCGGCGCTGGAGGCGATGAGCCGCGACGGCTTTGTCGGCATCCGCCTGCCCTTCATCGGCCTGCCCAGGCTGCCCGACATCACCAGCTTCGATTATCGCGCGCTGTTCCGCCGCCTCGCCGACCTCGACTGGCATGTGCATCCCCATGTCGATGGCGAGGACCTGCCAAAGATCCTGCCGACGCTGGAAGCCTCCGGGGTCAAGATCGTAGTCGATCATCTCGGCCGGCCCGACGCGAAGAGCGGCATCAACAGCGAGGGCTTCAAGCGGCTGCTGCAATCGATCGAAAAAGGCCGCACCTGGGTGAAAGTCTCGGGCGGCTACCGGCTCGGGCCGCCATCAAAGGACTATGCGCGTGAGCTGCTGCGCGTCGCAGGTCCTGACCGGTTGGTCTGGGCGAGCGACTGTCCGTTCGTCGGGCATGAGGGACAGTTTCCGTATCAGGCGACGGTCGATTGGCTGGTCGAGGCCATTCCCGACGCCAGCGCGCGGGCGAAGATTTTCGGCGAAACGGCGCGCGCGCTCTATTTCAGCGGCGAATAACCAGGGGCGGCCTTTCGCCTAATGCGCGCGGTACGCGTCCACGGCATGCGCCACGAAAATCCCGGCGCTAACAAGGCCCATCACTACTGCTGCAACCTCAATCATCACACTCGTCCTTGCGTCCAGCCCGCACGGATACATGACAAGTCGATAGACGCTGATTTGTTTCAGGATGACTTCGTCGCGTTCCAAAAATGGTTTCGTCGCATATTTCAGGGGGTTCCAGCGCCACTTTGCGAACACAGAGGTCACAAGTTTTTGTCCCATGATCGTCATGAGCCGGGGATGCAAACGCGACCAACGAACGTACTTGGAATGTGAGGGCATGAACTGACGCGAGTCATTTCATCGCCGGTCACAAGGCCCAATACGGACATTGGAGAGCGAACATGGGCGAGGTCATCAGATTTGTATCAAGAGCAGAACTGGAGCGCATGCGCCTCAGTCGCGACGGCCGCAGCACCAGAAATGCCGTCATCCTGCCGCCGGCTGCTTCCGTCAGCGAACAGCGGGACGAGAAGAGTGAGCTGGCAGACAGCTGAGCCGCAAGGCAGCAACGGGTTGGCAAACCGCGCGCGCAAAACGCGGGCGCTAGGCTATGGCCGCGCTGCCGACCACCTCGCCGAACGACTCGAAGAACTGACCGGCGAGCTTTTTCGCGGTGGAGTCGATCAGCCGGCTGCCGAGCTGCGCCAGCTTGCCGCCGATCTGCGCGTCGACTTCGTAAGTGAGGATCGTGGCGTCAGCGCCATCAGCGGTCAGCTTGACCGTCGCCCCGCCCTTGGCAAAGCCGGCGACGCCGCCGGAGCCTTCGCCCGAGATGCGGTAGCCGTTCGGCGGATCGAGATCGGACAGCATGACCTTGCCGCCGAAGGTCGCCTTCACCGGGCCGACCTTGAACACGACCGTCGCGGTCATCTCGTTCGGCGCGCTGCTCTCCAGTGACTGGCAGCCGGGGATGCATTGCCTGAGGATTTCCGGATCGTTCAGCGCGGCCCATACCTTCTCCCGTGACGCAGCAATGCGCTGACTGTCGTTCATCTGCATTTTCTGACTTCCCTGATTTTCTTCAAACAGACTGGATCGCGCGCTGGCCGCGCCGTCGCAGGGCGGTGATCTCGGCAAGGATCGACATGGCGATCTCCTCCGGGGTAATGGCGCCGAGGTCGAGCCCGGCCGGCGCCTTGACGCGATCGATCGCGGCGGGATCGACACCCTGCGCGACGAGTTTCGCGCGCAGCGCCATCATCTTGCGCCGGCTGCCGACGAAGGCGCGGTATTCCGCCTCGGTCGATATTGCGGCGCGCAGCGCGGCTTCATCGCCCTTGCTCTGGGTCGAGACCACGACGAAGCGTCGCGCCTGGTTGAGCGCGCCAAGCGCAAAGCCATCAATCACCACATCGGCGTCGGGCGGTGCCGCCACATCGCTTGCGGGCGCGGCGAGCGTGACGTGATAGCCGAGCTGGCGCGCCTGCGTGGCCAGCGACATCGCCACGGGACTTGCGCCAAAGATCACCAGCGAAGGATGCGGCAACACCGGCTCCACGAAAATATCCATGGTACCCTTGCTTGGGCACATGTTGGAAGCGAAGCGCACGCCCTCGCGCATGTCGCCGGGCTTGACGCCGAGTTCCGCCAGCAGATTTTCAGGCTGCACCGACACCATGCGCGGCTCGCCGTCGGCCAGCGCCTCGCGCGCCGCCTTGAGCACCGCGCCGCGGGCGCAGCCGCCGCCGATCCAGCCTGCCACGATGGTGCCGTCGGGGCGGATGATCGCCTTGGCGCCGGCCTTGGCCGCCGTCACCGACACCGTGCGCACGACGGTGGCGAGCACGAAAGCCTGCTCCGCGGCCTTCATCTGCGCAACCAGGTCCATCACTTCGACATGTGCGCCCATCATGTTTTCCTTTGGAGCATGACTTCCGCGCAAACGCTTCGCGTTTGTCGCAGGGAAAACCGGTTCCCACTTTTCCGGGTCATGCTCATAATCTCGCCAGATACGGTTCAAGTGCGGACAGGCTTTGCAACGTGTTGGCCGGCGCATAGAGATCGACATGCGGCAGCGCCGCCTTGATGCCGGCAGCCTCCGGCGCATAGCCCTGCCATCCCGCCATCGGGTTCAGCCAGACGATGCGGCGGCAACGCCGCGCCAGCGCCGCCATCTCGCGGCCGAGCAGCGCGGCATCGCCGGTCTCGTAGCCGTCGGAGACAATCATGACGCAGGTGCGCGAATGGATCACCCGCGCGGCGTGCCAGCGATTAAAAGTCTGCAGGCTCTCGCCGATCTTCGTTCCGCCGCCGGCGCCCTGCGCCATCACGGAAAGGCGGTCGAGCGCGCGGGAAGCATCCCGTTCCTTCATGGCGTCGGAGACATGCGCAAGCCGCGTGTGGAACAGGAACGCCTCGGCTTCGCGGAATTCGTCGAGCACGCCGTGGATGAAGCGCAGGAACACGCCGGTATACATGCTCATCGAGCCGGAGGCGTCGAGCAGCACGACGAGGCGCAGCGGCTTCTCCTTGTGCTGGCGCCGGATCAGGCTGATCGGCACGCCGCCATGGCTGATGTTGCGGTGAATGGTGCGGCGCAGGTCGAGCCGG
>Ga0081540_1003407_pt1 | contig 12589 bp, 10 predicted proteins | sample TabmetS2T1R1_FD_71024 | JGI IMG/M metagenome (GOLD analysis project Ga0081540, IMG submission 71024) | Tabebuia heterophylla rhizosphere microbial communities from the University of Puerto Rico - S2T1R1 | ecosystem: Host-associated > Plants > Roots > Rhizosphere ...
CGCGGAGGAAGCTTGGTGTCGTCGGCAACGAGCCCGAGATCTATCTGCTTTCGGAATCGCGCGGCACGGATCGCATCCCAGCCTCGCTCATAGCGTCCGCGATGCCGTTCGATATCCTCAGGCTTTGCATGCAGCGGCGCATGCACGGCAGGATGCGCGAAATAGAGAAAAACCGGCTTCGATCCATCGGATGCTTTCGACGAACGGATCATCGATACCGCCCGGTCCGTCAGGTCGTCCGTCAGGTAGTAGCCATCCGGATAGCGTTCCGGCGCAACCTCCGTGTTGTCGACCATCAGCGTCGGCGGATGATGGTAGTTGGAGAACGCCTCCAGGAAGCCATAGAACCGGTCAAAACCGCGCTGCACTGGCCACGACGCGCGCGAGGCGGTTTCAGTGTGATCAAAATCCTTGCACAAATGCCACTTGCCGACCATGTAGGTCGCATAGCCCTGGGCCCGCAGTGTTTCCGGAATGGTCGTGACATCATCCGGCAGCTCCATGGCATAGCCCGGGAAGCCGGGATCGGCGTGAGCCACCCAGCCTACACCGGCAGCATGCGAGTTGCGGCCGGTGAGAAGTGCGGCCCTGGTCGGCGAGCACATCGGCATGACGTGAAAATTGGTGTAGCGCAGCCCCTCCTCCGCCAGGCGGTCGATGTTCGGCGTCGGTATCTCCGACCCGAAGCATCCGAAATCCGAATAGCCGACGTCGTCAACGAGGATGACGACAATGTTGGGGGCCCCCTCAGGCGCCTGCGGACGCTGCGGCCAATCCGGCTTCGACTGGACCATGGTGCGGCCAATCTTCCCGGCGAAATTTCGATAGGCATGCGTTTCGGCACTGACCGTGTTCGGGATTCCCCGCTCGTCCTTCTTCAACGCATCATCCTGCAGAGTGGCCGGCTTCTCGCCGGCATTTTCCCTGGTTCGCTCCACCAACTTCTCCTCCTAACGCGCAAGCCGCGACCGAACCGTCCAGCACGATGGACACCTCGTCATTTCAATGGTACTACCATTGAAATAGCGGCCCCGCAATGGTGCAGGCAAGCGCCAGGCTTGCAGCCGACGGCGTGAGGAATTCAGGGAGGACGGCGCGGTGAAAAATCTTCAGAACCGGAGCGACTTTGACTTCATCGTGGTCGGGGCCGGCGCCGCCGGCTGCCTGATCGCAAACCGCCTTTCAAAGGACCCGGCCGCCCGAGTAGCGCTGATCGAGGCCGGCCCGTCCGATCTGAATTTTCCGGTCAGCCTGAAGACGACCCTGCCGATCGGCAACGTCTTCCTGCTGCCGCATGCCCGTTACAACTGGCAACACGTCTATAACGGCGGGCCGGCGGTGAATGGACGCCAGATCCCCTGCCCGCGCGGCAAGCTGTTCGGAGGCTGCACCTCGGTCAACGGCACGGTCTATATGCGCGGCCATCCGACCGACTATGACGAATGGGCCGCGCTCGGAAACGAGGGATGGAGCTATCAGGACGTCCTCAGATATTACAAGCTGCACGAAAACCGCATCGGAAGGCCATCGGGCTTTCATGGCAGCGGCGGAGAGCTGGACGTACGAAAACCGAAAGAGAGCAATCCGCTTGCGCACGCCCTGATCGAAGCCGCTGTCCAGGCCGGTCACGCGCGCAACGATGACTTCAACGGCGAGCATCAGAACGGTTTTGGAATCTTTGATCTCAATCAGCGCGACGGCGTTCGGTTGAGCAGTTCACGGGCCTTCCTGCATCCCGCCCTCAACCGCCCCAACCTGCAGGTCTTCGCCGATACCCTGGTCGAGCGCATCAATTTTCAGGGAAATCGGGCCGTCGGTGTCACCATCCGGCAGGATGGGAGGAAGACGACGCTTCAAGCGTCGACCGAAGTCACCCTTGCGGGCGGCACGGTAAACTCGCCGCAACTGCTGATGCTCTCGGGCGTCGGCCCCGCCGCGCAGCTACGTCGTCACAACATCGCGATAGTCGAGGATTTGCCGGGAGTCGGGGCCAACCTGCAGGACCACCCCACGGTCTCGGTGGCCATGAGCAACCCGGGCGCAGAATCGTATGCGCTCTCGTGGCGCACAGCCCCGCGCGTGGCTCTCGCTCCGCTGCGATATTTATTCGGGCGCAGCGGCATGCTGGCCTCCAACGCAGCCGAAGCGGGCGGGTTTCTCTGCAGCCGCCCCGGGCTTGACCGGCCCGACCTGCAAATGACATTCATGGTGGGGCTGAAGGACAATCCACGTACCCTGCCCCGCCGGCACGGGTTCGTGCTGCATGTTGCGGTGCTGCGGCCCGCAACGCGTGGCCGTCTCGAACTTTCTTCCGCGGATCCGACGGCTCGGCCACTGATGTATCCGCACTTCCTCGAGGGCCGCGCCGACGTGGACGCGCTCATTGCCGGTCTGAAGGAGGCGCGGCGCATCATGTCGATGCCGGCGCTTGCCCGTCATTCCGGGACCGAACTTAGCCCCGGCCCCGCGGTCGTCAGTGATGCCGATCTCGAAGCCTTTGTTCGCGCCAATGTCGCCACGACGTATCATCCGGTGGGTACATGCAAGATGGGTCCGCAAAGCGATCCGACGGCGGTGGTCGATTCTCGCTTGCGTGTTCACGGCACGACGGGCTTGCGGGTCGCAGACGCCTCGATCATGCCGAACATCATCGGCGGGAACACCAGCGCACCCTCGATGATGATCGGCGAACGCGCGGCCGAGTTCATCCTGCAAGACCGCAAGGGCAGCGCCGCAACAGCAGGCCAGGAGATTCGGAGTTCCAGCGGAGCGGCCTATGCGTAAAGAGCCGATCGCCGCCCGGGGATCGGCAACTGACACGAGCCGCGCCGTTTGCGCCCTCGGGACGAGTCATGTAATTGTGGCGAGGCTCGGACAACGAATTTGCGCGCCTGGGGCTGTACTGCTCATACTTGGGGACGGAGCGGGATTCCCGGTCTTGCGATACTTGGCTGCCGACGGCCGTCATGGGGCTTTTTGAGTGATCCGGACAGCAATGAGGAAAGCGGGCAGCATCGAACGGTCGGAGGCGGCCGGAACGACGAGATTTTCAGGCAAGTCCGATCTATTCCGCAAGGTACAGGTTGCGCGGGCGTTCGAAGATATTGCCGGCCAGATTCGGGAGGAACTGTCGCGCGGGCGATTGAAGCCGGGCGATCGGCTGCCGGCGGAACGCGACCTCGCAGTCCAGTTTGGTGTTTCACGAAATACGTTGCGGGAAGCGCTTCGATCGCTCGAGATCTCGGGTTTGATTTCCCTGCGCAAGGGCGCCATGGGGGGCGCCTTCGTCAACGATACCAACGGCGGAACCATTGTTACGAGCATCCAGGACATGTTTTCCCTTGGAGCCGTCACGACCGAGCAGATCACAGAAGCCCGGATCTCGATTGAATCCGCAATTATCCGCGCCGCGTGCGACCTACACACTGCCGCCGACCTGAAGAAACTGCGCGAAAACCTCGAACTGGCGGCAGAGGCAACACAGCGGAAAGACTTCTTCGCCCGCGTCAATGCGCATCTCGAGTTTCACATGATTTTGGCGAGGGCCACGCGCAATCCTATTCTGATTGTCGTGATGGAGGCCTTGATTGGTATCATGCGGCAATTCGTCCATTCGATCGGCCCGCAGCAGATCCCCGACTACGTCCTCCCCTCGCGCAAGCGCTTTATGCAATATTTCGAAGCAAGGGACGCCGAGTCTGCGGTGAAGGAGATGGAGCGGCACCTCAAACGGGTCAATCGCAACTATCTTGTCCTGCTCCGCGAGCGATCCAGATCAAACGAGATTCTGACCGGCGGAAAGCTCATCGGACCGCTCGGGAGCAATGACCGATAGAGGTCAATAATTCTGCGATTTGGTGCGTTCCCCATGCTAAAGGTCGTCCTCGGGCATCATGGGCAGGTCTCGGCCCATGGTCGCATTTCAGTCACTCCTTCTGTCTTCGATGCCGCAGCGACCTAAACCTCAAAAATCTGTTTTCGTCGACAAACGAAAGCCTGCGCCCGATATCGCGCGGAGCCTGAAGCTCGACCATGGCCTCGGTTTCCTTGTGCGGCTGCTGGAAACCCGCGCCACCGCACTTTATGAAAAGCTGACTGCGCAGAGCGAGATCACGCCCCGGCAATTCGGCGCCATGCTCACGCTCCACCAGCGCGGCACCATGACCCTCACTGAACTGGCAACTCACATTCGGGTCGACCGCAGCACGCTCGGCGAGATGATCAACCGGATGTCGGATCGAGGCCTGATCAGGAAAGAGGCCAACGACGCCGACCGCAGGTCCGCGACCGTGACGCTGGCGAAGTCAGGCGAGCAGGCGCTGCTACGATTGGCGGCAGGCGTCGCGCAGTTGCAGGAGGAACTGCTGGCCCCGCTGGCGCCGGCAGATCGGGCCCACTTCCTGCGATGCATGAGGCTGGTGGCCGAGCCCCCGGCGGAAAGCGGCCGGGACTGATCTGCCACCTCTGCGTCGTTTCGATAGCAGCCATATCCGGTAGGCAATCGAATTTGCGTTGCCCGGTCAGCCATGGGATGATATTACGTATACGTAGTAATTAGAGAGAAAGCGCTTTGCGGCTGATCGACTACCTGAGCGTTCCCTATCGCCTGGAAGCGGAGGCCGTCGAGCGCGCGGACGGGTCCTGGGTCAGGCGCGTCTCCTATCCCGAACTGCCCGGTTGCACCGCGGAATCGACGGTCGTCGAAGACGCGCTTTGTGAGCTTGAGCGAAAACGAATCGAAATGATCGGGCGGATGGTCCGGGAAGGTCGCCCCCCGCCCGTTCCTCGCGCGCCACTGCATGATGGCGATCCGGCGTGGATCGCGAAACAGGCGGGCGTCGCCGACGAGCTTGTCGCGCTCATCGACCGCAACGAAACAACGATCGTCCCCGAGTCGCCGAACGCGGAAAACTGAGCCAGCAAAGCCGGAAGGAAGAACATGCTTTCGCACCAAGACAATGAGACCCTGGTTCGCGTCGGTGCCGGTACGCCGATGGGATCGCTGTTCCGGCTGTTCTGGATTCCCTTCCTTTTCTCGAAGGATCTCGTGCCGGACGGCCAACCCAAGCGCGTGATGCTTCTTGGCGAGGACCTGGTCGCGTTCCGCGATACGGAGGGACGCGTCGGCCTCATCGCCAATGCCTGCGCCCATCGCGGCGCACCGATGATGTTCGGCCGCAACGAGGATTGCGGCCTGCGCTGCGTCTATCACGGCTGGAAGTATGACGTGACCGGCGCCGTGACCGACACGCCGGCCGAACCGGTCAGGAGCCGCCTCAAGGAGAAGGTCAAGATCACCGCATATCCTTGCAAGGAACGAAACGGCATCGTCTGGGCCTATATGGGGCCGGAGACCACGGACATTCCGCCGCTGCCCAATGTCGAATGGAATCTGGTGCCGGAGGAAAATGTGCACATCTCGATCCGGGTGCAGGAATGCAACTGGTTGCAGGCGCTCGAAGGCGAAATCGATTCTGCCCACGCGCCCATTCTGCACAGCCGGATCGATTCCAAGGGCCAGGTGAATGCCTGGCTCGCCAAGCGAGACCTGCGGCCGACCTTCGAATGCGTCCGCCAGAACTTCGGCATGAGCATCGCTGCAAAGCGTCGTCTCGATGACGAACGGTTCTATTGGCGCGTCAATCAGTTCATCATGCCGTTCTATTCGCTGGTGCCGCCGCAATCCAAATTCCCGGATCTCAGCGGCCATGCCTGGGTGCCGATTGACGATAACAACACGCTTTGTATTTTCTTCTCCTATCATCCCTCCGAGCCCCTCCCCGAGCGGACGCGGCATTTGTTCGAAGAAGGACACCAGGGCCGTGAGACCGGACACCCGAGCCGGCACGCCTACGTGAAGCGCCTGCCTACCGTGCCTTTCTGCGATTACTGGACGCGCTTCACCCGCGAGACCGCGTTCGAGTTCGACTATGAAAGCCAGGTCTCCACCTGGTTCTCGGGCCTGCCCGGCCTCTGGATCCAGGATGGTGCCTGCCAGAGCGGGATCCAGCCGATCTTCGACCGGACCAAGGAAAATCTCGGCTCGAGCGACACCGGCATTGCGATGACACGACGATTACTGCTGGAAGCCGTCAACGCGTACCGCGACCGCGGGATCAAGCCGGGAGCCGTCACCGATCCCGACACTTTCATGGTGCGCGCGGTATCGCTCACGCTGCCGGCAAGCACGTCATGGGTCGACTACGGGCGTCCGCACATGCAGGCAAAGCTCGGTGCGGGCTTTGAGTATGCGCTCTGACGTGCCAGCGCCTGATCGTGGACCCCGGGATTGGCGGTGAAGGACGACACTGTGATGGATGATGCTTTCGAGGTCTGCCTCAGCCGAAGCAACCGTACCGTGACCATCCCTGCGGGCGAGACCATTCTGGAAATCCTCCTCGAAGAGGGCGTCGATGTCGCTTATTCCTGCATGGCGGGGAACTGCGGGACCTGCCAGACCAAGGTCATGGACGGAATCCCCGATCATCGCGATGATTTCCTTAGCGACGAGGAAAGAGACAGCAATCAGGTGATGATGATCTGCTGCTCGCGATCGAAAACGCCGGTTCTGGTGCTCGATCTCTGAACCGTTCAGCCGACTGACCGTGCCGCAAACAGCGGCCCATCGCGGTAGTTCAACACGACGATCTCTACCGACGTTTCCAGCATCGGCTCGCGATCGGCCAACACACGCGTTGCCACTCGCAGGCCTTCGTCAAGGTCCACGATGCCGACGCGATAGGGTATTTCATCCCGGAATGCGGACGGCGCCGCGTGCACCACGGTTTGCGAATACAACTTTCCGCGTCCCGAGAGCGGTGCCCAGGCAACCTGCCTCGACCAGCAGTGCGGGCAGAACGGCTTCGGAGGAAAGCTGAAGCGATCGCAGTTTTCGCATCGCGTCGTCTCAAACCGCCCGGTCGAGAGATTCCGCCAGAACCGCTCCGTGAATTCCGTCATGCGCGGCGGAAATGCCCTGACGCGATCGATCGGCAGCATCGCAAGCGTCATTGGACACCTTCCAGCACATGGACCATTGCGGCGTTGTAGTTGCCGAGCTCGGCGCTGGTGACGGCAAGCCGAGCATTTGCAACCTGGCGAGCGCCGGCGCGACCGGTCAACTGCTCATAGACTTCAAAAAAACTGTAGAATGGGGTCACATGCGCCGGATGCCCGCGCGATTGCAGGCCGCCTGACGTGCAAATCGGCATTCGGCCGCCCAGCGAGGTCACGCCTTCGGCACAGAGGCGAGCGCCCTGCCCGCGCGGCACGAGACGTAACGCCTCGCTGGCGAGGATCTCGATAATCGTGCAGGGCGCATACAATTCCGCGAGATCGATATCGGACGCCGTGACGCCCGCTTCCGCATAGGCGGCCTCTCCTGCCTTTTGTGCGGAAACCAGCGCGATCATGTCGTTCGGCACTTCGCTGATCTGGTGAGCCCCCTCGTGGAAGAAGCCCCTGCCGCGCACGCGTACATAAGGCTTCCCCGAGGCCCTGGCGATTTGTTCGTCGACGAGCACGATACAGGCCGCGCCATCGCCACGCGGGGGCACCTCGTAGAGCCCCAGCGGTTCGACGATCGGCTTCTGCGAAAGCACCTCTTCGAGTGTAATCGGCTTGCGAAACTGCGCGATCGGATTGAGCGAAGCATGGCGGCGGTTCTTGACCGAAACACTGGCGAGCTCTTCGCGGGACGATTTGAATTCGTGGATGTAGCGCGCGGCATCCATCGCGTACCAGGAAATCGGTGTGAATCCGTACGGCGCATGGAAATCGACGTCGCCGGTCGCACGCATCGAGCTCATCATATGCTCGACGGCCGGTATGGCCGACTCCCAATTGATGCCGAGCGCCAGCGCCACCCGCGAGCGGCCCAACCGGATTTCATTCGCCGCCGCCTCGAATGCCAGCGCCGCTGTCATGCCATTGCCGAGCACCTCCTGCACTGCACCCGTGCAGGGCAGCCTGAGATAGTTCGCGATGAAGGTCGCAAAATATCTCTGCTGCGTGTAAGGTCGCGGCTGCGCGAACGCGAGCGACGAGATTTCGCTCTTGTCGATGCCGGAATCGGCGACGGCCTCGATCACGATTTTTGCCAGGCTTTCATGTTCCAGAATCTGCAGCTCGGCATCCAGCGGCCGCTGCCACTTGGCAACGGGCAGCACCGCGGCCCCCAAAATGGCGACGTTCGCCGTCATCGTCTTTGTCCGTCAGACTTCATGGTCGGCACACAATCAGCGCATCGGCAGCAACTGCGCCGCTGGCCGAGGCAATCACGGGATTGACGTCGATCTGGTCGATCACGTCCTTCAGGTCGTATGCGAGCTCGGACAGCCGGCAGATGCTGTCTACCAGCCGATCCATGTCCACGCCCGGCCTGCCGCGGAAACCGGCCAGTAACGCGTGTCCCTTCAACGAAGTCAGCATCGCGCGTGCGCTCTCCTCGCTGACCGGCGCGAGCCGAACCGCGGTATCGGCCAGCAATTCGACCATGATCCCGCCAAGTCCGGCCGCGACCAACGGACCGAACTGACGATCATTTTTTACGCCGAGCACGATCTCGACTCCGGCCGGCACCATTTCCTGAACACTGAGACCATCGATGCGGGCCTGCGGCGCATAGCGCCGGCATGATTTGAGAATCCGCTCCGCGGCCATGCGCGCTTCTTCCGGTGTCGAGACGCCAAGCTGCACGCCGCCGGCCTCAGTCTTGTGGGGAATATCGGGCGAAACGACCTTGATCACCATCGGTCCCGCGATCCGGCTGGCTGCAAGCGCAGCACCCTCCGCATCCCGTGCCAGAATTTCCTTCGGCGTGGCGATCCCGTAGCAGGCCAGGACGCGTTTCGAATCCGTCTCCGACAAGACGCCAGGCCTCCCGGCGACGATCTTCCGCGCCGCCTCGACGGCCGATGGGTGCGAGCGCCGCGAGCGGACGTGCGGCCCCGGACGCCGTTCATGCCAATCGAACCAGGCGCGCAAAGTTGCAAAGCATCGATCCGCCGAGCGAAACATGCAGACGCGCGGGTCAGCGTCGAGCAGCTCGCTGCCCGGACCTTGGTACCACTCGTTCATCCAGACGACCGCGAGCGGCCGCCCGGACCGCGACGCCGCCTCAATGATGGCCGGCGCACGGGCGCCGCTCGAAGACGCATGGGCAAAGATCATCGGAAGCACCAGGGCGCTGAAGCCGGAATCATTGAGGAAGGCATTCAGGCAAAATCCGAACGTCTCCGACGTTTTGAGTACTTCGGCGGTGAGATCGGAGGGATTGGCGACCGAGCCGAAATCCGGAACGACTTCGCGCAAGGCGCGGTCGGTCTTCTCCTCCAGAGACGGCAGCGGAATACCGTGTGCCTCCGCCTTATCGGCGCAGATGACCGCGGCGCCGCCGGAGGTCGAGAGAATGCCGACGCCTCGTCCCCTCGAAGGCGCGCCGGTCTTCGCCATGAAGGCCGCCGTTTCCAGCGCGGCTTCCAAATCGTCGACCGCGATGGCGCCTGCCTCTTCGATCGCCGTCCGATAGGCGACGACCGAACCGACCATGGTGCCGGTATGCGACATCGCGGCCTGGCTTGCGGTCTCGCTGTTGCCGGTCTTGTAGACGATCAAGGCCTTCCCGGCGTAACGCGCCTTGCGCGCGGCGCTGAGGAATCGTTCAACGTCCTTCACCCCTTCCAGCAGACAGATGATCGAACTGGTGTCGCCATCCTCGGCAAGATAGGAGATGAAATCGCAGACATCGACATCGCAGGAATTTCCAGCGGCGAGGTAATGCGAGAAGCCGATGCCGCGCTGCATGGCCTGCAGCACCGTATAGCCGAGCGCACCGCTCTGCGAGACAATTCCAATTCCACCGCGCCGGTGTCCCATGCCGGCATAGCCGGGCATGAAATTCAACCCCGCACCCGAGCGCGTATTGGCGAGGCCCACGCAATTCGGCCCGACCACACGGACGCCGGTGCGCAACGCGAGCTGCGCTAATCGTTGCTGGGCCTCGATGCGGTCCGGCTTTGAGGTCTCGGCAAATCCCGAGGCATAGACGATGACGCCGCCGGCCTTCACGGCAGCGGCACTTTCGATCATGCCCTCGACCATCGGCCGAGCCACGCACAGCACGACGCAGTCGGGACTTTCAGGCAGGTCCGACAGCGAAGGCACGCAGGGCCTGCCGAGCAGGTTTCGGTATTTCGGATTGATCGCGAACACCTTGCCGGTGAAGGCGGCCATGTTCGAGAGGGTACGCTCGCCGAAAGAGCCCGGCGTTTCGGATGCGCCCACGATGGCCACCGTCCTGGGGTCGATCAGACGGTGGAGATCATCCCTGTGATAGACTGCTCGTGCATTCATGGCAGTCATGCCTGCCCCTTCGCTGCCCGGCGGCGGGCCTCGCCGAACGCGCCCGCCTTGTCGAGCCGGTCGATGGCGTCGGACGACAGGCCAAGCATTCCCGAGAGAATCTCGTCCCGATGTGCCGCGACAGCGGGTACATCGCGTCGCATTGCCGTTTTAGCGCCCGACATTTTCCAGGGTGCGTTTACCCCGGCGAACTCACCCGCCTCGTCCGCAATCCTGGCGAATGCTCCCCGGTGTACGAGGTGCGGGTCGGTCAGCGCCGCCCCGGGATCCCGGTATTCGGCGCAGGGAACGCCGGCACGGTCAAGCGCCGAGATGCATTCGCTTACCGTGTGGCGCTCGGTCCATTTCTCAAGGACCCCCATCATCGCGCTCCAGTTTGCTGCCCGCGCCGGCACCGTCGCAAATCGCGCATCATTGGCGAGTTCGCCCTGTCCGGTTACCTCGCAGAGCGCGGTAAAGTTCCTGGGCGTAATCGGAGCGACCAGAATATCCCCGTCCCGGGCGCGAACCGGACCATAGGCCGAACGCAGGGCCTGAACCGGAAACTGCGCCTCCTGCAATTCGTAGACGAGCAGGTTCAGCATGCAGTCCATCAGCGCGACGTCGATGCGCTGGCCTACACCCGTGCGTGCGCGCTGGACAAGCGCCGTCTGAATGGCGGAGAAACCGAAGATCCCGCCTAGCACGTCTGCGACGAAGATTGCTCCCGCCGCGGGCCGATCCCTGTCCCCCGCGTAACGCATCAGCGAACGATCGAACCCGCTTTCGGCGTGAACGATCATGGCGTAGGCCGCGCGCTCGGCGGCCGGACCGGACTGGCCGTATCCGGAGATCGAGCAATAGATCAGCCTGGGATTGATCTTGCGCAGCGCCTCATAGCCGAGACCAAGCCGGTCCATCACCCCGGGGCGGAAATTTTCGACCAGGATGTCCGTCTTCTCGACCAGGCCATGAACGAGCTTGATTGCATCGGCGCTCTTCAGATCCAGCGCCAGGCTCCGCTTCCCCGCGTTGAGCTGGCCGAAATAAGCGCTATGTCCCTCGCGCAGGGGTGCGCGCAGTCGCATGTCGTCGCCTTCCGGCGGCTCGATCTTGATGACGTCGGCGCCGACATCGGCAAGCAGTCGCGCGCAATACGGGCCGGCCAGCATGATGGAAAAATCGAGCACGCGCACGCCGTCGAGCGGGGCCGTCGTGGTCTCAAACTCCTGCATCCCATAACTCCTATCTGGGCAGCCCCAGTCCGCGTTGCGCGATGAGGTTGCGCTGGATTTCGTTCGTTCCGATGCTGATGACCCACATCAGGGAATGTCGCAGGTTCTGCTCGAACCGGCCGTTGTCGATCGCTCCGGGCATCTGCTCTGAGAGCGCGGCGCGCTGGCCTAGAATGTCGAGCGCTGCCTCGCCGAACCGTTCCATCAATTCCCCCGAAAATACCTTGCTGATGGCGCCGTATTCCGGTGGCGTGATTCCGTCGGTAGCGAGTTCTGCGCAATGCATCATCAACTGGCGGCCGACTTCGATTTCCGAAGCGAGCCTTGCCATCTTGTCTCGCACGATCGGATCGTCGCAAAGCGGGAGGGCATCGCCCGCCTTCTCCATGAGGCGTTTGCGCAATTGCTCGAAGGCGTGCGCGACTTTGAGAACGATGCCGCCGCCGACGAGGCCGCGCTCGAACGCGAGCGCGCCGGTCAGCACCTTCCATCCGCCATTGACTTCACCGACGATATTTTCGGCGGGAATACGAACATCATCGTAGAAGATGTTGGCAAATGAGCCGTCATACATCGTGGTTGCCGGCCGGATGGTGATGCCCGGCGTCTTCATCGGGATGATGAACATGCTGATGCCGGCGTGCGGCGGCCTCGCATCCGGGTCCGTCCGCGCAGCGAGGAACATGTATTTTCCCCACCACGTCGTAGTCCAGATCTTCTGCCCGTTGATGACCCAGGCATCGCCGTCACGCACCGCACGCGTGCGAAGCGCCGCGAGATCGGACCCGGCTTGCGGCTCGCTGTAACCCATCCCGTGCATGGCTTCGCCGCGCAGGATTTCAGGCAGGTACTTTTGCTGCTGCTCGGGCGTACCGAACATCATCAGCGCGTTGGCCTGGATTGCCGCGCCGATGCGCGGGGCCTCGGCGTGCTCCATGGTTTCGATGAAGGCGATCTGCTCCAGCGGAGAACGCGCCTGACCGCCAAATTCCTTCGGCCAGCCCAACCCGATC
>Ga0081540_1003408_pt1 | contig 12584 bp, 12 predicted proteins | sample TabmetS2T1R1_FD_71024 | JGI IMG/M metagenome (GOLD analysis project Ga0081540, IMG submission 71024) | Tabebuia heterophylla rhizosphere microbial communities from the University of Puerto Rico - S2T1R1 | ecosystem: Host-associated > Plants > Roots > Rhizosphere ...
TCGTCAGCAGCAGCGTGCCGAACGGCTCGCCGATCCGCTCGGCGATCATTTCGGCATGATGGACCGCTGCGAACACCGTGCCGAACAGGACGACGAGCAGCACGGCCGCGAACACCCATCCGCCGACGGAGGGCGCAAACGAATAGCCGCCCACGGTGGCTGCAGCAAACAGCACCATGCCCAGCGCCGGATAAATCCACGCCGACCGCGGCATCGACCCATGTGCGCTCATGAAGATATCCTTGCCTGTTTCATCCCGCCGGCCGAGTCCAACACTCCCTAACCGCCGGAATCGCCAACGAACCGCCGCGCCGCGGCAATTGCGCCAAAATAATCGAGATCGTTATGGTCGCCATCCGGAAAGCGGACGAATTGCTTCGGCTCACCCGCCAGCACAAACAGCCGTTCGCTGAACACAATTGGAATCGTGGCATCGCGTGCGCCATGCATGACCAGCAATCGCGCCTTGACCCGCGCGATGCGCAAGTCGGAGCGGAACGGGTCCCTCATCAGCCAACGGACCGGAAAGATCGGAAAGGCCGCAGCGCCAACATCGACAAGCGAGCTGTAAGGCGCTTCCAGAATCAGCCTGCCGACCGGGTGCTCCGCTGCCAGCGCCACCGCTGCCCCGCTGCCGAGCGAAAAGCCCCAGACGACGATCTTGTCCGTCGCATAGCGGGCGGTAGCGAAGGCCCAGGCCGCTTCCGCATCCTGCAATATCCCCTGCTCGCTCGGACTGCCAGTCGAGCCGGAATAGCCGCGATAGGCCGGAGCGACGATTCCAATGCCGTCGGCGATGATGTCGCGGAAGCGCGCGAAAAAGCCGGCGAGATAATCGCCATTGCCATGGAAGTAGAGGATGACCGGACGACCGGGCTTTGCCGGCATGTGCCAGACGACGATCTTTTCGCCGTCCGCCGTGGTCAGGATATGCTCCTCGACCTGCGGAAAACCTGCCGCCGCAGGCGCGATACGCTCGCTGGAAGGAATCGGAAACAGGATCGCGCGCTGGAGGAAAAATATTGCGGCAAGGCCGCCGGCGTAACCGAGGGCGGCGATGATGAGCAGCCATTTCAGGATAGTCATGGCGGCGCCGCTAGCGCTTGCCCGGGCGCTTGACGAGTTTTTCGACGTCGGCCCGGATGCTTTCCGGGATGGCGCGGCAGGCGCATGCGGCGGCATGCGCGATGTGCCACTTGATGCGCTGCTGCCGCGTCGCCCTTGCCGGCATGCGATGGGACCGGTGCCATTCCTTGTTCAGGGCCACGGCCGCCTTGCCTCTCCTACATCGCCTTGACCACGTTCTCGGTGACCTTCTTGGCGTCGCCGAGCAGCATCATGGTGTTGTCGCGATAGAACAAGGGATTGTCGATGCCGGCATAGCCTGAGGCCAGCGAGCGCTTGATGAACATCACGGTGCCCGCCTTCCAGACCTGCAGCACCGGCATGCCGTAGATCGGCGAGGTCTTGTCCTCTTCGGCGGCCGGGTTGGTGACGTCGTTGGCGCCGATCACAAACGCGATATCGGCCTGCGCGAATTCGGAGTTGATGTCCTCGAGCTCGAACACCTCGTCATAGGGCACGTTGGCTTCGGCCAGCAGCACGTTCATGTGGCCGGGCATGCGCCCCGCGACGGGGTGGATGGCGTATTTCACCTCGACGCCTTCCTTCTTCAGCGTGTCGGCCATTTCGCGCAGCGCATGCTGGGCCTGCGCCACCGCCATGCCGTAGCCGGGCACGATGATGACCTTCGACGCATTCTTCATGATGAAAGCGGCATCATCAGCCGAGCCCAGTTTTGCGGGCTTCTGCTCGCCTGCGCCGCCGGCGGCCGCCGCGGTCTCGCCGCCGAAGCCGCCGAGGATCACCGAGATGAACGAGCGATTCATCGCGTGGCACATGATGTAGGACAGGATCGCGCCGGAGGAGCCAACCAGCGCGCCGGTGATGATCAGCGCGGAATTGCCCAGCGTGAAGCCGATGCCGGCGGCGGCCCAGCCGGAATAGGAGTTGAGCATCGAGATCACGACCGGCATGTCGGCGCCGCCGATCGGGATGATCATGAGCACGCCAAGCACCAGCGCGATGATGGTGATCAGCCAGAAGTCGAGCGCGCTGCCGGAGATGACGAGGCCGACGATGAAGAATACCAGCGCAACGGCGAGCGCGATGTTGATGGCATGGCGGAACGGCAGGATGATCGGCGCGCCGCTCATTCGCGCGGACAATTTCAGGAACGCGATCACCGAGCCGGTGAAGGTCAAGGCGCCGATGGCGACGCCGAGCGACATTTCGACCAGGCTCTGCTTGTGGATGTTGCCGGGTGTGCCGATGTCGAAGGCTTCGGGCGCATAGAACGCGCCGGCCGCAACCAGCACGGCGGCCATACCGACGAGGGAGTGGAAGGCCGCGACCAGTTCCGGCATCGAGGTCATCGGCACACGCCGCGCAATGACCGCACCGATGGCAGCACCAATGGCGATGCCGACGATCACCAGGATCCAGGCCAGCGCGTCCGCCGGCGGATGATTGGCGAGCGTGGTGGCGACCGCGATCGCCATGCCGATCATGCCAAACAGGTTGCCGCGGCGGCTCGATGCCGGGCTCGACAGCCCGCGCAGCGACAGGATGAACAGCACACCCGCCACCAGATAGAGAAGTGCAGAGAGATTGGCGCTCATCCCGGATCCCCGTTTACCTCGTCAGCCCGAGCCGCTTGCCGCTCACTTGTTAAGTTCACTTGGCCTTCTTCTTGTACATGCCCAGCATGCGCTGGGTGACAAGGAAGCCGCCAAAGATGTTGATGCAGGCGAATACCAGCGCCACGAAACCAAAGCCGCGCGCCCAGCCGCTGCCGCTCGAAACATTGGCGACGCCGCCCGCCAGCAGCGCGCCGACCACGATCACGGAAGAAATCGCGTTGGTGACCGACATCAGCGGCGTATGCAGCGCGGGGGTCACCGACCACACCACGAAATAGCCGACGAACACAGCGAGCACGAAAATCGACAGCCGGAACACGAAGGGATCGACGGCCTGCGCGAGATGCTCCATGGCTCTCTCCTTATTTCGGCTGGAAGTTCGGGTGGATCACCGCGCCGTCTTTCGTGAGCGCAGTCGCCTTCACCAGTTCATCGTCCCAGTTCACGGCAAGCGCCTTGTTGGCCTTGTCGATCATGGTTTCGATGAACGAGAACAAGTTGCGGGCGTAGAGGCCGGAAGCGGACGCGGCGACGCGGCCGGCGACATTGGTGTAGCCGACGATCTTGATGCCGTCGATTTCGACCACCTCGTCCGCTTTGGCGCCCTCGACATTGCCGCCGCGTTCGACGGCGAGATCGACCAGTACCGAGCCCGGCTTCATCGACTTCACCATTTCCGCGGAGATCAACCGCGGCGCTGGACGGCCGGGGATCAATGCGGTGGTAATGACAATGTCCTGCTTCTTGATGTGCTCGGCAGTCAGCGCGGCCTGCTTGGCCTGATACTCCTTGGACATCTCCTTGGCGTAGCCGCCGGCGGTCTGCGCGTTCTTGAATTCCTCGTCCTCGACCGCAAGGAATTTCGCGCCGAGCGATTCCACCTGCTCTTTCGTCGCAGGCCGCACGTCGGTCGCGGTGACGACCGCGCCGAGACGGCGCGCGGTCGCGATTGCCTGCAGCCCCGCGACGCCAACGCCCATCACGAACACCTTTGCGGCAGGAACGGTGCCGGCCGCGGTCATCATCATCGGGAATGCGCGGCCAAAGGCTTCGGCGCCCTCGATGACCGCGCGATAGCCGGCGAGGTTGGCCTGCGAGGACAAGACGTCCATCACCTGCGCGCGCGTGATGCGCGGCATCAGTTCCATCGCAAACGCCGCGACGCCGGCATCCGCCATCGCCTTCAGCGCCGCATCGTTGCCGTAGGGATCCATGATCGCGACGACGAGGGCACCGCGCTTGTACTGCGAGAGCTCGGAGGCTTCCGGCCGCTTCACCTTGATGATGATGTCGGCGTCCTTCAGCGCGTCCGCACTGACCGTGGCTCCAACAGCGGTGAATTCCGAATCCGGCAGCCCCGCCTTGATGCCCGCGCCGGGCTCGACCGCGACTTCCGCGCCGAGCGCCTTGAACTTCTTTACGGTATCGGGTGATGCCGCAACCCGCGGCTCCGACGGATCGATTTCCCTGGCAACGGCAATCTTCATGAGGCCTCCGCTGGCGCGAACGCGCAGGCTAGCGCTATTTCCATTGGGATGGATACCGGTTTTGCGGCCGGCACGCGGGCAAATTTTCACACCGCACCGCAAGAGGCGGCGCGGTACCGACGCATCAGGTCAGAAAGATCGCCATCAGGATCAGAATGGCGGCAACGGCGGCAGTGCCGTACTTCACCAGCATGATGAAACCCTCATAGGTCTGCTCATGCGCTTCGTAGTCGTTGCCGTCGGCGGTGGTGTAAGCCACTTCGCTATGGTCTGCCATCGGAGTCCCCAGTCGGTCTAAAGTCTAATCTTGCGAGCCATTACCGCAATCCCGCCAGCAGGGCAACGGCGCGCAGCCAATATGCCAAGGGCTTATTGGTTCATTGCGAAGGCCAATTATCCCTGATCCAGCGGGTGAGGCTTTCCTCGTTCACTTCACCTGCCGCCAAAGCAAGAATGATCGCCGCGGCTTCAGCCTCCGGCACGATAAAATCGACGCCGTTCACGCCGAGGAACGTGTAGAGCGCCAGCAGTGACGTGCGCTTGTTGCCGTCGATAAAGGGATGATTGCGCGCGATCCCGAACGCATAAGCTGCCGCGAGCTCAGGCAGGTCAGCCCGCTCGTAAGCCCATCTATTCTTCGGACGATCAAGCGCAGACTCGAGCATGCCCTCGTCGCGCAATCCGCTCGCGCCGCCATGGATTGTCAGTTGTTCGTCGTGGATCGCAACAATGATCTGGCGGGTGAGCCAAAACGGCTCACTCATTTGGCAAGCTCGGCCAGCGCGTTGTGATACCGCTTCATGCCGCGCCGTGCGACTTCCATCGCCTTCTCGAAATCCGGATCGCGTCGCGTGAGTACGATGCCGCCGTCCGGCTGATCCACCAAGAAAAGCTGATCGCCCTCCTTGAGATCGAGCCGCGCAGCAGTCTCCTTTGGCAGGATAAAGCCGATCGAATTGCCGATCTTGCGGACCTGCAGGGTGCTGGAATCGCTCTTGGAATCCTTCGAGGCGTCGCTCATGACCAATCTCCGTTATACAGATGTATAACAGACGCTGAAGTCAAGTTCAACAAGTGTATTACGCCCACGAGGCAACTAATCCGACCTAGCCGAGCACGAAGTCGAAGCGGCCGGCGAGCCATCCTTCGTTCTTGGCGGTACGGACCAGCAACTCCTTGCGAAACAGGCCATCGGAACGGTTTTTGGCCTCACCCGGGAAATAGAGTTGCGTGGTCAGCACGCGGCCACCGCGTGGCTGCACCTTCACGTGGATATGGCGCGTGCGGCCTTCATAGTTGCCGGGTACGACGGTCTTGAGCCGGTAGCGCCCGTCCGCGTCGGTGAGTTGATGGCCGCGCAGGCGAAAGCCGGAATTGTCATAGCGGCCCTTGTCGTCGGCCTGCCAAAACTCGAGGAGCGCGCCTGCGATCGGCTTGCAGTTGCGCGAAAGCACGAAGCCGACCAGTTCCATCGGCTGGCCAGCCATGCCGGCTTCAATCAATTCGACCCGCTCGGGCGAGGACGGCTTGAAGAATGGCCCTTCGGTCTGCGCCAAGGTCGGCTCATCGCCGTCGTGGCACGCGGGCGTCGGCGAAAGCGGCGCCTGCGCGACACCGCTGCCGATTCCCAATAGCGAACCGGCCGCGAAAGCGCCGGCTCCGAGTACAATGCGTCGCGTTGGCGTGTCGATCATGAGTTCCTCCACTCTTGCCGCCCCCGCCACGCCTACCCGGTACGTACCGGGTCAGCCCATGGTTTCCAACTCGTCGATCATGCCGGCGATGACCGAAAGCCCGCCATCCCAGAATTTGGGATCCTTCGCATCCAGCCCGAACGGCCGCAGCAGTTCGGAATAATGCTTGGTGCCGCCGGCGGCGAGCATGTCGAGATAACGCTCGGCAAAGCCTTCGGATGCATTCTCGTAGACCGCATAGAGCGAGTTCACCAGGCAATCGCCGAACGCATAGGCGTAGACGTAGAACGGCGAATGGATGAAGTGCGGGATGTACATCCAGAAGTTCTCATAGCCCGGCTTGATCTCGATCGCCGGGCCCAGGCTCTCGCCCTGTACGCTCAGCCAGATTTCGCCGATGCGATGCGCGGTCAGCTCTCCATTCTTGCGCTCGGTATGGACCGCGCGCTCGAAGGTGTAGAACGCGATCTGCCGCACCACGGTGTTGATCATGTCCTCGACCTTGCCGGCGAGCAGGGCCTGGCGCTGCTTTGCGTTCTTGGTCTGCGACAACAGCCGCTTGAAGGTCAGCATCTCGCCGAACACGCTGGCCGTCTCCGCCAGCGTCAGCGGCGTCGGCGCCATCAGTGCGCCGTTCCTGGCGGCGAGCACCTGATGCACGCCATGGCCGAGCTCATGCGCGAGCGTCATCACGTCGCGCGGCTTGCCCTGGTAGTTCATCAGCACATAAGGATGCGCCGACGGCGTGGTCGGATGCGAGAAGGCGCCCGGCGCCTTGCCGGGCCGCACCGGCGCATCAATCCAGCGATCGGTGAAGAAGCGCTCGGCGATGTCGGCCATCTTGGGCGAGAAGCCGCGATAGGCCGTCAGCACCATTTTCTGCGCCTCCGGCCAGGCGATGGTGCCGGTCGCGGCAAAGGGCAGCGGCGCGTTACGGTCCCAATAAGGCAGCTTCTTCTTTTTGAACCAGCCCGCCTTCAACCGATAGTAACGATGCGACAGCTTTGGATAGGCCGCGCGCACGGAAGCGACCAGCGCATCCACCACCTCGCGCTCGACGCGGTTGTTGAGATGGCGGGAATCCGCGACATCCTTGAAGCCGCGCCAGCGGTCGGAGATTTCCTTGTCCTTGGCAAGCGTGTTGGTGACCAGCGCAAAGGTGCGCTCGTTGTCCTTGAAGGTTTTTGCCAGCGCGTTCGCCGCCGCTTTGCGCTTTTCGCCGGAACGATCCTGCATGAAGTTCAGCGTCGGCTCGATCGCGAGCTCTTTGCCGCCGACCTTGAAGCGCAGCGACGAGATGGTCTGGTCGAACAGCCGGTTCCAGGCGGCGTAGCCGCTTTGCGACTTCTCATGGAAGAGTTGCTCGACGCGGTCTTCCAGCTGATACGGCTTGTCCTTGCGCAGATCCTCGATCCACGGCCGATAGTGGCCAAGTTCCGTCGTCTGCATCGCGCGCTCGATCACATCATCGTCAACGCGATTGAGCTCGAGGGCGAAGAAAAGCAGATGCGTCGAGGCCGCGGTCAGCCGCTCCGACACGTCGCCATAAAATTTCGAAATCGCGGGATCGACGCTGTCGCCGGCATGCACGAGGCCTGCATAGGAACCGAGCCGTCCGGCCAAATCGTCAATCGCTTCATAGCGCTTGACCGCTTCCGCTAGCCAGCGTCCGCCATTATCCCTTGCCGTAAATTCAGCCAGCTTGCCCTTGTAGTCCGTCTCAAACGCGACGCAATCGGCATCCATTTTCGCCAAGTCGCGCGCCACTTCCGGCGCGTCGATGCCGGAATAAAGGTCGGCGAGATTCCATTCCGGAAGCTTGCCGGTTCTGGTAGCGGCCTTCGTCGATACGGCCTTGGATTTTGCAGGCGCCGATTTGCGTTGGACGTTCGATTTGCGAAGTGCGGAAGAGCGCGAGGTCATCTTGCTGGAAACCTGTGTTCAGAAATCGCGGGCGAAGGAAAGCGGCGGGATGGCGAGGTTTAAGAGTGCATTAATCGGCATGAGCCACAGTGCCCCGATTCAGGACAGATAGTTGTAACGTGCGGGGAATGCCATGGCTGCCACCATTTTGATTGCCGACGATGACGCCGTACAGCGTCGCCTGGTTGAAAACATGGTGCAGAAATGCGGCTATGAAACATCCGTGGTCGATTCCGGCGATGCGGCTGTCGAACTTTTGACCGGCCCGGACGGCCAGAACTTCGATTGTCTGGTGCTCGACCTGGTGATGCCCGGCCTCGACGGTATGGGCGTGCTGGCGAAAATCCGCGACGCGGGATTGAACCTGCCGGTCATCGTGCAGACCGCGCATGGCGGCATCGACAATGTCGTCTCTGCGATGCGCGCCGGCGCCCAGGATTTCGTGGTCAAGCCGGTCGGCATGGAACGGCTGCAGGTGTCGCTGCGCAACGCGCTCAACACCTCGGCGCTGAAGGGCGAGCTGCAACGCATCCGCCACAGCCGCGAAGGCCGGCTGACCTTCTCTGACATCATCACCCGCAGCGAAGCAATGACGGGCGTGCTGCGCACCGCGCAGAAGGCTGCGACGTCGTCGATTCCCGTCCTGATCGAGGGCGAATCCGGCGTCGGCAAGGAATTGTTCGCGCGCGCCATCCATGGCAGCGGCGAGCGCAAGTCAAAACCGTTCGTCGCCGTCAATTGCGGCGCGATCCCGGACAATCTCGTGGAGTCGATCCTGTTCGGCCATGAGAAGGGCGCGTTCACCGGCGCGACCGAGCGCCACATGGGCAAGTTCGTCGAAGCGCATGGCGGCACGCTGTTCCTCGACGAAGTCGGCGAATTGCCGCTCGCTGCGCAAGTAAAGCTGTTGCGCGCGCTGCAGGAAGGCACGGTCGAAGCCGTCGGCGGGCGCAAGCCCGTGAAGGTCGACGTGCGCATCATCTCGGCGACCAACCGAAAGCTGCTCGACCTCGTCAAAGCAGGGCAATTCCGTGAAGACCTGTTCTATCGCCTGCATGTGCTGCCGCTGACCATCCCGCCCTTGCGCCAGCGCCGCGAGGACATCCCGCATCTGCTGCGGCACTTCCTGGCGCGCTTCTGCGCCGAGGAGAATCGCCCGATATCGGCGATCAGCGGCGAAGCGATGGCGCATCTTTCGCAGCTCGATTGGCCCGGCAATATCCGCCAGCTTGAGAATGCCATGTATCGCGCCGTCGTCATGAGCGAGGGCGATCAACTCGGGCTTGCCGACTTCGCGCAGACCGCTGCTCACGCGCTCGCCCCCAGCCAGCATGCCGAACCTCTGGTTGTGGCACCGACGACTGCACCCGCGATGGTTTCAGGTAATGAAATACCGATTGCGCCGCTGTCCGCCGCCGGCTCGCTGGCGATGCTGACGAGCGCCGGCGAAGTGCGGCCACTCGACGAGTTGGAGAACGAGATCATCCGCTTTGCGATCTCGCATTATCGCGGACAGATGTCGGAGGTGGCGCGGCGGCTGAAGATCGGCCGCTCCACGCTCTATCGCAAGCTCGACGAAGCTGCGGAGAACGAGCCAGGCAACGTCGACGAGGCGAGCTGAGACCATTGGGAATTATGGCGCTGCCGTGGCGGCACTTTCGCTGCCGCGAGCGCTAGCCGGAACCTTCGAACCGTGGCTTGCAGGTGACAGACAAACGGCTGACAGCGTGGCAAAAGCGCCCAATCCTGGACAAAAAGGGGTCGTCTGAGGTCAGTTTGTCGTGAGTTGCCCCGGGCTCTGCTAGCTGCTTGAGAACGGCGCATGTATCGTCTGCGTTGAATCGTTGCGTGCATGCGTGGCGACTTGAACAGAGATCGAGGCGAGCGCTTCCGCGCAAGCTGTGACCAACGATATTCGATCTGTCTCGCTGCCGGGACAGTTTCGCCCAAGGGGGTGTGACGATGCGTGTTAGTTGGAAGAGCCGTGGTGGATTTGACCGCGCATTGATGACAGTGGCGGCAACCTTCCTCACGGTATCGGCGACATCGGCATTGGCTCAGTCCGACACGCCGCGCGCCACCGCCGCCGAACTCGCCATCGAAGCCGCAATCCCCCGCCCGCAGCCCGCCAACCTTCCGCCGGTGACGGCCGACGATTTCAAGATGGATGCGGCGGCGTCCGTCCCGCCCCAACAGATCGAGTTGCCGCGCGTCAACGCGAATACCGATCCGAAACCTGCGGAAGTAAAGCCCGCCGAGACCACCGCGACTGTGGCTCCGGCTGAGACACCGAAGACCGACACCGCGACCACGACGCCCGCTGCGCCTGCGGCCGCCCCTGCGCCGGCCCCCGAGCCGGTGAAGGCGGCGAGCACCGTTCCGGCCGCCGACCAGCCGGTCGCCGACAAGCTGCGCGAGCAACTCGCGGCAAAGAACCTGCGCTATTTCGACCGCAGGGGCGAGCGCCAGGCGGTCGAGAAATTCTACTCGGCGCGCGAATACGCGCCGCTCTGGACTGCGGCCGGCGCCCTGACCGAGGCCGCCAAGGGCGTGATTGCGCGGCTGAAGGACGCTTCCTCCGAAGGCCTCAACGTCAACGACTATCCGGTGCCGGATTTTGCCGCGGCCACTTCGCCCGAGGCGCTGGCCGACGCCGAGTTGAAACTGACCTCCAGCATGCTCGATTATGCCCGTCACGCGCAAAGCGGACGCATGCACTATTCGCAGGTTTCTTACGACATCCTCTACCCCGATCATCCGACCGACCCTTTGGAGGTGCTGGCGAACGTCACCGGTGCAAAGGATGCCTCGGCTGCGCTTGAGAGCTACAACCCGCCGCACAAACTCTACAAGGAGTTGAAGGCAAAGCTCGCCGAGCTGCGCGGCCAGGGCGACGGCCCGGTCATCACCATCGCGGAAGGTCCCGCGCTGGCGTTCAAGCCCGGCACCAAGAAGCAGCCGGCGGTGGCCCCGGAAGATCCGCGCGTGCCGCAGCTGCGCGCCAAGCTCGGCGTCCACGAAAATCCTGACGACACCAAATACGACGAGAAGGTCGCCGCAGCGGTACGCAAATTCCAGGAAGGCGCCGACCTCAAGCCATCAGGCGTGCTCGACGACAAGACCGTCAAGGCGATCAACAGCCCGAAGCGCGACAGGACCATCGACGTCGTGCTGGTCAATATGGAGCGCTGGCGCTGGCTGCCGCGGCAGCTCGGCGCGTCCTCGCTAAAGGACGCCTATGTAATCCTAAACATCCCCGACTTCACGCTGAAGGTGATGCAGGGCGGCGGCCAGGTCTGGAACACGCGCGTGGTGACCGGCAAGCCGGGCAACCATGCGACGCCGATGCTGACGGAAACGATGAAGTTCATCACGGTCAATCCGACCTGGAACGTGCCGCCGTCGATCATCTACAACGAATATCTGCCGGCCCTGCAGCAGGATCCGACCGTGCTGCAACGCATGGGGCTCAGGCTGGAGCGCAACCGCGACGGCTCGATCCACATTTCGCAGCCACCGGGTGAGGCCAATGCGCTCGGCCGTATCCGCTTCAACTTCCCAAACAAGTTCCTGGTCTATCAGCACGATACTCCGGACAAGCACCTGTTCGCCAAGGAAGAGCGCGCTTACAGCCATGGCTGCATGCGCGTGCAGAACCCGGACCAGTACGCAGCGACGCTGCTCAACATCACCATGCCGAATGGCGGCTATACGCCGGAGAAGATCCGCAGCATGTACGGCCATTCGGAGATTGACCTGAAATTCCCGACGCCTATTCCGGTCAACATCACCTACCAGACCGCCTTTGTGGATGAAGCCGGCAAGCTGCAGATCCGCAAGGACGTCTATGGACGCGACGCCGTCATGATCAGCCTGTTAAAGGGTGGCCGCAGCAAGGATCTGGAGAACGTGATCGCGCGTAGCCAGCCGAGCGTCGGTCGGCCGGTCGGCTCGCTGCCGTCTAACGTCGCATTCAATGACGGCGGCGGCTATTCCGGCCCGTCCTTCTTCGAGCGCCTGTTCGGGCCGCCGACCCCGCCCGCCCCGGTTGGCCGGCAGCCGCAGCGCCGGGTGATTACCCGTTAATCACAGCCCGTAATCACAGCCCGTCTCGCGTTTGACGGAAACTAAAGTGAATTCAACGGCCGCGCTCCTCAAGCGGGGCCGTTTACGTGTACCATTCTCCGCCAGCTGGCAGGCCCAAGCACTTTTTCGCCACACTTCCCGGGTTAGGTTAAGGCTGACTTGGGGGCGGGAAGGTAAACGCTTAGTTAACCCTCCCGCATTAAGACTACGTTCATGCTCTTTCGCTTCGCGGGGTTGCGGAAGAGTTTCTCGACCGGTCGTCTCTTGGGTGGGCTTCATTAGTGTTGGCTGTCTTCGCGCGCCAAATCAAACCGCTCTGTTCGCAAAAGGCCGGCTACTGTGCCGGCCTCGCGTCGCTGCTGCTGCTCGCGGGAGCGGGAAGCGTTCGCGACGCTACCGCGCTGAACGAGACCCGCACCCTCTCCTTCCACCATACCCATTCCGACGAAGACCTCACCGTCACCTTCAAGCGCGACGGGCGTTATGACGAAGAGGCGCTGAAGCAGCTCAACCATTTCCTGCGCGACTGGCGTACCCAGGAAAAGACCGAGATGGATCGTCGGCTGTTTGACATCCTCTGGGAAGTCTACCGCGACGTCGACGGCAAGCAGCCGATCAACATCATCTCCTCCTACCGCTCTCCCGCCACCAACGCCATGCTCCGCCGCCGCTCCTCCGGCGTGGCCCGCTTC
>Ga0081540_1003409_pt1 | contig 12582 bp, 9 predicted proteins | sample TabmetS2T1R1_FD_71024 | JGI IMG/M metagenome (GOLD analysis project Ga0081540, IMG submission 71024) | Tabebuia heterophylla rhizosphere microbial communities from the University of Puerto Rico - S2T1R1 | ecosystem: Host-associated > Plants > Roots > Rhizosphere ...
GGCCCCGTCGGCCGCGGGGTTCCGCAGGTGTCCGAGGAGTGCCGCGAGTCTCGCCCGCCCCCGGGCGCACCGGCTCTTCACCGTGCCCTCGGGTACCCGCAGGATCGCGGCGGCCTCGCTGACCTGGTACCCCTGAAGGTCGACCAGGATCAGCGCGACCCGCTGCTCGTCGGGTATCCGGGCCAGGGCGGCGCGGACGTCCATGGCGGTGTCCGAGTCCACGGGCGCGATCGGCGCCGGGTCGGTGTCCGCCAACGGTACCGTCGGCCGGGCCTGGCGCCGACGGACCCGGTCGAGGCAGGCGTTGACCACGATCCGGTGCAGCCAGGTCGTGACGGCCGAGTCTCCCCGGAACCGGTCGGCCGCGCGCAGCGCGGATATCAACGCGTCCTGCAGCGCGTCGGACGCCTCCTCACGGTCGCCGAGCGTCCGCACCGCCACGGCCCACAGCCGGTCGCGGTGGCGCCGGACCAGCTCGGCGAAGGCGTCCCGGTCACCAGCGACGTGGGCGCGCAGCAGCGCCGCGTCGTCGGGTACCAGCGGATCGCCCACGGGCAGCACGATACCGACGGGTGGCCTCACAGCCGAGCCCTCGACGGTCAGCTAGCCAGAACCTGTATGTCTTCGACGCCAACCTGATACTCGTTGGCCTTGTCCTGCGACGGCGGAAGCTTGGTGATCCAGATCAGCAGGTACCGGACGGAGCGGTCGCTGTTGAGCACCACCGACGAGCCGGCGTTCTCCTTGGGCGTGCCGATCGTCTCGTACGCCGCCACCAGCTGCGCGTCGCCGTCCTTGGTGCTGGGGAAGTCCTGCGTGCCGGCCTTCAGCTCGACGGTCGCGCCCGGCGTGTTGAAGCTGATCTTCACGGAGGCCACGTTCTTGGGCGAGCCCAGGTCGACCAGGATCCCCATGCCGGTCTTGATGCCGCCGAAGTTGGGGTTGCCCTTGTAGCTCTCGGTCTTCCAGATCGTGGACGGGTCGCCGTCCACCACGTTGGCGACGTCGCGCAGCTCCGAGCGGGTGCCCTGAGGATCGACGATGCGCACCTGGCTCGAGGTCAGCGGGATGGCCGTGGGATGGCCGTTGGGCGCCGCGCTCTGGCCGACCGCCGCCGGCTGGGTGGCCGGAGTGCCGCCGGGGGCGCCGCCGTGCGGGATGAACCGCGACGCGATAAGCAGGCCGGCCGCCGCTAGCACGAACAGGGCGATCACGCCGACGGCGAGCTTGCGGCCGGCGGAGCGCGGCGGCTCGGTCAGCCGCTGGTCCACGAACCGGGGACGGTCGAAGTCGAGCGGACCGCCGTCGGCGAAGAACTGGCTGTCCTCCTGCTCCGCGTCCAGGCGGCCCAACTCCGCGGCGAGCACGTCGGCCGAGGGTGGGGCGGCCGCCGGGTCGAGCAGGTCGGTGGCCAGGTCGGAGAGGTGGCCCGGGATCCCGCCGCGGGCCTGCCGGGGGGCGACGATCGCGCCGGCCACGTCACGAACCGCGTCGGGCAGCGCGCTCGCGCCGGCCTCGGCGTGCGGCCAGTGACCGGTCAGCGCGCAGTAGAGCACGGCGCCCACCGCGCGCACGTCGGCGTCGGCGGTGACTGCCTCGTCCGCCCGGGCGTCGGCGAGCACGACCCGCCCGTCGGCGCCCACCAGGACCGTGCCCGGATGGATGTTGCCGTGGACCATGCCGGTGGCGTGCACGGCGGCGACGGCACTGGCGACCGCACTCGCGACGGTGGTGGCCCGGTCGGAGTCCAGCGGCGCCTCGGCGACCAGCTCGCGCAGCGAGCTGCCGTCGACCCACTCGCGCACGACATAGGCCCGGTTGCCCTCGTCGATCGCGTCGTAGACGTCGACCAGGTGCGGGTGCACCACGCGGCTGGCGGCAACGGCGGCGTCGAGCATCTCGACAGCGGCGGAACCGCCCGGATAGCGCATTACGACGGCGACCGGGCGGCGCAGGATGACGTCGATGCCGCGCCACACCTGCCGGCCACCGGCGTCGTTGTTGATGTGCTCCTGGAGCTCATACCGCTCGGCGAGCACCTCACCGACGCTCGGTGTCCCGAAGATCAATAAGCCGGGTGCGCCGGACGACTCCGGACCCTCGTCGACCTGGGTCACCCGACCTCCTCCCGCCTGATTCCGCGCCACAAACACCGCGCCCCCGTCTACACCCGCCAGGGTAGGCGGTGCCCGCCCGTGCCGGGTGCGATCTTACCCGGGCGATGCGACGCACCTGAGAAGTCATTCTTCGCCGTTCCGGGTGCCAGTGCCAGTCCGATCATCCGCTTAGTGACACGTGACCCACTCTTTCGGGATTGCCGGACAGGCGCCGGGCGCGGATCAGTCCGCGATGACCAGTTCCCCGACCTCCGTCGCGAGTTGGTCACAGGCCGCGCCGGACAGCCCCGAGTCCGTGATCAACATGTGCGCGTCGTGCAGCGCGGCGATCGTGGAGATGCCGACCAGCTCCCACTTCGTGTGGTCGGCGCAGACCACCAGCCGGCGGGCCGCCGCCACCAGGGCGCGATCCGTCTCGGCCTCCATCAGGTTCGGCGTGGTGAAGCCGGCGTGCGTACTCATCCCGTGCACCCCCATGAACAACACGTCCACGTTGAGGGAGCGGATGGCGTTGACGGCGAAGGGGCCGACGAGCGCGTCCGACGGGGTACGGATGCCGCCGGTCAGTACGACCGTCTGGTCTGCCCGGCGCGCCTTGTAGAAGACGTCGGCGACCGGTACCGAGTTGGTCACGACTGTGAGCCCGGGCACATCCAGCAGCAGCGCGGCCAGCATGCACGTCGTGGTACCGGCGGACAGCGCGATGGCCGTGCCCGGCGCGACCAGGGTGGCCGCCCTCGCGGCGATGGCCTCCTTCTCGGTCTGCTGCCGGACCAGCTTCGCGGCGAAACCGGGCTCGTCGGTGGAGTGCTGGTCCAGCGTTGTCGCGCCGCCGTGCACCTTGGCGACCAGCCCGCGCTCGGCCAGCGCCTCGAGGTCGCGGCGGATGGTCATGTCGGACACGCCGAACTCGCGGACCAGGTCGCCGACCCGGACACCACCCAGGCGCTGCACCATTTCGTGGATGGCCTGCTGGCGCTGCTGTGCGAGCATCACCCCTCCTTGCCTGCGGGCGCACCGGCCCTCAGGACCACGACGGCACCGGCGGGTACCGTCACCTGCCCGACGGTCTCGCGGCCGGTCAACACGTCGGTACCGCTGGCCGCGGCCGTCAACTCGGTCGCGGTGTGGTTGATCAGGAACAGGTACGAGGTGCCGTCCGAATGGCGCCGGCGCACCGCCTCCAGCCCGGGCGGCGCACCCGGTACCGCCGGCCGGACGCCGGCACTGTCGCACACCCGCCGCACCAGCCGTTCGAGGTCCGCGTCGAGCAGCCGGGTACCGGTGTACCAGGCCCGGCCGTGCCGGGTGATGGCGGGCGACCCGGCGACCGGCCCGTCGACGTAGGACTCGAGGACCTCGGCGCCCTCGGCGCGCCCGAGTTCCCGCCACACCCGCCCCACGCTCCCGCCGGACAGCTCGACGGTCTCGCCGGCCAGCAGCGGGTAGAACTCCTCGACGCGCAGCCCCAGCAGTCGGGCGAACGCCCCCGGGTAACCGCCGAGGCGCACCCGGTCCTGCTCGTCGACGATGCCGCTGTACGGGCCGACCAGCACGGTACCGCCGGCCTCTACGTATCCGTTGATGTTGGCCACGTCCGCGTCGGAGATCAGGTACAGCGCCGGTACCAGGACCGCCCGGTACCGGGAGAGGTCGGCGGACGGGTGCGTGACGTCGGCCGTGACGCCGGCCCGCCACAGTGCCGCGTACCAGCGCCGGATCTCGTCGAAGGCGGTCATGTCCACGCTCGGCTGGCCCGGCCGCTCGCTGGCCCAGCCGCTCGGGTAGTCGTGCAGCACCGCGACGTCCGCCTCGACGGCCGCGCCGCGCACCGGTGCCAGGGCATCCAGCGCCGCACCCAGCTCCTTGACCTCGCGCCACACCCGCGAGTCGGTACCGGCGTGCGGCACCAGCGCCGAATGCCATTTCTCCGCGCCCGACCGCGAGGCGCGCCACTGGAAGAACAGCGCGCCCTCGCTGCCGCGCGCCACGTGGCTGAGGCTGTTACGCAGCATCTGTCCGGGCGCCTTGGCGGCGTTGCGCGGCTGCCAGTTGACCGCGCTCGTGGAGTGCTCCATCAGCAGCCAGGACCCGCCGGCCAGCGAGCGGGCGAGGTCGGCGGCGAAGGCGAGGTCGACGTGCGCGTCCGGGTTGGCGGCGGTCAGGTAGTGGTCGGTGGAGACGAGGTCGAGCTGGGGTGCCCAGCGCCAGTAGTCCAGCCCGGTGAACATGCCGGTCATGAAGTTCGTGGTCGCCGGTGTGCCGGGCGAGACCCGGCGCAGCACGTCGCGCTCGGCGACGCACAGGCGCAGCAGGGCGTCCGAGGAGAACCGGCGGAAGTCCAGCTCCTGGGTCGGGTTGCCGAACGTGGGCGTGGCGCGTGGCGGCAGCACCTGTGCCCAGTCGGTGTACCGCTGGGACCAGAAACCGGTGCCCCACGCCTCGTTCAGCGCGTCCAGGTCGCCGTACCGGTCGGTGAGCCAGTCACGGAACGCGGCGGCCGACTGGTCGCAGTAGCAGGTCAGGTTGTGGCACCCGTACTCGTTGTGGATGTGCCACAGGGCGAGGGCCGGGTGGTCGTGGTACCGGACGGCGAGCTGCTCAACCAGGGCCAGGGCGGCCTCCCGGTAGGCCGGGGAGCTGGGGCAGAACGCCTGCCGGCTGCCGTAGCTGAGGCGGCGGCCGTCGCGGTCGGTCGGCAGGGAGTCCGGGTGAGCGTGCGAGAACCAGGGCGGCGGCGAGGCGGTCGCGGTGGCCAGGTCGACCGCGATCCCGCCGTCCGCGAGCAGGTCGAGCACGCGGTCGAGCCAACCGAACTCGTACCGGCCCGGCGCGGGCTCCAGGAACGCCCAACTGAACACACCGACCGTCACCAGGTTGACCCCGGCCTCGCGCATCAGCGCCACGTCCTCGGTCCACACGTCCTCCGGCCACTGTTCGGGGTTGTAGTCCCCGCCGAAGAAGAGTGCGTCGGGTCGGTGTGGGAGTGTCGCCATGCCCCACAGAGTGCCGCCCTGAATCACCACTAGTCAACAAGAGAAAACACTCACGCGGCGTGACGGCCGCGCGGCCGGCCGGCCCCCGCGGACGATCGGGGCGGTGGAGCCGGCTTAGTTGCCAGGCAGACACGGCTGTGTCACGGACCTGAAACGAACCGGACGCCGCCTCTTGACATCCGACGTTCTGAACGCTGGACTGTGGTGAGTTTTGAATGGTTGCGTTGGAATCCCCCAACCAACCCGCCATTCCCGAAGGTAGGAGGGGTTATGACGCAGTCCCCTGCTGATCATCTGCTGGGTGGTCTTCCGATGACATCGCGTCGGTCGATTTTGCGTGGTGCGCTCGTCGGCGCCAGTGCGTTCGCCGTACCGGCGGCCCTCGCGGCCTGCGGCAAGAGCGACAACAGCTCTGGCAGTGGGACGACGAACAAGAACGTCAGCTTCGGGTCGAACTACTCGGACGACATCCCGAAGAAGGCGATCGCCGACGTCATGGCCAAGATGCAGAGCGACAAGGGGTACACGGTGAAGATCAACACCGTGGACCACAACTCGTTCCAGGAAAACATCACCCGGTACCTGCAGGGCAACCCGGACGACGTGTTCACCTGGTTCGCCGGGTTCAGGATGCAGTACTTCGCGGCCCAGGGCCTGGCGACGCCGATCGACGACGTCTGGCAGACGATCGGCACCAACTACAGCGATGCGTTCGCCAAGGCCTCGACCGGCCAGGACGGCAAGAAGTACTTCGTGCCGTTCTACAACTATCCGTGGGCGCTGTTCTACCGCAAGAGCGTCTGGCAGGCCAAGGGCTACCAGGTCCCCAAGACGATCGACGACTTCAAGACCCTGTGCGCCAAGATCAAGGCGGACGGGATGACCCCGATCGGCTTCGCGGACAAGGACGGCTGGCCGGCATTCGGCACGTTCGACCAGCTCAACATGCGGATGAACGGCTACGACTTCCACATCGCGCTGATGGCGGGCAAGCAGTCGTGGACCGACCCGAAGGTCAAGGCGGTCTTCGACCTGTGGGCCGGCCTGCTGCCGTACCACCAGACCGGCAGCCTCAGCCGCACCTGGCAGGACGCGGCGCAGGGCCTGGCCAACAAGCAGTCGGCGATGTATCTGCTCGGCAGCTTCGTGGCCCAGCAGTTCCAGGCCGCCGACCTCGCGGACCTCGACTTCTTCGCGTTCCCGCAGATCGACTCGCAGTACGGGCAGGACGCGGTCGAGGCGCCGATCGACGGCTTCATGATCTCGCACAAGGCCAAGAACATCCCCGGCGCGAAGGAGCTGCTGAAGTTCCTCGGCAGCGCGGACGCGCAGAACGTCTACCTGAAGAGCGACCCCAGCGACGTCGGGGCCAACAAGCAGGCGGACAGCAGCGGCTACAACGCGATCCAGAAGAAGGCGGCCGACTTCATCGGCAGCGCCAAGCAGATCTCGCAGTTCCTGGACCGGGACAGCAACCCGACCTTCGCGTCGACCGTGGCGATCCCGGCCTTCCAGCAGTTCATCAACACCCCGAACGATATTGACTCGATCCTGAAGAACGTCGACGCTCAGGCAAAGACCATCTACGCCGCCGGCAACTGAGGTTGGTTCTGTGACGTCATCCCCTCTCACCGCCGAGGCGCCGGCTCCGCAGACCACGCCGGTCCGCAGACGCCGGCGCCTGGGCCGGTTCAACCGCCGCGACGTCCTGGTGCTGGTGGTCCTGCTGGGGATACCGGTGCTCCTGGACCTCGCGCTGATCTGGGCGACCACGATCGCGTCGATCGGCCTGTCGTTCACCAGCTACAACGGGGTGACGGCGATCAAGTGGGTGGGCCTGCGCAACTACGAGCAGATCTTCACGATCTACGAGCCGTTCTGGCGCGCGGTCCGCAACAACCTGCTCTGGCTCGGCGTGCTCGGGCTTATCGCCACCCCGCTCGGCCTGTTCTTCGCCGTGCTGCTGGACAAGCAGATCCGGTTCAGCCGGGTCTACCAGAGCATCCTCTACATGCCCGTGGTTCTGTCGCTGGCCGTGGTGGGCTTCATCGCCCAGCTCGTGTACTCGCAGGACTACGGCGTGCTCAACGCCCTGCTCGGGCGCACCAGCCACCCGACCGACTGGCTGGGCGATCCGCACATCAACATCTGGGCGGTACTCGCGGCGGCCATCTGGCGGCACGCCGGGTACGTCATGATCCTGTATCTCGCCGGGCTGAAGGCCGTGGACCCGGCGCTCAAGGAGGCCGCCGTCATCGACGGCGCCAATGAGCGGCAGACCTTCTTCCGCGTGGTGTTCCCGACGTTGCGGCCGATCAACATCATCGTCCTGGTGATCACCGTGATCGAGGCCCTGCGCGCGTTCGACATCGTCTACGCGATCAACTCCGGCCGCAACGGCCTCGAGCTGCTGTCGGTGCTGGTGACCGCGAACATCGTGGGCGAGGCGAGCCGGATCGGCTACGGCTCGGCGATCGCGGTGATCCTGCTGACCACCTCCATCGGCTTCGTGATCGCCTACCTCACGCAGATCATCAGGGAGGAGCGGCGATGACCGTCACCACGGCGGCGCCCCCCGGCGTCGCGAAAGCGGACCGGCCGGCGGCCAAGCGCAACCGCAAGCCGCTGCGCCCGGCCCGGGTCGTGCTGTATGTCTTCCTGACCGTGGTCGCCCTCGGTTGGCTGGCCCCGCTTCTGCTCGCGGTCTACGCGTCACTGCGCCCGTACGCCGAGACGGCCAAGTACGGGTACTTCTCGTTGCCGCACCACCTGTCGTTCCACTACTACAGCCTGGCCTGGTCCAGCGCGGACATGGTGAAGTACTTCCGGAACACGATGATCATCGCGCTGCCGTCGGTGTTCCTGGTGCTGTTCTTCGCCTCGTTCGTGGCGTTCGCGCTGTCCCGGTTCAAGATCCCGGGCCGGAAGACCCTGCTGATCATGTTCACCGCGGGCAACCTGCTTCCCCCGCAGGTCATGGTCACGCCGCTCTACACGGTCTACACCAAGATCCCGCTGCCGGAGTGGCTGTCCAGCTCCCAGACGCTCTACGACTCGTACCTCGGCGTCATCGCCATCCACGTCGCGTTCCAGACCGGCTTCTGCGTGTTCGTCCTCTACAACTACATGCAGACCATCCCCACCGAGCTGACCGAGGCCGCGGTGGTCGACGGGGCGAGCCTGTGGCGCCAGTACTGGCAGGTGATCCTCCCGCTGACGCGGCCCGCGCTGGGCGCGCTGGCCACGCTGGAGTTCACCTGGATCTACAACGACTTCCTCTGGGCGCTGGTCCTGATGACCAGCGGCGACAAGCTGCCGATCACCAGCGCGCTGAACAACCTCCGGGGCGAGTTCTTCACCGACTACAACCTGCTCGCGGCGGGCTCGGTCATGGTCGCGTTGCCGACCCTGATCGTCTTCTTCGCGCTGCAGAAGCAGTTCGTCTCCGGCCTGACTCTCGGCGCCAACAAGGGCTGAACCCCACTGCCAGGTCGGGAGGGGCGGGCGCCGGATAGGCTGACCGGCGCCATGTCCGAAACATCAACGCCCCGCGACCTGTCCGAGGTCCAGCGCCAGGCCATCGTTGAGCTGCTGCGCGTCTTCCCGGTCATCGACGAGCTCGGTGCCCGGTTCCACCGCGCCGGCCACGAACTGCACCTCGTCGGCGGCTCGGTGCGCGACGCCCTGCTCGGCCGGCTCGGTGACGACCTGGACTTCGCCACCAGCGCCACCCCCGAGGAGACGCTCGGGGCGCTGCAGGGCTGGGCGGAGACCACCTGGGAGACCGGGCGGGAGTTCGGCACGATCGGCGCGGCCCGGCGCGGCCTGCGCCTGGAGATCACCACGTACCGCGCGGAGTCCTACGACGGGATCAGCCGCAACCCCACCGTCCGGTACGGCACCAGCCTCCTGGACGACCTGCGGCGCCGGGACTTCACGGTCAACGCCATGGCCGTCTCGGTACCCGGCCACGCGTTCACCGACCCGTACGGCGGCCTGGCCGACCTCGCGGCCCGCGTGCTGGACACGCCGGGTACCCCGGAGAGCAGTTTCGGCGACGATCCGCTGCGGATGCTCCGGGCGGCCCGGTTCGCGGCGCAGCTGCGCTTCGCGGTCCGCCCCGAGGTGGTCGCCGCGATGGCGGCGATGGGCGGCGACCTGGCCCGGATCACCGCGGAGCGGATCCGCGACGAGTTCACCAAGCTGCTGTGTGGCGCCGATCCGGTCGCCGGCCTCCGGCTGCTGGTCGACACCGGCCTGGCCGACCAGTTCCTGCCCGAGCTGTCCGGGCTGAAACTGGAGATCGACGAGCACGCCCAGCACAAGGACGTCTACGAGCACACGCTGACCGTGCTGCACAACGTGATCCGGCTGGAACCGCTGCCCACCCGCGACGGCTGGTGCGCCGGCGGTCCGGACTTCGTGCTGCGGATGGCGGCGATCATGCACGACGCCGGCAAGCCGGCCACCAAGGCGACCGGGCCGGACGGGCGGGTCAGCTTCCACCATCACGAGGTGGTCGGTGCCCGGCTCACGAAGCTGCGGATGAAGGAACTCAAGTACCCGAAGGACGTCACCGCCGACGTCGCCGAGCTGGTCGCGCTGCACCTGAGGTTCTACGGGTACGGGCGGGGCGAGTGGACGGACTCGGCGGTGCGCCGGTACGTGACGGACGCCGGTGACCTGCTGGGGCGGCTGCACCTGCTGACCCGTTCCGACGTCACGACCCGCAACCGTCGCAAGGCGGCCCAGCTCGCCGCGGACTACGACGCGCTGGAGGAGCGCATCGCCCGCATCCGCGAGGAGGAGGACCTGGCCCGGGTCCGGCCCGACCTGGACGGCAACGCGATCATGGAGCTCCTCGGCCTGCCGCCTGGCCCACTGGTCGGCATGGCGTGGCGGCACCTCAAGGAGCTGCGGCTGGAGCGCGGCCCGCTGGAGCACGACGAGGCCGTGGCCGAGTTGCACGCGTGGGCCCGGGCGCAGGGCATCGAGCCGGCCGGATGACCACGCCGCCGCCGGTACCCCCGCGCAGCCGCTGGTGGCTGCCGCTGGCCGCGTCGAGCTGCCTGCTCGTGCTGCTCGTCGTGGCGATCGTCGTGGTGGCCGCGGACAAGGCCGGCCGCCGCCGGAGCCCGGGCGCCGCCGGCCCGTCGGCCAGCGCGGTCATCGACCCATGCCTCGTCGGTACCTGGGAGTCCACCTCCGACAAGCAGACCATCCCGGTGGCCGGCTACGGACCGGTCACGGTCACCGGACAGGGCGCGGTGGTGCGGATCGGTGTGGACGGCTCGGACCTGCAGGACTACGGGGCGTCCACGCCGTACCGCGCGGAGCCCGGCGGGCAGCAGTTGGAGATCACCGTCACCGGTACCGTCCGCGGCACCATCCGCACCTCCGGCGAAACGATCACGTTCGAGGGGATGTCCGCCAGCGGTACCGTGACCGCCAAGGTCGACGGCCGGGTCGTGACGACCGTCCCGCTGAGTCCGGGTACCGATCCGGTGACCTACTCCTGCTCCGGGGACACCCTCACCGAGCACGGGCAGCAGTTCGACGTGACGCTGCGACGGCGGGCCACACCCTGAGCCGGTCACCGGTCACCGGTCACCGGGTGCCGGTCACGGCCGGCTGCCGGTTGGCGGTGAACGCGGCGACCGCGTACCAGCAGGCCAGCACCAGGTACCCGCCGGACACCAGCAGGATCGCCGGGACCGAGTGGCCGTTCTCGGGCAGCGTCAGCGCGGCCGTGAACAGCCCCACCACGAAGAACAGGTTGAACGTCGTGTCGTTGACGCTGAAGACCCGGCCCCGGTAGTCGTCGTCGCACTCGCGTTGCAGCGTGGTGTCCACGACGATCTTGGTGCCCTGGGACGCGATGTTGACGCCGAAGGTCGCCACCACCAGCAGCATCGGCCGGAACGGCAGGCCGAGCAGCACGAGTACCCCGGACGCGGCGAACAGCGCGGTGATCCACCGCCAGCCGCCGAACAGCCTGGTCGCGGGCGGGGTGAGGAGGGCGGCCAGCAGCGAACCCAGCCCGCCGGCGATGACCACCTGGGCGAGGCCGGCCAGGGCGCGGTCGGAGTCGGTACCGAAGAAGTAGCGCCGGTACAGCAGCAGGGTCGCCAGGGTCAGCACGCCGTAGAGCGCCCGGAAGACCGACTGACCCAGCATCGCGTAGGCCGCCCTCGGCCGGGCGGCCAGGTGCCGTACCCCGGCGACCATGCCCCTGGCCACGTCGACGATTCCCCTGCCAACCCCGCTGGCCTCCCGTTGCCCGTCGTCCGGCCCCAGTTCGTCCGGGCGGAACGAGAAGCGGGCGAGCAGCGCGGCGGCCGTGTACCCGATGGCACCGGACAGCGCGAGCAGCCCGTACCCGTGAAAACTCTTGTGCAGCATGGAGTTGAGCACGGCGGCGGCGATTCCCAGGCCGAGCGAGTAGACCAGCGTGCCCAGAGTCGTGGACACGGCGTTCGCGGTGACCAGCCGGTCGGGCTCGACGACATGCGGCTGCGAGGCGGACAGCCCGGCCAGCAGGAACCGGTTGATGCCGATGATCAGCAGGGCGCACAGCGCGTACGGCACAGCCTCCTGCCCGTACCAGATGAGCAGCGCGGTCGGCAGCACCAGGGCGGCGCGAATGAGGTCGGCGGCGACGATCACGCTGCGCCGGCTCCAACGGTCGAGGAACACCCCGACGTACGGGCCGACCAGCGAGTACGGCAGCAGCAGGATCGCGAAGCCGAAGGCCACAGAGAGCGCGTCGGTGGCCTGCTGCGGGTTGAACAGGAGACTGCCGGCCAGCGCGGCCTGGAACATCCCGTCGCCGAGCTGGCTGACCAGGCGTACCGCGACCAGTCGCCGGAAACCGCGGGCGTGCCACAGGGCGCGGAGATTCCCGCGGGTGTGGGCAGCCGGCACAAATCGAGCCTATGTGTCCAACCCGGCAGCCGCTCCGGGGCTCACAGCAGTAGGGAGGCTCCGGTAACTGTCGGTGGTTCGCGCGACAATGGGTTCATGTTGTGGCAGGAAGTGCCGACGGAGATGGGTCCGCTCGGGATCGCGGTGGACGACGCCGGGCTCTGCCGGGTCGACTTCCGGGGCTCGCCGGGCCAGTCCAGCCCCGATCCGCTGCTGGATGAGGCGGCCGGGCAGCTGAAGCGGTATTTCGCCGGCGAGCTGACCGGCTTCGACCTGCCCCTGTCGGTCACCGAGGGCTCGCCCTTCGAACGGGCCGTGTGGCAGGCGATCGCCGCCATCCCGTATGGGCAGATGCGCACCTACGGCGAGATCGCGGCCGACGTGGGCGCGCCGGACGGCGCCCGGGCTGTCGGCGTGGCCTGCAACCGCAACCCGCTGCCGGTCGTCGTGCCCTGCCACCGGGTGGTGGGCGCGGGTGGCAAGCTCGTCGGCTTCGGCGGCGGCCTGCCCCGCAAGCGCTACCTGCTTGGCCTGGAGGCCCGGGT
>Ga0081540_1003410_pt1 | contig 12579 bp, 10 predicted proteins | sample TabmetS2T1R1_FD_71024 | JGI IMG/M metagenome (GOLD analysis project Ga0081540, IMG submission 71024) | Tabebuia heterophylla rhizosphere microbial communities from the University of Puerto Rico - S2T1R1 | ecosystem: Host-associated > Plants > Roots > Rhizosphere ...
TAGGGCACCTGCATGCCCAGGGGCACGGCGTCCACCATGCCCGCGATCGCCGAGTCGATCGGCATGACCTTGCCCGGCGCCTCGTCGATTCCCGCCGCCGACGCGGGCCATATCCGCATGGCATCCGAATGCGGCCGCCGCATCGTCGAGATGGTATGGGAGGATCTCACCCCGCAACAAATCCAGACCCGAAAGGCCTTCGAGAACGCCATCACCGTGGCGATGGCGATGGGCTGCTCGACCAATGCGATCATCCATCTAATCGCGCAGGCCCGCCGCGCCGGCCAGGATATCGGCCTCGACGATTTCGAGGCGGCCAGCCGCAAGGTCCCGGTGATCGCGAACGTGCGACCGAGCGGCGACACCTATCTGATGGAGGATTTTTTCTATGCCGGCGGCCTGCCCGGCCTGATGGACCGCATCAGGGAGCATTTGCATCTCGATTGCGTGACGGTGACCGGCAAGACGCTGGGCGAGAACATCGCGGGCGCCGAAGTCTATAATGACGACGTCATCCGCACGCTCGAAAATCCGATCTACAAGGAAGGCGCGCTCGCGGTGCTGAAGGGCAATCTCGCGCCCGACGGCTGCGTGATCAAGCCGTCCGCCTGCGATCCGCGCTTCCTCAAGCATACGGGCCCCGCGCTGGTGTTCGACGACTATCCCTCGATGAAGAAGGCGATCGACGATCCCGATCTCGACGTCACTGCCGACCATGTGCTGATCCTGCGCAATGCAGGACCGCAGGGCGGGCCGGGCATGCCGGAATGGGGCATGCTGCCGATCCCGACCAAGCTGGTGAAGCAGGGCGTGCGCGACATGGTGCGGCTGTCGGATGCACGCATGAGCGGCACCAGCTATGGCGCCTGCATCCTGCATGTCTCGCCGGAATCCTATATCGGCGGGCCGCTGGCGCTGGTGAAGAACGGCGACATGATCACGCTCGACGTCAATGCCCGCACCATCAACCTCGATGTGCCGGCGGCCGAACTCGAAAAACGCCGCGCCGCATGGAAGGCGCCGGAGCCACGCTACGAGCGCGGCTATGGCTGGATGTTCACCCGCCACATCAAGCAGGCCAACGAGGGCTGCGATTTCGATTTCCTGGAGACCGGGTTTGGAGCCCCGGTCGGCGAGCCGCCGATTTATTAGCCACAGTCGTTCCGGGGCGCGAAGCGAACCCGGAACCTCGAGATTCCGGGTTCGATGCTGACGCATCGCCCCGGAATGACATCAAACAAAAAAAGCATCACAGGGGAGGACCACCAATGACCATGACTCGACGCAGTCTCATCGCGGGGGCCGGTGCCGCCGCCGCTTCCACGCTTCTCGCCCGCACAGCCTCCGCGCAATCGTTCCCGTTCGCGCCGAACCAGCGCTACCCCGACCCCGCCGTGCAGATCCTCGATCCGAGCTTCGCGAAATACCGGCTCTATTCCTCCACCGTCGAACAGGTGGCCACCGGCATGCGCTGGGCCGAAGGCCCGGCATACTTCCCGGAGGGCGGCTATCTCTTGTTCTCCGACATTCCCAACAACCGCATCATGAAGTTCGACGAGAAGACCAACCAGACCTCGGTCTTCCGCGCCAACGCCAACTACGCCAATGGCAATGCGCGCGACCGTCAGGGCCGGCTCGTCACCTGCGAACATTCCGTCACCCGCCGCATCACCCGCACCGAGAAGGACGGCAAGATCACGGTGCTGGCCGACAAGTTCGACGGCAAGCGGCTGAACGCGCCGAACGACATCGTGGTCAAGTCCGACGACTCGATCTGGTTCACCGATCCCCTGTTCGGCATCAATGGCGAGTGGGAAGGCAAGAAGGAAAAGCCCGAACAGGCCACCACCAACGTCTATCGCATCGCCAAGGACGGCAAGATCACTGCCGTTATCACCGACCTCGTCAATCCCAACGGGCTGGCGTTCTCGCCGGACGAACGGAAACTCTATGTCGTGGAGTGGAAGGGCACGCCGAACCGCAGCATCTGGAGCTATGACGTCAGGGACGACGGCACGGTGGACGGCAAGTCCAAGCTGATCGACGCCGCGGACCAGGGCGCGCTCGACGGTTTCCGTGTCGATCGCGAGGGCAATCTGTGGTGCGGCTGGGGCTCCAACGGCGCGCTGCAGGCGGAGCCGACCAATGTCGGCGGCCGCCAGGTGTTCCAGCTCAAGGGCAAGTCGGAGGATCTCGACGGCGTGATGGTGTTCAGCCCGACCGGCAAGCCGCTCGCCCACATCCGCCTGCCGGAGCGCTGCGCCAACCTCGCCTTCGGCGGCCCGAAGAACAACCGTCTCTACATGACAAGCTCGCACTCGGTCTATGGGCTGTATGTGGAGTCGCATGGAGCGGTGTGAGTAACGGATGTCGTTCCGGGGCGCGAAGCGAACCCGGAACCTCGAGATTCCGGGTTCGCTCGCTGACGCGAGCGCCCCGGAATGACGGAGTAAACTGGGATAGGACAAATGACAAAACTGAGCGACGCTACCCGCAACAAGCTGAAAACCGTCTCCACCGCCACCGTCGCCACCGCGCTGTTCAAGCGTGGCTTCCGCATCCAGATGATCCAGGACGTCCATCCGATCGGTCGCGACCAGCCGGTGCTGGTCGGCGAGGCCTTTACGCTGCGCTACATGCCGGCGCGCGAGGACCTCAACAAGATCGATGTATTCCGCGACCGCGCCCATCCGCAGCGCAAGGCGGTCGAGGATTGCCCTCCGGGTGCGGTGCTTGTCATGGATAGCCGCAAGGACGCCCGAGCGGCCTCCGCCGGCGCGATCCTGGTGACGCGGCTGATGCAGCGCGGCTGTGCCGGCGTGATCACCGATGGCGGTTTCCGCGATTCCAGTGAAATCGCCGCCCTCGGCTTTCCGGCCTATCACCACCGGCCGAGCGCGCCGACCAATCTGACGCTGCATCAGGCGATCGAGATCAACGTCCCGATCGGCTGCGGCGATGCGCCGGTGTTTCCCGGCGACGTCATCCTCGGCGACAGCGACGGTGTGATCGTGATCCCCGCCCATCTCGCCGACGAGATCGCGGACGAGGCGGTCGAGATGACCGCGTTCGAGGATTTCGTTACCGAGCAGGTCCGCGGCGGCCGCTCGATCCTCGGCCTCTACCCCGCAACGGACCCGCAGACGCTCACCGATTTTGCCGAATGGCGGAAGAAGAACGGGCGCTAGACTGGCGCACGTCCTTCTCCGAAGGCTACGAACCCGTAGCCTTCGGATCGATCTCGTCGAGATACACACTCAACAACACGGCGGTGTCGGCATTCGCAGTTGCCGAAAGCCCGCGCTGCCGGTCTATTTCGCTCGAAACCGCGGCGGCGAATTCCTGGTAGTCGAGAATTCCCTTTCGCATCAATTCGGCGGCGAGGACCTTGGCGAGCGAGAGTGCAGCAGAGCCTAACGCTTCCTTGTTGATGTCCATCTGACTGCCCTCATTCGTCCGGCAACGGAAACCTCATACGTCAACCCGATCCGCCAGCCCCACCGCCCACAGCGCAAACGCATACACGATCGCGACTTCGTCGAGCCGGTTGAACCGCCCCGACGCGCCGCCATGGCCGGCGCCCATGTTGGTGCGCAGCAATACTGGCCCGCCGCCACTCATCGTCGCGCGCAGCCGAGCGATCCATTTGGCCGGCTCCCAATAGGTGACGCGCGGATCGGTCAAGCCACCCATCGCGAGGATCGCGGGATATTCTTTGGCTTCGAGATTGTCGTAGGGCGAATAGGACAGGATGGTGCGAAAGTCCTTCGCGCTCTCGATCGGGTTGCCCCATTCCGGCCATTCCGGCGGCGTCAACGGCAGGGTATCGTCGAGCATGGTGTTGAGCACGTCGACGAACGGAACTTCCGCGACGATGCCGGCGAACAGTTCGCCGGATCGGTTGGCCACCGCGCCCATCAGCATCCCGCCGGCGCTGCCGCCATGGCCGACGATGCGCTTGGCGCTGGTGTATCTGGCTTCGATCAATTCGCGCGCCGCCGCCGCGAAATCATCGAACGAATTCGTCTTCTTCTCGCGCTTGCCGTCGAGGTACCAACCCCAGCCCTTGTCCGCGCCGCCCCGGATATGTGCGATCGCATAGACAAAGCCGCGATCGACCAGCGAAAGCCGGTTGGTGGCGAAGGACGCCGGCATCGCCATGCCGTAGGAACCGTAGCCATAGAGCAGCAGCGGCGCGCTGCCGTCCTGCACCAGGCCCTTGCGATACAGGATCGACACCGGCACCTGCGCGCCATCATGCGAGGTCGCCATGATGCGCGTGGTGACGTAGTCGGCCGGATCATGGCCGGACGGAATCTCCTGCCGCTTTCGCAGCACGCGCGTCCGCTTCGCCATGTCGTAGTCGTAGACTTCCGACGGCGTCGTCATCGAGGAATAGGAAAACCGCAAATTCGTGGTTTCGAACTCGTAGCTGCCCATGGTGTCGAGCGAATACGCCGCCTCGTCGAAGGCGATGGCGTGCTCTTGGCCGTTGGCGAGGTCGCGGATGATGATCGCCGGCAGCGCGTTGGCGCGCTCCAGCCGCACCATGTGGCCGGCATAGAGTTCGACGTCGAGCACGTAAACGCCTTCGCGATACGGAATCAGATCGCGCCAGTTGGCGCGCACAGGCGAGGTGAGGGGCGCGGTGACGACCTTGAAATCGATCGCATTGTCCGCATTGGTGAGGATGAACAGTTCGTCGCCGCGGTCGGCGATCGAATATTGCACGCCTTCCTCGCGCGCCGCGACCAGCCGCGGCGGCGCTTCCGGGTTGGCGAGATCGATCAGCCGCTGCTCCGACGTCTCATGATCGCCGCCGGCGATCACGCAGAAGCGGCCGGAAGAACTCTCGTGCAGATGAGTGAACCAGCCGGAATCCATCTCCTCGTAAACCAGCGTATCGTCGGCCTGCTTGGTGCCGAGCCGATGCCGCCACACCTGCATCGGCCGGTGGTTGTCGTCGAGCTTGACGTAGAAGAAGCTGTTGCAATCCATGCTCCAGACGACGCCGCCATCGGTCTCCTCGACCAGGTCGTCGCGGTCCACGCCGCTCGCCCAGTCGCGCACGCGGATCGAGAAATACTCCGAGCCCTTGGTGTCGGCGCTCCACGCCTGCAGTTTGTGGTCGGGCGAATGCCGCGCGCTGCCGAACCTGAAATATTCGTGGTCCTTGGCGAGAGCATCGCCGTCGAGCACGATTTGCACCTCGCCGCCGTCGCGCGGCGTGCGGCCGAACATTTCATGCTGTCCGCCCTCGCGGAACTTACGCAGATAAGCGAACGGGCCGTCCGGCGCCGGCACGCTGGAATCGTCTTCCTTGATCCGGCCGCGCATTTCCGCAACCAGCTTCTTCTGCAATTGGGCGGTGTGGCCGAGCAGGCTTTCGGTGTAGCCGTTTTCCGCTTCCAGATATTTCCTGATGTCCGCGTCCAGGATCGAGGGATCGCGCAGCACTTCCTGCCATTTGGGGTCCTTGAGCCAGGCGTAGTCGTCCGTCACCGTGATGCCGTGCCCGGTGAAGGTATGCGGGCGACGTGGGGCGACCGGCGGCGACAGGGCAGGTTTTTTCGTGGCGGTTTGGGTCACGCGGGTCCTCGTTGGGTAATGGTTCCGCCTTATATCGGGATGGATGGGCAGATTGCCAGATGCCGCGTACCGATCTGGGAGCCGTCATTGCGAGCCATCGGGCCCGCCGAAGGCGGGACCCGTTGGCTCCTCGCAATGACGGGCTAACTATTCCTCAACCTTGCTCCCGCGCCGCCGCCGAACATTGGAATCCGGTTCACCGCCAGCACCACGGCAAAGGTGATCACCAGCATCGCAATGCCGAGCACCGAAATCGCGGCGAGGTCGCCGCTTTCGTTGAGGTCGTAGATCAGGACCGACAGCACCTTGGTCTGCGAGGTGAACAGCACGATCGCGGCCGACAGTTCGCGCATCACGCCGATGAAGATGAAGCACCAGGTCGCGATCACGCCTGTGCGCAGCAGCGGCGCGGTGATCTGGCGTAGCGCCTGCAGCCGGGTTGCGCCGAGGATGCGGCTGGCGTCTTCCAGTTCGGGATGGATGGTCGCAAACGCCGCCTGCAATTGCTGATAGGCCGACGGCAGATTGATGGTGAGGAACGCCAGCAGCAGGATCCACAGCGTGCCGTAGAGCACGAAGGGCGGTCGCGTATAGCTCAGGAACAGCCCGACGCCGAGCACGATGCCGGGTACCGCGATTGGCGCGGTGGCGAGGAAGCCGAGTATGCGGTGGCTCGCGATCACGCGCCGCGTCGTCACATAGGCAACCACGAGCGCGAGCATCGTGCCGATGGTCGCCGTCGATGCGCCCAGGATCACCGTGTTCTTGAGCGCGAGCTGGGTCGACGACAATTCGGTGAACACGAAGACGATGTTGTGCAGCGTCGCCGTCGACGGCGTCACCAACGTGGTCGCGTTCGGCGAAAACGCCGCGTTGAGCAGCGCGAAATAGGGCAGGAACACGGGATTGAGCAGCACGATGAGGCAGAACGCCAGCGCCGCCCAGCGCCATCCCTTCAGCTCGATCCGGCGCGGCGCGCCATACTTGCCGCCGACCACGGAAAAGCCGCGGCGGCCGAGCAGGAATTTCTGGCCCTGCAGCAGCAGCATCGTCAGCACCAGCAGCGGCACGGCGGCGGCCGCGGCGAGTTCGAGTTTTGGCGGATACTGGAACAGGCTCCAGATTTTCGTGGTCATGGTGTGGAAGCCGGCCGGCAGCGCCAGGATCGCGGGCGATCCGAACAGCGTCATCGCCTGCAGGAACGCAATCAGCGCGCCGGCCACCAGCGCCGGCAGCGCCAGGGGTATCGTGACGCGCCGCGCCGTAGTCCACGCCTTGCCGCCGAGAATGGCGGAGGCGTCTTCGAGTTCGCCGGGCATGTTGTCGAGCGCATTGGCGACCAGCACGAAGACAAACGGGAAGGTGTAGCAGGAGATCACGAAGATCAGCCCGGTCAGCGAATAGATGTCGAACAGCGGGTCTTCCGCGCCGGTAAGATGGCGATAGAGCTGGTTCAACAATCCGCTGTTCGGCGCCGCCAGCAGTTCCCACGCTACCGCGCCGAGAAAGGGCGGCGTCACAAAGGACGCGGTCACCAGCGCGCGGATGGTCTGCCGCCCCGGCATGTCGGTGCGCGACACCAGCCAGCCGATGGGGGCCGCGACAAGGCAGCAGATCACCGCCGAGGTGGTGGCGATGATCGCAGTGGTCAGCAAGGGATCGAGGAAGTCCGGGTTGGTGAACAGCGTGACGAAATTCTGCAGCGTCGGATGCCGCGCCTTGTCGGTGAAGGCGTACACCATCAGCCACGACATCGGCAGCACGATCAGCAGGATCATGAAAGCCGCGAACAGCCACAGCACCGGACGGGTCCAGTCGATGCGGGATTTTGGAGGGGCAGCGGTGGTGGCCGTGATGGTGGTCATTCTATCCACGATTCAAATGTTTCCCTCATCCTGAGGAGGCGCGAAAGCGCCGTCTCGAAGGATGAATGGCACCAGCGGGGCCTCATGGTTCGAGACGGCGCTTTGCGCCTCCTCACCATGAGGAGATAGTTCAAACCCTGAACAACCGCGCATAGCGCGTCTTGATTTCTTCCGCCGTCTTCTCGACTCCGGCGGGATCCTCCTTCATCAGCTTGATGTCGGAAATCCTCCGGCGTCCCGGTTTCGACTGCACCTGCGCATGCACGGAATACTGCGCGGTGAAGTCGGTGAAGAATTGCTGGGTCTCGCGGGTGTGCAGCCAGGCCTGGAACAGCCGCGCGGCGTTGGGATGCGGCGCCGACACAAAGATGGCCGTCGGCCCCGAGATCGTCGGCGCCCCCTCGGCCGGATAGATCGGCTCGACCGGCTGGCCGGCTTCCTTCAGCAGCACGACGCCGTATTCATTGCCGTCGGCCATCACGGCGCGCTCGCCGAGCGAAAGCTTTTTCGGCGGATCGGTCGAGGACTGCACCTGCATGACCCGCTGCTTCGACAGCTTCTCCAGATAGCCCCAGCCCAGTTCGCGAACGAGCTGGAAGGTCGCGGTCATGATGGTGCCGCTATAGGCCGGATGGCCCTTGACCATCTTGCCCGCCCATTTGGGATCGAGCAGGTCGGCAAAGCTCTTCGGCGCGTCCTCGGGCTTTACCAGATTGGTGTTGTAGGCCATCGACGACAGATAGATCCGCGAGGTGGCGGACATGCCGTCGGGGTCGCGATACTCGGGAAGAAAATGCCGCGCCATGTCCTCCGATACGAAAGGCGCCAGCCACTTGTTCCGCTTCCAGCTGATGATGTGCGACGCATCGGAGGTGTTGATGACATCGGCAGCGCGGATGCCGCTCGCGAGCTCCTGGTCGACACGCTGGAACAGCCGCTCCGAGCCGGAGCGCTCGATCTGCACGGTGACGCCGGGATAGGCCGCCTCGAACGCCTTGCCGAGCTTTTCGCCGACCGGCAGGTCCATCGACGAATAGAGCACCAGCCTGCCTTCCTGCTTCGCCGCCGCCACCAGTTCGGGCGTGATCGCGGTGGGCTCCGGCGCCTGGGCCCGGGCAGGCGAGGCGAACACGGTTGCGGCGGCAAGCGCGACCGAGCCTTTCAACGATCCTTGCAGAATGTCGCGCCTCGAAGGCTTTCGTCCTTTCATCGCATCCTCGCGTTTCTTCTTTTTCTTTACTATCGGGCCAGCGCCCGGCAGCGATCGGGCGGCAGCGTCAGCCAGACCACGCTGCCTTTCCCGACATTGGTTTCGGTCGGCGCGGTGGCGCGCAGCATGGTTCCGTCGGCCACCTCGACCATGTAGTCGCGCGCGGCGCCGAGATAGACCTGGCGCGTAACGACAGCCTTGATCGCGTTCGCTTGCGAAGCCGGCGGCTGCGTCGAAAGCCCGATATCATGCTGGCGGATCGCGACCGCGGCGCTTTGCCCCGCGGTGAGCGGAGCGCCGACCACTTGTAGCGTCGCGCCGGCAAAGGAAACGTGGTTGGCATCAAGCGCGGCGCCCTTGATGACATTGCTGGCGCCGATGAAGCGCGCCACGAATTCGGATTCAGGCCGGGCGTAGATGTCCTCGGGCGTGCCGAGCTGGTCGATTTTGCCGCCATTCATGACAGCGATCAGGTCGGCCGTGGTCATCGCCTCGGACTGGTCGTGGGTGACGTAGACGGTGGTGTAGCGGTATTCGTCGTGAAGCCTGCGGATTTCGAACCGCATCTCCTCGCGCAAGTTCGCATCGAGGTTGGACAACGGTTCGTCGAGCAGCAGCGTCTCCGGCTCGACGATCAGCGCGCGCGCCAGCGCCACGCGCTGCTGCTGTCCGCCGGAGAGCTCGCCGGGATAGCGCTGCGCCAGCGCCTCGAGCTTCGTCGTGGCCAGGATCGCCGCCAGTTTCTTGGCGATGGTATCGCGGTCCAGTTTGCGCAGGCGCAGGCCGTAGACGATGTTTTCGGTCACCGTCATGTGCGGCCACAGCGCGTAGCTCTGGAAGATCATCGACATGTTGCGCTGTTCAGGCGGCAGCGTCCGCACCTTGGAGGACACCAGCCGGTCCCCGACATGGATCTCGCCGTCGGAGGGTTCCAGAAAACCCGCGATCAGCCGCAGCGTCGTGGTCTTGCCGCAGCCGGACGGCCCCAGTAGGCAGACCAGCTGCCCATGATCGATTTTCAGCGAGACGTTATCCACCACCACAAGCGACCCAAATCGCTTGGTCAGACCGCGCAAATCAACCGACGCCAATCGCCTCACTCCCACTCTTAATTGCTTGCACGGATCAGCGCCCGGCTTGGTATGCCAGTATACGCACTAATACGGCCTGGGAAAGAGTAGGAGTTATGAAACGACTAGCCACTTTGTCGTCCCGCGAACGCAGGGACCATGCCCCACGGCCTGCGAGGTGGCACGCGGGGAGATGGCGTCTCTCACAATGTGAGATCGTGGTCATGGGTCCCCGCGTTCGCGGGGATGACAACTTCAAGTGCGTAGGATGGGTGGAGCGCAGCGATACCCATCAGCCCAAGCGGGAACGGCGTTGATGGGTATCGCTTCGCTCCACCCATCCTACGAAAGGTCCGGCTTACGCCGCCACGCTCTCGCCGAGATACTCGATCGCGGCTTCGGTTCCGCCCTTGCCGTGCGGAATGTTGAGCGCATTGAGGGCGACTTCGATCACCCCGAGCGTACCCAAAATCATCGGCGCGTTGACATGGCCCATATGGGCAATGCGAAAAGCCTGGCCGGAGAGGTCGCCGATGCCGGTGCCCAGCACCACGCCGCATTTTTCCTTGCAGAAGCGCTGCAGCGCCAGCGGATCATGGCCGTTCATCGTCACCGTCGTCACGGTGTTGGAGCGCTCGTTGGCCTCGGTGATGTTGAAGCCCAGCACCTGGCCCTCGCCCCAGACCGTGACCGCGCGGCGCACCGCTTCGCCGAGCAGGCGATGGCGCAGATGCGCATTCTCCAGCCCCTCCGCGTAGAGCATGTCGATCGCCTTGCGCAGCGCGAACAGGAGATGCACCGGCGCGGTGCCGGCATATTTGCGGTAATGCTCGCTGCCTTCGCGCTCGGTCCAGTCCCAATAGGGCGTGCGCAAATTGGCCTTCTTGTGCACTTCGCGGGCGCGGTCGTTGGCGGCGACGAAGCCCAGGCCCGGCGGCGTCATCAGGCCCTTCTGCGAGCCGGACATCGCCACATCGATGCCCCACGCGTCCATCTCGAACGGCATGCAGCCGAGCGAGGCGACGGTATCGACCATGAACAGCGCCGGATGTCCGGTCGATTTGATCGCCTTGCCGATCGCCTCGATGTCGTTAAACGCGCCGGATGCGGTATCGACCTGCACCGCGACGATTGCCTTGATGCTGTGATCCTTGTCCTGGCGCAGCCGCGCTTCGACTTCGGCGGGACGGATGGCGCGGCGCCAGTCGCCCTTCAGCACCTCGACCTCGGCGCCCATCGCGGCCGCCGCCTGACCCCAGCCGATCGCAAAGCGTCCGCTCTCCAGCACCAGCAGCTTGTCGCCGCGCGACAGCACGTTGGATAGCGTTGCTTCCCACGCGCCATGACCGTTGGCGATGTAGATGTAGGAGTGGCCCTTGGTAGCGAACAGTTTTGAGAGGTCGGCAAGCAGGCCGTGGGTCAATTCCACCATCTGATCGGAATAGATGTCGAGCGCCGGGCGATGCATCGCCTGCAGCACCTCGTCGGGCATGGTGGTAGGTCCCGGGATGGCCAGAAACTCCCGGCCCGCGCGAACGGTCATTTGTTGGTTTTCCTTATTGGCAAGAACGCGGCATCGAAGCGCATGGGGTTAAGTCGGGATAATATTCGATTGGAACCGGCATTGCGAGCCACGGGATTGTGCAAAATGCGCGTACAGAACAGGCTTTCGTGAAGCAACCCAGCGCGCGAAATACATCAAATTGCACTCATTGCTCCGCTCCTTTGTGGCGACCGAGAGAACCTACTTCCCCATCGCATTGGCGATCGCATGCCAGATCTGATCCTTCAGCTCCGTCGCCGGCGGGCTTGGGATCGTCACCGCCGGTCCTTCGCGTTTCTTGCAGGCCTCGACCAGCCGCAGCACCCAGATCTCGCCGTCGGTGTAATAGAGATCGCCCTCGCCATTACGGCCCGCGATCGTGGGCCCAATGCCGGTGACCTGATATTTCGCCTCCACCATGCCGGCATTTTCCAGATCCGTTGCAAGAACCAGGCGTTCGGCGTCGAGATCGGGGCTGATATGATGCGTGACGGCGGCGGTGTATCTGCTGATGCCGACGCCGCGATCTTGCGTCGCCGCGCCGAGCCAGACCGGGCGTCCTTCTTCGCCCTTGTCGAGCACCTTCCAGTAGCGCACATGGTTGCGGCGGTCGGCGCTGGCGCCGATCGCTTTTTCAAAGGCGAGGTCCTCGCGGCGGCCGAGGTAATAGAGATTGCTGACCGGCGCGTCCTTGTAGGGACGGTCGAGCAGCACGCTGCCGACGATCGCAATCGATGATTTCAGCGTGATCGGATCGGCCGGATACCAGCCGGCCGCGTGCATCGCGCAGACCACGTCCTTGATGTCGCCGATCAGCCCGACATTCATCGGATCGCCGGGGATGTCCTGCGCCGTGCGTGTCACCATCGGCAAGTTGGCGAGCCCGCGCTGATGCTCGTAATGCGTCCAGAAGCCCGGCAGCACCAGATAAGCGAGCAACGCGTAGCCGATCAGGAGGACGAGCGTGAGCGTCGCGGCGCGCCGCAATCTGCTGCGCTGGGGCCGTCGCGATGGTTGATCTGCCAGCTTGTCAGCCACTGCGGTTAGTTACCCCCTCAACCGGAAGCAATCGCTGTCGCGCTGCCTCCGACCTCTCCCCGGAAGCGGGGCGAGGTAAGGCAAATATCAGCGCCTGGTCTCGCGGCAACCGGCGGCCTCGGCCTCGTCGACCGAGCAGAACCAGCGCGTGCCCTTGCTGATCTTCATCTCGATCTTCGCATACCAGCGGCTCGTCGGCTGGTGATAAATGCACTCGCCGGAACGGGTGAAGTTGCCCTTGTTGGGACAGTCGGGCGAGGGGGC
>Ga0081540_1003411_pt1 | contig 12568 bp, 11 predicted proteins | sample TabmetS2T1R1_FD_71024 | JGI IMG/M metagenome (GOLD analysis project Ga0081540, IMG submission 71024) | Tabebuia heterophylla rhizosphere microbial communities from the University of Puerto Rico - S2T1R1 | ecosystem: Host-associated > Plants > Roots > Rhizosphere ...
ACCCCACCGACGACCACCGGGCCCGGACCGTCCAGCGAGCCGCCATGCGCGGGCGCGCCGTTCACGGCGGTGTAGTCATGTGCGGTGTCGACGTCCCAGACAATCTCACCGGTCTTGGCCGCATAGGCCCGCAGATGGCCGTCAAGTCCGCCGGAGAACACGATGCCGGGAATCGCCGTGACCGCGGCCGATTGCGCCGGACTGCAGCCCGGCTTGTCCGGGCAACCCGGATGCGGCGTGTGCCAGACGATCTCACCGGTCGCCTGGCTGAGCGCATAGAGCCCGCCGCCCTGCTTCGGATCGAGCTTGAGCGGAGTCCCCAACACCGATCGCTGGGCGCCGGCCGTTTCGGGCGACACCCGCGTCATCCCGACATCCGACACCGCGACGTAGAGATTGGCCTCATCGGCCGCCATGCCCCATTGCACACCGCCCAGCTTGCCGCCGCGGCCGACACGGCGCTGCCAGAGAATTGCGCCGTCGTGATCGGGATCGAGCGCATGGACCATGCCGGATTTCTGGCCGGCGATCAGCGCGCGCTTGCCCTCGCCAAGATCGACCAGGATCGGCGGCGAGCCGAAATCGAAATCGGGACCGTTGGCCGACGGACAATTGCTGAAGAGCGGACCGTTGCAAGCCACATTGTAGGCATCACGCTCGGTCATCTGGCGTGACCACAGCAATTGACCGGTTGCGAGATCGAAGGCGACGAAGGCGTCCGACGTCGTCGACGGCGGATCGGAATAGCTGTCGCCTGTGGTCGTATAAATCTTGTTGTGCGCGAGATCGACCGTCGGCGACGACCAGATCGCGCAGGCCGCCGCAGTCCAGGGCATCTACTCGTCGTTCGGGCACGTGGGCGGCCCAGCGGTCGGCGGGATCCTGATCGCGTCCGCCGGCCTGACCGCGACGTATGCGATCGACGTCGTCACCTTCTCCGCGTCCCTGGTCGCAGCCGCCCTGCTGCCGAAGATGCCGCCGATCGCCGAGGTCGCGCGCCCCGGGCTGCGCGCGATCGCCGAGGGCTTCCGCCTCGTGCGGCGCAAGCCGGAGCTGAAAGGGATCTTCGTCGTCGACTCGATCGCGATGGTGTTCGGGATGCCGAGCGCGCTCTTCCCGGCCTTCGGCGACCACTTCGGCGGCGGCGCCACGACGGTCGGGTTCCTCTACGCGGCGCCGTACGCCGGCGCCCTCGTCGCGACGCTCCTCTCCGGCTGGGTGACGCGCGCGAGACGACAGGGGCTCGGCGTCTGCGTGGCCGCTACGGCGTGGGGCGCCGCGATCGTCGGCTTCGGCCTCTCGCCGAGCCTCTGGCCGGCGCTGATCTTCCTCGCGATCGCCGGCGGGGCAGATGACTGGAGCGCGATCCTCCGTTCGACGATCCTGCTCACCGTGACCCCCGACGAGCTGCGCGGACGCCTGTCCGGGATCGAGCTCGCCCAGGTCGCGAGCGCCCCGGCCCTCGGAAACCTCGAGGCGGGCGCACTCGCCTCGCTGACGAGCCTTCGCTTCTCGGTCGTCTCGGGAGGGATCCTCTGCATGGCCGGGTGCTGGCTCTTCGTCGCCGCGGCCCCGACCCTTCTTCGCTACGACGCGGCGCGGGCGCGAGCCACGGCGGCGGCGACGGCGTGAAGCTCGGCCGCTCCTTCTTCGCGCGCAGCGTCCACGAGGTGGCGCCCGAGCTGGTCGGCGCGACGCTCCTCGTCGACGGCGTCGGCGGCAAGATCGTCGAGGTCGAGGCCTACGACCACGAGGACCCCGCAGCGCACAGCTACCGCGGTCGAACGGCCCGGAACGCCTCGATGTTCGGCCCGCCCGGCCACGCGTACGTGTACCGCTCCTACGGGATCCACTGGTGCCTGAACTTCGTGTGCGAGGCGGCGAGCGCCGCCCTGATCCGTGCGCTCGAGCCGACGATCGGGCTCGAGACGATGGCGAAGCGCCGCGGCACGAACGAGCCGAGACTCCTCGCGGCCGGCCCGGGCCGGCTGACCCAGGCGCTCGGCCTGACCGGCGAGCACGACGGGCTTGCGCTCGACAGGCCTCCGTTCGCGCTCTACGCCGCGGGCGAGGTGGAGATCGCCGTCGGCCAGCGCATCGGTATCACGAAGGCCGCGGACGTCCCATGGCGCTACGGCGAAGCCGGCTCTCCGTACCTCAGCCGACCCTTGAAGCGCTCGTCTTGAAAGCTCCGATGGATCGACCGGTCATTTCCGACGGACGCGCGGGCAAAGCCCGCACGTCCTGAAGACGGCGCCGCAAGCGGCGCCTTAGGACGCGACAGCGATCCTGACCTGCATCCCGGGCGCCGCCGCGACGCCCGCCCGCGGCAGCTGGAAGATGACCCGCCCGGGAGTGCCCTTGTCCGTCTGCTCGACGTTGACCTTGAGCCCGCGCCGCTCGCACTTCCGCTGCGCTCGGCCCACGGGCAGTCCGATCAACTGCGGCACCACGCCGTGTGTCGGCTTCGCCACGACGAGCGTCACGTGGTCGTAGGCCGACAGGCGTCCCTTGCTCGGCTTCTGGCCCAGCACGACGTCCAGCTTCTGTCCCGGCTTGGCCTCCCTGTAGACGATCGACGGCGTCAACGGCTGGCCCGCGAGCCGATCCCGGGCAGCCTGCACCGGCTGGCCGATCATGTCGGGGACATCCACCTCGTTCGGCCTGCAGTTCGCGGTTTGCGTCGGCTCCTGGTGATCGAAGAAGAGCAGGTCCCGCCCGAAGTGACACCGGCCGTTGTCGAGCTGCAGGGAGCCGTCGCGGAGGACCACTTCGCGCGGCGAGCCGTACGGGATGTACGTCGACGGGAACGACCTCGGCTCGTCCTTGAGGTACGGGAGCGCCTTTTCCATGAACGTGCGCCAGATGTCCGCCGGAAACGTCCCGCCGGCAACGGGGTCGCCGTGGTATTCGGTCTCCATCGCCTTCAGTGAGCGCGGGTACCCGACCCAGACCGCGACCACGAGTTGCGGCACGTAGCCGACGAACCACGCGTCGCCGTAGTTCTCCGTCGTCCCGGTCTTCCCGGCGACGGGCCGGTCGCTGAGCGCGGCGCGATGTCCGGTGCCCTCGGTCACGACCTTCTGCAGGATCGAGTTCAGGACTGCGGTCTTCGTGGGGCTGAGGACGCGGTGCCCGACGGGCTTGTTCTCCTTCTTCCCGATCTTCGTGATCGCCAGCGGCTCGTTGCCGAGGATCGAACCGTCGACCCGAACGCCGTCGTTCGCGAAGGTCGAATAGGCGCGCGCCATCTCGAGCGGGTTCGCCGCCTCGGCGCCGAGGCCAATCGCGAAGTAGCTGTTCAACTTGCTCTGGATCCCCGCCCTCCGTGCCATCCTGGCGACGTTCTGCGGCCCGACGATCGAGGTCAATTGCGCGTAGACCGAGTTGTCGGAGTGAACCGTGGCCGAGGTCAGGTCGATCGAGCCGAGGTACTCGCCCTCGTAGTTGTTCACCTGCCAGAGCTTGTCACCGAGCGGGATCACGACCGGATGCGAGGTGAAGATCGTCGCTGGCGAGATGCCCTCGTCGAGCGCGGTTGCCAGCACGAATGGCTTGAAGGCCGAGCCCGGCTGGCGCTCCCCCTGCACCGCGAGGTTGAACTGGCTCTCGCGGTAGCTCGAGCCGCCGACCATCGCGAGCACCTTGCCCGAGTTCGGCTCGATCGCGACGAGCGCCGCCTGGGGGCCGTTCGGGTCGGTCAGGACCTTCGAGATCGCCTTGCGCGCCATCTTCTGAAGGCCCAGATCGATCGTCGTGTGGATGTGGAGCCCGCCGCCGAACACCGCGCCCGGGCCGTAGTCCGGATCGGAGACGAGCTGCTGCTTCACGTAGTTGATGAAGTACTGGCCCTGTGTCTCGTGGGTTCCGGGCAGGCGGACCTCGTCCGGCGCGGGCAGGGCCGCGCTGCGCGCCGCGTGGTACTGGTCGGACGCGATGATCCTTTGCTGGAGCATCTGGTCGAGGACGACTCGCCGCCGTTCCTTGGCCGCCTTGGGGTTCGTCACCGGGTCGAAGAGCGAGGGGTCGCGCGGAATCCCGGCGAGAAGTGCTGCTTCCGGCAGCGTCAGCTTGCTCGCCGGCTTCTGGAAGTACGTCTCCGCCGCCTGCCCGATCCCGTACGCGCCGTTCCCGAAGTAGATCGTGTTCAGGTACGCGGTCAGGATCCAGTCCTTGTCGTCGCGGTGGCGCTGCTCGAGCTGCCACGCGAGCGCGGCCTCCTTCAGCTTGCGCGCGATCGAGCGGTTGTCGGCCACGTACGCGTTCTTGATGAACTGCTGCGTGATCGTCGAGCCGCCCTGCACGACCGACTTGTGCTCGATGTCCGCGAGCAGCGCGCGGCCGATGGCGTGCAGGTCGACGCCGTTGTGCTCGTAGAAGCGCTTGTCCTCGATCGAGACGATGGCCTGTTTCATGATCGGCGCGATGTCCTTGGAGTTGAGGATGACTCGGCTCTCCTTGCCGCGGAGCACCGCGAGCACATCGCCGTTGCGGTCGTAGATGTAGCCGTCGTGCGCGATCTTCTTCTGGTGCGCGGGGTCGTACTGCGGCAGCTGGCTCGCGATCGCGGTCATCAGCCCGAACACGAACGACGCAAAGCCGAGCACGCCCAGCATGAGGACCAGTACCAGGAGACGGAGCTTGCGGATGCGGCGCCCGTTCTTCTTCGGCGCCTGCCTGGAGCTGCGGCGAAATCGCAAGGGGCGGAGTCTAGACTCGCGGCGTGGATATCGCGGACCTCACCCGCAATGCGACCGCCGTTCTTCCGGAGGGCGCGCTCGAGCAGAAGCTGAAGCTCGGACGGCCGCTCCGGGTGAAGCTCGGAATCGACGTCACCGCGCCGGACGTGACCCTCGGGAACGGCGTGCCCCTGCGCCGTATGCGGGCCTTTCAGGACGACGGGCACGTGGGCGTCCTGATCGTCGGCGACTACACCACGCGGATCGGCGACCCCTCTGGGCGCAAGAGCGAACGGCCGATCATCGACCCCGCGGTGATCGACGCGAACGCACAGCGCTACTTCGAGGCGGCGTCGACGATCATCGACCCGGAGCGCACGGAGCTCCGCTTCAACAGCGAGTGGCTGAGCAAGCTCGACTTCGCCGAGATCCTGCGGCTGACGAGGACGACCACCGTCGCGCGGATCCTCGAGCGCGACGACTTCCACAAGCGCTTCGGAGCGAACGAGCCGATCTCGATCTCCGAGCTCCTGTACCCGATGATGCAGGCCTATGACTCGGTCGCCGTCGAGGCGGACGTCGAGCTCGGCGGCACCGACCAGACGTACAACCTGCTCATGGGCCGGGAGGTGATGGCCGCGTACGGCCTCGAGCCGCAGGTGGCGCTGACAGTGGCATACCTCGACAGCTGGGACGGCAGCGGGATGAGCGCCTCACGCGGGAACTACATCGGGCTCCGCGAGGCGCCCGAGGAGCAGTTCGGCAAGACGATGCGGATACCGGACTCACTGCTCCCGCAGTGGTACGCGCTCGTGATGGAGGCCGAGCCGCCCACCGGCGACCCGCTGCAGGCCAAGCTCGAGCTGGCGCGCTTCATCGTCCGCCGCTCGCACGGGGAGGAGGCTGCGCGGGCCGCGGAGGAGCACTTCACGCGCGTGGTTCGCGAGGGCGCGGCGCCGGACGAGGTTCCGGTTGCGGTGCTCTCCGGCGACGGCGAGGTGCATCTGCCGGCGCTCCTGGTCGAGCATCTCGGCATCGGCTCGACGAGCGAGGCGCGCCGTCTGATCTCCCAGGGCGCGGTCAAGATCAACGGCGAGCCGGTGAGCGATCTCGACCTCCCGGCCGAGTCACTCGACGGGGCGCTCGTGCAGGCCGGAAAGCGGCGATTCATGCGCTTTCGGCGTGCTTGACACCCCCCTCGCGTCCCTGGCCGGTGACGCTTCCCGCCGGGCGGAGCCCGGCTCCGCGCCACCTGGCGCCGCTGACGGCACGGTGCTCTCCGGGCCCGTGCTGTGACGCACTGTTCCCTCCGGCCCCGCACCGCCAGCGGCGCCCCAGGAAGCCGAGATATGTGCCTCCGCCAGCTCGATCGCACGCTCGATCGCGGCGAGCTTCTTCAGGCACTCGTCGTGCTCCAGCGCAGGCACCGAGTCGGCGACGATCCCCGCGCCCGCCTGGAGATACGCGACGCCCTCCGAGAGCACCATGGTCCGGATCGCGATGCACGTGTCGAGCCCGCCGCCGGGCAGCGAGTAGCCGACCGCCCCCGCGTACGGGCCGCGCCGGTACTGCTCGAGCTCGGAGATGATCTGCATCGCCCGCACCTTGGGCGCGCCGGAGACCGTCCCGGCCGGGAAGCAGGCGCGCAGGAGGTCGAACGGGCTCACCTCGGGCTGCAACTCGCCGAGGACCTCAGAGACGAGGTGCGTCACGTGCGAGAAGCGCTCCGGCTCGAGAAAGCGCTCGACGTGAACGGTCCCGGCCTCGCAGACGCGTGAGAGGTCGTTCCGGCCGAGGTCGACCAGCATCACGTGCTCGGCGCGGTCCTTCTCCGACGCGAGCAGCTTCTCGACGTCGCCCGGACCGCGCGGGATCGTCCCCGCGATCGGGTTCACGCTCGCGCGACCCTCCTCGAGCTTGACCAGCGTCTCCGGCGAGGAGCCGATCAGCGCCAGGTCGCCGAGCTCGAGCAGGAACAGGTACGGCGAAGGATTGACGCGCCTCAGCGACCGGTAGATGTCGACCGCGGACGCCCGGGTCGGCCGCTCCGCGCGCTGCGAGAGGACGATCTGGAACGCGTCGCCTTCGCGGATGTACTGCTTCGCGCGCTCGACGCCGCGAACGTACTCGAAGCGCCCGGGGTAGCGGCGCGTCCGCCCGCCGGTCCCGTTGCGGCCCGCATCGAGCCGGCTCAGCGGCCCGTCGAGCCGCTCGGCCACCTCGGCCGGGTCGCCGCGCAGGATCTCGGCCATCCCGAGCACGTGGTCGAACTTGACGAGCGTGTCCGCGACGACGAACAGGCTCTCGGGGAAGTCCGGGCCGGCGTCGGGCAGCGAGACCGTCGGCTCCAGCTGTGCGACGTAGTCGTAGCCGACGTAGCCGACGACCGGCTCGTCGAGCGGCTCGGCCTCCTCGAAGCCGACGATCCTCGTCCCGTAGCCGACGAACGAGTGCCGCCCGAGGCGTCCGTGCTCGACCGACTCGAGCAGGAACGCCGCGCCGTCCTCGGGGCGCAGCCGGAGATACGCCCCGAGAGGAGTGACGAGATCGGTGGGGATGACGGTCGTTGCGTTCATTTCGGCAAACAAAAAGACCTCCGGCTGGAGGTCTTCGAGCGGAACGGGCTGTGGGCCTAGATCAGATCAGGCGACGCTCCCGCCCCGCTCGTGGCGCCACGGCCAAGCCCACGTACGGGTCGAGAAAGTCATTGGCTCCAGGGTAGGCCTCGTCTCGACCAGCGTCAAGCTCATTGCGAGACCTCGCGCTTCGTGAGGGCGAAGATCTCCTCGTAGAACGCGCGGAGCCCGTCCGCGGTGAGCGGCCCGCGGTTCGCGCGCGCCAGGTCGCGGAGGATCCACTCCTCACGCTCCGGGTCGACGAAATCGATCCCTTGCGACTCCTTGTACGCCTTCAGTTGTGCGACGAGCCGCAGCCGCGCGTTGACCGCTTCGACGAGCGCGCGGTCGTTGTCCGAGATCTTGTCGCGGAACTGCTGGATGACTGGGTCGTTCTCGCCCGGCATGGCGCGCCTAGACTAGCCCCGTGCCCCTTCCGGCAATGAGCCCATCACTTCCGGCGGCCGCTGAGCGGCGCCAGGCGGTGCCCTCAGTCGCCCCAATGCTGACGAGCATTGGGGCTCCCTGCGTCCTACCCTGGCTTGCTCATCGACCCCCGGAAGCGGGGGCGCATCACCGGAAGAGGCACTAGCGATGGCCACGAACGGCTCGCCCGAGCTGCTGATCGTGATGGGCCCGGAGGCGACGCCGGACCAGACCGACCACGTCGTCGCGCGGCTCGAGGAGGCCGGGGTGGACGCGCGCGTGTCGCGAGGTCGCGAGGCGACCGTGATCGGCGCGATCGGCGACCGCGAGCTGCTGGCGACGCTGCCGGTCGAGGGCTATCCGGGCGTCGAGCAGGTCGTGCCGATCATCAAGCCGTACAGGCTCGTCGCGCGCGAGCTCGCCGCCGACCCGACGGTGATCGACGTCGACGGACATCGGGTGGGGGACACCTACTTCGGCCTCATCGCGGGGCCGTGCAGCGTCGAGAGCCGCGAGCAGACGCTGACCACCGCGCGCGTGGTCGCCGACGCCGGCGCGACGATGCTCCGCGGCGGGGCGTTCAAGCCGCGCACGTCGCCGTACACGTTCCAGGGGCTCGGGATCGAGGCGCTCGAGCTGCTCCAGGAGGCGAAGGCCGAGACCGGCCTTCCAATCGTGACCGAGCTGATGGACCCGCGGCACGTCGAGGACGTCGTAAACGCGGCCGACGTGATCCAGATCGGTGCGCGGAACAGCCAGAACTTCCTGCTCTTGTCCGAGGTCGGTCGCGCCGAGAAGCCGGTCCTGCTCAAGCGGGGCCTGTCGACATCCGTCGAGGAGCTGCTGATGGCCGCCGAGTACGTGGCCAAGGAGGGCAACGACCGGATCATCCTCTGCGAACGTGGGATCAAGACCTTCGAGACCTCGACGCGGTTCACGCTCGACCTCGGCGCCGTCGCGGTGCTGAAGAACGAGACGCACCTGCCGGTGATCGTCGACCCGTCGCATGCCGCGGGCCGGCGCGACCTCGTGCTGCCGCTCGCGCGCGCCGCCGCCGCGGTCGGAGCGGACGGGATCATCGTGGAGACGCATCCGCGCCCCGAGGAGGCGCTCTCGGATGCCGCCCAGCAGATCCCGACGAGCCAGTTCGCGGCGTTCGCCGCCGAGGTCGCGGCGATCGTCGCCCTGATGGGCAAAGAGATCGGCTAGTGCCCCATCCGGCAATACATGCCGGCTTCTGGCCCGCGATCACGCGGCGCCAGATGCCACCCTCCTTCTCACCAAGGTCTGCGGACCTTGGCTCGTCGGAGTGCGGCTCCTGGCTTGGTGCTCGCGACCCAGAAGCTCGGCGGCATTACCGGACGGGGCACTAGTGCGGGTAGCGCTCGTGGGCACGGGGCTGATCGGGGCCTCGGTCGGCCTGGCGGCGAAGCGGGCCGGCGCGGAGGTGGTCGGCTTCGACCCCGATCCCGGTGCGCTTCAGGGCGCTGTCGAGAAAGGCGCCGTTGACGAGGCCGCGCCGTCGCGTGAGGACGCACTGCAGGGCGCGGAGCTCGCGGTCGTCGCGGCGCCGGTCGCCCAGCTGGAGCGGGAGGTCTCGACCGTGCTCGAGGCCGCGCCCGAGGAGTGCACGGTGACGGACGTCGGTTCGACGAAGTCCGCGGTGTGCGCGGGCGCAAACGGGTCGGCGCGCTTCGTCGGTGGGCACCCCGTCTGCGGCTCGGAAGCGCGTGGTCCCGAGCACGCGAGCGGCGAGCTCTTCCAGGGCGCGACGTGGTTCCTGACGCCGCTGCCCGAGACCGACGCGCAGCGCTACCGGCTCGTCCACGCCTTCGTCTCCGGACTCGGCGCGACCCCGGTCGCGGTCGACCCCGAGGCGCACGACCGGATCGTCGCGCTGACGAGCCACCTCCCGCACGCGCTCGCCAACCTGCTCGTCAACCAGGCCGGCGCGACCCGCGTCGAGGGGCACGATCCGCTCCTCTCCGCGGGCGGGTCGCTGCGGGACATGACGCGGGTCGCGGGCGCCAACCCGCGCATCTGGGTCGACATCTTCCTCGACAACGCCGAGCCGTTGCGCGACTCGCTCGCCGAGCACAGGCGCCGGATCGAGAAGCTCGAGGAGGCGCTCACATCCGGCGACGCGGGCTTCATGGCGCGCTGGATCGGCGAGGCGTCCGGGAACCGGCGTCGCATGCTCGAGGTCGCGTACGACGACCCCGGGGCGCTGCACCGCCTGCGTGTCCACGTGCCCGACCGCGCCGGCGTGCTGGCCGCGATCACGCAGGGGCTCGGCGCGGAGCGGATCAACATCGAGGACTTCGAGCTCCAGCACCTGTCGCCCGAGCGCGGCGGGGTGCTCCTGCTCCTGATCAGCGGCGAGCGCGAGGCGAACCGCGCCGCCGAGCTGCTCGAGCAGCAGGGCTACGGGGTCGTCGTCTCGCCGATCATCGACGACGAATGAGGATCGAGCCGGCCGCCTCGATCGAGGGCGCGATCGCGGTGCCGGGGGTGAAGGGGATCTCCCAGCGCGCCGTGCTGCTCGGGGCGATCGCGGACGGCGACAGCCGGATCGAGGGCTTCGGGCGCGCGGCCGACACGGAGACGGCGCTCTCCGTCGTGCGGCAGCTCGGAGCCGAGGTCGAGGACGACGGCTCGGACGAGGTTCGCGTCCGCGGCGTGGGCCTGCGCGGGTTGCGTGCGCCGGACGTCCCGCTCGACTTCGGGAACGCGGGGACCGTCCTGCGGCTCGCAGCCGGGATCCTCGCCGGCCAGGAAGGGCGCTTCGAGCTGGTCGGCGACGAGTCGTTGTCGAGCCGTCCGCAGGAGCGGATCGCCGAGCCGCTGCGGCAGATGGGGGCGTTGGTCGAGACGACGGAGGGGCACGCGCCGGTCGTGATCGACGGCGGCTCGCTGACACCGATCCGCTACGAGCTGCCGGTGGCCAGCGCTCAGGTGAAGTCGGCCGTCCTCTTGGCCGGGGTGCTGGCAGACGGCGGCACGACCCACGTCGTCGAGCCGAGCCCGACCCGCGATCACACCGAGCGGCTCCTCCGCGAGCTCGGCGTCTCGGTACGGCGCCGCGGTTCCGAGATCTCCGTCTCGCCGGTGGAGAGCCTTCCCCCGGTCGAGGTCCGGATCGCAGGCGACTTCTCGTCGGCCGCGCCGTTCGTGGTCGCGGCGACGCTGCTCAGCGGGTCGGAGCTCCTCGTGCAGGGGCTGAACGTCAACCCGACGCGCACGGGCCTGCTCGATGTGCTCGAGCGCATGGGCGCGAACATCGCGGTCTTCAACCGGCGGACCGAGAGCGGCGAGCCGGTCGCCGACCTCGAGGTGCGCTCGGCGCCGCTCGTCGCGACCCAGGTCGACGCCCAGGAGGTGCCGCGCCTGATCGACGAGCTGCCCCTGGTTGCGCTCGCCGCCGCAATGGCCCGAGGAGAGACGGTCGTCCGCGGCGCCGCCGAGCTCCGCGTAAAGGAAACGGACCGGATCGAAACCGTGACAACTTCGCTGAAAGGCCTTGGCGTGCGCATCGCCGCGAGCGATGATGGCTTCAGGGTGAGAGGGGTCCCAACCCGCCCTAAGGGTGGGGGTATGGGCTCGTTCGGCGATCATCGGCTCGCGATGCTCGGGGCGATCGCCGGCCTCGTCTCGCGCGAGGGCGTGCGCCTCGAGGACGCCGAAGCCGTGGCGATAAGCTTCCCCGGATTCTTCGACCTTCTCGCGTCGGTCACACAGAGATGATCGTTGCCATAGACGGGCCCGCAGGCGCGGGCAAAAGCACGGTCGCAAGCCGCCTCGCGGAGCGCCTCGGCTTCCGCTACCTCGACACGGGCGCGATGTACCGCGCGCTCACCTGGCTCGCCATGCACGACGGGATCGACCTCGGCGAGGGCGACCGGCTGGGCGAGCTCGCGCGCGCGTCGCGTGTCGAGCTGGACGAGTCGGGCCGCGTCTCGATCGCCGGCAGCGACGTGACCTCGGCGATCAGGCAGTCGCGGATCGACCGGATGGTTCCCGTCGTCGCGCGCCACCCGGAGGTGCGCGAGGTGATGCGCGAACGGCAGCGGGAACTGGCCGAGCAGGGGGACGCCGTGATCGAGGGGCGCGACATCGGCACCGTCGTCTGTCCAGACGCGGACGTGAAGGTCTACCTCGTCGCCGACCGCCGAGTGCGCGAGGAGCGGCGCCAGGCCGAGCGCCCCGACATCGGCGCGGACGCGCTCGCGACCGACCTGCGCGCCCGCGACGACAGCGACCGCGCCCGGATGCAGCCCGCCGCCGACGCGCTCGAGATCGACACGAGCGACCTCGACGTAGACGACGTCGTCGACCGCATCGAAGCGATCGTCCGGCAGCGCTCAGCGCGGCACCTTTCAGTGGGAGGGGTCGACCGGTCATTTCCGACGGACGAGCGGGCGGAGCCCGCACGTCCTGATGACGGCACCGCAAGCGGTGCCTAGGGCATGAGCAACGTCGATGCGGTCTGGGCGGTCGGCCGCTACACGATCCAACCGCTCGTCGAGTTCCTCGCCCCGCTTCGCAACTACGGCTCGGAACGCGTGCCGCTCGAGGGTGGCGTCGTCCTCGCCATGAACCACTTCTCGTGGGTCGACCCGCCAGCGTTCGGCGCGGCCTGCCCGCGGACGATCCACTACATCGCGAAGAGCGAGATCCACCGGCATTTCGGGCTCGGCCACCTGATCCGGGCGTTCGGCACCCGCTCGGTTCGCCGCGGCGAGTCCGACCGCGAGGCGGTCCGCGCGATGCGCGAGATCGTCCGCGACGGCGACGCGCTCGGCCTGTTCGTGGAAGGAACGCGGCAGAAGAACGGGATGCCGGGCGAGG